>SDBU01004708.1_pt1 | contig 16631 bp, 16 predicted proteins | sample 2277071 | NCBI WGS metagenome assembly SDBU01 (sample SAMN10397929, study PRJNA504765) | marine sediment metagenome | isolation source: marine sediment core GS08_GC12, 126 cmbsf | place: Arctic Ocean: Gakkel Ridge, Loki's castle | collected 2008
TTAGAAGAGCCTGGTAAAATATGAATTAAAATGCCGCTACTAGTTTCTTCTATTGAAGTTTTTTGTACCAATGATGTGCTGGTTAGTTCAGAAAGTTTAGTGGTGTAGATAATTTTGTGTTCCTCTCCTTCATATGTTAATCTACCAGTAAAACCATAGATAGAGCCTTCATCACTATTCTGAATTAATTTGCCAAAAACTCTGAAAGTGGCCTCATCACCAAAGGAGTCTTCTATAGTTCCAGAAATTCTAATAAAACGATCGTCTCGTAAAGCTGTTCCAGTTAGATCTGTAACAATAAAATCATCCTCGTTGAGTGTTACAAATCCATCTTCGATGAGAATGTTAGTTCTACTTCCAACTTTGTCGCCGGTTGACATTGCCAAATCAATTTCAGTTGTTTTAATTGAATCGACAGTTACTGCAAAACCACTTCCTTCTAAAATGAAAGCGTTGTTTGGACCAATTTCTGCAGCAGCCTCATTGAATGATAATCCTATGGTTAACACTCCCATAATGAAAAAAGGTATAACAAAGGTTATCTTCATGTTTTGATCTCTGCTTGATTTGGTTTATAATTTACTACTAAACTATTTTAGATAATTGAAATAATATGTATCAATGCTCAAAAATTCATGTTGTTTTGAGGCTAAAATCCTAGAATTTAAAACCCGGTTTCTTGTGAAAGTTTGATCATATAATCTTCTAAAAATCCACCCGCAATTAAAAGACCGATAGCAATTCCAATTTCTATTGCTGTAGGTTTTATTGCCGAATAGAGACTTGTTTTTTTAATGATCATATGAATAAGAATAAAACTTCTTGAAGTTGCAATGGAGTATGCTACTAATTCCATTAATCCAAATGGTGTTGCATAAAGTAACGCAAGAGCAGGTACGTCTGATAAAGCAGGGGTTACTGAAACAATTGCGGCAAACGCATATCCAGTAGCCCAGGCTGTATAGAATCCCCAACCTATTCCAAATCCGGGAATGAACATTGCAATCGAAACTGATAAGTTGTGTAGGAAAATTCCAATTGCATCAATTCCTTCAATAAGTTCTTCAAATTCTTCAAGAAATTCCAGAGCGTCTGCTGTACTTACTTCACTCATAGATCCAATTTGATATGATAAAGAAAACAACCCAACGAAGACAAAAAATGTAATAATGCGTTTTATTTTTGACACATGCCTTTTTTTTCTATATTGTATATGAGAGTGTTGGTAAGTCTAGTACGCAGATTTAATTAAAACTCTCAATATTTGGTTTTAATGAATGAAGATGTGACTTTTGCAGTTAATTATGCTTTAAACAAAGGTTTCCAAATTCATCCTGATGCATTAAAAATCTTAGAAAATGTGAATGTGAAAGAATTGAAACATATCATCAAAGAAATCATCAAAGAAAAAACTAGGCAGAATCTTTTTTTCATAAATCAAGATGATTTGGAGGGGTTCCTAGGAATTAAGGAAGATGTTAGTTTAGAAAATGAACATAGAATTTTATCGGATCCATCATCTAAGATTACTTCCGCTGAGGGAGTGAATGGTTTTAATAGGTTATTTTCAAATCGGTTTTCAAAACTCAAAAAAATTATTTCTAACCGACCAGAGGCTAAAATGTTAAAGTCGATTAATTCTGTAATTACTACCAAACTAGATAACTATGGGTATGTTTGTGGTTTGCTCTCTGAGCGAAATTCCCAACGAAGTGTTACAAAATTAAAAATTGATGATTTAACGGGTTCTATGGAAATTATTGTTTTTGATAAAGACCTCCAAAAAACCGCAAATGAGTTGCTTATAGATCAGTTTGTAATGCTTAAGGTTAAACTAAGCAAAAATGGAGGATTCTTCACAAAAGAAATCATAGTCCCAGATATTCCTGACCATTTTTCAAATAGATCTAATACAGAAACTTGTGCTGTTTTCTTATCAGATCTTCATGTTGGGAGCAAGTTTTTCATGGAAAAGGAGTTTGATAGTTTTGTTACTTGGTTATCAAATCCCGATCCTATTGCTAGAAAAATTCGATTTGTGATACTTGCAGGGGATGTAGTTGATGGTGTTGGTGTTTACCCGAATCAAGATAAAGAATTAGATTGCATCACAATTGAGGAACAGCTTACCAAGTTAGAAGAGGTTTTGAGTAAGATTCCAAAAAATATCAAAATTTTCATTGCCCCCGGAAATCACGATCCTGGAAGACGGGCATTACCTCAGCCAGCCTATCCAGAAAAATACAACCAAAATTTGCGAAAACATGAAAATTTCTTTTTGATTGGAAACCCAGCAATGATATCATTGAATGGTGTAAAGGTGTTGGTTTTTCATGGGCAAAGTATTGATGATATTGTTAAAACAACTCCAGGTTTGAGTTATGATAACCCCACTAAAGTAATGAGACAGTTGTTAAAATCAAGGCATTTAAGCCCAATTTATGGAAGCCAGACCCCAATTGCGCCAGAGGTTGAAGATATGATGGTAATTGATGAGGTTCCTGATATTTTTCATGTTGGTCATGTCCATATTGTAGGTTTTGATATGTACCGTGGTGTTTTATTATTGAATTCCGGAACTTGGCAAAAACAGACTCCATTTCAAGCAAGTGTTGGGCTCACGCCTACCCCAGGTTTGGCTGTAATTGTAAATTTGAAAACCTTCAAAGTTTACCATCAAGATTTCAAAATCTAGTTTTAGATTACGTCTTCCAGAGTAAGATCTTTTTTTAGAGTTTGTTTAACGGTTTCTGGTGAAACTGTAAGTTTGAATTTTTTAGTTCTGCCGTGAATGCCTTGGTGAATTATTCTTCCTGAAATGATGCCAGATAGCTCTATTTCACTAAGCATTTGGGTAACCCGTCTTTGGGTGAGTTCTTTTTGCCTAACAATTTTGCATAGATCTTTGTAGGCATTATAGATTTCCCCTGTAGATGCACCGCTGGCCTTCATCACACCTAAAATTACTAGTTTTTCATGAAGGGGGTATGCTTGTAATGCTATTGTTTCTTTGTCCTCCTCAATTTTTTGAGATGCCCGTCTGATGTGTTCTTCGGTAACTTTGTCTTGTTGTTCTCTTTCAGCTATCTCTCCTGCAACACGTAAAAGATCAATTGCTCTTCTAGCATCTCCGTGTTCTCTGCCTGCCATAGCAGCACATAGATTTAGGGCGGGCTTCTCGACGGCGTCTTCCACGAATGCGGATTGAATTCTGTCTTCAAGGATTTTATGAATTTGTTCTACCGAATAATTGGTAAATACAACCTCCTCCTCCCCCAGACTGCTAATGACTCTTGGATCAAGTCTCTCTTTGAAGGTAAGATCGTTAGAAACCCCAACAAGTGTTAAGGATCCATTTTGGAGTCTGTCGTTGGCTCTGGTTAGTTGGTAGAGAATGTCGTTTCCAGTTTTAGAGACTAGGTGTGCTAGGAAATCAATCTCGTCTATAACAAAAACTGTGTTTAGTTTGCCTTGATCAATGGTATGAAGAAGTCTTTTGAAGACTTCGCTAATTGATAGGCCGGTGGAAGGAAGTTCCTTTTCGTTTAGTCCCAACTGCCTTCCGAAATTGATTAACAATCCATAAAGGGTTGTTTCCTCCTTTGAATTTGCATATACAAGTTTAATTGGAAAATTAGTTTTCTTCACCCTCTCTTGAATTTTTGATAAAATTCTTCTAACTACTAATGTTTTTCCTGTCCCTGGTTTGCCATAAACCAGTAGGTTTGAGGGGCGAAATTGTTTAAGAATTGGGATGAGTGATTGTGTGACTTTTTCCTGTTCTAAATCACGATGGTAAATGATGTTCGGTATGAATGTATGATGTAAAATGGTCCTGTTTCTGATTAGGGATTTGCCAGTTACCGCTGCCTCTAGTAATTTCTCTATTGGATCTAATGTCGTTACGCTCATTTTCAGGATCAGATGGATCAATCATGATCACTTGAACAGATCCTCTTAGTTTTTTTTACAAGGCGGATCGTTTGTGTTGACATCGATCAATCTACACTGATCAGGCACACACCTTTGTTTCTACTCATTTTAAGAATATTGAATATAGTTATAGTTAGTCTTAGTTTTTTTTAAAAAAAATTAGAAAACAAAACAGTGGAAATGATGGTGTGTGGGTTTTAGACTGTTAACAATAAGTTAATTTGTTGTGAAGCACCAACCCAAAAAACCTATTTTAACCCTGTTATTTCCATTCCAGGTGTGAATTTTCATTATTAACACAGTTAACACCGAAATTCAACCCCCATCTTTCCACTCTAGGCATGAAAAACATTAAATCAAATGGCCAAAACTCCCAAAATTTGTTAACATAAAAAATCCTCTCAGGCGTGACCCATGCAGTCAAAGTTAACAAATCATGTAGTTAACTAATATCATCGGATCTGTTCAAGTGTTAACCACAGATCCTCAATTCCACAATGGGTAAGAAAAGAATTCGTATAGATATGGAAGATGCTGATGGAGCCAAATATGATATTAAATTAGAAGGAAACGTGACGAGGGAGAAGGTCCTCAAAATCTTCGAAATGATGGATTTGATGAATATTGAACAAGGCCCCGAGACACCCAATCTTGACTCTATAAGAGGTAAAATTTGGAATATTATTGATAAACACTTTCCAGTAGGAAAATTCACCTCAAATGAAATTCTTGAAAAATATGAAGACGAGTATGACGAACCAATAAAACTGAGCGTAGTTTCGACCTATCTATCTAGATTTACCTCTAAAGGTAAGACTAAACGCTCAAAAAAAGGCAGAGAATGGGCCTATCAAACGATTAAACTTAGTCAAAAATACAACCAATCTAAGAAATAGTGGCCTTTTTAAGAATAACTCCATCCCCACTCAATACCACTTTAACATAATCTCCTTTCTGTACATCCATATGCCTTCTGAACTGTTTTGGTAGGGAAATAGTACCAGCAGAGGTTATTTTCACTATTACTTCCTGATATTCAGAGGACATAATGAATTCATAATTATGTAATATATAAAATAGTAATTTTAATAAAATTAAATTTTAAGATTAATTTTTTTAACCCTGATTTCAAAAAACAATTAAGCCACTGTTGGGGCTGACATCACACCGCTCAACTTTTCCTTACCTTTGTTTGTAATTGAGTAAGTATAAGGTTTCGAGTTGGTGTTTCTTTTTACATAACCATCCTCAAACAATTTCTTCATTAATCTAGATGTATGCTCTCTACTTCTTCCCAATGTGATTTGAATGTCACGTGACGTCATTGATTTGTTTGTGATTAATTTCAAGACGTAGTCTGTTGCATTTTGGTAACCCATATTTGGCGCACGTTGTTCTTGGGGGTCCCCCACAATTTCCTTATGATGAACCAATTCATTTTTGTTTGATGCATGTTCAATATTCTCAGTTTCAGGTATAGGTTGGTATTGTTTTGTGCTATAATCCTGTAAATCTAGAGCGTCTAAACGGATTTTCATATCAATTAACTGTCTTTCATAAAACTCTAGACGCTCAAAATGAGTAGGGTCATTCATAGTAGGTTTGAATTTAACATATGGTTTTATTTTGATAATTAGGTATAAACCAAAAACACCAACCAGAAACGCAGCTATGATTCCTAAAATTATCTCAGGATCAGGAATTTCAACTAACATCACATACATTTAACCAATTGTGATTTATCATATTAGAACAACATAATTTCACATTTTACACTAACAAAAACATCATCATCAATCACGACAAAAACAAATAATTTTTGAATCAAATCACACATTGCAAGTTTGGCGAATTAGCCTATCAATCACACTAATCACCTGGTCTTCTCTCTCTGGGAAAACATCACCATCTTTTATCACAGTAACCTGTTCTGCCAGTCTAGACATCACAGCCATATCCTTAGGCAACAACACTTCAAGCCCACGAAGCAAAACAACAGAGTAAAACAAAGCCATTAACTTATTCCGAGACTGGCTAACCTGCCTATAATACGCACCTTTTGTTATGTTAAACTTGTTTTCTGTTAAACCTCTACGATTTAGAATTATTTCAATTTGTCTTTCAGTAAACAATGATTTTTTAATGATTTTTCTTAAAATATTATTAAAATTTACAATTCCATCTTCAGACAAAGCTATACAAATCTGTATATCGAAATTCTAATTAAACTTTAAAGAGTTGACTCCAAACGTCAACTATGGCCAGCATGCGTGTAGAGAACTACCTTAAATCACAATTAAAGAAGAAAAACACTCTAATCTTCATATTAATCGACTCTGAAGTCTCAAAAAATACTGATGCAGTAACCTTAGCTAAAAAGGTAGAAAAGATGGGCGCCTCGGCCATTCTGGTGGGGGGCTCATCTGCTACTGATCAAATGGAAATGGCCAAGGCAGTTAAAACCATAAAAAAATCAATTAAAATTCCAATAATCCTTTTTCCAGGCAATATTACCGGCGTGGTTCCTGGCGCTGATGCTATTTTATTCAGTTCTCTCCTAAACTCTGAGAATCCATATTTTACATCTCAAGCTCAAGCTCTTGGCGCCCCAGCTGTGTTGAAATTTGGATTAGAGCCATTACCTACAGCCTACCTAATTATTGGAGAAGGAACATCTGCGTGGTTCTTTGGTTCGGCAAGGGGCATCCCCTTTGATAAACCAAACATAGCGGCCGCTTATTCACTAGCTGCTCAATTTTTAGGCATGAGATTTGTCTATCTTGAGGCTGGTTCTGGTGCAAAATCTAACGTTAAACCAGAGATGGTCAAAATGGTCAGGGAGATTTTTAATGGTTTTCTCATTGTAGGTGGAGGAATTAAAGACGTAAAAACTGCCACAAATTTAGCAAAGGCCGGTGCCGACGCACTGGTGATTGGAACCTTTTTAGAAAAAGGAGGCAGTTTAAAAAAACTCGAACAAATAACAAAAACAATTCAAAGAACTAAGAAATAAGATAATACAATGTCTCAAAATGGAGCAATATATAGAATAAAAGATCTCGACATTCCTGATTATTATACCAAATATTATTCAGCTCTTTCTAAAGAGACATACGATATTTTTGCCAAGGCCGCAGAAGCCAAATCTACCCTCGTAGATTCTTCAGGAATAATTGAGCCAAAAATTGCTTTTGATTTAGCAGACCGAGTTGCAAAAATGCATGACATTGATATTGCTGAGCCTCTGCGGAAACTTCTAAAAACACATGGAAAAGAGCTATCGGCACTAAATTTTTCGAAAGACATCGCATTAGGAAAATATACCCCCTCTAATTCCTCCTTGGAAGAAAAACTTGACCTGGCGGTTCGTGTTGGACTTGCAATTGTGACGGAGGGAGTTACCATAGCTCCCCTTCAAGGAATTTCAGAGGTAAAAATTAAAAAAAATAAGGATGGTTCAGAATATCTATCTATCTCAATTGCTGGTCCCATGCGCTCAGCTGGAGGGACAGAATCTGCAGTCACAATGCTAATAGCTGATCATGTAAGAAAAACAGTCAATCTATCAAAATATCAAGCAAATTCATTTGATGATGAAACTGGGAGATTTGTTGAAGAACTAAGAATCTATGAAAGAGAGGCTAGCAGCTTTCAATTTCATGTTTTTGATGACGATATTATTAAGGTCATCTCAAATCTTCCAGTTGAACTTGATGGAGTTGATACAGACCCATTCGAAGTAGTTAACCATAAAAATATGTCCAGAATTAAAACCGACCGAGTTAGGGGTGGGGCATTACGTGTTTTAAATGATGGATTAATCGGTAGATCGAAAAAACTTCTGAAAAGAATCGAGTTTTACAACCTGGATGGATGGGAATGGCTCAATGATCTAAAAGGAGCTGTTCAAACAGGAGGTGATGAAGAGGACGCAGCTACAAAAAGGATGAGAGAGGTAATTACTGGCAGATCTGTTTTATCTATGCCGAACAAACTTGGTGGGTTCAGACTGAGATATGGCCGTGCTTGTAATTCTGGGTTCGCAGCAGTTGGGTTCCATCCAGTTGTAGCTGAAATTTTAGATCACACAATTGCTGTAGGCACTCAAATTAAAACTAACATTCCTGGTAAAGGAGCTACCGTAGCATTTGTAGACTCGATTGAAACTCCAATCGTGCGTCTTGAAAATGGAGATGTTGTTAAAATTAAGGATGTGGAACATGGAATCAAAATCAAAAACCAAATCAAAAAAATCCTTCATTTAGGCGACATTCTAATTTCATTTGGTGATTTTTTAGAAAACAATGCAAAGTTAGTCCCATCGGGATATGTAGAAGAATTTTGGATTGAAGAATTAAGAAAAATAATCACAGAAGAAAAACTTCATGAAGATCACGTTATTCAATTTCTCAAAAAAACCCCATCATTTGATGAAGCGGTAGCACTCTCGCTTAAATTCAATATTCCACTACACCCAAAATATCTTCATTATTGGGATCAAATCTCAATGGAAGAATTTTATGAAATTTTACAACCATTGAAAATTAATGAAAAATCCATAGAATACCCAATTTCATGTAAACCAATTTTAGAAAAACTAGGAGTACCCCATAAAATTCAAAACACAAATGTCATATTGGAACAAACTGAGGCAAAAATTTTCTTTAATTTACTTTTTAGAAAACCAACTATCAAAGATAATTCACTTTCAATTCTAGAGAAAATCTCTCAAACATCTGGAATTACAATACGCAAAAAATTCTCAACATCAATTGGAGTAAGAATTGGTAGACCTGAGAAAGCCGCACCAAGAGTAATGAAGCCTCCCGTTCACACTTTATTCCCAATTGGAGAAAAGGGAGGGGCAACTCGTGATTTACTAAAGGCGTCAAACCAACCAAATTTTTATACAAACATCTTCAATAGAATTTGCAAAAAATGTAATGAACCATCTATTGGTTTTAGATGTATAAACTGTCATGAAAAAACATCCGTAGTTTATGTCTGCCCAAACTGCAGAACAACTCTTGATTCAGATTTTTGTCAAAAATGTAAAAAAAATACATTAACTCATTCATATCAACCCTTTCCACTAAAAAAGAAATTGTTAGCAATACAAGAAAAAATTGGGATTAGGGCACACGAACCATTCAAAGGAGTAAAAGATCTAATTAACCAAAACAAAATTGCAGAACCTCTTGAAAAAGGATTGATAAGACAAAATTATGGTTTAACAGTTTTCAAAGATGGCACAGTGAGATTTGACGCAACAAATTCTCCTTTAACACACTTTAAACCCTCTTGGATTGGAACGTCAATTGAGGCACTAAAAAATCTCGGTTATACTCATGATGTAAACGGCGAACCAATTTCTAACATTGATCAACTTATAGAACTTCGAATGCAAGACGTCATTATCCCAAAAGAAAGCGGAAAACATCTAGTAGATATTTCTAAGTATATTGATACGGAATTAGTCAAATTTTATGGTAAATCAGCTTTCTATAATGTTAGAAACACAGACGAATTAATAGGACACCTCATTATCGGTTTAGCACCACATACTTCGGTTGGTATTGTTGGAAGAATTATCGGTTACACAAACACCCATGTTTGTTTTGGAACCCCAAATTGGCATTCTGCAAAAAGACGTGATGCAGACGGCGACGCTGATTCAATCATGCTTCTGATGGATAGTTTGTTAAACTTTTCGAGACAATTTCTATCTGCCAAAATAGGGGGGCTGATGGATGCGCCACTCTTAATTCAACCATTAGTATTACCACATGAATCACAACCACAGGCACATAATCTTGAGGTAACAAAGTTTTTCCCATTGGAATTTTTCGAATCGACACTATCACAAAAAATGGCTTCTGATATTACATCCGTAGAAATCATAAAATCAAGATTGGAAACAAAAGAACAATTTTCTGATTATTACTTTACCCATACAACTTCAACACTTACAACATCAAAACCACGTAGCGCGTATTCAACCCTTGGTTCAATGTTAGATAAACTCGATATGCAAATTAGAAATGCAGATCTAATAGATGTTGTAGATACAAATGAAATTGTCTCTAATGTAATCTCCACACATCTTATTCCAGACATCATGGGAAACCTAAGATCATATGCTCGACAGAGTTTTAGATGTACAGCATGTGGTAGAAACTATAGGAGAATTCCACTTTTACAACACTGTGTTTGTGGGAATAACCTAATTCAGACAATTACAAGAGCATCAGTTGAAAAATATCTCAAACTTGCAAAACGTTTGTCTAAAAAATACAATGTTGGATTATATCAAAAAGGGAGAATTCAAGTTCTATCAGATGAATTAGATTTAGTTTTTGGGAAAAGTAAAGGTGATCAAGCTTTACTTACTGATTATGCTAATTAATGATTATCTTAATTTAACATACTCGTAAGCACCTAATTTTTTATCAAAACAATAATGAACTTTTTGAAAATTTTTTCTAAATGACTTAACTTTTGATTTAATTTTTTTAGGATCTTTTTTGTCAATTATTACTTGTTTAATAAACTGCGCTACATCTTGCATGTCAGGTTGTACGTATCCAAGTCTAGTTAGTTCAGAAACACCAAGTCTAATCCCTCCTGGATGGAAGTAATTACGGCCAGCTTTGATATCGCCCGGAATTAATTGTCTGTTTACGATGATGTTTGCTTTTTCTAAATCAACTTCAACCTTGCCCCCATCAGAATAATCTAAAACATTAACAGCAATTTGATGTGATTTCGTGAATCCTCTTTTTTCTCCTAGAATCTTAAATCCAAAACCATTTAGATATTCGCCTAAAGCTTTTGCATTTTTAATTACCTGTTTTGCGTAATCTTTACCAAACTCTAAAGCCTCAGCAAATGCGATTGCTTTTGCTGCCATATGATGAATGTGGTGGCTGCTTGTAAGCCCGGGAAATGTTGCCTTTTTAATCATCTCAGCATGATTTTCAAAACCTAATACAAGTCCACCTTGAGGCCCAAACAATGTTTTATGGGTACTCATAGTCATCGTGTTTGCACCCTCCCTTAACGGATCTTGAAACTGTCCTCCCGCAATTAATCCAGCAACATGAGCTGCATCATAATTGATATGCACATCAAAATTTTTGAGAAAACTTGAGAGCTCCTTTACCGGATGTGGGAATAAAAACAGAGAACCGCCAAACATTGCTATCTTTGGCAATCGTCCAGCTTTGTTTAATTCCTCAACCTTTTTCTTTGTTTTATCAACGTCAATTGACATTTCTTCAGCATCAAATGGATAGAATTCAATCTCTAAACCATGAACAAGGCCAGCTGTTCCTGAATGTTTCTTTTTTCCATGAGAAATATGTCCTCCTGCAGGAATGGATGGAGCAAGCATCACATCACCAGGATCAGAAAACGCTGAGTAAATTACAAGATTTGCAACAACGCCAGAAATTGGCCTAACATCTGCAAATTCAGCTTTGAATAATTTCTGTGCAAGTTTCATACATTCGAATTCTACATCATCAATGTACACACAACCAGCATACACTCTTTCACCCGGCCAACCTTCTGCATAACGATTTCCAAAATCAGAAATGATTGCCTCTCGAACAGCTGGGCTAGGGACATTTTCACTCGCTATTAATGGAATTAAGTTCTCAAACCATTTATTATGATCTTTTAGTTTGGCGAAAACCCTGTCATAGGATTTTTTGTTTGATGACTCTGCCATGTTCTGCCAATCAATTTTCCCAATTTAAAAACACCGCTTAAATAATTTGAGAGAGTAAAGACTTGGTTAGATATAATAAGGGAATTCTAAAATTTTTACTTTATGAGCCTTCAGACAGCTAAAGGAAACTTGCCAATTGTTTTGTTAAAAGAGGGGACCTCTGAAACAAAAGGACGTGAAGCCCAGAGGAACAATATTCAAGCTGCCAAAATTATAGCTGGGATCGTTAAAACAAGTCTGGGTCCACGCGGTATGGACAAAATGCTTGTTGATTCATTGGGAGATGTTACTATTACAAATGATGGAGCAACCATTCTTAAAGAAATTGATGTACAACACCCTGCAGCTAAAATGCTCGTTGAAATTTCTAAAACTACTGATAATGAAGTAGGAGATGGTACTACCTCCGTAGTTATCTTTGCTGGCTCTCTATTAGAACACGCTGAATCTTTACTGAATCAAGACGTTCATCCAACCATAATTGTAGATGGTTATAGAAAGGCCGCAAAAAAGGCCGCACAACACTTACAAGACTTTGCAGTGACAGTTTCTGGAAATGATAAATCTACATTACTTAAAATTGCAAGAACTTCAATGTTAACAAAACTTGTTAGTAAGGATTCTGATCAACTAGCTGAATTAATTGTTAAAGCAGTTTTGGCCGTAGCTGAAAAGGACGGCGAAAAATTTTCTATAGATATTGATGATATTAAAGTAGAGAAAAAAGCTGGTGGTTCAATTAGAGATTCAACACTAATCCAAGGAGTAGTTCTAGACAAAGAGATTGTTCATGGTGGAATGCCAAAGATAATCAATGAGGCAAAAATTGCTTTGATAAATACTGCACTAGAGATTAGTAAAACTGAGACAGATGCAAAAATCAACATCTCAAATCCACAACAGCTGAAATTATTTCTAGATGAGGAAAACAAAATGCTCAAAAACATGGTAGACAAAACGATTGGCTCTGGAGCAAATGTTATTCTTTGCCAAAAAGGCATTGATGATATGGCCCAACACTATCTGGCCAAAGCTGGAATTTTGGCTGTAAGAAGAATTAAGGAAAGTGATCTTACTAAACTTGCTAAGGCAACTGGTGCTAGAATTGTAACTAATCTCGATGATTTATTTGAAAAGGATTTAGGTTCAGCAGAACTTGTTGAAGAAAGAAAGATTGAGGAAGACAGATGGGTGTTCATTGAAGGTTGCAAACATCCAAAATCCGTCACTCTTCTTATTCGAGGAGGTTCACAAAGAGTGGTTGATGAAGTTGAAAGATCAGCTCATGATGCTATTATGGTTGTAAAAGACGTCATGGAAACTCCATTAATAGTTGCAGGAGGAGGCTCACCAGAAACTTTCACTGCTACAAAAATACGAAGTTGGGCAAAATCATTAGAAGGAAGAGAACAACTAGCTGCGGAAAAATTTGCAGATGCATTAGAATCAATTCCTTTGGCTTTAGCTGAAACCGCAGGAATGGATCCAATTGATACTTTGGCATCCTTGCGTTCTAAACAACTTAAAGGCGAACAATGGACTGGCATTGATGTAATCAGAGCTCGTACTGCAAATATGAAATCTAGCGATATTATTGAACCACTATCTGTGAAACTACAAATTGTTTCCGCTGCTTCTGAAGTTGCTTGTATGATTCTAAGAATAGATGATGTTGTCGCTACAGCTAAATCATCTGGTCCTCCACCTGGAGCTGGAGGTGGGGCGCCACCCGGAATGGGTGGTATGCCCGGTATGGGAGGCATGCCAGACATGGGCGGCATGATGTAAATTTTTGTATGTTTTGAAACTCTTCAAAAGTTTATTTGAATACAATTTTTACGTGATTTTATGAGCAAACTTGGTTCCAAAACCATAACTGGAATAAAGTATGTTTATTTGACAGCGTTTTTTGCTTTACTCGCTGGATTTTTCCATCCGCTAATCACTGGTCAAAGTTTTGATGGTGTTATTGTTGGCGTCCTGGTTTTGTTTGTTGGTCTTGCAGGAGGAATTCTTCTTTACAAGGCAGGTACCTCATCTAAGAGAAGAGGAATTTATTTGGCTGGAGGATTTGCACTAATTGCCATATCACTTTTCTATATATTCCAACTAACCGAAAGATTTTAGATAAAATTATACATCGAAATAGAGATAGAACTCATGCGGATGGGGCCTAATCGAAATTTCCCGCTGATCTCTTCTTTCTAACTCAATAATTTTATCAACAACCGTATTTACAAATATCGGAGAAAGGAATTTTTTATCACTCGCAAGCTCATCTAAGGCCTCCCCCAAACTAGCAGGCAAGATACCAATTCCTCTCGTCGCTCTCTCAGATTTTGTCATTTTGTAAATATCCTCACGTATTTCGTCTCCGGGATCAGTTTTCTTTTTTATTCCATCCAGACCTGCTGATAAGACTGAAGCAAAAACCAAGTAGGGATTTGAAGAAGGATCAGGAGCTCTAAACTCTAATCGTTTTAGAAATGCATACTCTGGTCCTTTGAAATGCAAAGGAACTCTGACAATAGCTGACCTATTGCTTCCACTCCAAGCAATGTAAACTGGGGCCTCATAACCTGGAACTAATCTGTGATAGGAGTTTGTAGTAGGATTTGTGATTGCAGATAATGCTCTTGCGTGGTTAAGAATACCTCCACAAAAATACCTACCAACTTGGCTAAGTTCAGTTTTATCATCAGGATCATAAAACGCATTCTTCTTCCCCTTCCACAAGCTTACGTTTGTATGCATTCCAGAACCCGAATCCATAGAAATTGGTTTTGGCATCAGGGTTGCGACTTTACTATGTTTTTTTGCAACATTTCTTATAACGAATTTGTAAGTCTGAGCAGAATCTGCAGCATTGGTTAGGTAATCATATTTGATATCTATTTCACACTGACCAGCAGTTGCAACCTCGTGATGGTGGTTATCACACAAAACCCCAAAATTTGAAATTAGAATATCTACACATTCATTTCTAAATGGTGTAAGAGTGTCAGATGGGGTACTTGGGTAATATCCTTCTTGCAAACCCATAGGATAACCTGTTCCTTCCTGGCTCCATGGTGCCTCTTCAGATTCTATTGAATATGATTGACCCTTGTAAGGAGTTAAAACATCCCAATGAACTTTATCAAAAACAAAAAACTCTATTTCAGGACCCCATGCACTATAATCAAATCCTTGATTCTTAAGATGCTCTTCAGCCTTTTGTGCAATCCCTCTTGGATCACGATCTAATCTTCCTCGACCCATTCCCCAATAGACATCACACAACAATCGAGCAGTCTTGTTTTCGGTCAGCCAGGGAATTATAGCATAAGTGTTTGGATCTGGTTTTAAAATAAGATCTGAATCATCAATTGTGGTAAATCCAACTATGGATGAGCCATCAAGTTTTGGCAGTCCATCTTTCATTTGCTGGGACGTAAAAGTTAACGCAGAAATTGTAGTGTGATGGAACCTTCCAGTAAGACCTGTGAACTGTAAATCTATGAACTTGATGTCTTCATGCTGGATTTTTGAAAAAACCTCATCAGGTGAATAACTTACTTGGATCGCTTTTCCGTGGCTAACCTGATAGGGCAATTTTATATCTTCAAGCTAAAACAAATACATCCATCATTTAAGGATTGGTAAGAGATGTCCGAAATTAAAAAAATCGACATAAACTCATTGTATGCCATTGTCTTGAGAGAAACTGAAAACGAGACAACCCAAGAAATTGATCCTGATCTTTATAGTTCGATTTCAAACTATATTGGTAAACTAAAGAGCGAGGAATATGATAACATTGAAGCAAAAATCAAAGATGAGTTAGTTGCCATGACAACCAAACTCACAACACTCCTTCTAAACATTCGTCTACAAAAGGTAAAAAACTGTGGTTCTCTGGATTTTTCAAACCTACTGGACGAGGAAAAATTTGTTCTCGATGGAGAAGAGGAGACTAGGGAACGCACAGAAATGATTCTTTCTGCAACTCTTAATGGAAAATCTAAACTGCTAGAATCTATATCTCATCGTCACAAAACCAAATCAACAGTTGTTCGATTTATCAAAGAAATGGATCAGATTATGGGTGCTGACCTAGAGAAGTATGGCCCCTTCAAAACAGAAGACATTGCCACAATTCCCTATGAAAATGCACAAGCATTGATTGCTAAAAAAATAGCCAAAAAAATTCGTTTAGAAGAATAGAAATTATACTAGAATCTCAGATACAAAATGGGACATTTTGGTGACGATATATTTGATTTTTTACTACCTACAATCTATCCCGTTATAGCTCTTTTTGTCATTGAAATTGTCTGCAGAGCAACAAAAATCACTTCTTGGATCAAGTTAACAACCCAAGGAACTGCTATGGTTGTGATGGGAATATCTTATGTGTTTGTGTTGTATACTCAACTCTGGTTTACAATTATTGTTTTGTTAGCATTAGCAGTAGCACTATTCTATCAAGCCAGAAGGGCAAAAATTAATCCTGCAAAAACTACTTACTAGTCTTTAAACTTGCCAAACATTTTTTTGAAAAAACCTGGCTTGTTTGGACCACCATCACGAACTACCTTACTCTGACCAAACTTTTGGGCTCGAATAGAAGTCAATTTGACACATCTGTGTTCTTCTGGCAGTCTGTGCTCAGCACAGAAAGGATCTTTGCAATAATTACACTCGAAAGGCATGTCGGTCATATCACCACAATAGGCACACTTCTCCTCTAGATCCACAGGTACACTAACACATTTTCTTCTAATAAATTAATCCTGAAAAATTGCTGAAGCGCTAGAAAACATATTTACGCTGTTTGAGTCGATCTCGATCAAGTGAATTTATGATAAAGGGAAAAGTTGCAATCATCACAGGCGCAAGTAGTGGAATTGGTTATGCTACTGCACTAGCACTTTCAAAGGCTGGAGCTAAAGTTGCTATTGGAGCTAGAAGAACTGATAGACTC
>SDBU01004709.1_pt1 | contig 16630 bp, 13 predicted proteins | sample 2277071 | NCBI WGS metagenome assembly SDBU01 (sample SAMN10397929, study PRJNA504765) | marine sediment metagenome | isolation source: marine sediment core GS08_GC12, 126 cmbsf | place: Arctic Ocean: Gakkel Ridge, Loki's castle | collected 2008
CAATAGCTTCGCCCGTAAACTGTTGCCACCAGGACTCGGTTTGGCGATCGTACATTACCAGGTCAGAATTTCGTAGGTTTCCAGTGGTCCCAAAATCGAAAACTGTGCCATCTTCGGGTGCATCGGCGCTAGTGATTAATTCGGTTTGAGGAGCATAACCATTCCTAGACGATGGTTGATTTTGAACAGTCGCACTTGAGCATGCAGAAACCACAAACGCCGCGATGGGTATTGCCCAAACAACGGTGTTAAATACGACATTCTTCATCGATAGGATAACTCCAACACTATGGCTGAATATGTGAGTATGCTACTCGTGTTTCCGTCGAAATTCCGTACCTTGGAATACACAGTGAAACAAGGGCTATGTTGTTTGGGACTAGGTATTAGCTTTAGAAGATCCGTTGGCAAAGCATTGTCATTCTTGGAAAACTGCTTCGAACATACAAAGAATCACAACCCCCAGACCTGAGGGGGGCAGACCTGGGGGCGGCCGCGACATTGACACGAAAGCCAAGTAACGACATCCGTATTATAAGAAATTGTACATCAAGGGCAATAGCAATATTCCCCAGGAGGTAAGCCATACTGCTTGAATGGGTCCACATTAGGGCTACTTAATGGGAGCAGAGCGAATGTTCTGTGAGCGATCAAGCACTGTGAAAGCGCACAGCAGCTGTAATTGGGGGCACTGTCTTTATCATGATTGAATTGGGTATTTGCCCCATGCCCTCGATGGGGATATGATAGGCTCTTGAAGAGGAGCTGAATGAGGGGACTTTCCTATATTCCTAACCGGAGGATAACGCGGGGACGATCCATGATCGCCTTTGCAAATGCCGGTATTTGGAAAGACCGGGAATGAGGTGGGTTAGATGGATGTTGATCATCTGATTCTTGTTGTAGATGACGACGATATTGTTGCTCGGACAGTTGAGAGAAGCCTTCGGGCAGTTGGTTTTCGGGTTGCAGTTGTTCACAGTGGCGTTGAAGCCCTCCAGGTAGCAAGGCGACAACCTCCAGATTTGATGGTTCTCGATGTTATCATGCCTGGTATGGATGGCTTTGAAGTGTGTCGGCAGGTCCGAGCGGATCCGATTCTTCAAGATCTGCCAGTTCTATTTCTCACTGCTAAGGGGAAGGAAGAAGATCGCATCGTTGGGCTGAGAGCGGGTGCAGATGATTACTTGAGTAAGCCCTTCAATCTTGACGAACTATATCTCAGAGTCCGCGCAATACTTCGTCGAACCAAGAAAAAGCTACGCGAGGAACCGCCCCAATCTCTAACCGTCGGGGCGTACACTTTAGAGACTCGATCATTTGAAATAACGGGGCCAAAGGAGACAACAATACTTACCCCCGTCCAGTTCGATCTACTTTACCATCTTATGTCTCACCCAGGACAGGTCTTCTCCCCCGAGCGACTGTTGCAGGAAGTATGGGATTATCCCCATGACACGGGAAGTCCCGACCTTGTTCGAGTTCACATCAAGAATCTGAGAGCAAAGACGGAAATTGATCCATCAAACCCTTTGTTTATTCGTACTATCAAGGGGCATGGCTATAAAGTTGCAGAGAATTAGTTATAAGTGAGCGTCGGTGTGACCATTCAGGATAGCTTGAAGTTGAAAAAAACCGCCAGCGTCATAGCACGCAGCGTGATATCTAAAGCCCTGCAAGATACCTTGAATCTAGAGCAGATCGTTCGAAATGCCTTGGAATCTGTTGAGGATCAGTTCCAAAGCGCAATCATTGCTTGTGCTTTACAAGCAAAGGGGGAGGGATCGTTAAAGCCCGTATGGGTGAATTCTCAAGAGGATATTGGCTCCCAATTTCTAAATTTAGAAGGTCCCCTTTGGGATTTTTGTAAGACGGTAGTTTCTGCGAAGGTTGTCGAAATCCCTCCCGGTCACCAATTTGCATTGATTGCTGATGATGTATCTGTTTACGGGGTCTTGGTATTAATACACGGCGACCAAATGATGTCCGATTTGCTCAGACGTTTGGGGGAAGGCCTTCAGCAAATTGTAGTACAAATCGAAGAGACTTCAGACGTGCATCGGATAACTCGAGAGTTGGAAATTCTCAATCGAACCGCCAAGTCACTGACTACTTCTTTAGATCTTGACACAATTCTAATTGCCACTATGCAGGGTGTTTGGGAACTCTTCCCCAATGAGGCCGCCATCCTCACTTTGCTAGATTTCGACCAAGACCAGCTGCATATTAAGATTCCTCTGACGGGGGAGCCGGATAACGTTGTTCGTTATGTGGTTGGTGAGAACACCGGAGTTGTTGGTGATTGTATTGCCAATAATGCAACTGCAGTGATACCGGATGTCAGGCTAGATCAGCGCTACGAACGGGAGCTTGATAGCGAACATGGACATGATACCCATTCTATTATGTGCGTGCCTTTGCTTACCCATGATCGCTCGCTTGGGGCACTATCTATCCTCAGCGAGTCTATCGATACATTCGTAAAAAAAGACCTCGACCTGCTCATTGCTTTTGTAGCATCTGTTGCTGTTGCGCTCTCAAACGCAAGATTTCTACATGAGGTCACTACTACAAATGCAGACCTAGAAGAAAGTCGTAGAGAAATTGAGCAAAGCCGGAATACGCTTCTGGCATTATTCGACAACTTAGATGATGAGCTCTACATCATTGATCGAGATTATGAACTTATCGCGGTGAATCAAACCCGGGCGAATAGAGCAGATACTCCACCTCAAGAATTGGTCGGTCAAATTTGCTTTCGTGTTCTTGAAGGTCGGGAAACCCCATGCCCGGATTGTATGGCGAAACAGACATTCGAGCTCGGTCGAAAAACAATGCGCATTGAGAACAGCATTGGTTTGGATCATCAATTCATCATTCGTGAGATTTACACCTATCCGATTAATGATGCGGACAGAACAATCGTCCAAACAATTCTGCAGCTGCGTGATATTACAGAGCAAAGAAGGTTGGAAGCCTCATTGATCCAGGCAGAGAAACTTGCAGCTTTGGGACAACTCTCTGCTGGAGTTGCGCATGAATTAAATAATCCAATTACGGCGATCATCGCTAACACTCAATTGCTGCAGAGGGAATTAAAACCTCTCGCTGTAGACGTTGAATCGGTTGATCTAATCGAACAAGCCGGAAGACGCGCTCAGAAGGTGGTGCGGGCACTATTGGATTTTTCCAGGCAAGAGACGCAAGAATTCCAAGCGGTTGATATTAACCACAGCATCCTGCAAGCTGTGGCACTTGTGGAAAAGCAATGGGAGCGCGCCAGTGTTAAACTGATTCGCGAGCTGACGCTTGATTTACCCGCCATTCACGGTAATTCAGATCATCTCCAAAGTGTTTGGATAAATTTACTTGTGAATGCACAAGATGCATTGAATGAGCAGCCAGGCGAGGTAACCCTTCGTTCTGAGAGGAAAGGTGAATTTATTGTTGTCCAAGTGCAGGATACCGGCACCGGGATACCTAAGGAACACCTGAATAGGATTTTTGATCCTTTCTTTACCACAAAGCCACCTGGAAAAGGAACTGGCCTCGGATTGGCGACATGTTTTCGAATCATTGATCAGCATAGAGGCACGATTGAGGTTGAGAGCGTCCCTGAACAAGGCACCACCTTCACAGTGAAAATACCGATTGATTCTTTACCTGGGAATATTGAGTAGTCTCTCATAATAAAAATCAACTCATTACCCTCCACGTGGGTCATTCAATCTGAGCGAGCCACTCCTTTCAGATCCTTTTGGGCACAAATCTTCTTTATGTCAGCTTCTCATTGCTTTTATGTTGTATTTACACCCACGCTTGGTTTGTCATGCTAGGATCACGAAGGATGGTATTTCAAACAAATTATTGGGATGTGTGGCGTGGAAAAAATCTTGATTGCAGATGATGCGGAGTTTTCAAGAAGTAGGATATCACGAGCTCTCAACCAGGCAGGCTATCGCGTGATAGAAGCGCAGAATGGATCCGAGGCGTTGAGTGCGTATCAGAACGAAAAGCCGGATTTGGTCATTATGGATATCGGAATGCCAGTGATGGATGGTCTAAGTGCGTTGAGGCAAATAATGGCCATTGATCCCAACGCGAAGATCGTAATGCTCTCGAGAATCGGGCAGGAAAAATCTGTCATTGAAGCTCTTGAAGCTGGAGCGGAAACCTTTTTGGTGAAGCCCTTTGATTCTAAATATGTGCTTGCTGCAGTCGATCGAGTGATGGCTTGAGCCACTGCTTACCTAATCTACCCTCGTAGTAAGAGCTGATATCTCATTCATCGTTTTTTCCGGAAGGTGGTGGAACGTGTCTACCTGTGAAGGTGGAGCTATTGTGATCTCTTTCTCGTTCAGTGCGGCGTAGATGGCACTGTTGACTTTGTCAAACATTCGGCGAGTATCATGGTAGGATTCAAGCCACCAACGCACCCTGAAAATCAACGCAGTTTCGCCGAACCGTAGAAATAATGCCTCGACTTTGCGATGAGGGAGCACACCTTCTACCGTCCTCACAGCATTGATGATTGTTTCCCTGGCAAGCTCTAAATCAGTCCCATACGCTAAACCCATCTCGATTTGAATTCGGTATTGTGTATCAGGGCGCGAATAGTTAACCAGCAAGCTCCTGCCTATGATCGAGTTGGGTATCACGACCGATCGATTATCACGGGTTCGTACCCTCGTGCTTCTTAGTCCGATGTCGATAACATCCCCCCAAGTATCAAGTTCTATTATTTCAATCCTATCGCCGATGAGAAATGGTCGGTCGAACATGATCAAGAACCCACTAAAAAAATCTTCAAGTGTGGACTTAGCCGCAAGCGCAATTGCCAAAGAACCTACTCCAAGTGTTGCAAGCAGCGCGCTGACATCAGTGAAATGTTGGAGCATGATTACGATGGCGATAAGTGCGACTAAGATAACCACGATCCTGCGAATGAACGGAAGCATCTGTTCGGTAAGGTTGAGGTCTTCCCTGTCAGCGAGAGTCGTGGCGTACCAATCGAGAATGCCTGAGATAAGGCGTATGAGAAAGAATGTTCCGATAACGAAGTTAAGCACATAGAAAATGTCGTCGAGGGCTGCATCCCAGTTCTCAGGAAGAAAATCTAACCGGCGTATCCCTATGTCGATGGCAAGAATTACGACAAATAGATGAAGAGGACCTTTGATAGCTTTAAAAATAGCGTCATCGAGCTTTGTTTTAGTCCTGCTGACGAGGCGTCGCACACCTTGGTTTAAGATCAGGCTGATTACCAACCGACCAACTACGATGGCAACCACCAGGATTAAGAGTGATATTCCAAGATCGTTCCATTGCTGGTTGGTCAGATCAGAAAGGTTCATGCTGCCAGCTCCTTCACTTTTAGATGAGCGATTTGTTTCTAACCCACTCACATCTTCTCGTGAGGCAATAGTCCGCCAATCCAATCTTGACTGGAGTCCAATATCTGGGTCAAGTATGGGGTGTTTCATCCGGATTTTTTGATTATAGTGGTTTTAATGTGGAATGGCAGAGGTTCCAGAGTGGAAATTAGCTTATGGGCCTCGATTTAGGTCTATCTGACGACCATTTTCTGTGGGCGTCATGGCGCGATAAAATTGCGCCCCTACGGCTATGTGGCCACCACCATATAGCTCCCGCGGCTTCACCATTGGTATCATCCAATGAACGAACGTTGCCGAACTTGACGCTCATTCTCCGCTATGCTATAGTTGAACTACCGACCGGTCGGTAGGGAAAAAAATAATGAGCCGATCAGATATCATCCAGTCTGCTGCCCAGATCTTCCGTAAGAAGGGCTTCCACGCCACCTCAATGCAAGACATTGCAAACGCAGTCAAGCTCCAGAAAGCTAGCATTTATCACCATGTAGAGAGCAAACAAGAAATCCTCTTCACCATCCTAGAGAATGCACTTGACCTTCTCATCGGTGATATGAGAGCTGTTGTCGACTCAGATCTTGAACCAAAAGAGAAATTGCGTTTGGCCATGCAGGTTTATGTGGGGCGTCTTACGGGTGATGCAGATCTGGCAACAGTCCTCCTTCTAGAGTACCGCAGCCTGGAGAAGAAGTTTCGTACGCGGCATGCCGTTCGCCGAGATAGGTATGAAGCACTCTGGAGAAAAATCATTGAAGAGGGAGTGGATCAAGGGGTTTTCCGCCCGGTCGATATCCCTATTGCGACCTTCGCAATTGTGGGTGTGCAAAATTGGATGATTACCTGGTACCGTGAAGGTGGAAGGCTTTCTCCGCTGGAACTTTCTGATAATTTCTCGGATTTGTTTTTATCTGGTCTCCTTGTTGAGAAGTGAAATCCTTCGTGAGCGAAAATGGGATTGAACTCTACCGATCTTCAAATGGGGCGAAAGTGTTTCGCATTCCATTAGAGCTCTTCCCAAGCCTGACGGGTTTTGCCCACTTGGTCATCGCAGGAGATATCACAGCATTGATTGACGTGGGTTCGGGAGTTGGCGATTCGAATCAGCAATTGGAAGAGGGTCTTTTAGAGATCAAGAAAGAATTCGGTGATGCCTGCGCGTGGTCGGATCTGAGCCACATTATCATCACACATGGCCATATCGATCATTTTGGCGGCCTTCCTTTCGTGAAGAGTAAAACTTCTGCACCCATCGGAGTACATGAGCTTGATCGAAGAGTGCTAACTGGATATGAGGAAAGGTTGGTCTACGTAGCACACCGTTTACAAGAATTTCTCATCGAAGCAGGTGTTTCCTCGGCGAATCAAGAAGCGCTGATGAACATGTACTTGCTCAACAAGCATCTTTTTAAATCTGTGCCGATCGATTTCGTCATATCCAATTCATCGTCCAGCATCGGCCCGTTATCTTTTATCCACGTACCCGGACATTGCCCTGGCCAGATCGCAATTCGGGTGGATGATATTCTGCTCACCTCAGATCATGTTCTGAAAAATACAAGCCCTCATCAGTCGCCAGAGCAATTAACCATGAACACGGGACTGGGCCATTATCTAGATTCTCTTGAGAAAATTGAGCCGTTATCAACGGAAATCAATGTCGCTCTCGGAGGACATGAGCCAGCAATGAAAGATCTTGGTCAAAGGATCCTTGAGATCGTTAAGCTTCATGAGGAGCGACTTGAACAAGTCATGACTCTGCTCGACGAGCCTCGAACCGTAGCTCAAATTTCAAATGCCCTTTTTCCGGGAGCCGAGGGATATCATGAATTATTAGCAATTGAGGAGGCAGGTGCGCATGTAGAGTATCTTGCCCAACGAGGGCACCTGGCGATTGAAAATTTGGAAGACCTTGAAATGGGGGACCCAGTACCAATTCGCTATCGAAGGCGAAATAACATTCCACCATTAAAATTGTTGAGGAAATAGTGGGGAAGAATTACTTATTAGAAGAACCGACAGGTTGGTATATCCATTGTCTTTCCACGGCCAATGATTGAGATTGCCAACCATCTTCCGCAGGGAGGAACAAATGTATTCATTTGAACCAACTGAAGAGCAAAAAATGCTCATGGATGCTACGAAACGCTTCGCCGAAAAAGAACTACAACCCGCGGCCCACGATGCTGATGAAGAGCGTGAATTTCCAACTTCTCTGATTGAGAAAGGTTGGGAGCTCGGTGTTCTTCAGGCAAGCATCCCTGAAGAGTACGGGGGTTTCGGGGAACGCTCAGCCGTGACTGGTATCTTGGCCGGTGAGGAGTTAGGATGGGGCGACTTGGCAGCTTCGATGGCTATCATGGCTCCAACGATGTACGTGATACCTATCTTGGTTGGCGGAACTGAGGAACAGAAAAAATCTCTTATCCCCCCAGTCATTGAGGCGGAGTGGAAACCATACGTTGCGGCCTACATTGAACCACGCTTCGACTTTTACCCGCTCGAAATGACCACAACAGCAAGAAAAGCGGGTGATGAATACATCTTGCAAGGGGAGAAATCCATGGTTCCCTTTGCGGAAAGTGCTGAATCCTTTTTAGTTTTCGCATCATTCGATGGGAAGACTCAAGCCTTTGTAGTCCCACCTCTAACCGAGGGATTGGTCGTAGGAGAGCGCGAATCGTTGCTGGGGATACAAGCGTTACCGACATTCAAACTTACGCTCAATGATGTTCATTTACCGCTGGATGCGCGTATCGGCGGGGAGGAAGGTTTTGATGCCCAATCAGTTATCGATGCATCAAATGTCGCCACAGCTGCATTGGCGGTCGGGTTGAGCAGAGCGGCCTACGAATACTCGCGTGATTATGCCAAAGAGCGTGAAGCTTTCGGGGGCCCGATTGCACAGAAACAAACCATCGCCTTTATGCTAGCTGAGATGGCGACAGAAATTGAATCCATCCGTTTGATGGTTTGGGAAGCGGCATGGAAGCTAGATGCCGGAAAAGATGCATCAAATTCAGCATACTTAGCTTTGATGGGTGCATCGGATATGGCAATGATGGTGACGGATCGCGCAGTTCAGATTCTTGGGGGCTATGGGTATATTCGCGAATATCCAGCTGAGAGATGGATGCGAAATGGACGCGGCATTCCCACTTTTGCCGGAATGGCAATTGTTTAAGGGGCAGGGAAGGGAGAAGTAATCATGATTAGCTTTGAAACACCTAAACCAATTATGAATATGGTTATGATGGTCCAGAGTGTGGCAGAAAATATGATGAGGCCGGTTTCAAGACACTTTGACGACCATGAGCATGAGATCCCTTGGGATTACATCAACTTCATGCATGATTCAATGAAGCAACTTGAATCGCCCACTGGATCTGAGCCCCAAAAGAAAGAGGGGGCAGATGAGCAAAAGAAAGATCGCCCGAATATACGATTTCAGAGAACGGCTCACTTAGTGGAGATGCTCTCATGGGGAGATACAGGTTTGTATCTTAACACACCTGTGGGAATGCTCGGAGCGGCTGCTGTGCAAGCGACCGGCACTCCAGAACAGAAAAAGCGATTTCTGAGCAGAATCTTAGGTGAGAAACCTACGCTCGATGCTATGGCTATGACCGAGTCTCACGCTGGTTCAGAAATGCCTGCGCAAACCCGCACGACGGCGGTTCGAGAGGGGGACGAGTGGGTCCTGAATGGGGAGAAGATCTTCGTGACTGCAGGGCATAAAGCGCTGGTGGACACAGAAGGATTTGTCGTCGTTTGGGCTACCATCGATCCAAGTGCTGGGAGAGCAGGGGTCCGGCCATTTGTCGTAGAAGCTGGAACCCCAGGGTGTAGTGTAACGAAACTTGAGCATAAACTTGGAATCCGTGCCAGTGATACGGCAACCATCGTCCTTCAGGACTGTAGGATCCCATTCGATAACATTCTAGGGACTCCGGAAGTGAAGAAAAGAACCACAAAAGGGTTCAAGGGGGCGATGGCGACCTTTGATGCAAGCAGACCTTTTGTTGCAGCTTCAGCGCTTGGAATTGCACGGGCTGCGTTAGAGTTTCTTGTTGAGCAAGTCGAAGGAAAAGGAATAACAATCCGCTATGGCCTGCCTCGATCCAGGATGACAAACCTGGAACGCGAGATCGTTGACATGCAGGTTATGCTTCGATCTGCTTGGCTCATAACCTTGAAAGCTGTTTGGATGATGGATGAGAAAATTCCAAATACCCTTGAAGCATCTATGGCCAAAGTGCGTGCTGGCGATGTGTGTGTAAAGATCACCCAGCGCGCGGTCGGATTACTTGGTCCCCTGGGATACTCTAAGGAGCATTTACTGGAGAAATGGTTCAGAGATGCAAAGATAAACGACCTTTATGAAGGAACAGGTCAGATCAACCGTTTGATCGTCGCAAGGAGGATCCTGGAATACACACGCCACGAACTCAGTTGAGATCAATAATTCATAGAAGAAAGGGTAGGAGAAGATGACAAGAACGCGTATTGATAACGCAGTTGTAATCGGGGCAGGCACCATGGGAGCTGCTCTAGCGGCTCACTTTGCAAATGCTGGCATTAGGACAACATTGCTCGATATTGTTCCCCGCCAGCTCGATCCTAAAGAAGAAGCAAAAGGATTGAGTTTAACCGATCCCGTTGTAAGAAATCGGATCGTTAATGAGGGTTGGCAGCGATGCGTGAAGGCCAGACCAGCGAACTTATTCTCTGCTGAAGTGGCTGATCGCGTTTCGTTGGGAAATCTGGAAGACGACTTTGATGTTATCGCTGATGCAGATTGGGTCCTGGAGGCTATCGTTGAACGCCTCGATATCAAACAGCCGCTTATGGAGCGTATCGATAAGATCAGGAAACCAGATTCGATCATTTCCACAAACACTTCAGGGATACCGATTCACCAAATTGCAGAACGGCGTTCAGAGAGCTTTCAAGAAAACTTTCTCGGCACTCACTTCTTCAATCCACCCAGATATCTCAAACTGCTCGAGCTAATCCCGCATGAAAAGAACAGCCCAGAGCTGATAGAATTCATGAGCGAATTCTGCAACAAAACCTTGGGCAAAGGTGTCGTAATCTGCAAGGACACACCCAATTTCATCGCCAATCGAATCTTTTCGATCTCGACGTCTTTCGGCATGAATTACGCCCTTGACAATAAGTATGCGTTTGAGGAAGTCGATGTAATTACGGGGCCATCGATCGGTCGTCCCAAGACGGCAACTTTCCGGTTGAATGATTTGATAGGAATTGATGTCGCAGCATATGTCTCGACGAACTTGTATGAAGCCATTCCGCATGATACGTATAGAGAGACCCTGAAGAATCCAAAAACAGTTGAATTGGTCAGCAAAATGGTCGAAAAAGGTTGGCTGGGAAATAAGACTGGCCAAGGCTACTACAAGAAGACCATGGTTGACGGCAAGAGGGAGTTTTGGATTCTCAACCCTGAAACTTTCGAATATGAAGCAGCGAAAAAGCCGCGCTTTGATTCTATCGGAGCTGCTAGAGAAATTTCAGACATAAGTGAGCGATTGAAGGTATTGGCCTACGCAGAGGATCGAGCGGGCGAGTACGTTTGGCACATTCTCTCAAGAACAGCGGTCTACGCTGCGAGTGTAATTCCTGAGATCAGTGACGATATCTTATCCGTTGATAACGCCTGCAAATGGGGCTTTGTCTGGGAATTAGGCCCATTCGAGATTTGGGATGCTATTGGGCTGAGAAAATCAATAGAGCGACTTAAGAGTGAAGGGATCAGAATTCCTGCATGGGTAGACGAAATGCTCGAAAAAGGTTACGAGACTTTCTACCAGAGGGAAAATGGACGTGTGGTCGGCTACTACGATATCGAACAAGGTGAATACGAGCCGATTCCAGTCGATCCAAATGTAATTTCAGTGACTGACCTACGCGCACAAGGTAAAGAATTATATTCTAACGATAGTGCGGGTTTGCTGGATATGGGCGACGGCGTCTTGCTGCTGGAATTTCACAACGCGGCCACTGCAAATGCTCTAGACGAAGATATTTTCGCGATGGTCAATACTGCACTCGAGCAGCTTGAAAAAGATGAGTGGAAGGCCATGGTCATCGGCAACCAGGGCAAGCATTTCAGTGCGGGTGCCAATATCTTTATGATGGCAATTTCGGCACAGCAGGGCGATTTTGATGTGGTCGAGACGGCATCACGGGCAATGCATAGTCTGATGCAGCGAATAGCATATTCACCAAAACCAATTGTAGCTGCACCCTTTGGGATGACGCTGGCAGGAGGGTGTGAGGTTGCATTGGCGGCATCACGCATTGTCGCTTCCGCTGAAACGTACATCGGTCTCGTTGAAGCCGGAGTTGGCTTGGTCCCTGGCGGTGGAGGCATAAAGGAAACGATCCGCCGTGTGATTAACCCGGTGATGATGACCAAGAATGCAGACGTGCTCCCCCATATGCAAAAGGCCTTTGAACAGATCGCGTTGGGCAAAGTTGCAGAGAGTGCGATGCAGGGCCGTGAGATGGGGTACCTCTCCCCACAAGATAAAATTGTTATGAATCAGGACCATCTGCTTGCGGAGGCCAAACTAGAAGCGTTGAACATGGTTGCTGAGGGCTACCGACCACCCGCACCGAGAAAGGTGTGGGCTGCAGGTCGAGATGTTTTAGCGGACTTGAAGTTGATGGTCTGGAGCATGATGGATGCCAATTGGGCTTCTGAACACGACGGAGTAGTTTCTAATTGGGTCGCTTATGTCCTGACTGGGGGCGATCTGAGCGAGCCAGGTTGGGTTCCGGATCAATACATTCTTGATTTAGAGCGCGAAGCCTTCATGGCGTTACTCCACGAAGAAAAAACGATTGAGCGCATGTGGCATATGCTTCAAAATAAAAAGCCGCTGCGGAACTAGTAAATTTGTTAGGAAGGAGTCTGAACGATGAGAGAAGCAGTGATTGTTGCGGCAACTCGAACGGCTGTCGGCAGGTCGAAGAAGGGTGCGACGAGGAATGCTCGAACAGATGACATGATGAAGGCGGTCATAGTAGAACTTCTACGACAGACCGAGGGTAAGCTCGATCCAGCGCAGATCGATGACGTCACAATTGGCTGCGCTATGCCGGAAGGATCCCAAGGACTGAATGTTGCCAGAGTGATTGCCTTGATGTCTGGTTTGCCGGTTGAGGTACCTGCGCAAACAATTAATCGATTCTGCTGTAGCGGAGTTCAGTCAATTGCCATAGGCGCTGAACGCATTATTGCAAACGGAGCTGATATCGTCCTCGCAGGCGGGATCGAATCGATGAGCTCTGTTCCAATGACGGGACATCATCTCAGCCTTAACCTGGGCGTCGTTGAGACCTACCCAGAGATCTACATGGGTATGGGACAAACTGCTGAGCGGGTCGCGCAGGAATTTGGAGTTACTCGAGAGGTTCAGGACGAATTTGCATACCATAGCCACATGAAAGCTGTGAAGGCCTGGGATGCGGGAGTCTTCGATGATGAAGTTGTACCTTTTGAGTTCGAAGAGGTATATGTTGGACCGGACGGGAAGCAAGTGCGTGAGAAGGTTATCTTCAAAAAAGATGAACATATGCGACCGGGCACAACAATTGAGGCACTTAGCAAGCTCCGACCGGTTTTTATGAAGGGTGGAACAGTCACTGCGGGGAATTCGTCACCGCTGAGTGATGGCGCGGCTGGTGTGATTGTCATGGAAGGCTCAAAAGCAGCGCAGCTGGGTCTTACCCCAATTGCTCGATTTGTAGGATATAACGTAGCGGGCGTTCGACCGGAAGTAATGGGCATAGGACCTATAGCGGCAGTTCCTAGAGTTTTAGATCGAACTGGGGTGAAATTGGATGAGATCGATGTTATCGAGTTGAACGAAGCATTCGCTTCGCAGGGTGTGGCTGTAATCCGTGAGTTGGAGTTTAAGCCTGATATTGTCAATATTAACGGCGGCGCGATTGCGTTGGGGCATCCGCTTGGATGCACTGGGGCGAAGCTAACTGTCCAGCTCCTAAATGAATTAAAACGTCGCAAGGCAAAGTATGGGCTGGTGACCATGTGCATAGGCGGCGGGATGGGCGCCGCGGGTATATTCGAGAACCTGGCACTGTAGATGAACTATTCACGCCGAATCAATTCCGAGGTTGAGTAAAATTATAGAGACTAAAGTAGGACACAAAGGAGAGACTCATGACTGAAGGAATGACAATTAGCGATCTGATGGGACGGCTCCCTGAGGCATTTCAGCCTGATAAAGCAGTTGGAGTGGATGCGGTTATTCAATTCAACTTGACTGGCGAAAATGGTGGGGATTGGTACATCACAATAAAAGATGGCGCAATCAAAGTAGATTCAGGCACTGTCGAAAACTCAAAGCTCTCAATCACTGCTGATGCGCAAGATATGCTCGACATTTTCACCGGCAAGTTGAATGCAATGGCAGCATTCTCAGGAGGGAAGCTCAAGCTCTCGGGTGATCTTGGCCTCTCAATGAAGTTGATGAACTTCTTCAAAATTTAGTTGAGGCTGGTCCAATAAAATATCCAACAGGGTCGGGCAACCATGCCCGACCGAAGGTATCAGGTGTGACCGGTCAGGTATGGAAACCTGACCTACGGTATGGAGGAGGCAACTTTGGAGGCTAACCAGTTCTCTATCCCTCTTCACTCAGGATCAACCGTTTTCGTTGGATGCGTACAAGCGAGGCATCTAATCCCAGGGCGTCTAGAACTTCATCAGGACGTCCCGTCCCCTGCTGAGAAGAGCACAATGTCATCCTGAGTGTGGCACGACCCTCCATCTCGATCACTTCTATTGAATCCAAGAGAGGGCGTAAGTCGTAAGTTTTACCTCTACGCATCCGCTGGAGTGTGTCCTGAGCAAGAAGCTCCTTCACTTTCAACTTCATCTCTTCGACGGAGGTTTTTTGATCGAGAATAGTTAAATATTCGGCCCATCGGATGGATTTCTGCAGTGAAGGTGATGCTGCCGGGATGGGATCAATTGCGGCAAGCTCTATTCCTGGTGGCAGCGAACGTGAAATTCTTGACATTATCTCAGTGGTTTCAATTTCGTTTTCAATCCATAGATCAATTAACTCACATTCACTTGAGTACCCGAGTGGAAGAGCAGCTCCCAGGTTAATTCGTGGATGGGGGTGAAATCCTTGTGAGTATGCCATGGGAATTTGGGCGCGACGCAAGGCACGCTCCCAGGTTCTCAATAAGTCCAAATGACCAATGAAACGGATCGAGGGCTCTTTTGAGTACCTTATGCGGTAGCGGTGGGGTGATTCTGGGGACATACGTCACATCTGGATGAGTGAGAGAGCATTCACTCTCTTTCTCATTGGTGAACGGACCTCAGGACATTCCCAAACATCACCAGGATTTTCCCTTCGAAGATCGGCAAATTTCGGCAGGATGCCACAAGCGAAACATCTTTCCCTGCAATCCTCCCTGGTTCTGCCTTCTAAACTCCAGAGGTAGTCTTCGGTTAGAAATTCTTTTCGCACACCTGCGTTGATATGATCCCAAGGCAGGGTTTCATCGATGGGTCTCTCGCGATGCGTATAAAACTCTGGATTTAAACCTGCTGAATTAAACGCATCCATCCAAATCTCATATTTATAATGCTCTTCCCAAGCATCGAAGCGGGCACCTAATTCTCATGCCTTTCGGATAACATCACCCATCTTGCGGTCTCCTCGGGATAACCATGCTTCGAGCATAGTTTCCTTTGGATCAGTCCAATTGAGTTTCAACCCTTTAACTTGTAATTCTTTTTTCAAGATGGATTGTTTCGCTTTAATTTGTTCGGTTGAATCGCAGGGAACCCATTGGAAGGGTGTGTGTGGTTTGGGAACAAATGTACTGACACCGGCGCGTACCTTTGCGCGCATGCCAATTTGCTTTCGACCCTCGGCGAGAACAGCCTTGCATAGTTCTGCGATCGCCCTCACATCCTCAAGTGTCTCCGAGGGATGGCCGATCATAAAATAGAGCTTAATGGTATGCCAACCTCTACTATAGATCTCACGTGCAGTATTGAGCACCTGCTCGGTGGGAACAAATTTATTGATAATCCTACGCATCCTCTCCGTAGCTGCTTCTGGTGCCAGAGTGAAGCCACCCCGCCGCGAGATATCTTGAAGAACGTCCATCAATTCAACAGAAAAGGATTCAATTCTCAAGGAGGGAAGTGAAATGTTTATGTGCTGTCCTTTGAATCGATCTCTAACTCCTTTCACAAGTCTAAGGATTTCATCATAGTCGGATGAGGAGAGTGAGAGGAGCCCAACCTCGTCAAATCCTGTTTGAGCGAGTGATTTTTCAATCGAATCCATAATTTCTTCAACAGGTCGTTCTCTAACTGGGCGAGAAATCATACCTGCTTGGCAAAAGCGGCATCCCCTAGTGCATCCACGCATGATTTCAATCGGAATCCGATTGTGGGTTACATCAATATACGGTACGACGAAGTTGGTTGGGGGAGGGGGTAGTTTAGGCAGGATGCGCTTCACCACTGGAAGCCGTGCGGCGGGATCCAGGTTTTCGACATGGGATAGGGTGTTGTCATCTAAATAGTGAGCTTTATACAGCGAAGGGACGTATACGCCCCAAAGTTCAGCGAGGGCTCGAAGTAATTCATCTCTGCTGGATCCTTTGGAAGTGAACTCTCGCACCTTATTAACAATTTCTACGACGACTTCCTCTCCTTCGCCAATGACGAAGGCATCGATGAAACCTGCCATTGGTTCGGGGTTGAACGTAGCGTGACCACCGGCGATAACCAGAGGATCCCCATCGCTCCTATCTTGACCCATGATAGGTATTCCACCGAGGTCGAGCATATTTAATGTATTTGTATAGAGGGTCTCATAGGGTAAGGAGATCCCGATGATATTGAACTCCGAGAGTGGGTGGTGGGTTTCGAGTGAGTAAAGCGGCAAACCTTCCCGCCGCATGGCGTCTTCCATATCCGACCAAGGACTAAAGACCCGTTCAGCGAGGACATCCGGGATTGCGTTCAGAATGTCATAGAGAATTGCCAGCCCCAGATTGGCCATCTATTATCGCCAGAACCCGCGAGCCTACACGGTCCTCCTTGCCAAGCTCCTGGCCCTGGGTGCGCTGATCGGCACGGCGGGGGTCCTGGTGGCCGTCTTCTTCGGCGAGCCGATCCTGCGGACCGCCTTCACGGCCGAGTACGCCGACCT
>SDBU01004710.1_pt1 | contig 16628 bp, 19 predicted proteins | sample 2277071 | NCBI WGS metagenome assembly SDBU01 (sample SAMN10397929, study PRJNA504765) | marine sediment metagenome | isolation source: marine sediment core GS08_GC12, 126 cmbsf | place: Arctic Ocean: Gakkel Ridge, Loki's castle | collected 2008
ATTCTTCAAGATAAGATAAAATTAAAAAAAGGTTACTTCGATGCAGAACGAGGACAGTATAAAGCACATAAAATCCTAAATTTTCTAAACAAAAAAGCTCAAAATATGAAGTATTTTAGAATCATTGGAGTATTTGATGATGATATATACACAAAGAATTACAATTTTATTTTTGGATTAGCAAAAATGAACAATTATGCTGCTTTAATTTCAATCGCACGTCTTAGAGAAGAATTTTACTTAAATGATGGGACAATTCATAGAAAAATAGAGTCTAAAAAAAAATTAGAAGAAAGAATACTCAAAGAAGCAATTCATGAACTAGGGCACACTTTTGGTGTTGGACATTGTATTAATACTTGTATAATGCAATTTTCAAATAATTTACTAGACACTGATAATAAACCAAAAGAGTTTTGTGATGTTTGTTTAGCAAAATTACAACGATTATTCAATGTATCTACTTAAATTTTGGAAATCTCTTTTTAAATTTAAAATAAAGATCTTCACTCAATTTTAAAATTTTTTTATATTTTTTAACCTTCTTTATCAAACTAGCGGGAATGTTTTTCAATCCGAAATATGCTCCTGCTAAACTCCCACCGATAGCCCCTGCTGTATCGCTATCTCCACCGGCTGTCGCGAGTTCAAATATACAGTTTTTAAATGAGGTCAACCGTTTCATAAAGATAAATATAGAACAAGCTACCGTACTTATCGCATATGGATGAACAAATGCTTGACCTAAATATTCTTCAATAAAATATGGAGACTTTACACCTGTTTGGGAAAACTTTATCAAACCTGCTACAATTGGTAAATCTAAATTTAATTTTAATTTTCGTAAAACCTCAATAAATTCCTCCCAAACTTTCTCTTGAGAGCCGGAAATTGATGAAATAATAACATCAAAAAATTCCTCAATAGAAAATCCTGTCTCTGGTTTTTTGTCTATTAAAAAAGCTATGGCTCTCGCTATTACTATGGCTCCAGCTGAAGCTGCAGGATGAGAATGGGTTATAATACTCGATTTAATTGCAGACACTTTTAATCCTTTTAGATCATGGCAATAAAATAATCCAATTGGTGCTATTCTCATTACTGTACCATTTCCCCCTGAATTCGAGGCGGCTTGCTTCCACGGTATTTTATGTTTGAGTTTCCTAATTGATGAAATACACCCATACCCTGGACCTATTGGGGGATCATCTAACCAATTAACATATTCTTTTACAAAAATCTGAGTATTAAAACCGTTCCCTTGAATTATTGCTTTTGCTATATGAATTGTTAACTGTGTGTCATCGGTATAAGTCTTAAACAGATGATTATTTTCTTGAATAAAATCACCAAAATCTTTAAAACATGAGTGAATCTCAGTTCGGAGCTTTCCTTCGAACGGGTGTCCCAAAGTATCACCGATTGCAACACCTAATAATGTACCTTGAAATTTATCAAGAAGATCTATTTCCATAATAATTAGTTTAAAAATTATGAGCTATAAATTTAGCCTTTTTAGAATCTTTAAACTTTTCTGAATACTTGACCATTTCAATAATAAGATTTTTTTTCTTTCAAAACGAATGACTTAACAAACCTAAATTAAGGGCTTTCAAAACATTCTTAGAACATTACCAGATTATTAGCAAGGTATATATAGGAACTTTACTAACTACTTTTTTAATAAAAGCAAAAAAAGTGAGTTTAATGACTAAAATAGATAAACTGAAAAATGTGATTACCGCTATGATTTCTCCTTTAAAAGAAGATTTCACGTTGGATGAAGAGAAATATAGAGAGTTTATTAGATTTCAGATCAAAAATGGTTGCCAGTTGTTAACTATGGGGACAACTGGTGAAAGTGCTACTCTTTCTCATGAAGAACATCATGTTGCGATGGATATTTGTGTTGACGAGGCTAAAAAAAGCGGAAAGGATCCTTTTGTTTTAGCAGGTGCGGGAAGTAACTCGACGAAAGAAGCTATATCCTTATCTCAATATGCAGAAAAGGCTGGTGCTGATGGAATATTGCAAGTTGTACCCTATTATAATAAACCAGTTCAACATTCACTAATTGATCACTTTTCTGCTATTGCAGACTCTGTATCTCTTCCGATTATACTATATAACGTCCCAAGTAGAACTGGTAGAAATTTAGAAGCTGACACTGTTTCAAAACTCTCATATGCTAAGGACAATATCGTAGGGATAAAATGTGCTAGTGGGGATATTGACCAGATAACGAAAATCATTAAAACAACCCCAGACGATTTTATTGTTTTAAGTGGAGACGATAGTATGACATTTCATATTATGGCACTTGGTGGAAAAGGTGTAGTGAGTGTAGCATCAAATATAATCCCGTCTAAACTAGTGGAATTCACTAATAGTATGTTAAACAATGAATGGAATAAAGCACGAGAAATGCAGCTTCAATTATATGATTTATTTAAAGTATTATTTATTGAATCCAATCCTGGCCCTGTTAAATATGCTGCGGATCTCATGGATTTGATGGATAGTAGAATGAGATTGCCACTAACTCCTCCTTTAAAAGAAAATCAAAAACGAATTAAAACTGTTCTAAAAAATTTAGACATTATTTAAAAATTCCTAGAGGTTCTAAATATGATTAAATTACTAATTTTCGGGCCGACAGGTTCGATGGGTAAATTAGTGGGCAAATTAGCATTAGAGGATAAAGATATCGATGTTGTTGCGGCTTGTGATGTGAAGAATATTGGTGAGAAATTAGTTAACATCGTCGGGACAAGTGATCCAAATAAAATAGAAATAAGTGATTTCGAAAATCTCAAGGAAGTTATTATTGGAACGAGCCCTGATGTAGCAGTAGATTTTACTATAGCTGCAGCAACGGAAAAAAACTGTATAATATGCGCTGAACATGGAATTAGATGTGTTATTGGAACTACTGCTTTGTCTCAAGAATTTCTAGATAAATTCGAGATAGAAATAAAAGAAAATCAATCCCCTTCAGTTATTTCTCCAAATATGGCAACTGGAGTAAATGTGTTATTTAAGATGGCTTCCATATTAACATCCTATTTATCAGATTGGGATATTGAAGTAATCGAAAGTCATCATCATCACAAGGCAGATGTGCCTTCAGGGACCTCATTAGCGATTGCTAAAACAATCTGTGATACACTTGGTTGCGATCCAGAGGAAACACTAAAATTTGGACGTACTAAAGGTCCTAATAAAAGGAAAGTAGGTGCTAAAAACGAAATAGGTATACATGCTATTCGTGCTGGAGATATAGTAGGGGATCATACTATATTATTCGCGGGAGAGGGAGAACGAATAGAATTAAAGCATCAAGCTCATAGCAGGAACAGTTTTGCATCCGGTGCAATACGAGCAATAAAATTTATTGTAAAACAAAAAGAAAATAAAATTTTCGATATGAAAGATGTTTTGAATCTTTAAGTTTTAATTAATTTTTTTCAAGCTATATATAGTACTCCTCTTAATTTTGGATAAGATTATCTATTTAAATAGAGGAAATTGTAATTTTATTCATGAAGGGTGTAATTTTAATATAACAATACATAAGTTTTTGATTTAACCTAACTTTTCATTTTATTAAATTAAATTCTTTATGAACGGGAATAGTAATGATTAACTATAAAATTACTGTTGTCAAAGTATTTGAACCAAAAGATGTAATCGGTCATGATTTTATACGACCATCGGGAGAATCGATTCCAAAATGTTCTTTCGTGAAGGAAAACCAAAAGTTTTTGGTAGACGAAATGTTAACTCCACCTGAAGGATTCTGTCCTCATGCCTGGTATGGAATTTTTAAAGAAATTTGGATGTTAAGAAATGGAAATGGATATCCCGATTGGACAGGTGAAGATACTCTCTATGCGACATGCCTAGATGGAATACGCCCTGTGTGCTTCAAAATAGAGAAGTTAAATTAATATTAATCATCTTTATTATTAGGTTTCAGTGAATTTAAATCTTAGACAATTAAGGTAATACAAGAGCAGTCTGTATAAAATGTCGTTTGTTCCTAATTCAGTATTTTTTGTAACAGGTATAGGATACCATAAATCTAAATTAGGTTCATTCGAACAAGCCTTACGCACTGCAAATATAGCATCATTTAATTTAATTAAAGTAAGTTCAATATTACCTCCCAATTGCTTGGAAATTTCAAAAAAGGATGGTTTAGCTCAATTAAAAGCAGGTCAAGTTGTATATATTGTATTAAGTCGCGTTAGTAGTGATAAATACAATCATCTAATCTCTGCTTCTATTGGTGTAGCAAAACCTGCGGACACAAATGCCTATGGTTATTTAAGTGAGCATCATGGTTTCGGTGTTAAAGCTGAAAGAACAGGAGATATTGCAGAAGATTTAGCAGCAGAAATGCTTGCAACTACGCTTGGTGTCCCGTTTGATCCTGAAGCTGATTATGATGAAAAAAAAGAAATCTTTAAAATGGATGGGAAAATAATTGAAACAAAAAATATAGCAGAATCGGCAACGGTTAGAGAGGAAGGGGAATGGTTGACAGTTTTAGCAGCAGCAGTCTTTATTTTATAAGCACTTTTTATTTAGAATCCTTATTTTACATCTTTTTTTTATAAAATTGAGATAAAATTATATTAATTATCAGTGCAGATCAGTAATATCATCAATCTCTCATTTTTGGAGATTTCATAATGCCAACACTTCATCGAGATTAATAAGGGGTATCCAAGCCCTAGTAATCCCACTTTTTATAATCTTATCTCATTATTATAATGAATATTTAAAATTTATAGTTTGGTCATTTATGAGGTTTACCATATTTCTATCTTAAATGTTCTGGTACACACTGACTTTTTAATAAATCATCGAACGTTTCTTCCTCACGAATTTTAAAACAATGCCCATCATTTAATAAAATTTCTGCGGTTCTAGGTCGGGAATTATATGGACTACTCATTGTAAACCCATACGCACCAGCATCAAGTATAGCGAGATAATCTCCCTCTTTTAAATTGAAGAATTTTCTTTGTTTACCAAGAACATCACCAGATTCACATATAGGTCCAACAATGTCATAGTTCATAGTCTTATCATTATTATTTTCTTTACAAGCAATTATATGGTGATACGAACCATACATTGAGGGCCGTAACAATGTGTTGAACCCAGCATTTACTCCAGCAAACATTTTAAAACTGTTATCCTTAATTGTATTTATTTGGGTTAATATTATTGATGATTCTGCTGATAAATAGCGTCCAGGCTCAATTATTAAACTCGGAGCCCCCAATCTACCACTTTCCACATTTTTTTTAAATTTCTTAACTACTATATTCTTATATATCTCTAAATCTAATGGATCTTCTTCTGGTTGGTATGGTATACCTAAGCCACCGCCAAAATCTATAAACTCGAATATAACCTCTAAAGAATCAGCTAATTTCATGATGATTGATAAATATTTATCCACAGCTTTTTCAAAATCATGTGCATCAATGATTCCAGAACCAATATGGATATGAGTGCCAAATTTCGTAAAACCCGAATCAATTGCTTTTGAATATGCTTCAATAACTTGATTTTCCAATATACCAAATTTAATCGTTTTCCCAGCAGTTATCGTATGGGGGTGATGACCTGCGCCAAATTCGGGATTAATTCTAAAGGAAATTATCTGCTTTTCTCTTCCCAAATCGTTATAAACTTTCGTCAATCTTTCCAGCTGACTTATACTATCTAAGTTAACTAAAATATCGTTTTCGACGGCGTATTTAAAATCCTCATTAGTAAACATATTACCGGTATAAATTATCTTTTCTGGAGAAATATCCGCTTTAAAACATGTGTAAATCTCTCCCGTGGACGTGCAATCGAAACTCGCACCTTCAGAGTCTAAAATTTTTAAAATAGACAAGCTAGAATTTGCTTTCACAGCAAAATGTATTTTATTTTTCTTATATTCAGAGTCCAATATTTTTTTTAATCCTTTATATCTTATACGAATCATTTTCTCATTGATTACGTAAATTGGAGTCCCAAATTCTTTCGCTATTTCGATAGTATTTAGATTAGCAAAAAATAACATCCCATCTTTATATTCTAAATCTTTATTTTTTAACCATTTAATATACTTCATGATGCAATTTCATTTAATATCATTATATTTCTATTTTTTCAATGACACCTTTAAAAACCCTTTCGATTGGACCATCCATTAGGACTTTTTTACCAGTATAAGTAATCTTTAAATCTCCACCATCATTATGGACCGTTATTGGCGTATTTTTCTTGAATAAACCAATTATTGTACCGGCAACTACGGAAGCACATGCACCTGTTCCACAAGCATTGGTTCGGCCCACACCTCTCTCAAATACACGTAAAATGCTTTCTTCATCTGAAATAACCTTTACAAATTCTACATTTACTTTACTAGGGAATTTCCGGTGAGACTCTATTGTAGAACCATACATATTTAACTCATCGTCGTTCAATTGATCTTTAATGAAGATTACAGCATGAGGATTTCCCATGGAGACTGCAGTAAAATTAAAAATTCTATCCAGTATTATGATAGGTTCGTTAACACACCTATTTGACAATCCCTCAGTAATAACCGGAATTTCTTCACAATTTAAGATAGGGGAACCCATATCAATTTGAACACTCTCCACAGTATCGTCTCTGAGATTTAATTTAGCACCCATGATACCTTTTAACGTTTCAATACTAATTTCCTCCTTTTTAACAATATCATTTTCATATAAATACTTAGAAAAGCATCGAATTCCATTTCCACACATCGAGACTTCATTCCCATCTTTATTAAATATCCTCATTTTAATATCTGCTCTATTCGATTCACAAATATAAAGTAGACCATCCGCCCCAATCGAAAAATGACTCTCACACAGTTTAAAAGCTAAAGCTGATTTCTTTTCCTCTGGGATATTCCATTGTATATCATTAATAATGATGTAATCATTGCCAAGTCCTTGGTACTTCGAGAACGATAAATTTTTCAATACTATCTCTAAATTTTCTCTTTTCATTTCAAAACCATCCTAACTATTGAATAAACCTTATTATTTAATAATATCAATAATAAAATTTAAATGTTATTTGTGTATCTATACACATATACACATCTAAATGAAATTATTAATCATGAGAGAAGAGAACTTTGTTGAATTGATAGAAAATGTTGGATTAACTCATAATCAATCGTTAATATATTTCACTTTAATTAAAGCCGGGAAGAAGGGAAGTATAGTCCGTGAGTTAGATCATGCTACTGATATCAAAAGGACTAATATTTACCCTATATTGCATGAATTAATTGATCTTGGATGTGTTATTGAAGGTGGATATGCCGAAAAATCAAAAAATGCTGCAATTTATATTGCCGAAGAACCCGTAATTTTTGTTGACCATCTTATTCAAAAGAAGAGAGATCAAATTGACAACATACAAAAATTTAAAAAAACAAATGTAAAGTCATTACAAACTATATTTCAAGAGGGTATAGAAATAACTCTTGATGAAATTGATCCGATTTTAAGAGATTATTTTAAACCATTGATAATGTCAGGATGGAAGATACACTCCTATGTAAAAAGAAAAGATATTCCAATGTTTGATTACGAGGTCTATGACTGTATGCTTTATGCACCTCATGCGAGTATCTTGAGAGATTGTAGCTTCCACTTATTTATATTTGGTTATAATATACAAAATGATAAGAATGCCCTTGAATTCTTTTCTCAGAGTTTAAAGAGAAAAACTAAAGAAATGAAATCCTATTTTTTTAATATAAAGCAAATTCAGCTGCTTGACGAAAAAGTTGAATTTTTCAACAATACATTTCCAAGCTATAAAATGCAGATTAAAATTAATGATCTTAAAAATTCAAAATATTTTTCAGAGGAATTGAAAGAAGAGGCTTCATTGCAAAAAAGTCAATTTTTTGATATTGGAAAGGCAGTTATAATTCCTATTAAAAACAAATTATTTTATGTATGGGCTGAATCTAACCAAATACTAAGTGAGATAATTGAACCCATTGTAAAGATTGAAAGATTTTAATTAAAAAAATTAAAAACTCTCAAATATATTGTGAAAGATTCTTTACATTTTAAAAATGAAAAATTTTAATATGAGTTGTAAAATATCTATTTTAACAGAATTCGAAGTTATAGAATAATGAATTACAAAAAGATCCTATTGTTAAGTTCCTTATTTTTTCTTATAGTTCCAATCATAAATGTTAAAGCTTTTACATTTGTGGATTATATTAAAAATGGAAATTATGCCTTTTTTTTATTCAATTTAGAAGGTGGGAATAACACTCAAATTAGTGTAACACATCAAGAAAGTGGAAATTTTACCCTCTTTCTCTTTGATCAGCGCCCAGTTGAATCATATGTGAAAGATGACAAAACACTTAATGACGGAATTTTTAGCAACCCCTCTATCGGGAGGGTCAATTTCAGCTTAGCTGATAATCCTTACATAAACTATACAAATATTGACCCGGATCCCAAAATATATTACATAGAAGTAATATTAGTAGGAGGTGGGCCAGATACTTATAATTTAACTTGTAATAAAGATTTAACTAGATATTATCTACCCATAATTCCTGGTTTCAATCTAGAAATAGTAATAATTTCATCTGCAGCCATCATTGGAATACTAATAGTATTATTTAAGAGAAAAAGAGTAATTAGACAACAATAGTGTTAAAACTCTACCATTTAAATTTGGATATGAGATTATCATAATCCTACATCAAATGACTAATTTCGCCGCACTCCCCTTTTAAATAAACTTAAATTCAATTCTACAATTCCCAATCTATCAAAATACCAATTAATCAAAAATGTGATGTAAAATATCTTTTGAAGAGTTAAGTAAAAAATTAGCTAAATTTATGAAAGATACTGAAGAAATTGAACTTACAGACGTGGATTTGTTCGCTGAATATCTCGAACTTCAAATGCTCCCTGGTATTGTCCAGACTGCAGCTCAGGCTGTTTTACCGGGTGTACCTGGAAAGGCAGAATGGACTCCCGCAAAATTCTCGCTTGATTTGGATTACCCCGGTAAAATCGAAACCATTGAATTTGTTCGATCAAACGGAAAGAGAGTCGTTATTGGTGGTGAAGTTGTCCCGCCCTTTTATAATTTTCTCGGTTTAGATAAAAAGAACCCCAACCCGCCCCTAATAACTTTTGACGTATTTGATATGGGGGATAAAATGGTGCTTCCTAAACCTATTAAGCAGCAATATGCAGAAGTATTAGCAGACCCTGCTGAATGGGCTAAATTCGCAGTAGATAAGTTTGGTGCCGAATGTATTACCTTTCACTCTCTGACAATTGATCCTGCCATGGGAGATGCTCCAGTTTCGCAATCAAGAAAATATCTTGAAGAAATTCTTCAAACCGTCGATGTCCCTGTCATCATTGGATGCTCAGGAAATAAAAAAAAGGACGTCGAGTTGTTTGAAGTTACAGCAGCAGCAACAGAAAGTGAGATTCTTATGCTTTCTGCCGCAGATAAAGCTACATGGGAAGAGGTAATACCACTAGCCGTAAAATATGACCATAACTGCCTTCTTTGGACAAGTTTGGATTTAAACAATCAGATCAAGATGAATAAAGATGCTCTCGAATTAGGACTCCCTCCTAATAGGATCGTCATGGATCCAACCTGCGCAACAGCTTAAAATACACAAATTTATTGTGTAGCTGCGAGATTAGGATATGGGATGGAGTATAGCTTCAGTATCTACCAACGGATGCGAATTGCTGGATTATTAGGAGAAACAGATTTAGCATACCCGATAAGTGGTGGAACTACTAACGCGTGGGGCGCTAGGGAAGCATGGATGTCAGAAAAACAAGCTCCTGAATGGGGACTGAGACAATATAGAGGTCCTATTTGGGAAGTAATAAATGCGCTTTGTTTAAGTCTTGTAGGCTTAGATCTTGCCATGATGTTTCATCCCATAGCAGCCAAACATGTTAAGGAAATAACATCTCAATTCTTTGAAGCCGTACCAAAAGAACTTGATTCAATGGGTTATACAGATTGGGTAAATGCAAATTTAAAAGCATAATTTTCTTTAATTTTTTTTTAATATTTATAAATAGCTTCAACAATATCCTACCTTAATTTCTCCTATTTCATCGCTTGATTTAAGGCTAATTCTTAGTACCATTATGCTTGTGAATCATAAACCGAAATTTTAATAGTAAGTTAAATTTAACTAAATCCTCATTTGAGCTTGGATGGTATGATATGGCATTAGATTCTTGTAATTATTTATTAGAAATTGAATCTGAAAATCTTGAAGCTCAACAATTTCTTAAAAAAATAATGGAGCATAATCCTCCAAAAGTTGGATTAATAAATAGGCTCATAAAAGAAGCTAATAAGTGAAATAAATGAAATAATCCTATAAAAACAAAATAATCTATCTTTTAATTCTGTTTTCGCTTTTTCTATTTAGCCGTTTCAAGAATGGTTGGAAAATAGAGAAATATAGACTAAAAAGTTATTTCTCTTCATAATCTCTCATTATAATACGATTGGATTTTTTTTCCAACTTTACGTTCAAAACACGAATACAACTTTTTTCAGAAATTCAAATTTTTAAATCCGTAGTAAATTATATAATAAAACAATTTGAAATTATAATGATATGATGATTCAATTATGTCTTTAAATCCAAAAGATCCAGATATAATAATTAAAGAAAGAAGTAGCACATCCCCACTGGCAGATGTGCTTCCTACCTTATTTAAACAAGGTTTTATTGTATTTTGTGGTGCGGGAGTATCCATACCTCCACCAAGTTGTTCCCCCTCATGGTGGATGTTAACAGAAGAAATACTCAAGACCTTTTTCAGTCAGATCCCGGAAGATTATAACCTTCCTAAAGATATGATCTTGAAAGGTCCTAACCAGAAGCCTGAAGAAGTGTTTGAGACTTTCGCGGTCATTCTAGAAAAGAGACTTAATAAAGTTTTTGAAGTACTTGATGTCTCTGAACCAAACGCGGTACATATTATTTTGGCAAGATTGGCAAAAGCTGGTATTTTAAAAGCTTGTTTTACTACTAATTTTGATCTCTACTTCGACCACGCCTTGAAAAAAGAAGGTGTAGATTTCGAACTATTAGTTGATAATCTCGATTATGATAGATGTGAAGATTACAATAATAAATTTCTTTTATGCAAGATTCATGGCACGATAGAACGCCCCGATACTATAATTAGCGTTGCTTCGGCCTATAAAAGTGCTAAAGGATTTTCACCCCCCAAATCTACTGTTTTTGAGATGATGCTTGAAAAATATGCGTGTGTATTTTTAGGATATTCAGGATATGATTTTTCCCATATCAATTACCGCCGATTTTGGGAGAATGTTGGACCTCGGGTAAAAAGAATAATTTGGAATAAGCGCCCTGGGGAAGAGTCTGAACCCTTTTTAGATGATGTTTTTCATACCTGTGCTGATGTTTTTGAATATTCCGTGGCTGAATTTCCAGATGACCTTACTAATGCTTTAACAGGAAGTACAGATATAGATTTTTCAATTGAGGGAATAAACTCTCAATTCGATGAAAAAGCAGAGGTGTACTACAACCGTGTTAAAGAAAAAAGACTATCGTATTTTACAAATTGGGTCAAAAAATTCCCTGAAGCTCATGTTTTAGGGTTGGTTATGACAGAAAGTCAGAAATTTTCAAGTAGATTTAGACAATTTATTGAAAAATCACAGGAAAACACAGAAGATACGGAAGCTATTTCATATGACTTTACTAAAAATATGGAAAAGCTTACACAAAAATACCAAAATCAAGAATTATCTGCTGAAGAATACCAAAAAGCTCTTTCAGTTCTTCAACTGGAAAATCAGATGCGAGGATTTAATAAGCAATTTAAAAATTATATAAAAGATATAACGGAACGGAACCAATTTCCTGGTATCACTGACAATAATACAAGTATGAATAGTTTCCTTGGTTTTTTAAAATCGCTATCCAGATGGTTTCAACCTGATAAAGCCTCGGAAATTGCCGCAGATTATACTTATAGGATACATAATTTAACCTCCCAAAATACTGACCAAGCAAGAGTTGAGGTGCTACTACTTTACATGGAAGTCAATATAGTCCATCCTGATGAATCATTATGGAAACCTTTTTCACTCCAAATGCATGATGTTATGGATGAACATATTTCTGGTAAAATTGAGGGAAGTGAATTTCAAACAAAACTAATGGAAATTCAATCAAAAGCTAATGATCAGCAGATGGGAATGACTATCGATCTTGAATATTTATTGGATAAACAAATTAATACAACACTGAATAGTAAGACTGATTATGATTTTATAGATCAATGCGAAGCAGTAGTTCTTACGATAATGCAACTTGCTCCTCTAATATACAAAAAGTACTACGCCAGCAAAGAATATTTAAATTTAGTTTATGGAATATCTCAAAAAGGTGAAATTACAAAAGAATCTTTAATCGCCTTTGATAAAATGCTTCGGAAACGTTTCATTACACTTCTTGAAAGAACGGAAGTCAGCAAAACCAATGTGAAATTACTGATGGAAATAATGTTTCTAAGATTATGGATAATTGGGATACAATGGTTAGACCCAAATGGATTAAAGGACTATACAGAACTCTTTGATTCAGGTGAATATCCTAAGCACTTCTCACATAATTCAATATTCAAATATTTACGCGAAAAAGTTGGCATTTGGCTTGAACTAGCCTTGCAAACCCTTGAACCTCGATTTGTTCAAAAATTATGCGGTGATCTTTTAGTGTTAGCTGAAATTGGGGATGATTTCGAATTAGCCAAAAAAGCCACTTTGAAAAGTCTTGAACTTAGCGATGGGATGGTGAATGAAGCAAGTCCTGATGGCGTTCCTGGTTGCTTGGGTGGTTTTTATGAAAGACAAGGAGATAAAGAAAATGCACTTAAATATTATAATTTAGGTTTAGATGCAATTAGGTTAACGATACCACCATTATGGGCTGATGTTATTATTTATAGAGCTACAAAATTACTATCAGAAAGAAATGAGAAAAGAAAAGCGCTAGAAATTATATTTAAATTCCATCCCGCTTTTAAAGGTAATGCTAGTTCTATTCATATGCCTGCTAGAGAATTTTCTCTGGAACTTGCGCAAAAACTTACGGAAGAATTAGGATTTAGTAATATTAATGCTGCAATAAAGGATATTTTTGGTTAAATTCATAGATTGATGTCTCTAAAATATTAAAGAGCTTTATGACATCATTTAATTTTCTATTTTTTACTCAATCTACGCATCTCCATGAATCCACAGCTAACTGATATTCGAAGAAATCATCATGGATTTTAGACCTTGGGTCTTTATGTCTACCACTTACCTTCATCAGCTTACCAGTTATTTCAATCTTATTTTTACAAGATATTTTATCCTTAGTATATATTACAATTTGGAAACTATTCTCAAAATCTAAATCGAAATATTCCATAAAAGGATAAGAATCAACAATTGATGTCATATGCTGCCATATTTCCTTAGCTATTTTCCCGATGATCTGAATCTCTTTTCCTACAAAACCATCAAAATCCGAAAGTTTAATTATTTTAACTGGCATTAAGTTTCTTTAATTTCTTATTTTGAATTTAATTTGATTATATATACATGTTAGGTGTTTATATAAAAAATAAATAGAGAATAAAAATGTTTAGCTCTGAAAATACTTTTGAATTACGGAGAGGGTTATTTTAATTTCGCTGCTTCATCTTCAATATTTGCACTTTCAAACCAATCCTTGATTTCACCTAAATCTTCCTCAGGATACTCATACGAATGAGCAATATCTGGATATGTTTTGTTGATTATCTCATTCTTGTAGGAATTTAAGGCATTTCTAATATTTTCACCGACATTACCGAAGTGTTTCACAAATTTTGGTTTAAAATCTGTGAAAACTCCTAACATATCATAAATAATTATGATCTGACCATCACAATACTGCCCCGCTCCAATGCCTATAGTTGGGATATCGAGTGCACTTGTTACTAACTTAGCTACTTGCCAAGGTATACCCTCTAAAACGATCGAAAACACCCCAGCGTTCTGTAAATTAACAGCGTCCATTATTAACCTTTTTGCAGCATCGACAGTTCTTCCTTGAACCATATGCCCTCCAAATCTATAAACTTTTTGAGGTGTTAATCCGATATGTCCCATAACTTCGATATCTGCATTAATAATGGCTTTAACAGTTGGTAAAATCTCTGTACCGCCTTCAACTTTAACAGCCTCGGCACCTCCCTCTTGGATAAACCTCCCCGCATTATAAACGGCGTCTTTGATGTCTATTTTATATGAAAGAAATGGCATATCCCCAACTAATAGTGCATTTGAAACACCTCGAGAAACTGCTTTAGTATGGTGTATCATTTGATCCATTGTAACACCTAAAGCGTTTTCATTTCCAAGAACTACGAAAGAAAGGGAATCTCCAACTAGAATTAAATCAAATTCACATCCATCGACAAGTTTAGCCATTGAATAGTCATAAGCTGTTATGGTAACTATTTTTTCTCCTTTTTTCTTCTTTTCTATAAACTTTTTTATAGTCATTTTTTGTAAAGACATAAGTAAAATAGCATTAGCTTTTTGAAAAATCTTTTTTTTTAAATTATTTTTTTGATATAATGTTTAAAATTTAGCATGAATTTATTGATTATTAAGTGCTTATTTCAACAAATTTTTTAATCATATTAGGTTACAAGGGTGATACTACTGGATAACAAAGAAGTAGGTAAATTTTGGGATGAAAATGCTGAAAACTGGACGAAATTAGCAAGATTGGGGTATGACAGATGTAGAGATTTAATTAATTCTCCCGCATTTTTTAAAATATTACCTGATATTTCACAATTAAAAGGATTGGATATAGGTTGCGGGGAAGGGTATAACACTAGGATAGCAGCAAAAAAAGGAGCAAAAATGACAGCAATTGATATCTCTAAAGTCTTTATTAAATTTGCCAAAGAAGCTGAAGAAAAAGAACCTTTGGGAATAAAATATCAAGTTGCCAGTGGGACCGAGTTCCCATTTAAAGATAATGGTTTTGATTTCGCGATAGCAACAATGAGTCTTATGGATATTGCAGATAACGAAAAAGCATTAGCAGAAGCTTACAGAGTAGTTAATTTCGGGGGTTTCTTTCAATTTTCAATTATTCATCCATGTTTAGGGGAACCTCCCTCTGAATGGATCAAGAATGAAGAAGGGAAAAAGATCGGATTTGTAGTAAAAGATTATTTTAAGAGAAGTACAGGTGAAATCTAAGAATGGATCTTTGGAGCCGCTCCTAAGGAGATAACAGAAAAAATGAAAAAGTTTAGAATCCCACGGTTTTCTCGGACATTGTCGGGATGGTTGAATTTGTTAATTGACAAAGGCTTTATTTTAGAGAATTTTTGTGAACCTTTTGCTGATGATGAAACTATTAAAGAATTTCCAACAGAATATGATTCGCGAATTATTCCTTGGTTCTTAATTATACGATGTCGAAAAACAGAGAAAAATGCGAATTAAGCTTTTTCTATCTTTAGGTAGTAATCTTCACCATCAACTTTGAATTCTACCAACTTTTCGTTATGATTTTCAATATACCGTTTGATATTTTCTCCTGCTTCTGCGAAATCTCCAGTAACTTCAAGAATATCTCCGCTCTTCATTTCAAGGAGCTTTCTTTTTGTTTTAGCTACTGGCATAGGACATACAAGTCCGGAACAATCCAACTTAACTGTATCTGACATTATATTTATTAGAGCCTATTTTTTAACTAAACAGAACATTATCTGCTTCAGCACACATCTCTACAAGGGTATTCATGGTAGTTTTCTCAATTCCATCAATAAATTCATCTTGAGAAATCCCGCGTGCTTTCATACATACTCCACAAGCCTTAACATTAGCCCCTTCTTCTATCACGTCTTTCATCCATTTTCCAACATTATCATATGAAGCAGGTTCTTGGTTTTTTTTACCGACAAATACACCATCTTCTACTAAGAAAATGTTGATCTTATGTTCTTCTAATAAAGCTGTGTAAGCAAATCGTAGCATGGTATAAGGACGTTCAGAAGTATAGGCACCGTCTCCGATTATTATAGTAAAAATTTTCTTTAATTCTGTCATTTTTTCATTCATCTTTTGAGCTAAATACTTTAAATCTAATCCAATTATTTTAAAATTGTACCATTTATTAATTTTTTCGTAATGATTTATTAAAAACATCGATAAATAAAAATAGGTTAATAATCATATAATTTAATAAAGCCATCATATTTTTACTTGAGACCTGATGAAAAGAGGTTTAAAATATGAATATTGAATATTTAAGAAATTTTATTAAATTAACCCAGTATAAAAGCTTCTCAAAATTGGCAAAAGAACTTGTAATATCTCAAAGCACATTATCTCACCAAATTTCAAATATAGAAAAAGAATTTTCCGGAGTTGTTTTAATTGAGAGAACTACAAAAAGTTTTGAGTTAACAAAACCGGGAAAACTGTTACTT
>SDBU01004711.1_pt1 | contig 16625 bp, 15 predicted proteins | sample 2277071 | NCBI WGS metagenome assembly SDBU01 (sample SAMN10397929, study PRJNA504765) | marine sediment metagenome | isolation source: marine sediment core GS08_GC12, 126 cmbsf | place: Arctic Ocean: Gakkel Ridge, Loki's castle | collected 2008
GTGGGGTATGTACCGCACCTTCACTCTCGCAGTCTCATTGAAATCCTCAATTGCCCAGGCGACATGGGGGTCGGCTGCATTATCTACTACAATGATTTCGAATTCCGGAAGTGTCTGTTCCTGCAGACTGTTCAACGCCTGCATAAGCAAGTCAGGCCTATTCTTGGTTGCCATTATCACGGAAACTCTCATGGATGATTCTCGTCTATCTTCAGGTACTTTCAAAGCTGTGAACCTCTGAGTTCCAGTGCTTCTTTCACTCTTGTGTCAGCAATCATTCGCCATACGTAATTGAGTTTGCACCTCCCAAGGCTCGATCTGAATTGGACGTTGATGGCTTCAGGATCTTTCCGATCACTTACTCCCCATGCTTTGATCCATAGCTTCCAATAAGTAAGAATCAGCCTCTCTGTTTCATGGGCCAACGCGAAGGGCGTTCTACGACGGTGCAGCCATTTCTCATACATCTCTGCTGCTCCCGCATGCCACGCCCATCTGCGAATATATTCAACCGTCATGCGATAAGCAGGTATGTGATGGTAGACAATCGCATCCGGGTTATAGCCGATCATCTCGCCGGCCTCTTGGAGTCTTAGTACAATACCCCAATCGCCTGAACCGACCGATTTGGCACCATACAAATCAGGAAGGAATCCCCCATATCTGAAGAAAACCTCCCTTCTTATCGCCATGTTACATCCGAAGAATACATTGTCAGTGCTGATAGTGAAATCGTCACCCATGTCCATAAGAGCGAGTATTGGGAATGTTTGTTTGTCTTTGATATATTTCACCAACCAGTCTGGAGGTCGGACCTCCCAGACAGGTTTCACACATCCGCCTGCAGCAGCCATCTCAGGATGCTGGATGAACTTTTCTTTGTGAGCAGCAAGCCACCCTGGATCGAATGTGAGATCATCATCAGTAGATACGAGTATGTCTCCAGAGCTTTCCCGAGCTCCTCTATTTCTGGCTCCTGATATTCCACCTGAACTGTGAGGTACGTATCGCACTCTGATCCTTGCACTCTCATTGAACTGCTCAATCGCCTGCTCAACATCCGGGTCCGCAGCATTGTCGACGACAATAACTTCAAAATCAGATAGCTCTTGCTCTTGAAGGCTTGCTAATGTCTTGAGAAGCGATTGCTTGCGATTATAGGTTGCTATTACAACGGAGATCATCTTGTGTTCTTCTCTTGACTGCGGACTGTCTCGTACGATCTAAGCACGTGTCAGGCGAGCATAACGAGCCCATTGGGCTGTAAGTCTCATGCCGTCTTCATGGGTTACAAGCTGGCGATATCCCAGTTTGCTTCTCAGCTTATCGATTGAGATGACTGAGCTCGAAGTGTGGGCATCAGCATTCCTCTGCAAAATCCCAGGATCCATTTCTGAGAGAAACTCGTATTCAGATGAACTTGAAGGCGGTTTGCATAAACCCTCTCTCATATTGTTTCTTGTGCGAACCATACTTCTTGCAGCAGATTTGGGCAAACTATCCACAAGCCAGCGAATCGCCGGAACCTGTCTGGGCAACTGGTGTAAGCCAGAACCTGCCATTCGCACCAGCCCATTTATAGAATCCCTCCACATCGATGGTCTCTTCGACTCAATAAGCGTGGTGATATATTCGCTGGAAATAGACTCTACTTCTGCGCCCGGACCGACTATTCGGCAATAATCTTCATAGAATTGGGCCCATGTTATATTCTCTTCATCCGTAACAAAGAATATCTCGCCGTCAGCTTCCTCGCTCTTGATCGAAAGCATTATGGCTTCGACAACATTGTCAATATAGACCAAAGGACAGATGCCAGGACCGCCATCGGTTAGCCAGGCGGTCCCCTCTCGGATCGCAATTAAAGGCCAGTATGTCCATGAATCGCACCGAGGCCCGTAAATTCGAGTAGGTCGTAATGCTATTACTGGCAAAGATCCGGCGTACGATAATGCGATTTTCTCAGCTTCTATCTTGCTGTCGGTATATGTATCACCACAAGGCTGATATGGTGCGTCTTCGTCTATGACTTCGCTCAGGAGCCCATGTCCAACTACCACAACACTGCTCAGGTGGATGAATTTCTTAACGTGGTGTTTTATGGAAGATTCCAACATCCTGCGCGTTCCCTCGACGGTAACACAACGTTGATTGTTAGGACCCCCATGAGTGCCAAAAGCGCAGTGTACAACCACATCAACATTGTCAAAGTGCTCAAAAATACCCTCTGGATTGGTAACATCGCCTTCGATTACCTGACAGGGCAATCGTGCAAGCCTTGCCCTTCCTGCACTGACCACGGAGTGCACCTGGGCAATAACTGGGATGGACATATGAAGAGACAACACCTCAGTCAGACGATAGCCTAACGACCCGCTTGCGCCGGTTACCAGAACAACAGGATTTCGATCGATCATGTTAAACCGCTGCCGTTTCATGTTCGCGAATACCTAACATCGTCCCAGAGTAAGGAAGCCACGGAAATTCCAACAGTCTTCGTTTGGCATAGCATTCAGCAATAAGAACAAGGGATTTTCGCGCTTCTTCTGCAGAAACATCGACGGTCTCACCCGAGTTACGGGATATCGCAAATCTGCGAAGTTGCTCGGCATGGGCTCTGACCATTGACCACACGCACTTGTCACCCTTTTGAGTAACTGCTAAAGGTCGGTCGCCAAAGAAGGCTTCTTGAAGGCCGGGTGAAATACATATGTCATCACCCTCATATAATGGATTGATCTCCGCTGTAAGTCTTGAGCCTTTGATGATAATTCGGTTCTCAACCGACCTTGTTGTGCTGAACTCAACTGTGCCAATTACTGGCTTGTCATCATATGACAGATCGAATTCTGCCCTGCAATTGGCCTCCGGCCCGTGCCATCCATCATCCTCATAATCATTAACTCTTATCTTCTCGCCGAACCAATAAATTAATAGGTCCATACAGTGGATGCCATTTGCAAGCAGCACACCAACACCGGTCTCTTTCTCAAATATGCAGGGCGTCTGCGCCGGCCAATTAAACCTGCCTCCCTCTTCAACACTAACCCCAACAACATCCCCAAAAAGATGATTATCGAGAAGCTGTTTCACGAACTGAGTGTTCCAGAACCATCGCCTTGCATGACCGACAGACAGATGTCGTCCGGTTTCATTTGCGGCACTGATTAGATGATCTACGTCCAACAAAGTGGTAGCTAAAGGTTTCTCGCAGAGCACATCCAATCCCGCTTCCATAGCCTCTACTGCTATCTCTGCATGCGTATGGGGCGGCGTTGCTACGAGCACTGCATCAACACAGCCGATCATCTTATGCCAGTCGACGCTCCAATTCGGTACGTTGAAGGCGGCAGCGATTTCCCGTGCGCGCACTGCAGATAAGTCCGCTACATATGTGATATTGACCTCTGAAATAAGCGATGCAGCGGCAAGATGTAGAATCTCGGTCACTGCTCCGCAGCCTATAATACCAAGATACAATCGATTCATTTGATACTCCCCAAAGACTTGATGTAACGAAGAATTCTGAATGTACGTAAAAAGCTTTTTATTCTGCTTTTCAGCCAAAGATATCTGCTTCTCACAAACAATTTCTGTCCATAAAAATCAGCAGCACGATAACCAAATCGTTCCATCAAATCGTAAACATCTTCACAGTTGTTTTGTCCTTCTGGGTCACTCCAAGGATGGATTTCAATAAGAAATCTTGCCCTGCCCTCCTTTAGAATTCTCTGAGCTCCTTGCAAAACTCTGAATTCGCTTCCTTCCACATCTATCTTTATGAAATCAGGACTCTTATCAAAAAGTGTGTCAAGTTTTACACAGTCTACGGTAATTTCTTCCCATTGGAGTGATTTCCTTCGTTCTTCAGGTAAGGCTGTTCGATGCTTATAAAGCGCTCCGCTAACAGACATATTCACTATTCTATAAAAACTCGTCTTTCCGTCCTGATCGCCTATAGCAAGATCCAGTGCTACTATCTGATTGTCCGATAATGACTGCCATTTCATGCATCTTTTCTTGAGCTCATCATAACGCACAGGTTCAGGTTCGATTGCATATATTCTTCCACCATGAATATGATCATTTGCATGAAAAGTGTATATGCCAACACTTGCTCCAACATCGACAAACGTCCTTGCAGAATTCAGTATGTCCGGCAGGTGTTCAAATAGCTCTTTATCACGAACGTCTTGTCTGCGAAAACCATCTTTCAGAGATTCAATGTGATCGAATCGATTCATCCTTCGGCCGTCCTTGCGACTTTCTGAAACATTGAATTCTTCAGCAACTCCTTTTACCCGTGATCGCGTCTTCTGGTGAATTGGCTCAGCAGCCGCGTGAACGATGCCTGCGGTCTGAGCATCGTTCATTATCTCAAGATTGACATCACTCATATTGCTTACCTACAAATAATGAATCAAAATCCACTCTCGGGAATACCACCAGTTTTCCGCCTCGAGTAGCATTAAAGATCCTTCTTCCGTCGCGTTCGAAGACCTTTCTCGCCAACCGGAAAGACCTTTCCTGAAGATCCAAATCGGGAAGCCCCCAGACTTCACCCTCTTTTCTATAGTCAGGGTGAAAGTGATTTATCTCACCTTCCGAAACGACCTTTCCATTGAAAACATTTTTCTCCGGAACATCAAATGAGAAATCCACGCCGGTAAGATACACCTCATCTATTCCCATGTAATAAGCAAGCTGTAACGCTTTCGTGATAACCGTGCCGCCGCAGTACATACAACGCAGGGGGTTCTTTGAAAACTTTGGCATCTTCGTGTAATGGAGATATTCGTAATCGAAATTGAAATATATCGTATTTTCCGTCGGCAGTAGAATATGATCGAATTCATACGGAAACAGCTTTGTTGATGCTCCGGACAGTCTATGGATCTCTTCAGAATTATTCTTTGCAACGTCCGGGTCGGAGATAACATAATACGTCGGATGAAATTCCGTTTGCTCATAAGCCAAGTAAATCTTATTGAAGGCAAAGGTTACGTCATCCTTTAACAAGTCCAGATCGGATATCCTAAGGCTTGGGCCGTTGCCGATGATGAAACACCGCTCTCCTCTGTGCTTGTTTCTTAGAGCCTTAAGTTTCCTTTCATTTTCTGATCTGGTAATCTGCAACGCAGGCCTGATACTCTTGACTCGCCGCATAATCGCCGACGTACCAATAATATCCTTGATCTTCTTTTTCTGTGTTCCTATTTCAAACATCTCTATGCAGAAAAGCCATTTGACGCCGCAGTCTCGTCTTCAAACTGCACCCGCCAGCTCCATTGATTCATGTTTATCGACAAAGGAAGACCGGGTGTCTCGCGCAATCGTTTTGCGCTTGGTCCCATCCGGCGCGGGTTGTCCCTTTCTTACGACATAACCTTCCATCACCAGCAAATCCAGATCGCTTTTGGAGAAAGTGTTGAGAGCGTCGGCAGGGCTCGCCACGATCGGCTCGCCACGTAAGTTGAAGCTCGTGTTCATCAAGACAGGAATACCTGTTGCCTGGCCAAAACGATGAACAACGTCGTAATACAACGGATTGTGTTCTCTGCGAATAGCCTGCAGACGGCCCGTACCCATATGACACACTGCCGGGATCTCCGCCTGCCGCTCAGGGAAAACGGGACTGACCATCAACATGAATCGGGGCGGATACTGTCCATCAGCCTTTTGAAGATCAAAATAGCGGGCCGCATTCTCTTCAGTGACAACCGGCGCAAAAGGACGAAACGGCTCCCGAAACTTGATCTTCGTATTGACGATGTCCTTCATCTCAGCTCGTCGCGGATCAGCAATAATTGAACGATTGCCCAATGCGCGCGGCCCCCACTCAAAACGTCCCTGGAACAGCGAGATCACTTTCCCTTTGAGTATCTCTTCCACAACGCAGTCGGCAAGCTGCCCTGAATCACCGAACTGCTCATAGTCCAAACCTGCGCCGTCGAGAGCACGCCGGATCTCCTCATCGTCGTAGGACTTGCCGTAGTACGCGTGTTCCATGACGAAACTGCGCGGTTTCCCCAACAGAACATGCCAGGCATAGAGCGCGGCACCCAGAGCCCCGCCCGCATCACCCGCGCTCGGCTGAATATATACCCGCTCGAATGGCGTCTCGCGCATAATTCGCCCGTTGGCGACGCTGTTCAATGTCACACCGCCGGCCATGACGAGATTCTTGAGACCCGTTTGGCGGTGAAGATAATTTGCCATCTTCAGCATCGTCTCTTCGGTCAGACGCTGCACGCTTGCAGCTATGTCAGCGTAGTATTGGTTCTGCTCGGCCTCTCGCTCGACTCCCTTGAGGTCATCGCGGATCATGCGCGTGAAGAAAGGCGACTCGGGCTGACGCGGCTGACCAAAGAGCTCGATGAACTTCCTGCCGTACGTTTGTGTCGGAGAGTAGTGAAAGCTGAAATAGTCCATGTTTAGCCTGAGACTGCCGTCATCGTAAACTTTGATGATCTTAGCCAGCTTGTCCATATAGCGCGGCCGTCCGTACGGTGCCATACCCATCACCTTGTATTCACCGCTGTTGACCCGGAAACCAAGCCACGCAGTAAATGCGGAATAGAGCAAACCCAGGGAATGAGGGAAGCATATCTCATCAGTGAGATCTATCCTGTTAAACAGGCCATTCCCCCAATCGGCTGTACTCCTGCCCATAGCCGTGGTTGTCCACTCGCCTACACCGTCAATAGTCAGCACCGCCGCTTCCTCAAACGGTGAGCAGAACATAGCGCTTGCAGCGTGGCTCAGATGATGCTCAACAAACAAAATCCGGTCAGACGGTACGGGCAGCTTGTCCAGCATGATCGACTTCAACCAAAGCTTCTCGCCGAGCCACGCAATCATCGCCTCGCGAAACAGCTTCCACGAGCGAGGAAAAGTGCTTAGGTTGGAGCGCAGAATACGTTCAAACTTGGGGAGTGGTTTTTCGTAAAAGACTACATAGTTTAGTTCACTGGCTGCAATGCCTGCCTCACTCAAGCAGTATTCAATGGCATGTTCAGGAAAACGATGATCGAATTTCGTCCGGCTGAACCGCTCTTCCTGCGCGGCAGCCACCAGATCACCATCACGCAGAAGTGCCGCAGCCGAATCATGATAAAAAGCTGAAATTCCCAGGATGTACATCACTACAACAATCTTTATTAGATCGGATCTTTAGAATTGCCGACGGGCAGTGGTCAGATCTATCTCCTGATTCTCTCGTTTCGTCCAGCTTGAATGTACCGGCATATGACGAACGCGCAGCGGATCGCTAAAAAGTCGCACTAACAATCCGAATGGTGCGAGTATTGTGAAGTAGAATATCGTTAGCAGCAAGCGGGCCTGGAAATCACCAATGTAGGCCGCGATCTCCCTCCACGCCTTCCATACTTGCCTTGGAAATGTCCGCATAAGATACCCCGCTATTAGAATAATGTGTAGATGAACGGCCCGACCCCGCCGGCGCTTCCGAGGATAATCAACACAGCAAATAAGAGCAGGACCAACATCATCGGTATGAGCCAGTACAGCTTACGTTTCCACATGAATTGAAACAGCTCACCCAACGTACTTACAATACCTCGCACGGCTGGCATCTTGCGTATACTCCTTTATTTGCGGATTTGTTTCTGAGAGCAGAAAGGCATTAGTCAATCGGCACTGTCCTGCCACCTCGAGCAAGGCGTCGTTTTTTCGCCCAGACAGCAGCAGTCGTCAGGCAGATCCCATATAGCAGGCATGCAAGCAGCCATGGCCAGGAACGGACTGTCATTCTCAACGCCTCGCCAACGAATGGACCGACGAGGAAACGTCCAGCTATCCAGAGGACGAGTCCGTAGAATACGCCTACCGCAGTCAGACCCCGGATGGGGACATCCTGCTGGCACGCGGCATACAGAATGCCAAAAAGCGCCCCCAGCGACAGGTGCAGCACAAGACCAACCACGATTCGCATGCTGCTCGTGAAAGACGGATTTGAAGCCGGTAACAAGACCGCTCCGGCCTGCTCGAGCACCTGTGTATGCGATAGCCCTGACAAAGGCTGCAGAATCATAAGAAACACCAACATCATAGATGCTGCCACAAATCCTGTACCGGCGCCTGCGCGAGTAGTTAGCACAAGTTCTCCAGATTTATACGGCGAATCCGTGATCATTCTGCCCCTCTCGTTCTTCTCAGCCGAGAAGACATATCCAAGTGCACACTCCGTCTGTTCATCTCTTTATCCAACAGACCTTGGTCGCTAAGCTCACCGAAGATTGCCTCGGCGATTAATCGGTAGCCCTCGGAGTTAGGATGCCTTGCATCCCGATACATGTTCGTCTTGCCTTGCAGAGCATCCGTTAAATCGGTGCAGAATGATAATCGTCTGCAAGTCTCTTTCGCGTCTTGATAGAAATCCTCCAACTGATCGACATACTCGCCTTTTCTCTGCTCATTCGCATATCTCAGCATTTCCTCTTCCGCAGGCGAGGGAGAATAATCACCAACACCAATGGCTGGTTGAAGAAAACAGAGATACTCTACTCCGAATTCTTCTGCGACCGCCCGCATGATTCTGACGTTTCGCTCCCATTGCTCAGAAGGAGTCGTCTGGACTTCCGGACCGAAATTCATCCCCGTCATCTGCTTTAGATCATGATTTAGCCTGCTTCCCAAACGCCTGACAATATGCACAGTGGAAGGAAAAAGGAACGGCCTTCTATCCGTTACAGATCTCATAAAGCTTTCCTGGTATGGATGGACCATAGGATGTCCCGGAACCGAATGACAAAATCCCAGATCATTAACGCCATTCAGAGATATTATTATGTCGGGTTCGAGCGGCAACACATCGCGTATCATTTTCAGCAATTCCTGATTCGAGGAATATCCTGACACGCCGCCATTGAAGACCTTAGAGGCAATCGATTTCGATTTGAGCATTGCCCGCAACGCCTTTGGCCAGTTGCCCGGATCACCGGGGTCCGTCGTTGACCCGCCGAGAACGAATATCCGAATTTCCCGCCCTTGTTTATCTTCATCGCCGCCATATACTGCAAAGCCGGGAACCTCACCCAGATCATCGATTGTCTCGGGATCATGCGCATGTCCAAGGTGAGGATCAACATAGGATATCTCCGCCGTCTTTCCGACATCTCTTGTCTGTGTTGCGCTAATGTCAACCAGAAACGGACGGGGATTATCCCTGATCTTCAACACAATAAAAGACAACAATTCTACCGACATCAGCAGTAGTATTGCGAAGATGAGACCGAGAAGAACGGTGATAATCTTCACAACTCTCGTGTGATTCGACTGCTTTTGAGCTGTCACTGATCTGCCTCTGGACCGTGACACTGATTACGCTCAATTAGCGCAAGCCGCATACGATTCTCGAACTGATGGTTAGTATTTCCAGTTCCTGTTTTCTGCCCATATGACAGCGGAGTACGCTTCGCCAACAAAGCTCATTGGCCGCTGAAGTGACCTGCGCTGAAAATCGAAGGCTTTCCCCACCTGAGCGTCAAAACCGGCTCTATCCAGCAGGGAAAGAATCTTCACGAGCCGGTCGGTAGGCAATCCGTTGCCATGGTGGTATTCGCAGAAAATGTACTTAGCATTCCCCAGTCGCGCTTCCGCTTCTGCCAAGACAACGTCCTCTGATCCCTCAACATCCAGTTTCAGAAAATGAACAGGTTCTTCCAGAAATTCGCTGAGTCGGCGACACCGAACTGTGATTTCGCTAACGTCATCGCCGCTAATGCGGCGCCTTCTTGTCAGTGAACCCGCCATGGAACTGGTGTTCGATACAATGAAGGCCGCTTCCCCGTCCGTATCAGACAACGCGCAGGGCAGTATCTCAACATCAGCATACCCGTTCCTTCTGACGTTCTCCAACGCCAGCTCTCGAAGAACCGGCACCGGCTCAAAGCCGGTAATCCTGGCTTTGGGATATAAACTCTTGAAATAATAAATTGCCAGACCGAAGTGCGTTCCACAGTCTAATATGCGTGGAGAATCCGTATCAGCTTGAAAGTAGTAGTCTTCGTTGATCAGGATTTCATTGATTAGAATCCACAGCGAATAACGATCAACGAACTTCATTACACCGTTGGATAAAAAGACTTCATTCCCCTTGCACACTGCATCCAACAGCCGATCAGTCACATCATTCTCGTTTCGAAACCCAAGGATCGTCGCAATGCATTCTCGAAAAACATCCCTTCTATCTTCTTGAACGATACCACCTAATTTGCTCCAGTATTCGCGTAACTCGACCGTTGCCGCCAACCGGGGCCCAATTCTGCTCGTTATTGGCTTTGCCAGACGCGTAAGCAGCTTCATCATGTTTGAACCGGCTGGAACATCTGCCAGTCCTGGTTGAAGTCCACCATACCCCAAGTCATTCTCGCATCATTGCTCACGCTAAGACGGCCAACGACTGAACGGTATAGATGTTGGGGACCATCGTGAAGATTAGCCACCACGATGTAGTTAGCTGGGTTGAAATTGACAGGACCAAACCTTACCTTACCCGAATAAGCGTTCTTGCCAGACCGGCGCAACGGAATATCGCTGGCAATCGACGCCACGGTAGTCATCAGTGTGCCATTCTCATGGTAAATAGGAAATGAGATATTAGGAGATGCAAGCTCCCGCTTAGTTCTAAAGGAATACTCTATGGTCAATGACTCACCGAAAACCAATTCCAGCGTTCCAGCATGTCCTTCCCGCCGCTCGGCTGCAAATCTCACTGAAGCACTTTCAACATCGGGGTGGTCGGTGAGAAGCTGTCCGTACAAAGCGCTGATTTGGCTGTCCCCATCACAACTGTTGACATAAGCCTTAATCACCTCCAACGCTGGGCCGTCCATCACAAGGCGGCTCTTGTCCAGCCATAATGCGCGTTTGGTAAACTGAACTACATTGGTCATGTGATGCGAAACGAGGATAAAAGACATACCCCGACCCTTCATTTCATTCAGCCGATTAAGGCATTTCGTCCGGAAAGACAGATCGCCCACTGCAAGCACTTCATCTATGAGCAGTACGTCGGGTTCCAGCTCCGCCGCAACGGCAAATCCCAACCGAACTTTCATGCCGGAGCTGTATGACATGACCGGCGTATCGATGAACTCTTCAATCCCAGAAAAATCGATAATGCTACCAATGATTTCGTCTACACGTCTCTTCGAAATGCCCAGCACAGCAGCATTCACATAGACATTTTCCCGTCCGGTCAGGACTGGATTGAATCCCGCACCAAGCTCGATCAATGCCCCAATTCTGCCGCGAACGCTGATACGCCCTTTGTCCGGTATGATCAAACCGTTGAGTAGTCTAAGTAGAGTGCTCTTACCTGCCCCATTCCGACCTATCAAACCTAAGCACTCACCCCGGCGCAACTCAAACGAAACGTCTTTCAGTGCCCAGAATTCCTTCGCGCGCAACCGCACGTTACTCCTATCGCGACCAAACAGATCTCCCGCAATGTCCCGCACACCATACCACAGCGACTTCTTCAGACTGCGACAGAACTTCTTGCAGACACCGTCGACTTTGACCAGTACGTCCTCGCTCAATTCAGCAACATCTCCCTATGCGCTCATACGTTCGATTAAATGCGGCATTGCCAGACGGTACAAGGCCCACGCGATAAAAAGCAAGACCATCGTAGAGGCTGCAACCAACACAAAACCTATCGGTTGTGATATCGTCCCAACTGTCATTAACTCCCTCGTCGTCATAAGAAGAGGACTGACGGGGTTAATCCGAACAAGCAAAGATGCGGGCCATTGAGTCGGTGCTGGATAAATCACGGGAGTGACGAAAAACCATAGTGACGTCAGGACCGCAAGTGTTCGTTCCACATCTTTGTAAAGCACTCCGAGCGGCGTTATCATTAATCCGACCATAAGTCCGAACAGCATCATCATGATCATACCAACAGGTGCCAGAAGGATTGTCAGCGGAACTGACACTCGGAACCAGATGAACACAGCTATCAGAAGGACGATCCGAAATACCATCCTGAACATGATTTGATAGAGGCCCGCAAGGATCAGCCCTTCCCTCGGGAAATTCACCTTCGTCAACATGGCCTTCGAGTCGACAACTTTCCCAAGCGGCATTTTCATTGTATCCACAAAACCCTGCCAGAAAACTGTCCCCGTCATCACGTAAACAGGATAAGGCACTCCTGTATCACCGACGTTCAGGATGCCATACGAATTGAGAAACACCCAGAGCATAGTAGTTATCAGAGGGGAGAGAAACGCCCACGTGTAACCCAGCAGGGATTGACGGTACTCGGCGCTCGTGTCCCGCACGAAGATTCGCCACGCGAATTCCCTCGACGCCATCAGATCGGAAAACATGCCGCGCAGCCATTCAATCGGTTTCCTCAACTGTGATTGAGGAGTATAGATGACTTCACGGAGTCTTTCTGAGCCATCCCGCGTATTCACTCTGACACCTCTATCCGGTCGATTATTTCATTAGAACTCGACATCATCTACGATAGCTCGGAACTCTCCCACCGTACAACGTCCTCATCTTTCTCCCTTTCCATCATTTCCTTTTCCTTCAAGAGATGCCTCTCCTTCATCATAATCGCCGTAAGGATCCAGAAATAAGAAACGAACTCAGTGCCGTCAAGGCGCGACCCGAAAAAGTTGCATACTGCAACTCCACCGAGACCTCCGAGAAAACCGAGTGAGATCGCCCGCATGAATTTGTCATCGGTATGTCTGTAAACGTAAAGCGTGCAGAAAAAGATCAGCGCCAAAATCACCAAGAAGAAGAACAGCGCAACAAGTCCCATCTCAATTGCGATCTTGAGGAATGTGTTGTGTGTATCGATGCCTACCATGTAAAGGTGCATTCCGTAGCCCATTCCCAGGAACGGGCGGCTCTTGATCATCGGTGCACTGCCCCTGATGATATCGATCCGCGTTTTGGCGCTTGACTCAAGTGTCTCTTCGTAAGACGGCTTGTAAAAATCAGGATCACGCTTGACAATCGAATAGAACCGACCGCTTATGGTGTCCGGCAAGAACTCGGGGAATACTATGACCAGTATCAGCAATATGACGGCCACTGCAAAACATATCTTGCTTTTGAAAAATGCTGTAACCAACGCCGCAAAACCAAACGAGACGATAGCTCCTCGGGATATCGTCAGCGACATCCCCCGGGCACATATAAGAAACGGCATCGCCATCAGCCAGTACCGCGGGTATCTAATGTATTCGAGAAATACGCCCGCTATTAGAAATGAATAGTATGCGAAGAATGCGCCAAGCGTGTTTGAATGCTGGAATACACCGTCGACGCGGGACTTCTCCCATGTCGACAAAGTCCCCATGTCTATGTTCTCCTTCATCGTCAGGATGGCGACAAGCACGGTATTGACCATTATTGCTATAGCTACCTTCTTAGAAGTGGCGCGATCCTTCAGCGCCGCCAAGAACAGAAAATAACCCAGCATGGGCGTTAACCACTGTTTCAGAGGTATGATGATATCAAGGTAGCTTTCCGGACGCATCACCATCCCAGCCCTCACAAGCGAGATACCACCCAGCGCGGTGAATATCAAAACAGGAATGTCGATAGGTGTGCGGATAAAAGCGCGCTCACCTTTGATGGACGATTGATGCAAAGCGCCAAGAAGAATCGAAACCATCAGAAAATTCGTAAGGTTGAACGCCCTGAGCACTCCTCCGAAATCACCCGGATACTCACGACTGAATGGTATATAGACTGCGAAGATTACCAATACGAGTTCGAGCCGCGAAACAGCCAGGAACATCAGTCCGAAAAACGCCACTATTCCAAGAAAAACGATAATCGGCGTAGGGATGAATATATCCCTGTAGGGATAGACCATCAGAAAGAAGAACAAGAATCCCACCACTATGATCACATAGGGAACCTTTGTGTCTGTGGTCAGAGGACTCTGCTCTTCCGGATATAATGCCTCTACGCCTGACATGATTCGATTATCCGGAATTCGGCTCTGCGGACCTGGAGAGAGTGTTCCACTGCACTTTCTTGCTGCTAAACAAGAACTGCAAGACACCCAACGCAGCAGCACATTGGATGAAAACAAAGTAGTACGGCAACGAGAAAAGCCTGAATCGCCATTCTCCTCTCTGCTGAAAACTGCCCAGAAGGGCCATAAGGTAGAAAATCCCCTGTCCCCACAACATGAGCCTGTAGAACGGGTGATTGCAGAAAATACTCGACAGGAGAAGACCTAGCACAAATATTGGCGATAGGACTCTCAAAAGCTTATGTGATACGAACTGGAGGGACACTATCCCGCGAGAAGGATTCAAAAGACGCCGAAAGTCAAATACCTGCCTGCAATTTCCGCGCATGATCCTTACTCGTCGAAAAAACTCGTTCTCGATGTCCGAGCCACAACGCTCGCGAGCCACGGATTTCCTTTCGTAAACTGTCTTATATTGCTTCTCTATCGCCATAAGCGGCAGAACAAGGTCATCGTTTATCGTCTGGATATTCAGGGGACTGAAAAGATCCTTTCTTATTCCGTACAGGGCTCCATGACTGCCTATCACATTTCCGAGATCGCTCTCCTTCTCTTTTATGAACGCTTCATATTTCCAGTATAGCCCTTCACCGCTATGAGAGTCAGTTGATGTACTCGTCTCATCGTCGTAAACATAGCGTCCTGAAACGCAGCCGACCTTATCATTGTGAAAATGCGTAACCAGACTGGCTATTGCGTCCCTATCCAACATCGCGCTTACATCAGAAAAGACAACGACCTCACCCTGCGCTTCGGGCACCACGGCGTTCATAACGCCGATTTTCCCCATGGGAACCGTATTCTCGTGGACGACAATCCCGCTTTTCGCATACCTCGAGATAATCTCTCCGGTATTGTCCGTGCTCCCGTCGTTGACCACTATCACTTCCAGCTTGTCCCTGGGGTAATCAAGAGAAAGGCAATTGAGAATCTTCTCCTCTATCAAGTCCTCCTCGTTAAATGCGGGAACGACCATCGTGACATTCGGCTCATAGCCCGAAGCGGGCATACTCCGCCTCTCACGGCGGCTGAACATCCACAACAACAAAGGATAGCCGACATAGGTATAAAAGAGTATCGCCAGGCAAATCCAAAATATGACTACCATCAGTTAACGTACTTGTATGTCGTGTAGTATCTGTAGCGATTCAAATATCTCGGGATATATGACCGCACGTCGGTCAATACAAACCCGAGTAGATTCACATGGGCCTGTCGAAGCAGGTCCTCCGCATCGCGCACCCTCTCTCTCTGGGTGCGACGGGCCTGCAGCGCCATGATCATGCCGTCTGCCTCTGCCCCGAGAATCACAGAATCAGTCACTGCCATAATAGGCGGGGAATCGTAAATGACGATGTCGTACATCGCGCGAAGCGTAGACATCAACCTCTTCATCTTGGGACTTCCCACAAGTTCGGCCGGGTTGGCAGGAACTGTATTCACAACCATAATCTCAAGATCGTTCACTGGCGTGGGGAGGATCGCCTTCTCAAGTGGGATATCCTTTGTCAACACGCTGATTATGTCATGCTTGGACCTTATGCCCATTAGTCTCCTCACCGATGGCTTCCGGAAATCGCCATCCACGAGCAGTACACGCCTTTGCCCGCCCTGAGCGAGGGCAACCGAAAGATTTGTCGCCGTAACCGACTTGCCCTCCTTGTGATTTGCACTCGACACGACAATGGATCTTATCTGGCGCTTCGACTTTCCGTCCTGACACATGGACAGGAGATTTGTCCTCATGATCTTGTATTCTTCGGAAACCGCCGACCTGGGAGACTGGTAGGATACGACGGCAGGGCTTATCTTATAGACGAGACCTCTCTTCGCAAGTTCCGCTTTGATCCTTTTGCCGTCATCGGAAGGAGCTTTCAGGGACACCACATCAGCCACGCCGACGCCGACACCCACTCCTTCTTTCTCGAGTCTCTTTCTCTCTTTCTTCGCCTTTTCAAGCGCCTCGTAGATACGGCTCACAGTTCTTCTCCCGAAGTCACCATAAATTCCTGAACGTCCTTGCACAACACATCAAATGAATCATCTCCCATCGTCTTTCGTTACACCTCGATGCCAAACAGCTTTTTGACAAAAGGAACTGACGCAGAGCATCCTGCTCTAACCTTATTCCTAATCTTGGGATGACCCCTGTGTGGTCCCGTCTTTTCCAATGAGGCGATGGCCGGAAATCCTGGATTCGTGTGACCTTGGCGATGATCAGATTCCCTTATGCCCTGAGGCTTATACTGCATTAACAGATCTCTCATCATGATCTGTCCACTAGGCATTGAAGTTATCTTTAACCTTCCACCTTTCGCAGCCCGTCGAGACTTCACAGATCCATCAGGATTCGAGTAATCAAAAGCTCTCATAAGCCACATGTTTAACTCATCGTCGTCTTTCTTCTTATCACGACCTGTTCCCTTGTTCCTCTCCGCTTGTCCCGGAAAGTTCCTTAGCATTCCAGAATCCCCGGTCTTACCCTTCAACAGATCATGTCCTCTGATTTGTGGCTGCGTCTCTCTTTCTACATCACTCCGGGTAAGAGCCAACTCCCCCATTCCCTTATCGCGTCTCTCTACAGACACGT
>SDBU01004712.1_pt1 | contig 16623 bp, 19 predicted proteins | sample 2277071 | NCBI WGS metagenome assembly SDBU01 (sample SAMN10397929, study PRJNA504765) | marine sediment metagenome | isolation source: marine sediment core GS08_GC12, 126 cmbsf | place: Arctic Ocean: Gakkel Ridge, Loki's castle | collected 2008
GTCGTAGGTCGACGAATCGGCGTGGTACCACTGATCACGGTCGATATGTAATCCAAGGATGCTCTTGGAAACGGCGCTCTTCTGCAGCTTTCGCACGAACTGAGTCAGGTACTTGCCCGCGGCGTTCCAGTACTCGTCGTCACAGATACTGGGCTCGGTCTGCTTGCCGTAGCGAGCGTTTTTGTATATTTCGCGCCAATCATCAGGCGGGACAAAAAGACACCGGGGAATAATCTTTGCGCTCCGATCGATTTTGAGAATCGCCTTGCTTCGGCTGACGATTTCGTCTGTAGCCGCTTTGACTCCGGACGCATCGACCTGAAGATGGACGAGGATCGAAAAAAGATGGACACCGCCGTCGGAGGCGAGCTGAACTTGTTCGAGCACCGCCTTAAACTTCTCCTCTGAGTCGGCTGCGGCGTAGAAGCTGATCGGCGGAATGATCTGCTTGTCGACTACGATCACGGGCCGACCGCGATGAATCACTACCTGCGCTGCATCGTCAGGCGTCGGCACGGGCTCGCGCTTCGGACGCATCGGCTTATCTGGTTCAGGCTTTGCACGGGCGGCTGCCTTGCGCGTGGGCGATGGCTTCTTGTCGCTCGAGACTCGTCGCGTGCTCTTCGGCTTGGCTGGTTTTTCGCCTTCTATAAGAGCGGCGAGCTGCGTCTTGCCCTCGGCGCTTGGCGTTTTCCTTTTGGAGCGAGTGGTGGCCGGCTTTTTTGCCGCGGGCTCTTCTCTTGTCTCAGGTGCTGTCGTAGCCGGTCGCCAAGATATGTTCGACAGAATCTGCTCTTCGCGCGTCTGCTTCTTGCCTTTGCTCGCCTTCTTGCGAACTGCCGGCTTTTTCGTGACCGATTTCTTCTTAGTCGTCTTTCGTGCTTTAGTCCGAGGCGAAGCCGTTGTTTTTGCCTTCGGCTTCTCATCGGCGGCTGAGGCAGCGTCGCCTCGTTTGCGGGATCGACGGAATAGAACGCCCAGCGCTCCTCCTTCGGACAGCAACGACGGCTTTTTGCGCTTTGCGGACTTTGATGGCTCCGACTCCTTGCCGGACGGCGGGGAAGTCCTCGGGCTCAGTGCCTTGCGTTTTTCTCGAGCCGGAGTGGATTGTTCGTCGTTCTTACCAGGCATGGTTTACTTCGGCGCCGGGGGTCGCGAACGAGGGGGCTAAAGTCTAGGTTGCTCTCTGCCTCGCGGCGAACCGTGGCCGGTGCCTACCATCCAAGTATGGCAGAATCCCGGATTCAACCGCAGGAAACGCAGGCTCCCCTCCTAAATTTGCTGGGTTCGCTGACCGAAGATATCTTTGAGCCTTAATTTGGAGGCTGAAACAATGGACATACTTTCACTGACGCACAATGTGCGCGTCGGTCAAGAAGTAGAGCCCAGAGGGATCAAACCCCCTGAGCAAGACTTCGGAAAGGGAGTTCGAGATACAGGTAGTCCGCCAACGCGCGGAGCACCGTCCGGAATCCGGGCGGACAGGAAGGAAGCGAGCCAGATAGAGCCGAAGCCTCTACAGCAAGCGCTGGACCTTCTCGAAGCAGAACTGCCGTTCGATCCGAACTTCCGAGACCTCGCGCTGAATAAGAAAATTCGACCTGGTACCGGCCCTGGCAAGGCGCTTTCAGAACTCAACTTGCATGTCGAGAACGGGAAGCCGAAAGTCAAAGACCTGTTGGCCGCGATCGGCGTTCACGTTCCAGCAACGTTGAGCAGTCGGAATCTCACGAAACTTCAGCATATGATTGCTGAGAGAGTCGATGAGAAGACCGTGCCGACCGCGTTCCGACAGCTGATCAGGGAGCTGATTCACATCGGCACATCGCCCGACAACGTCGCAACCGATAGAGCAATCGTTTCTAACGATGGCGGCGACCGGCCGAGAATCACCAAGAGTTTTGGGCGGCCAACCGTCGTGCCGATCAAAGGCCCGATACCCGTCTCATCTCCTACTCCGATAGAAGTACCGCGGCCTGTCGTGGCGCTAGAGAGGGCTCACACCGCTTCGGTAGAGCGTGCCTTCTTAATACGGCAGCTTGGTACCCCGGCAACGCCGCCACCTAGCGGCAGACCGGAGTTCTTCTTCATAGAGGCTCCCAAGCCAGGCGTCCCCGACAACTTGTCGCTCTCGCAGATCAAGATCGCCTCGGAGCTTGGTGCTCGCACGGTCGACGTTGGAAACCCGGCGGTCAACCTTGAGACAATGGCCAGCATCCTGAACAAAGGGTTATCGCCTACCGATCTGCGTGAGGCGATGATCGCGCGATCGGGCAGACCGCCGGTGACTGACGGTACGCCGCTCAGCCGCATCTTTGGTGGCCCTGTTCTCAATGCGGTCGATCCACAGCCTACAAAACCTGTGCCTGTCGATCCAGCTCCCGTCCCCGTCGCGCATCCGAACAAGGCGACGGAATCCGCAGGAACTCGGATCACTCCGAACGCTTCGGAAGACCGGAATCCGCGGGTCCGCATCGATCCGGAAGTATCAAACGGCAACCAAGCTGGCGTGACAAGACTTGGGCCGATTGCGGTCGGTAGGCCGACGGTGAACGACCTTCGTCATCGGCAGATTACAAAGTCATGGACTGATCTGGAATATCCAGTAGGACCTGTGGGCGACCCGGCGTCAACTCTGATTACAAACGTATCGGAGAGCGCGCCGCGCACGATCGAGAGCACAGTGCTTCGTCAGGCGGCGACACAAGCCGTCTCGTCCGTTCACGAATCGATCGTTGATCACATTCAAGAGATCGCCGCATCGCAGGGACGTGGTCGCGTCGTGATCCGCTTGCAGCCGGAGGATTTGGGGACGATCACAGTCTCCGTCCGTTCGTTCGGCCAGCGAGTCGAAGCTGACATACGCGCCAGCAACGACACCGTACGAGACGCGCTTGTCGCGAGTCGCGGTGACCTGGTGCAGAGCGTCGAGAGCAAAGGGCTCTCATTGGGTTCATTCAACGTAGGCCATGAGGCTGGCAGTGATCGCCAGACTAGCGACCAGCGCGCAGACCAAAACCAGGACATGCGACAGGTGTTCGAGCGCTTCGCAAACGTGTCACGTACATCGAGCGAAGATGTTCCCGCGACATCGGCAGCGCCGTGGTTCGCGCCATCAACGGAGGTCGTGGACTACACGATCTAGGAGAAAAGAATGTTTCCAGTATCACCTATTGACGGCGCCGCGTATTACGGCGATAAGCCAGCGCAGGCAAAGCCCGGGATGGACATGGATATGTTCATGCGACTCTTGACTGTTCAACTCCTGAACCAGAATCCACTCGAACCGATGAGCGATGGAGAGTTCTTCGCCCAAATGTCGCAGCTGGGTCAGGTTCAGGGAATGGACAAGTTGAACAGCTCGATGGACACCCTCCAAGGTGCAAGCCTGATCGGAAAGACCGTGACTGCGGTTCGGCCCTACTCCGAGCTTTACGTAGGCGAATCCGCCATCGTAACCGGAACCGTGGTGCAGCTCACCGTTAGGAACGGTGAGCGAATCCTCGGTCTTCGAGAGGCCAACGGCGGGATCGTGGAAGTCAACATGACGGCGATCCAGTCGATACGAGAGTAGGACAATGAGTGCTCCGATTCAGAACACGAAGATCCAGGAACTGATCCAGACGCGGACGCAAGTGCAGTCGCAACCGGCTCAGATCACGGATCAGGGCGCCGACTTTCAGTCGATCCTGGCGGATCGGCTGAAGGTGAGCGCACACGCGCAAACTCGGCTTGAGAGCCGTGAGATCAAGCTCGACGCAAACGCTTGGGAGCGTGTCATGGACGGCGTGGATCGTGCTGCAAAGAAGGGCGCGAAGGAAGCGCTGGTGATGGTTGACGATATTGCGCTCATCGTGAGCATTAAGAATCGTACCGTCATCACCGCTGTCGATCAGGCGCGTCTTAAGGAGAACGTGTTCACCAACATCGACTCAGCCGTGATCGTGTAGATCGGAGAACGAATGACTGACTAATTCTATTGAGGAAGGCGAAGTAGTGGACCTGTGCCGATGGCCCAGGAGCTAGGCGCGAATCTCGACAAGATTCTCGCAGGCCTTCTTCCTCGACAGTAACAAGAAAGGAATACACAGGAAGAAAAAATGCTTCAAGCAATGCTAGCTGGCGTCGCCAGCATCAAAGCGCAACAGACGCGCATGAACGTCATCGGCAACAACTTGGCCAACGTCAATACGACCGCGTTCAAGAGTTCCCGCATCACGTTCCAAGACATGATCGCACAGACAATCAGAGGCGCCTCACGCCCTTCGTCCACCTTGGGTGGCACGAACCCGATTCAGTTCGGACTGGGCGTGTTGGTCGCCGGCACGGACGTGAACAACGAGCAGGGCTCGCTGCAAGCCACGAACCGGCCTACGGACTTTGCCATCCAGGGCAACGGATACTTTCAAGTTTCGAACGGCACCCGAATCGGATACACCCGTGACGGAGCGTTCGACCTGGATGCAGCCGGCGACCTTGTCCATCGAGCGACTGGTGAGAGAATGCTCGGTTGGACGGCAGATCAGGCAACGGGCGTGATCAACACCAACGCGCCGATCGGTCCGACTTCGTATCTGAACGTGCCGATCGGTAATCGAACGGCGGTTCAGGTCACGACGGAAGTAAACTGGGCAGGCAACCTGGACTCGCGAGCCTTCACAGACCCAGGGGCGCCGTTTTCGACCCTAGCCATCGTAAACATCATCGATCCATTGGGCAACGAGCACCAATTGACGGTGACTATGACAGAGGCCGCAAGCGGTAATCCGAACGAATGGGACTGGACGGTTTCAGGAACCAACGGTACGGTGATGACCGGCAGTGGAACGCTGGTGTTCGACATTGTCGATGGCACGCTGTTAAGCGGATCGCCTGGAGTGCTGACGGTCACGCCGCCAGCAAGTTCCGGCATTCCCGCGTTCAACGTTGATCTGATCTTCTCCAGCATCTCGCAGCTTGCTGCTGAAATGCAGGTCAACTCTAGCAGCCAGAACGGTTTCACGCCTGGCTCGCTGTCTTCGTTCTCCGTCACTCCCGACGGAACGATCATCGGCCTGTACACCAACGGCCTGACGCGGACCCTCGGTCTCATCAGCACGGCGATCTTCCCGAACGCCAACGGCCTCGAGCGCCTCGGCAACAACCTTTGGCGCAACACGGACAACTCGGGCATCCCGGTAGTCGGCGCACCGAGGTCGGGCGGTCGCGGTTCGATCAACTCCGGATTCCTGGAGCAGTCGAACGTGGACATCGGCAACGAGTTCACCGACCTCATCATCACCCAGCGTGGCTTCCAGGCCAACACCAAGGTCGTCACAACGGTTGACGAGATGATGCAAGACCTCATCAACATGAAACGTTAGTTAAGCCATTAACCTAACCCTCGCGCGGGCGGTCCTGATCTTCGGATCGGGGCCGTTCGCTTTTTTTTGAGGGCCGAGGGTTGAAGATCAGTTGGATCGCAACTTTGCTGCTGCCTTTTTCAGTTCCGCTTGTGCCTTGCGGTCGGCTTCGACGAGCTTGTCATAGTTGTCCGCATCGGCAGAGGCCTGGGCGCGGGCTTTGTCGGATAGGCCGTGCATTCCTGCGGGGGTTTTTAGCCACTCGGCGAATTCGCGTTGGCTCTCGTCGAAGTTGACTGCCTTCCACGCTCGGTCGCTAGCGGGCACGCAGAGCACGAGCGGCGGGTGGCAGCCGGTGAGGTAGAGCGGGTCTTTGCTGTTCTGGTGGAAGCGCGGCCATCTTGGATCGAAAGCGTTCGTCCACGCGCCTTCGCCCATACAGGTCCTGGCGATGTGCTTGGCCACGTCCTGAGCGATGTGGCGCATGATGCCGGCGTTCCTGTCGATCTCCGTTTCCGGCACGACGCCTTCATCGCGCAGGTGTTCGAGATACTCGAGGCACTCCCAGATGTAGGGCGGCTGCTCCTCCGGGGACAGTGCGAAGAAAGCGTCCTTCTGGGCGAACGCGAACGGTTTCGGTCGGTCAGCCATGGTGTGATTATGACACCCGGCGTGGCGCCACCGTACTACAAGGGACTGATCTGTCGCGGGCGCCCGCCAGTCCTCGCTGAGAGGACTAGCTACACCGGAGCAACACGAGTCGCGGGATCGGACCACGCGTCGGTAGCGCCGCCGCGCACGGGGCGGACGCGCATCCAGTACTGCGTGCCGGGTGTCAGCCCGCTAATAATATAGTCACTCGCAGACGCAGAAGTCGCCGAACCAACAACAACAGCAAAGTCGGAAGTCCCCGACCAGTTCACTTCGTAAGCCGCGCCGTCGATGCTTTCCCAGTCGAACGTCAGCGAGCCTGCGACCGGCCCGTCTTCGACCTCGATCTCGATCAGTTTGTGCAGAGGCTCGATCGGCGCGCCCTTGGGCGTCAGCCCGAAGTTCGCCTTCTCGGCGGCGTCCGGCGCATACAGCAGATCGGTCGCTTCGTCGACAGATTTCATCACGTCGAACCCCGCGTCGACATTCACTCCTTTGCCCTGGCCAGCGACTTGCCACGCGGCTTTCTTCGCGTCGGTGTCGGTGATCGAAGCGGTGATGGCGTCCCTCGCGGCAGTGATCGCGGCCGACGTGGGCGCGCTCGCCGGCCAATTCAGCAATATCTCCTGCGCCGCCGCCCCTGCCGCTGCTATCGTCAACTGATCCCGAAGTGTTACCGCTACTTTGCTGATCCGTGCCATGTACGGCAGCTTATCCGTTACACGCCCGATTTGTCCCGTTTGGTGCTCCGCACGAGCTGAATGATGCTCCGCTCGGGCTGAAAGATGCCCATTTAGGGCTGAAAGATGCACATTTAGGGCTGAAAGATGCTCAATTAGGGCTGAAAGATGCACATTTAGGGCTGAAAGATGCACGATTAGGGCTGAATGATGCCCCGTTCAGGTTCAAACCACCCCCACGCACCCCTCCCGCAGGTTCATTTGAACCTAAACTAGCCTCGGCGACACTGCTTTCTGCTAATATTGTCCTTACAAGGAATCGTCCATGCAACAAGGATTCAAGGTCTGCCCGAAGTGTGGACTTCAAGCACCACTAGACGCTACCGAGTGTGTTCAGTGCCAGCATGTCTACCAAACTGACTTCACGGGTCAGACGCAAGCATTTCAATCCCAGCCCGGGCAGCCGAATACTCCACCAGGCGCGCCGCAACAGCCGCACCAAGGCCAGCCGGGTCCTCAACAGATTCACCACCATTATCATGGATCCAGCCCTGGCCCACAGTACATTCAATTCCCGCCCCAATTGCATAGCATGGTGCTCGTTGTACTGCTATCACTCGTCTGCTTCTGTGGTGCCGTGCAGGTGTACAACCGTCAATACGCCAAAGCTGTCGTCATCTTCATCGCGTCAATTGGATTCGCATTGATCACCGGCGGATTGGCGATGATTTGCATCTGGCCGATACTCATTCTTGATGGCATTCTCGTCGGTAGCAAGCTCAACCAGGGCATGGCGGTCGGCCACTGGGATTTCTTCTAATCGTCATGCAATCTCAATACAAAGTTTGTCCTCAATGTGGGTTGCAAGCGTCACTCGACCAAAAGCAATGCATCCATTGCCTGCACGTCTACCAAACACATTTTACGCCGCCGGTCGGCCAGACGCAGGCGTTTCCTGCCCAACCTCAGGCCTCCTACCAACAGGCGGCAAATCCGCAACAACCGGCCAGGCCGCGTTTCCCCATCTGGGCGTGGGTGCTGTCACTGACCATGCTAGGCCTCTGCATTGTGATGCCGATCGTCGGCGCGCTTGTCGGTAACTCCGGTTCACCAGACGTTTCTGCCGCGGCGTATCCGCAAGAACTACTCGGCGTCTGGGACACCAGGGACTCAGACTTTTATCAGTTTGTGATCCATTTCCTTCCGGAAGGCGAGGGGTTCTTCATCGATGGCACCGGGAGGAGCCTGATCTACTGGATCGTAAGCGAAGACGTCGTGTACGTCTGGGATGAATGGGATCAAGACATTCTAACGGCAAGGGTTGCTGTAGAAAATGGGCAACTCTACCTAAACGAACGACTGCTCATGCGCACTCGGACACCCGGCGAGTCGTCGGAGCCGTCGGTGCCAACTCGCATTCGCACGTCGCAAGCCTTAATGGATGAAATCAGAGTTGGTATGACCGGCGCGGCTGTTGAAGCCAAGCTTGGGGCCGCCGATGAGACAAAGTACTTCGGACCACAAGACCGCGTCGGTCGGCTTCTCATCTATTACGCTTCCGATGGCAACGTATTTGTAAAAGTAACGTACAGCGAACGCGTCGAGTCTATCACTCGGTATAACCCATTTTGATTGCACGAGCCAGCGCTGCGACGGGTGGCACTGTTGTTCAGCCTGGCCCCCCGCCCGACAGGCCTCAGGTAGTGTTCCTGTATGCAGGTTGATCTAGCAGTCCTCGCTCACGGCTACAATTGGTCAGACACCGGGCGATTGTGCATCGAAGAGATAATCGGTAGCATGCGCGTACCGCGTTTGGGCAACCTGACAGGTATGAAATATGTAGCGATGCTCTCGCTCGAACCGCAAGAGTGCGACAAGGTTTACAATGTGTCGTTGCAGTGCATCGATCCAGATGGACGGGTCTGTGGCACTACCACGACTGAAGAAGCAATGCCTAAGGTGAACCCGTTCGACGCACACTGCTACTTGCAGTTAGTGTTCGAGTTTTCCTGCAACATCGTTAGTCCGGGCGTTTACTTCGTTCGCATGATGCTCGACGATAAGCCTTTGCACTCGACGCGCTTTGAAATCCACGTCGGCCCTTTGCCATCTTCGTAGGTCGATAAGCAATCGCCGGATTTCTCGATCAGCACGTTCGCCTCTGCGCTGAGTGCGACCGTGCCGAACAGCTCTCCGCCGTCCGCCTCGACCGACGTCAGGTAGCCGAGCTCGAGCGGGGAAGTCGCGTGTTCGATCAGCAGCGGCACCGGGGCAAGTCGAACTCCTTGCCCCGGTGCTGGTTGTGGCCATTCCTTTGGTCGAAGGTCAGAACTCCGTTTATAATAAAGGCATGAGGCGCACGGCTTGGATATCCGGACTTCTGGTGATCGCCCTGACCGCCACCGGTTGCGGCGACGGCGAGGGCAGCAACAGCACTGCTGACGGGGGTGGCGGTACCGCCGCACCGCCGGTGAAAATCGCCTTCACCTCGGACCGCGACGGCAACCACGAGATCTACGTGATGAACGCAGACGGCACGCACCCGGTGAACCTCACGAACAACACGAAGGGAGACTGGCAACCCTCGTTCAGCCCGGACGGGTCGAAGATCGCCTTCACCTCGAATCGCGACGGCAACCCCGAGGTTTACGTGATGAACGCCGACGGCACGGACCAGGTGAGGCTCACGAACAGCTCTGCGGTCGATACCGATCCCGCGTTCAGTCCGGACGGGTCGAAGATCGCCTTCACCTCGAATCGCGACGGCGACTGGGAGGTCTACGTGATGAACGCCGATGGCACAAACCAAGTGAACCTCACGAACAATGCGGCGAGAGACTGGGAGCCCACTTTCAGCCCGGACGGATCAAGGATCGCCTTCGCCTCTAAACGCGACGGCAACTGGGAGGTTTACGTGATGAACGCAGACGGCACGCACCCGGTGAACCTCACGAACAACGAAGAGACCGACTACGAGTCGGCGTTCAGTCCCGACGGGTCGATAATCGCATTCAGCTCGGATCGCGACCGCACATACGAGGTCTACGTGATGAACGCCGACGGCACGAACCAGGTAAACCTCACGAACGACAAGGAGATCGACTACGAGCCGGCGTTCAGCGCGGACGGGTCGAAGATCGCCTTCACCTCGGAACGCAACGGCAAGGCGGAGGTTTACGTGATGAACGCCGACGGTACGAACCAAGTGAGGCTCACGAACAACGCGGCGATCGATGCGGAACCGGCGTTCAGCCCGGACAGGTCAAAGATCAAACGGAACGAATAGTGCAGGTTCCAAAGGCGGAGCTAGAGAAAGTGCAGAGGCAGGACAAGCGGCCTGCGCGCCAGATTTCTCGATCAGCTCGTTCGCCTCTGCGCTGAGTGCGACCGTGCCGAACAGCTCCCCCGCGTCCGCCTCGACCGACGTCAGGTAGCCAAGCTCAAGCGGGGAAGTCGCGTGTCCGATCAGCTCGTTCGCCTCTGCGCTAACCGCGACCGTGCCGACGGGTGTGCAGGCTAACGGGTGGCACTGTTGTTCAGCCCGGTCCCCCGCCACAAAGGAGTCAGGTAGTGTTCCAGTATGCAGGTGGATCTAGCAGTCCTCGCTCACGACTACAGTTGGTCAAAGACCGGGAGATTGTGCATCAAAGAGATAATCGGTAGCCTGCGCGTACCGCGTTTGGTCAAACTGACTGGCATCAAATATGTAGCTATGGTCTCGCTCGAACCGCAAGAGTGCTACAAGGTTTACAGTGTGTCGTTGCAGTGCATCGATCCAGATGGCCGGGCCTGCGGCACTACCAAGACTGAAGAAGCAAAGCCTAAGATGAACCCGTTCGACGCACACGGCTACTTTCCGTTCACGTGCGAGTTTTCCTGTAAAATCGCTAGTCAGGGTGTTTACTACGTTCGCCTGATGCTCGACGGGAAGACTGTGCACTCGACGCGCCTTGAAATCCACGTCGGCCCCTTGCCATCTTCTTAGGTCGAAAAGCAACCGCCGGATTTCTCGATCAGTTCGTTCGCCTCTGCGCTGAGTGCGACCGTGCAGAACAGTTCCCCCGCGTCCGTCAAACTGTCGACTTCTTGACCCAGGTTGTGCCCTCAGGCGAGTCGCGTAGCTCGATGCCAGCCGCAGCGAGGTTGTCCCCCACGTCACGAATACACCCCCGAGCGGACGCGAGGCACCAGTGTCCAGCGGTAAAGAACGAGAGTATCGAAACGCGTTGAAAACGGGCCCGCCAGTCGTGAAGGACCCCCTAGGGACCTCCTCCTTTGTGTCGATTCTGAGCCTAAACGGCTAGCCTGATGGCAAATCTGCCGATAATGATACAATGTACGAGTAGCGTACGCCACACACGAGTGACCGGCTTTGGAGCCATCGACAGTTTAGTCCTTGATTTCCCTTCCCCAGTATTTCGCAAGCGTACGCTCAAGGACAAACTAAATGGCAACATCCTTATTTATAGGCAACCTCTCCTACGGAACGTCGGAGAACTCACTTCAAGACTCTTTTTCAAAGTACGGCTCTTCCAAGGCCCGCATCATCGAAGGCCGGGGCTTCGGCTTTGTCGATGTGGACGAAGCGCAGGCTAGCACCGCGATCGAGGAGATGAACGAGACCGAGATCGACGGTCGCAAGATCATCGTGAACGAAGCGCGCCCGCGCGAAGATCGTGGCGGCGGCGGCGGCAATCGCGGTGGCGGCGACAGAGGCGGTCGCAATGGCGGCGGCGGTGGTCGCGACCGCTGGTAAGCGATTTAATTCTCGAACGACAGCGGGCCGGGCTCTTGTTAGCCCGACCCGCTTTTTCTTTACGATTGCATCTGAGCCGCTAGGTCGAGCCCTTGCTCGGAGAACGCACCCGCCCAGGGATTTGCTCTCCCGTTGCCCTTCGACCCTGCACACGCAAACGGTAACCTTCAGCACCATGCACCGAGAAGTCCACTCCACCGAACATGCGCCTGCAGCGATCGGGCCTTACAGCCAAGCCATCAAGGCAGAAGGGACGTTCCTGTTCCTGTCCGGCCAGATCCCCTTGCGCCCGGACGGCTCGCTGGTTGATAGCACGATCGAAGATCAGACGGAGCAGGTGATGAAGAACCTGGAAGCGGTCCTCTCCTCCGCTGGAATTGGATTTGCAAACGTCGTAAAGACCACGATTCTGCTCAGCTCAATGGATCACTTTGCAGCGGTAAACGAGATCTATGGCGCGCGATTTCCATCAGATCCGCCGGCCAGAGCGACCTATGCGGCGGCGGGTTTACCGAAGAACGTCGACATTGAGATTGAAGCCATCGCAGTCTACTGATGAAACGCGTGGTCTCGATTAGCCTCGGTTCTTCGAAACGCGACAAAAGACACGTCGCGGAAATCCTAGGTGAGCAGTTCACGATCGAACGCGTCGGCACAGACGGTGGGCTCGAAACATTTCGCCGCAAGTTCGAAGAGCTTGACGGCAAAGTGGATGCGCTCGGCGTCGGCGGCGCGGACATCTATGTGGTCGTTGGCGAGAAACGGTACACGTTTCGCCAGATCAAGAACTTGATCAAGAACGTCAAGCAAACACCGGTCGTCGATGGTAGCGGGCTGAAGCACACGCTCGAGCGGGAGACGATCAATATCCTGACCGAGGTGATCGACTGGCCGGTGGAACACGTGCTGCTAGTCAGCGCCGTCGACCGGTACGGCATGGCACAGGCGCTGGACGAACGGTGTCGGCACGTCGTTTACGGCGACCTCCTGTTCGGACTGGGACTCCCCATCCCGCTGCGGTCGTACGCAAGTGTCAAGCGCGTAGCAAACCTGCTCCTGCCGATCATCACGAAACTGCCGTTCAAGTGGTTCTATCCAACTGGCAAGAAGCAGGAAGAGCGTACGCCGAAGCACAAGAAGTGGTTCGACTGGGCGACGGTGATCTGCGGCGACTGGCACTACATCCGCCGATACGCGCCCGACGACCTGGCGGGCAAGACCATCATCACTCAGACCCTGAGAAAAGCCGACCTCGATTGGCTCAAGTCCACCGGCGCGAAGAGAGCGATCACGACTACCCCGGGCATGGGAGCAGAGGCGTTCGCCACCAACGTCATGGAGGCGGTCATCATAACTCTGGCTGGGAAGAAGCCCGAAGAAATGACGGAGGACGACTATTTGGCCCAGCTTAGGAGTTTGGGCTGGATGCCGAACGTAATAGAACTGCAGGACTCGACGGATGAGTCCGGTAAAATGCCCGAGCCCGAGCCGGAGAACTGACGCTTGACCCGATTCGCTTTCATCCTTCACCCTATCAACGCGCGAGATGCGGCCCGGAGATACCCGATCGCGAAACTCCTTCCCGATTCCGTCATCGAGAAGATGCTTTCAAAGAAGGAGCCGTTCAAGGTGAGCGATATTACCGGGATCGTGTCCGCGACCGGCGCGACGACGGAGGGGATTTTCGTCGGCCTGCCGCTTACTCCCCGCATGATGATCGACAAGATGTCGCTCGAAGCCGTCTATGACAGGCTCGAGCAGTGCACGAAGATCGCGGAAGACGAAGGGTGCAAGCTCATCGGTCTCGGCGCGTTCACCGCCGTCGTAGGTGACGGAGGCGCGACGGTCGATCAACGGACGCCGCTGGCTGTTACGACAGGGAACAGCTACACCGTCGGTACGGCGATCCAGGGCGCGATGAACGCAGCTGAGGCGATCGGAATCGAGGTGTCGAAGGCGACCCTCGCGGTGGTCGGCGCGACCGGCTCGATCGGCAAGACCTGCGCGAGGCTGATGGCTCCGAAGTTCGATCGTTCGCTCGTAGTCGGTCGAGATGCACAGCGCACTGAAGAGTTGGCAAAAGAGATTCCGAACGCTACGGCGACTACCGACGTGACCCAACTGCGTGAAGCAGACGTCGTCGTCACAGTGACTTCTGCCGACACAGCGATCATCTTTCCAGAGCACCTCAAGTCTGGAAGCGTGGTCTGCGACGTATCGAGACCGCGCGATGTCTCCTTCCGTGTCGCTCGTGATCGTCGAGATGTCCTGGTGATCGAGGGCGGAGTTGTCCGGGTGCCTGGGCGCATTGATTTCGGATTCGATTTCGGATTTCCGGCTGGCTGCGCTTATGCCTGCATGTCTGAGACGATGCTTCTGGCCCTCGACGACCGTGCCGAGAGCTTCACGATCGGCAAAGATGTGACAGTTGATCAGGTCTCAGAGATGGATCGACTGGCCAGCAGGCACGGCTTTAAGCTCTCGGGATTCCGGTCGTTTGAAAGGGCCGTGTCCGCTGACAAGATTGAGCGGGTTAGGGAAGCTCGCAAGTCGCTCGTAACGGCGTAAAGCTATGCTGACAGTCGACCGCGTCGGCCACCGGTACTACTCCGATCCCGTTCTCACCGGCGTCAGTTTTCAAGCCGCACCCGGAGAGATCATTGCGGTCATGGGCAGCAGCGGAGGAGGGAAGACGACCTTGCTCAAGTGCATCGCAGGCCTCATCAAGCCAACGGACGGAGAGATCACCATCGACGGTATCGACGTGATTTCACAGCCAGATGAGGCGCGGCGCAAGACCGGCTTCGTCTTCCAGTACGCCGCGCTGTTCGACTTTCTCAACGTGCGCGATAACGTACTGTTCGGTGTTCAGCGCCTTCGCAAACTGTCTAGTGCTGAGAAAGATGCGTTCGTAGAAGAGCGGCTCGAGGAAGTCGGCCTCTCGGGTGCAGAAATGATGATGCCGAGCGAGCTGAGCGGCGGGATGAGAAAGCGCGTGGGGCTTGCTAGGGCTCTCGCGATGGAGCCGAAGCTGCTGCTTTACGACGAGCCGACGTCCGGTCTTGACCCCGTGACCGCCTACTCCATCGACCAACTCATCGTCGAGACGCGCGACCGCATCGGAGTCACCAGCATCGTCGTCAGCCACGACGTGACCTCGGTCATGAGGCTGGCTGATAGGATTGCGTTTCTTGAGATGGGAGAACTCGTCTTTGACGGTTCTGCAGCCGACTTCGACCGATCGCAGAACAAAGCCATTCGCGAACTGGTCGATAAGGCTCACTCAGAAACGTTTGGCGCGTCCTAATCGGACGCGAGATCGAGGACCATCCCCCACTCGGGCGTTTCGTCCGGCGGCGGACACAGCCTTTCACCGACGACAACTGCCCCCATGCGCTTGTACAGCTTGTGCGCATCGTGCAGCACCATGTCGCTCCAAATCTGCATGCGGTGACAACCGGAGGTCTTAGCCTCATCGACGATCTTCTGAGCGAGCGCAGAACCCAGCCCCAACTGTCTTGCTGACGATAAGACGTACAGTCTCATCAACTCACTGTCGCACCCGGCTATCTGCTTAATTCCGCAGTGCTCTACGACCGTTCCCACTTCGCCAGGGATCGCTTCAAACGTCAGCACGGCTCCGCAGCCGACGATCCTCCCATCGATCTCGCCGACCCAGAACGCGTTGCTGCCGTAATGGGCGGGGATGTTGAAGATGTCCTTGTGGTAGCCGTCCGGCTCCCAGGCGAATCCGAACTCGTCGTACACCTGGTGGACCACATCGACCACCGCGTCGAGATCCTCGTCTCGATATTCCCGCACTTCGACGACCACGCGATCAAGATACCGCCGTCGATGACGGGGACGTGCCCTGAGTGCCCTCAGATCATGGATATGGCGACAAAAGACGGCTTGTGGGCAGAGAGCCGTCTTGTGTGGCCAGAGTCAAACTCATCTGAATCCGACGGTGACGATCACACTGGCGCTGCTGCAGGCTGTTGGTCGTTGATCTGCTGCATCGCCCTCACGTTTCGCTCTAGCAAATCAAACCACTCCGCTGCATCCGGATCAGCGGCTAGCGCGGTTTCGCGAACGTCGCGAGCTTCCGCGTCGCGGCCAGACCGTTCGAACGCGACGCTCAGCGGATACAGGACTCGAGCGTCGTTGGGCTTGAATGTGGACACCGCGAGGAGAAGGTCGATCGCCGCCGGCAAGTCGTTCTCCAGAAGATGAATCAACCCGAGTTGCTCGGCGGCGGGGCCGAAACTGGGGTCTGCATCGAGCGCGCGCTCGAGGTGGATGCGCGACTGGACCAACCGTCCCTCTTCCCTAAGAAGTTTGGCCATGCGCGTCAAGCTGGCGGGATTGGGCGGGTTGGCGAACAGTTCGAGTTCAACTCGGGCCCAGTCGAGACGGGACGAGCCGAGGTTGTAGCGGACGTCCTGGTTGAGCGGTGTGAGCAACGCCGCCTTTCGGTGCGCAATCTCTGATCGGAGCGGCCTGTCGGACTGAGGGAACCAATACTCCAGTTGGCCTGTCATCAACCAGCGAGAAGCCTGGTCCATTATCGAGAGCCGATCCCGAGCATCTGCCTCGTCGGGACCGAACTCGACATACGGCAAGACGCTTTCCTTCAGCTGGATCAGCCGCTCGGTGATTGGGCGCTCCTCCACTTTCGACGAGCGCGTGAACTCTACCCGTGGTCTGTCGTCGGTATTCAGCGGTGCGCCTGCTACGTATGAGCGTAGCGCCTCGCCTCCGATCAGAAAGCGACCGAGCAGGATGTCGGGGTCGTCGAGATTCGAGTCGGCCAGATCGTCGCGTACGCCCGGAGCCGATGCTCGGGCATGCCAGTCCGCGTAATCGATCCTCATGGGCTCCATCGTGCCGACCAAGCAGAAGTGCTCCGGGTTGCAATACCAAAGAGAAGCGTTGGGGAACACCTCGACAAAGCTGCGGCACAGCATACGGAACTCGACCTCAGTCATAGAATTCTGCGTCATCCAAGCGCAGATCACACCATCCTCTGACAAGCGCTCACGGCAAAGACGGTAGAAGTCCACAGTGTAGAGGTACGGGGAGTAGCGCGGGTGGATCGCGTTGAAGGAGATGACGTCGTAGCTCGTGCGAGTCGCGAGCAGATGGTTGCGACCGTCGGCGACGGTGAACTTCAGCTTTGGATCGCTCAGCACAC
>SDBU01004713.1_pt1 | contig 16616 bp, 14 predicted proteins | sample 2277071 | NCBI WGS metagenome assembly SDBU01 (sample SAMN10397929, study PRJNA504765) | marine sediment metagenome | isolation source: marine sediment core GS08_GC12, 126 cmbsf | place: Arctic Ocean: Gakkel Ridge, Loki's castle | collected 2008
GGGTATTATTGCTGCCACCAAGGAGAGGATTTTTAAGGCAGTTTCACCACCGGTAAAGGTACGAAGTGCGGTAGGCGCTGGCGATTGCGCTATAGCTGGACTTGCCATGAAGCTAGCTTATGGAGAGCCACTAATAGAAGCCTGCCGATTGGCGGTAGCTATGGGGACGGCTGCTGTATTAACACCTGGCACTGAATTGTGCCATAGAGCTGATGTAGAAAAACTGCTGCCACAAATCAAGGTCTGGGAGATGGCAATCCAACCAGGGGCTAAAGCATTGTTCACTGCTAGCGGCATTTAGCCCGGACATAACCGACTGCCACTGACCGGAGCCAGAAGGACTAAATATATGAGCAATGAAGCTTCCTATCTGTCCCAGCTAGCTGGGGGCGCTGCCAGTCTTGGGCATAGGCTTTTACCAGTGCCGCCTCTACCTGCGCAGAAAACTGAAAAGTCTTACCTTAAGCTAGGAAATGATTATTGAAAAACTAAGCAGCCTATCGTAAAATAAGGCGGGGGAATGGAAAGAATGGGTAGTGAAGATGTTAAACTTTCTCAGGTGGAGACGCTAAGTAAAGTTTTTCCCGAAGTCTTAAATGATATGGAAGACAATACCGGGTCATTTGAGAAAGCGGTAGCTAGGGCTGAGAGATTGGCTAAATTGGCCAAGGAGGCTGCTGAGGGCTCGGTAAGGGTATCCCAGGAAGCGATAAGCCGGGCTGAGAAAGTAGGCAAAGCAGCTAAGGAGACGGCTGAGGCAGCGGCAAGAGCATCTCAGAAGGCAGTAAGCCGGGCTGAGGAAGTAAGCAAAGCAGCTGAGGAGGCGGCTGAGGCATCGAAGCGAACCTTCAAGGAAGCGATAAGCAAGGCTGAGGAAGTAAGCAAATCGGCTAACGAGATTGCCGAGGCATCGAAGCGAACCTTCGAGGAAACGATAAGCAAGGCTGAGGAAACAATCAAATCGACTAAGGAGGCGGCTTGGGCTTTGACAAAAGCCTTTGGGGAGACGGTAAGCCGGGCTGAGGAAACAGTCAAATCGGCTAAGGAAGCTGCTGAAGAATCGATAAGAATATCGCAGGAAGCAATAAGTCGGGCCGAGGAAACAGGCAAATCGGCTAAGGAAACTGCTGAGGAATCGATAAGGGTATCTCGTGAAGCGATAAGCCGGGCTGAGAAAACAGGCAAATTGGCTAAGGAGGTTGTTGAGGCCTCGAAGAGAGCATCCCAGGAAGCGGTACGCAAGGTTGAGAAAATAAGCAAATCGACCGAGGAGGTGGCTAAGGCGTCGGCAAAAGCCTTCGAGAAAGCTATAAGCAGGGCTGAGGAAATAAGTAAATCGGCTAACGAGATTGCTGAGGAATCGAAGAGGGCATCAGAGGAAGTTATAAGCCGGGCTGAGGAAACAATCAAATCGACTAAGGAAGCTGCTGAGGAATCGAAGAGAGCGTCAGAGGAAGCGATAAGCAGGGCTGAGGAAGCAAGTAAATCGGGTAAGGAAACTGCTGAGGTCTCAAAAAGGGCTTCACAAGAAGCCATAAGCAGGGCTGAGGAAATAAGTAAATCGGCTAGGGAAACTGTTGAGACATCGATAAGGGTATCAGAGGAAGTGATAAGCAAGGCTGAAGAAGTAAGTAAATCGGCTAACGAGATTGCTGAGGAATCGAAGAGGGCATCAGAGGAAGCGATAAGCCAGGCTGAGGAAATAGTCAAATCGACTAAGGAGACTGCTGAGGAATCGAAGAGAGCATCAGAGGAAGCTATAAGCAGGGCTGAGGAAGCAATCAAGTCGACTAAGGAGACTGCTGAGGAATCAACAAGGGCAGCTAAGGAAGCAACTGAGGAATCAACAAGGGCAGCTAAGGAAGCTGCTGAGGAATCGATAAGGGCAGCTAAGGAAGCAACTGAGGAATCGAAGAAGGCATCAGAGGAAGCGATAAGCAGGGCTGAGGAAGCAAGTAAGTCGACTAAGGAGATCGTTGAGGCATCAATAAAGACAGCAAAGGAAGCTGCTGAGGAATCGATAAGGGCAGCAAAGGAAGCTGCTGAGGAATCGATAAGGGCAGCTAAGGAAGCTGCTGAGGCATCGAAGAAGGCATCAGAGGAAGCGATAAGCAGGGCTGAGGAAGCAAGTAAGTCGACTAAGGAGATTGCTGAGGCATCAATAAAGACAGCAAAGGAAGCTGCTGAGGCATCGATAAAGGCGGCTAAGAAAGCTGCTGAGGAATCAAAAAGGGCGGCTAGGGAAGCTGCTGAGGCATCAATAAGAGCATTTGAGGAAGCGATAACTGGGGCTGGAGAAATAAGTAGAGTGGCCAAGGAGGCTGTCGAGATACCAACCAGAACTCCCCAGGAAGCAATAAGCCAGGCTGAGGAAGTAGTCAAAACGGCTGAGGAGGCTGCTGAGGCATCGACAAGAGTAATCGGGAAAACTAAGGCAAAAGAAAAAGGGGAGGCTGAAGAGGCTCAGAGGAAAATTGAGAGCCGTTTAGAGTTCCTGGCGAGAATGTATGCGGCTAATAAAGCCAAGCGAGCTGAAAAAGAGGCAGAGGAGGAAGATACAGAGGTAGCTGAGGAGGAGACTGAATGAAAGACTGAGGAAGCTAAGAATACCAACAAGCTGAAATAAAGAAAAGATTAAAGGAGGTGACTTTATGATGAATCCAAGGGAGCAAGTCAAAAAGGTCGATAAGAAAGTTGAAGAGGGAGCTATAACACCGGCTACTGAGGTTCGAGAGGAGCCAATGGGACCCTTTGCTGAGGTTCGAGAGGAGCCAATGGAGCCCCTTGCTGAGGTTCTAGGGCAGGTTGAGAAAGCTTATGCCGCCTATATGGAGGCGGAAAAGGCAGTGGCGAGGACGTATAAGGTAAATGAACAGCAAGTGGAGGAAGCCTATAAGAAGGCTGAGCAGCAAGCCAATAAAGTTTGCGATGAGGCCGTAGAACAAGTCTTGAAAGTTCGTGGGGAGGCTGAACAGAAAGCTGATGAGACACATAAGAAAGCTAAAGAGCGAGCCGAGGAGTCACATAAGGAAGCTATAGAGCAAGCTAAGCAGACTTATGAGGAGAGCGTAAGGCAAACCTTAAGCGTCCGTAAGGAGACTATAGAACAAGCCTGGGCAGTCCGTGAAGAAGCTGTAAACCGCTCCTGGAAAATCTTTACCAAGGAAACGAGGTAAGAAACGTAAGAAAAGGAATTAGGGCACCTGATACATTGTTGCCTCATAGGCAGACTGGTTAATTATAGTAATGAGGGTATATCTTTGAAGGTATCTTCAATTCCTTTACGTTCGTATTCTATCCCTTCCCACCTCTTGTTAGCAGCCGAGGTAAGAAGGATGGTTTTGGTGAAGTAGTCCATGACCTTGCCAACATTAATTAGTTCAGACAGGATTATAGTGATATCTACTGAGCCTCTTCCTCTGGGATAATCACCGCTCCTTATTATAGCTTCTGTGGCTATACGTTTTACAGAGGTGGAGAGTTCCTTAATGAGGTTCATATTCATTTCCTCGGGTGGTGCCGAGAGGAGATATAAGGCTCTCTTTGCATCTGCAGGGTCGCACTTGAGCGATAGCTCCCCTATGGCTTCATTCATCGCTTGAATTCCCTTTTGGGTTTCAGTGGCTTTCTCCCTGAAATCACGCTTCCCGTCGAAGGGAAACCTGAACAGTGGTATTCGCTCTTTACCATAGCCTATCACTGACCATCCTACAAGAGTCTGTATTATGTCTCCGGCATCAAGCATCCTTGACCCGATATATTTGGGCTTTTTCTCTTCACCGGCACAAAGCAAGTTGTAAAATGGCTCAACGACCAGGGCGTTAATTTTGGCTAGGTTGTTTTTGATTGAGAAATTCTTTCTAACATACCTTTGATTATCCACAAGAAGTATCGCATCAGCCACTAAGTAAGCAGATTTAAGGCATGTGGCTGCGTTATAAATAGTCCTTTCCTCTGTCGTCTCTTCATACTTAAAAGGCAGGACAATAAGATTATATAACGGTTTTTCTATATAGCGCTCTTTTAGCTCTTTGGTTAGTACTGGTATTGCTCCAGAGCCGGTGCCGCCAGCAGCACTAGTGATTAGCAGGAAGGCATCTGTCTCAGAGAATCGGCGTGTTGTTCTTACAGCTTCTATAACCTTGTCGCTATCCTCTCTGGCTATCTCAGCACCAAGTTCATTTATTTTGCCTACGCCGTGACCACCAGTCTTCGTACCTCCAATGAGGATCCGGTGCTGATAATCAGGCTTTATAAAGGATAGCCCACTTAAATCAGCCATATCTGTGTTGACGGCGAGGGCGTCAGTAATTATATCGATTCCACGCTGAGCGTGTGCCCTTCTGTTTAGTCGGGCAAACTCATCGGCAATCCTGCCGCCACATTGTCCACCACCTATAACCAGTAGTTTCACTTTTCACCTTGGTACTAGATAAGTATATTATTTTAGGCATATGTACCCAGCGATGTCAATAGCTCGAGTTGTGTTGAATTTGCTCTGAATTTCATCTATAATATGCCGAACTGGATAGATGAGTAAGTTTATAGATAAACTAAATCGGGTTTCACAAGCTGTGCCCCAGCCTATAGGGTTTAGGACAGCACAACCTATCTCAACGGAGCCTAAAATGCTGGTTATTGCCAGTTTGGCTCAGAGCATTGTTGACCACTTAGCTGATTATGTAGCTGGGGCTGATGCTGGGCTACTACCTATCCCCAAATTAAGTTCAGGAACCAAAAATTTTCAAGAAATATCTCAAGCTGTGTCTGGTATTCCTTGGGGGGGATGGCTGAGAGATAGTGGTCAGGGAGGAATAAAACAGATAGAGAAGATTGGCTGCGATTTTGTGGTTTTTTCAGCAGCTAATACATCGTTGGCAATGGTTCAAGGTGGTGAAGTAGGCAAGATTTTGCAGGTGGAGGCGTCGCTCAGTGAAGGCTTGTTGAGGGTAATTGATGAGTTGCCTGTAGATGCCGTGCTGATTAGCGGCGAAGAGACAGGGGACTATTTCCTTACCTGGCATCACCTTATGCTCTTCCACCGCTTTGCTGATTTGTTAGCTAAACCCTTGTTAGTCTCAGTGCCATCAACGGTAACTGCTAATGAGCTTCAGGCTCTGTGGCAAGCTGGGGTGGATGGTGTGATAGTAGAAATAGGAGCTGGACAGCCTGCGCAGAGATTAAGGAAGTTACGTCAGGCAATCGATAAATTAACCTTCCCACCACAGCGCAAGCGGGGGAAAGCCGAGGCTTTACTACCTTATATCAGTAGAGAGACGGGCGTAGCGGCTGAAGAGGAGGAATAATTTTTATATATGAAAATCTATGATTGTAATAGTTGCCACGATTTCCCTTCGGTAGTAATAGCCGGAGCAATTACCATCTCAACCTTATGCATTTCTTGAATAGTAGATACACCGCAGACGCCCATTGCCGTACGGAGAGCCCCTACAAGGTTCTGGGTACCATCGGTGACCGAGGTAGGACCGAAGAGAATCTGTTCTAATGTGCCTGTAGTACCAACCTTTATTCTGGTTCCTCTGGGGAGTGCTGGATGGGGATGGGACATACCCCAGTGGTAACCTTGCCCCGGTGCCTCTTCGGCTTGGGCAAAAATAGAGCCTAGCATTACGGCATCAGCACCTGAAGCGAAGGCTTTACACAAATCCCCACCTTTGCGAAAGCCACCGTCGGTAATTATTGGCACATACCTGCCAGACTCGCCTAGATATTGGTCTCTAGCTGCAGCGCAATCAATAGTAGCAGTTATCTGGGGAACGCCAACGCCAAGGACTTCTCTGGTGGTACAAGCAGCACCTGGTCCCACACCCACTAAAACCCCTGAGATTCCTGTTCGCATAAGCTCTAAACAGGCACTATAGCTTACACAATTACCAACAATAATGGGCATAGGTATAGATTGACGAAGCTCAGGGAAGATTAGTCCACGGTAGCTCTTAGATATATGCCTAGCAGTAGTAACTGTGGACTGGACAACAAAAATATCAGCCTTAGCTTCAGCAGCTATTGGAGCAAACCGTTTGGTATTAGCCGGTGCCACTGAAACAGCACATATCGCTCCCGACTTCTTAATGGCTTGTATTCGCTTGCCGATAAGGTTCTCTTTAATTGGTTGAGAATAGACCTTTTGCAGTAGAGAGGTGACTTCAGCATCAGATGCTCGAGCAATTTCAGCTAGTATCTCTTGAGGGTCATCATACCGAGTTTGAACCCCTTCTAGGTTGAGAACAGCCAGTCCGCCTAGCTTACTCATTAGAATAGCGAAATTGACATCGGTCACGGCATCCATTGCTGAAGCTATAATCGGAATAGAGAAGGTTAAGTTATCTACCTTGAAATCAATGTTTGTCTGGTCTGGATTTGTAGTTACATCTCCAGGCACTATAGCCACTTCATCAAATCCATAGGAACGCCGAATTTGCTTAGATTGAGGGGCAGCCATTTTCTATCCCTCCTTAAACAAAGACTATATCAAAAGTAGCTGCTCAAAGTCAAGAAATTTTGGCTAAGTGTGAGTAATGTTATGATATATGGTATATAGTTGGGGGAGAGTATTAGCAAGAGTGGCTGTGGGTAAGACCTAACACAGAGTGGCTCTTTCTATTTTCTTTCAAGCCTGAAGCTGTATAAGAGTCCTCCCCTCTCTTTATAGTAAGCTCAATTGGTAACGGAGCGTCCCCTTTTTAGATCTGCACGATTTTTAATGAAATCTTAACAGCAATTTTAGGAGCAATAAATGCCAGCAGCTTAAAATGGAAGTATGGAGATGAAAAACTTGAGTAAAGAGAGCAGAAGTTAGGAATGAGGATCTTATTGATATTACTAGTCTGCCTCTTAACCTTATTCGCACCGATAGAGTTGACTAGGGTAATAATCAACTGGGGCTTATCTGGTCGGCTCATGTTTGAAGTATGCTTTATGTGGTTCTTGTATGCCCTAGCTATATTTGTATTCTCAGTAGTAGTGCTTCGAAAGCACGTATAAAGAATAGGCACAGATGTGACTCCTCGTGGGCGTCCTGCTTCGGCAACCCGCAGATGGTGTAACAATTGTCCAGAATGTGTACCGGGCACACAAAAAGGCTCGACATTCCCTGTAAACAAATATCCAGCCTGGCGCGGAATGATGATATCTATACTATTAACTTCAGCTCTAATACTGCCTCCGCCTCCGCAACAGCACCATCAGCAAGATAGCCATACCAACGACGAGCACGCCCGCGGCAATACTAACCATGAGCAGCAAGTTGAATGGTGCAGCTGGAACGCCCACCTCCGACGGCGCAGCCACCATCTGAACCTCAGTGCTTTGGGAATATAGCTCCCCTTGGGTATAAAGCTCTATTCTGAAATTGTAAGTGCCCCGCTGCCAACCTTCAGTAGGGATGTAGTTGTAGCTAACTATACTAGTGCCCACATCAAGTGTAGGCATGGAGATAAGCTCCATCTCCTCCACTAACTCGCCCTCAAAGCTGACCTTAAGTATGGCAGTGACATCCTTCAATGGCTGATACATATTGTTGATGTTATAAACTATCTTGACGAAGGCGAGTTCGCCGGTTTCAGTGTAGTAGTTGGGTGCTACAGCGAAGCCCTCAATAAAGACTGTCTGAGGCACCAGGGTGATAGTTTTCTTCTCATTAGCCGCCAAGCTAAAGGTCTGCTGAGCCACCTTTCTGCCATTAAAATAAACCTCAACTAGGTAGTTTCCCGGAGTAAGCTTGCTCTTGAGTTCTCCTGTCTCAGAATAGGCGCAGGGAAGGTTCTGCCCCTCAATTTGCTTATAGAGACGAATTATAGCTAGGAAAGGCTCTCCTTGAGGAGAAATGGTGGATATGTCAACCTCACCAGCCTCAGCGAAGACGATAAGCTTGGCTTGCTGCTGGGAACCGGAGGCGATTTTAATGCCTTCCCCTTCAGGACGGGACTCAGCGGTGACTGAGAGATTGTATTCCCCAGGAGCTACCTGAGGGCCTACTTTGATACCAACCTCAACACGCTGGCTTTCCCCAGCAGCTAAGGTGAACTCTTCAGCAGTTAGGATAATCTCCACCCCAAGGGGGGCACTGGTAGTGAGCTTTACCTTCAGGTCATCTTCACTCTGATTAATCACGGTAACATAGATATCAGGGGTGGAGACGACCTGCCCCGGGATAAGCTCAAAGTGCTGGCGATAGAAGTTGCCTGACATAGCCAAACCGCCAGCCGCTTGAGCTGGAAGGGGCGTCAGGCTTAAAACCAGAAATATTAAAAATACCAAGGGGAGGAGGGGGAGCTTCCTCCCCCTCCTCAGCCAATTATGCATCATTCCACACCTCTCAGGCTACCAGTTTATTAGTTGTTGCTACATATGTAGGTTATGGTGCCAGTATAGGTATCCTTGGAGAAGGTGGCATGAGCCAAGAGCCACAAGTACTCGGTGTCAACTGAGGTCGGGCTCTCAAGGGTAATGGTGCCGCTATCACCGGTGGCTACGCCGGCAGCGGCAGTAGTAACTATGGTAGCGCTGGCAATGGTATCAGCATTGAGAGCCTTCAGGGCAAACTCTTGAGCGCTAGCCGGCGTGATGGTAACAAAGGTAGCGGTAAAATTGGTGCCACCCCAGTTACCACTATTCTTCACCTTGCCTGCCCAGGCGCCATTGGCAATCCACTGGATGCCGGTGGGAGTTTCGCCAATATCGTAGGCCTTTTGCTCATTTACGTCGTCGGTCCAGGTACCCCCAACTGTAATCGTTGAAAAATCAACCGATGTAGGCCCTACCACAGCCTGGCTGTAGAAGTTCATGGTTTGGCCTGCCAGATTGTTGTTTCCAGTATCAGTAGAAGCATCGGTTGCTAGAGCATAGATGTGCCAACCTTGGCTGGTGCCATCAGCTTCAGAGGCTACCGTGCCCGCCTTGAAATGAAACCAGAAGGTGCGGGTACTGCCAGAATCGCTCACATTGCACTTATTGGCAGCGGCGGTCTCCACTGCCCAGGTGCTGCTGGCTGGGGCAACCGAAAAATAAGTAGCCGGGGCAGCATTAATGGTCGCCGCAGTGATGCCAGCAGAGGAGACGGTGAGGATGCCCGCATAATTCACATTGCCACTACCAGGAATGTTGGCGGAGCCCGTATCCTGACCGCCAGTGCCTGTCGCCCAGTTGTTGTCGCTATCATACATCAAGGTTACCACAACTGTGCTCAGGTCAGATATGCCGTCAATGTCGGTAACATCTACCTTGATGGCATATTGGGTTTGTGGGTCCACGCTGGTAGCCGGGTTTGTCTCGTCACTCTGGTACAGCACTGGCGCAGCTACGGTTGGTGCATTGTTGGGGGCGCCGAAGGTGCCACCAACTGTGTCATCCCCTTCCGTGGCTAGCACCGCTCCTGGCACCAGCAGGGCTGATAGCATGGCAAATACCATCGCTATCGGTAATAGTTTTTTAAGTCCTTTCATTTCATCTCCTTTTTTGATTTTTTTAATAATCGGTCTTTCCCGGAAGTCACCAGGTCTTTCCCTAGCGTCATTTTGTCATAGGCATCACCCCCTTCTCCAATTTTCTTATTAGAGGTAAAGTGCCAAGTGTCTATATTGTAGCCGAAAATGTGCCTGTTGTCAATACCATTAAAGTCACAAAAAAGTCACAAATGTGCCTTTTGTCAATATCAGCCCTTTGATAGGCAATAGCACTAGTTAAATTGACTGCGGCTGACGGTAGCCAGTGTAGACGGATGGTTAACTGTAGGTTATAATAACTAAATCAGGAAGATAAAAGGCGATGCCGACTCTTTATGTGGTAGCTACCCCTATTGGTAATTTAGAAGACATTTCCTTGCGTGCCCTTCGTATTCTGCGTGAAGTAAAACTTATCGCTGCCGAAGATACACGCAGGACGAAACAGCTTCTGGTAACTTATGATATTAAGACACCTATGACGAGTTATCATGAGCGCAATAAGTGGACTAAACTGGATTATATTTTAGGTTGCCTCAAGGGTGGGGATGTAGCTCTTGTTTCTAATGCTGGAATGCCAGGCATATCTGACCCCGGCTATGAACTGATTGTGGCTGCTCACGAGCGAGGTATTTCGGTTGTTCCTATTCCTGGACCTTCTGTGGTTATTACCGCCCTTGTTGTCTCTGGACTGCCTACAGAGCGGTTTATCTACATAGGCTTTCTGCCACGTAAGACTAATGACCGGCAGCGTCTTCTAGAATCTGTTGCCGATGAATGTGGCACTATTATAGCCCTGGAAACTCCTCATCGGCTAAAAGCTGCGCTAAATGATATACTGCTTGTTCTTGGGGATAGGAAAATAGCTGTTGGTCGCGAACTTACTAAGCTCCATGAAGAGGTTTTCCGGGGGAGGATAAGCCAAGCCATAGACCACTTCACTGAGCCTAGGGGTGAATTTACCCTAATTATTGATGGTAAGAGAGAGAAGGATAAACCACAGCTGACACCAGATATTAAGAAGCAGTTGCATCATATGCGTTTATCTGGGGTAACGGCTAAAGAAGCAATAGCCAAGATAGCTGGAAAAACAAGGTTATCAAAGAAGGAATTGTATCGAGCTTGGCTAGAGGTAGCTGAATCTTAAGCAGGATTGGAAAGGGGGCGAGTGATGCGTCATGGTTGTATAGCCATTGGTGAAATTCATTGTGATGGGTGTGGTCGGATGATGAGACACCCGGAACGCTATCTAGCTGTTGATGAAAAGGATGGCGTTGAGGTTGAAGAAGGCGAGACCTCGCGCTATTGTATTGATTGTTGTCTGAAGAAGGGTTATGCTCACTATAAGGAGGAGAAGGGTAAGCGGATACTGACTTTCTTTTCCGAATGAGTGATTAGCTAGAAATAGATTATGAGTGAGAGAATTCTTATTGGGGTGGCTTGGCCTTATGCCGATGGTCCATTACATCTAGGTCATATTGCTGGGGCATATTTACCACCCGACATATTTGCTCGTTACCATCGCATTAAAGGGGATGAGGTATTAATGGTATCGGGTTCAGACCAGCATGGCACACCGATAACTATCAAGGCTGAGCAGGAGGGGAAAAAACCAGGCCAAATAGCCGCCCAATACCACCAACAGTTTCTTGATTCGTGGCGGAAGTTAGGCATCTCCTTTGATTTATTTACCACTACCGGCACTGCCAACCATGCCGAGGTATCGCATGATATTTTCCTCACCCTTCTTAATAAGGGCTATATTTATAACTCTACTATGTTACAACCCTTTTGTCCTCAGTGCCAGCGGTTTTTGCCTGATCGCTATATTGAGGGCACCTGTCCCTACTGCTGCTCTTCTGAAGCTAGAGGTGACCAGTGTGATGAATGTGGCAAGCCGATAAATCCAGTTGAGCTAATTGACCCTCATTGTCGCTTTTGTGGTGCTGCTCCTCAGTTTGAGCACACAGAACACTTCTTTCTTAGGTTGAGTGCCTTCAGGGATGCGCTTTTAGCCTGGGTGAAACAGCAGACCCACTGGAGAAAGAATGTCCTTAACTTTACTATACGCTATCTGGAAGAAGGGCTGAAGGATAGGGCTATCACCCGCGATATAGACTGGGGGGTACCGGTGCCACTTGATGGCTTTGGCACCAAGCGTCTCTATGTGTGGTTTGAAGCAGTCATCGGTTATTTATCAGCGACTAAGGAATGGGCTAAGTCTAGTGGGGATGAGGAAAAGTGGCGCTCCTTTTGGCAAGGAGAAGCAAAGAGCTACTATTTTATTGGCAAGGATAACATTGCCTTTCACACTATTATCTGGCCAGCAATGCTAATGGGCTATGGTAACCTTAATTTACCTTATGATGTACCGGCTAACGAGTTCTTAACCATTGAAGGCAAGAAGCTTTCTACCAGTCGCCATTGGGCAGTGTGGCTATCTGATTACCTATCACGCTATGACCCTGACCCCTTGCGTTATTTATTATCCATAAACATGCCAGAAACGGGGGATACCGACTTTTCTTGGCGTGAGTTCGTTCGCCGAAACAATGACGAGCTGGTGGCTACTTATGGCAACCTGGTTCATCGTGTGCTTACCTTTGTCTATCGTAGCTTTGATGGCTGTGTGCCTGTGCCTGGGGAATTTGATAGCCGTAGTCAGGCTTTGCTCGATAAAGCGGAGGATACTCTTAAGGCAATGGATGGGCATCTTTACCGTTGTCAGTTTAAGGAGGCAATAAGGTTGGCTATGTCCTTAGCCCAGGAAACTAATCGCTACCTGGATGAGAAATCTCCTTGGAAAATAATTGAACAGAATAGGCAGGCTTCAGCCACTGCTTTATATATTGCTATCTCAGTGCTATCTTGCCTTAGAATAGCGCTTTATCCTTTTCTGCCCTTTAGCTCTCAGAAGCTACATGAATATCTCGGTTTTGAGGGCAAAGTAGAAGATTATGGCTGGAAGCCAAATCCGCCATCACCGGGGCAGAAATTACTTCCTCCCAAGCCCCTTTTTTCTAAACTGGATGAGGGGTTGATAGAAGAAGAAACTAGTGTTTTGGGTTTACCTGATAGTTGAGAAAGGAGATTGGTGCAGCTTAGCGCAATCTATAAGGCTGTTGAGGAAGACCTAGTCAAGGTAGAGGATAGGCTTGGGTCAGTCAGTGAGGTTGATTTTCCTTGGCTACCTCAGCTGTTAGACTATAGCATAAAGGGCGGTGGCAAGAGGATTCGTCCGGCGTTTACTCTACTATCAGGCAAGTTTTACCATTACAACCTTGATTACCTTCTGCCTATGGCTACAGCGGTTGAACTTATGCATACCGCTACCTTGGTTCATGATGATGCTATTGATAAATCCTTGTTTCGCCGGGGTAGACCAACGATTAATAGCTTGTGGGGTGAGGACAAAGCGGTACTTCTGGGAGATTACCTGTTTGCTAAGGCGGGAGAGTTCGCCGCTGATACCTCGAATCTGCGAGTAATAAAGTTATTTGCCCAAACTCTTGAGATTATTTCCAGTGGGGAATTAAATCAGAGCTTTAATGCTTTCAATCTGGAGCAAACCCGTGAGCACTATTTGCAAAGAATTTCCGGTAAAACCGCCTCCCTGTTTTCCCTGGCTACAGAGTCTGGGGCTATTTTGAGCCAAGCTCCTGAGGAGTCAGTTAAGGTGCTAGAGGGGTATGGTTATAACATCGGTATCGCCTTCCAAATTGTGGATGATATCCTGGATTTTATTGGCACTGAGGAGGAGATGGGCAAGCCAGTAGGCTCGGATTTAGCTCAGGGCACCCTTACTCTACCGGCAATGCTTCTTTTGGAGCGCTATCCTGAGGACAATCCAGTAAAGAAGTTCTTTCAGAACAAGGATAAGCAGGAAAATATAAAGCTGGTGATAGAATTAATTCGTAACTCGTCAATTGTTCCAGAATGCTATAAGGTTGCCTCAGAGTATTGTTCTAAGGCTTGTCAAAATCTTAATCTACTACCGGACAATACCAGTCGCCGAGCATTAATAGAACTTGCCGATTATGTTGTAAATCGAAAGAAATAATATAGTTCTCATTCTTATTCTCCCTCAACCCGCATGCTGCCATCCTGGTAGATTTCCGTTTTTTGGGTAGGCACTATTTGCTTGAAGTGGTCAACGGCATACTGACAGGCGGCGAAACCCTCCTGACGGTGAGCAGAGGCTACGGCAATAACTAGATTAGTATCCCCCACTTTTAGCTTGCCGATTCGGTGACATATAGCTATATTATCCACTTGCCACTTTCGGCTAATGCTACCAGCTATCTCCCGTAGCTTATTTTCAGCCGTCCCCTCGGAGTCTTTATATTCAACTGAACCCACCGGTTTACCCTGGGAGTAACTACGGATTAACCCGATATAGGTAACTACACAGCCGCTACTATCAGTTTTAACCTTACTCACCACAAGCTCAGGAAGGATAGCCTTTTCCGTAACCTCAATCATAGCAATATATCTCTAATTGCCATTTAGATGTGGTCTCCCCATCCCTAATCAGATGTAGCTGGGGCTTGTTTTGGGAAGGGGTGGGGTATGGTTTTTGGGGCTTTCTTCTTAGGCATGGGCTTGGGTTTAGTTATGGACTCTGGTGATATGGGTGTAGGTGTGGTAGTAGGCTCTTGAGTAGTTTTGGGTAGAGCTTCGTTAAATAGTGATTCCAACTCTTCACCCTCCAGGGTCTCTTGAGCAACCAGTCTTTCAGCAATATGTATTAATCTTGACTTATTTCCAGTTAGAATCTCTTTAGCTACTCCGTAAGCCTGCTGAATGATATTGTGAACCTCGTCATCAATCTGCTGAGCTATCTTCTCACTGTAATCCCTTTGTTCGGAGATTTCACGACCGAGGAAGATAAGCTCCTCCTTGTGCCCGAAGGTTCTGGGTCCCAGTTTATCGCTCATTCCGTAGTCAGTTACCATCTTGCGAGCAAGCTTGGTGGCTTCGGCGATATCATTTTGGCTCCCTGTGGTCATTTCATTAAAGATTAGTTCCTCAGCGGTATGACCAGCTAATAAGGTAGCTAACATATCCTTGAATTGAGAGCGGGTCATGAGATACCGGTCTTCAGTAGGTAAAAGTCGGGTATAGCCGCCCATCATACCCCGAGCCACTATAGAGATTTTATGCACTGCATCAGCATTAGGCAGCATTCTGGCGACAAGGGCATGTCCTGACTCGTGATAGGCGGTAATTTCCTTTTCCTTGGGGATTATCCTCCGGCTCTTTCTCTCCGGTCCAGCAATTACGCGGTCTATTGACTCCTCAAGCTCCTGCATCTCAATCGCTTTCTTGCCACGCCTGGCAGACAGAATAGCTGCCTCATTGACCAGGTTGGCTAGGTCAGCACCACTAAAACCGGCAGTCTGTTTAGCTAGCACCTCCAGATTAACTGATTCATCTAGTGGCTTACCGTTGGAATGAACCTTGAGGATGGCGGTTCGGCCAATAATATCTGGTCGGTCAAGGATTACTCGTCGGTCAAAACGGCCGGGGCGAAGCAACGCCGGGTCAAGAATATCAGGTCGGTTGGTAGCGGCGAGAACAATCACGCTGGTATTGGTGTCAAAGCCGTCCATTTCTACCAGAATCTGATTAAGAGTTTGCTCCCTCTCATCATGACTACCGCCTAGTCCAGCGCCACGATGACGACCTACAGCATCAATCTCATCAATGAAGATAATGCACGGGGTATTGCGCTTAGCTTGGTCAAAGAGGTCTCGCACCCTGGAGGCACCGACACCGACAAACATCTCGACAAATTCGCTACCGCTGATGGAGAAGAAAGGCACCCCGGCTTCACCAGCTATCGCCCGAGCCAATAGTGTTTTTCCTGTGCCTGGTGGACCTATCAGTAGCATACCTTTGGGAATGCGAGCCCCCAGACTCTGAAACTTCTCACGCGATTTGAGAAACTCAACTACTTCACGTAGTTCTTCCTTGGCTTCCTCTACCCCAGCCACATCGTCAAAGGTTACTGTTGGGGTGTCGGATGGCAATAGTCGGGCTCGACTACGGCCAAAACTCATAGCCTGGCTATTAGCCCCTTGTGCCCTGCGGAAGAGGAAAAATAGCAAAGCACCAAAGAGGAGGAGGGGAACGAAACCTATTAGTATTCCACCCCAGTCAAATCCTGATGGTTTAAACTCGTAGTCTATTTGGCTAAGATTAAGCCCAAGTTCTTGGAGCTCAACATAATTGAGGTTACCGATATTGGTCTTTAACTCTGTGCCGGCTCTAGTAGTAATAAGTAGCTCATCACCGTCTAACACCAGCTTCTCTATCTCATTATTTTGTGACATAGCTACCGCTTCATCCAAGCCGATTTCAGCCGGTTTCTTAGATGTAGGCAAAATAAAGGATAGGAGAGCTACGGCAGTAATTAGAATAACTATATATATTAAAGCGTTACGCGTCCAACCTGGCTTCATCCTTCACCTCATTCCATATTCCATTTATATTATACCAGAAATAACATTAAAGGGAAAAGGGAAGGTGTTCGGACGGTCATTAACCCGGTTTCATTAGTGAATTGTAGGTAGCTTGCAGAAGCAGGGCGTCTTCTTCCAGGTTCGGGCTTTCGCAGATAACAATACCCTTGACATCATAATCTGTCAATGCCTTGATAAGTTCAACATACTGAAAATCTGACTCTTTTAGATTAAGGTGTTTTATTTCCCCTTTTTTGCCATAAGCAATACCAGCCACATGAATATGTATATCATCCAGGGCAACTCTACCCAATCGCTCTTTGACTTGCCCCAAAATAGAAGCAAACTCTGGGTAGGAATTGAATCTTCCCGTTCGGGCATGCCAGTGAGCGAAATCCAAACAAGGAGCTAATCCTTCTAGTTCGGTGCATAGGTCAACTATTTCAGCTATAGTGCCGAACTGAGTATGTTTACCCATCACCTCAGGTCTAATCCATACCCGATTATTTTCCTTTTTAAGCTGGTTTAAGGTTTCCGTCAGGTATTGCTTTACTGTATTATAGGCTTTTTCTGGTGGGTCGCCAAGATAAAAAGCAGCGTGGAAAACGATGCTTGCAGCCTCACACAAAGCGGCAATGCGGGCAGTCTGTAGCAGTCGCTCTTGGCTAGCCTTTATCTTTTCCGGCTCACG
>SDBU01004714.1_pt1 | contig 16604 bp, 19 predicted proteins | sample 2277071 | NCBI WGS metagenome assembly SDBU01 (sample SAMN10397929, study PRJNA504765) | marine sediment metagenome | isolation source: marine sediment core GS08_GC12, 126 cmbsf | place: Arctic Ocean: Gakkel Ridge, Loki's castle | collected 2008
GGGCTGGCCAGATATTGTAGGGAAACAAATTATGAGAATGGAACCAAATTTTACTATTCGATCTTCCCGTATGGGTTATTACAAAGGATAATTGAAGAACCACAACTGCCGGCCATTCTTGACGCTGGTTATATCGTCCTCCTCGATAAGGATAATCTGACCGAAAAGCTTAAACCTCCTACCTACAAGGCTTTTATTCCCGCTATGCCAACCAAGAAAGAGTATCAGGCTCTAGTCGAAGAGTTCTTTAACATAACTATCTATATAGCGAAAAACATCTGCCGTGGTGACCTAATGCCACTGAAATACTGCATGGACCATGTAGCAAAGCAAGAGAAATTACTCAGAATGCTGGAGTGGAGAATAGAGCTTGACCATAACTGGTCGATGAGTCCGGGCGCCTATGGAAAGGGTCTGAAGAAATACTTGAAACCTGAAATCTGGGCTGAGTTGGAGAGTACTTATGTCGGGGTTGGAAAAGAGGAAAACTGGGAGGCATTGTTTAAGACCATCACTATATTTCGTAGAGTTGCCATAGAGGTTGCCGAGCATTTGGGTTACTCGTATCCATATTCTTTAGATCAACGTGTCGCGAAATACCTTGACAAGATCGAGGGCTCGCATAAATAATATATCTTATTTATTCACCTTTCCATTCGGCACGCAGAATTCCGTAATATAATTGGTCACGAAACTCGCCGTTCTCTTTTAGGTGACTCCGCAATTGACCCTCACGCTTCATACCCAATTTCTCCAGCACCCGCCACGAACCGATATTTCTCGGATCGCACCAAGCATACATCCGATTGAAATTGTACGTCTGAAAAGCCCAATTCATGACCTCTCGGGCTGCTTCAGCCATCATTCCTTTATTCCAGTAGCGTCGAGTGAGAGTATAAGCTATCTCAATCCGGTCATTCGGTCGATCATCATCCCGCTGGTTCAGGGCGATTTCTCCAATGACTTTGCCTTCGAACACCACAGCGAATATCTGAAGAAGACCCGCTCCGTTTCTTGAAGACGGTACTCCCGGATGCCCTGTCTCCCAGTACGATGGGTCAGAAAACATGGTTACCAGTGTCTCTACATCTTTACTTGTGTAGGGAACTGGCTGGATGTTTACCTGGTATTCAGCCCATTCAGAATCATTGATGTATTCGAGTACATCTTCTACATCGTTCATCGTAAAAGGGCGAAGAATGAGCCTGTCAGTTTTAATAATCACTTGTTCTTTCATAGCGGTTAATTATATCACGAATTGAGATTGGGGTATTTCACCACAAGATAATATTTGTTATTTTGGGGTATAATGAGATGTACTCTGCCTCAATTCTAATTCGTGGTAGAATATCATAATTCATACTATAATAGGTCATGTTTCATGAATGTAAAAGGCGTCTTTTTTGATCTATTTGGCACGCTTCTAACTCACAGTGATATGTCTGCGGCATGGTCTGATTGGCTTTCAGAGTTTTATATATGTTTGAAGAGGCACGGCCTTTCAATCCCAAAGGAGACTTTTGCGGAATGCTGTGATGGTTTCTTTACTAAGGAGGAGCCTCCTAATCGAGAAGATGGCTTGACTATCTTCGAACGTCGTATCCAGGCTTTGTGTTCCGAGTTGGAAGTCAGTTTGACAGTTGTAGAAATAAATAGCACGGCTACTGCGATTTTTAACGCGTGGCAGAAGCACGCTTTCATTGATCCAGACTGTCATCCGGTGCTGGAGGTGTTGCAACAGCACAAAACACTCGGCTTAATCTCGAACTTTGATCATCCCCCGTATGTGCGTGATATGGTAAGTGATTTAGGTTTAGAGGAATTCTTCACGACGGTAGTTATTTCAGGTGACGTTGGAATCAAGAAACCTGATCCGAGGATTTTTCACTTAGCTCTCCAAAGAACAGGTCTTCACCCACAAGAGGTCGTTCACGTTGGTGACGCCAGAGAAGATGTCCTGGGTGCTCGTGCTGCCGGCATTCTCCCCATATTATTACAACGAGATGTAACAGGTAATAAAGACGAGGTATCTGATTTTCGAACTAATCCGAAGGCTCCATCGGAGGCGGATACTATGACTGATGTAGTAACGATAAATAGTTTACCAGAGCTAATAAAGTTCCTTGAATGAATTAGGCACTATAATTTATGTGATACAACAAAATGAGTAATTGTTACCTAAGTTAAACAATCCGCCATAACGTTCAGTAACAATAAAGGAACCTTTTTGGTCCTTCATTATTTGATATTTTGGCAATAAAAGCATAGAATCAGGGTGTCGGTGGACCTAGTGTCTTGACACCCTGATTCTCTTCAAAACTCCCCGGCAGGGGCGGTCTGTTTAGCTTTGTAGGCCGTACAGATCTCGAACCTGTGACACCCTGATTAAAAGTTAGGTGATCAGACTGAACGTTAATGCAAAGGTTCTGTCTATTGTACACTTTGGTTCACCATTTTTGAGGCTATTTCGACCCATTTTTTACTGTCCTCCTTTCAGCTTTTCAGTATACTGAGCAGTTTGCTTAACAAAATCCCCGATTTTAGCCTCAATTTTGCTTAACAAACTGCTTAACTTTTAGCCCTGGTTCTGCGGTCTACCTTGGTTCAAATGATAACTCTGTCCCTTATTAAGTTCAAGCTTAGCTGATGGAGTACAGTAGATGTAAATACCCCAAGGTCTAATGTAAGATGCCCTAATGGGTTTGTATGTTTAATATTGAACGCATACCTACTCATATTTCAGTTAGTTCTAGTTCATAGACAGGGAATTGTCATCATATTGACAGGCAATAAACAGCAAAAATGGACATGTAACGTACGTGTTAGTCAGAATGAACATAGTGCTTGAAGTTGTAATTTGTACCATAGTAGAATAGCAACAATCTTGAAAATCAGAATTAAGGTAGAAAATAGGTTTTCAACTAATAGAGTTAAAATATGACAAATTGTAAAAGTGTGACCTTAATAATCTTTTCCCTACTCTGGCTAGCCTTACCATTATCACCTACGAAAGCAGATTTTAACGCCAATGAAACGGTTTTCACCTATACTGGAGATGTACAACAATGGGTAGTACCAGATGGTATTACCTCTATCAGTGTGGATGTACGTGGCGCTCAAGGTGGAATTGCCTCTGATTACTGGTCTTCTATCGGTGGACCTGGAGGACCAGGTGGTCGTGTACAAACAACATTGGCTGTTACGCCTGGTGAGACTCTGTTTATTTACGTTGGAGGAGCAGGTTCTGGTAGCGACGGGGGATTCAATGGCGGTGGTAATGGCGGATATGGTGGAGGAATGGGTGGGTATGGAGGCGGAGGTGGAGGCGCTTCTGATATCAAACGAGCAGGATCCACACTAACAAATAGAATAGTTATTGCTAGCGGTGGTGGTGGTGGTAAAGGTTACTATAGTAGCGATGTCAGTGGCCCCTATGGTGGTGGTCTTGGCGGTGGTTTGATTGGTGGCGATGGACCAGATCATGTTGATGCATCCAATGGTGGTAAAGGAAGTACTCAGAACTACGGTGGAGCTGGTGGGACAAAAGGCACTAGTACCTACGGGCAGGCGGGAGAGCCTGGAACTATAGGTCAGGGAGGTACTGGAGGTCGCTATAATGCTAGCGGGGTCGGTGGTGGTGGTGGTGGTGGTGGTTATTATGGTGGTGGTGGTGGTGCATCAGATGGTAGTGGCGGTGGTGGTGGCTCCAGCTATTCAATAGGGACAGATACTATCTACACCCAAGGCTTTCAAATAGGTGATGGAATAGTCATTATTACTCGTGAAATACCCACGAGGAATTACCTGACAATAGATGTCGAGGGACAAGGTTATACCAATCCAGAGAAAGGCACACATAGTATTATAACAAATGAGCAGTTGACTATTACTGCAACACCCATTGCTGGCTATGAGTTTAGTTATTGGAGCGGTAATGATAGCCTCGGAGATCCACCCACTATTACAATAAAAATGGATGAAGATAAAGCTATTATTGCTCATTTTGTAAAACTACAGTCCCCAGTTAAACTTTTTACCAATGTTGATCCCCCAGAAGGAGGTTTTGTTGATGTTATACCGGAGCCGCCAGATAAACTGTTTAAAATAGGCACTGATGTCGTACTTATTGCTCGGGAAAACAAAGGATATAAATTCCAATTTTGGGTTGGTAGTCATGTTAGCGGTCGTGATAAAGTGGTGAAGATAAAAATGGATCAAGAACAATCAGCAGTAGCCGTTTTTGAGGAATTACCAACTAGTCCATGGTGGGATAGCTGGATATGGCTAATTATCGGACTAATTATCGGTCTTTTAGGTGGTATACCTGGATATTTTGCATTACGGTCTCGTTTGACTAAGCGAACCTAGATATTAAATAAAAAGCCTTACCTTTTATCCTGCACGGTGCAACAACATATTTGCCCCTTTTAAGGGCACTGTCAACTCTTAATCAGCAGGTTACAGGTTCGAGTCCTGTGCGGCTCACTGGAGAAAACACCCATTCTGTTAATGATTTTGTTAACAATTTGCTAGCTATGATTTACGAACAAAAAAATGACCCACAAATGACCGAATTGTTAATTGGGGGAGTACAGATAGGAACTCCCAAAGTAAAACAGCAATGGGTTGATGAGTTTCTAGCTAGCCGTCCTCAAAATACTTCCATAAACACGTTCAGGTACTATCAAGGCTGTCTCTATCCAGCAGTTGGAATAGATTTAACCCCTAAAGGAATCAACTCTTGGTTAACTAGTCTTGACTGCGGGAATGCGAAATTAAGTTATTACCGAGCAATAAAAGCATTGTGTAACTGGTTATACAAATCAAAGAAGATTACAAAGAATCCCATTGACTTTGTAGATAAACCAAAAACGGCAAAGAGGATTCTGCCAGCTATAACCAAAGAGCAATTAGTAAGCTTGACTCAAAATGTAACCACGCTCCGTGATGCGTGTCTCCTGAGATTCTTGTTTGACAGCGGATGCAGATTAAGCGAAGTTGCGAGGGTTAAAGCAAAAGACTTTGATTTTGATGAAGGTTTCGTCACTGTAATCGGCAAAGGGAATAAGCAACGCAAAGCACCATTCACAATAGTTACAGGAGAAATGCTACAAGAATGGTTCAATGAACATGATTCCTTTGAATTATCCAACGAAGGTATCAGTTCATTTTTAGACAGATTAGAACAAACGACAGGTATTGTCTGTAATGCACATTGTTTCAGGCGTGGGTTTGCGATTTATCAACTTAAAAACGGATTATCAACTAGAATTGTGCAATCGTTGGGGGGTTGGGAAAGTATTACAATGGTAGAAAGGTATTCAGAGCAACTATCTCAAGATGATGCTTTGGAGCAATATGATAGGGGATAACCTAAGCTAAAGCTAAACAATAAACCCCTCAGAACTTCTCTAGAATTGAAAATCTGAGGGGTTTTCTTTTTACCATTTTGAGGCTGCTAAACAAACGGGATAGTAAACCATAGGTAACAAAGAACACCCGTCTAGAATCTTGCCAGGTGAAAGTTGCTGAGCTCAAAAAGTGGGTGATTTTTACCCTTGTTTGATTTCCTAGAACCAAAGAAAACACGCTGGACAAGGAATGAAGTTTGAATTTTGCCGAACAGGGACGAGGAGGCTTACTGTTCTACGCTATGTGGAGCAGTGATGTTCAGCGTTACGTGTAGCGGTGGTTATCTTAATTCATATACTGCCTAAGACTGGAACGTAGCCAAGATAGGACAAAGGAAGCACCCACATCAAGCTGAACCAGAACCGAGGGACGTTAGTGTTCATTTCTTAATTACTACATAGTCAATAGTCTTTTCAATTCAGTTTGTATATAATATAAATAATATTGAGGAGGGCTAAATCAATGGATGAAGAATTGAAACAAGAATTAAGGAAGATAAATACAGGGGTAAATAGGCTTAATACTAGAATAGATAAGTTGGACAAAGAAGCAAAACGGAATACGTTAGATGCAAACAAAGTTACATTGACTGCTATTGGTTTATCGCTTGTGGTGGCAGGTGTTATCCTTCAGTTTCAACAAAATGACTGGTCTTCCAGTGGCTTCTTCGTATTCGCAGGCACTTTTTTAGCTCTCTTGGCTATCTTTTGGGGCACACCACATTTCAAGAAATATATGAAATGTGTTAGGATAGCGCTTTGGCTTTCATTAAGTGCTACTGTTGGTCTCACAGTATATATAATCATAGCGCTTCTCTTTCTGTAGATTATTTAATCCTTTCAGCATGCCGTCAAGCAAATCCCCCGTGCCTGCTCTATACTACTGCCTTATTTTAAGAGGGGAGTATAGGGACAAATAGGAAAAGAGAAGCACCCGCACCACGCTAAGTCAGAACAGAGGGAAGCTATCTACAAAGCTTGTCAGAAATTACTTTTCGTAAGTCATTGAGGAATTTCCCACTAAAGAAAGCCTGCTCTATCGCATCCTGAAAGAGTTCTAGTAATGTTTTCTCACCTATCATTGGTGCATACTGTCCAAATTTCTCTTTACCTTCAATCGTCATCCAATACGGAAACCAAAACTCATGCTTGTCCACAGAAGGTGGCTTCTCCCACTCTAATTGGACAATAGTGGGTTCAAAATAAACCACTCCCTGCTCAGAATTGTGACATTCTACAGGCTTTTTAGGTCGTGCTACCTTTATCACGGTGTATTTGCCCCAGTATTTTGCTTTGCTCCGCTGTCCTACTTTTATCACAAAAAACCTCCCTAACGATAGAATATAACCTTGGGTGATTATACCTCCATCTCTTTATGATTACTACACAGCTACACCACTCCCCATATACGCACACCCACGATGCCCACGCAAGGGCAGGTAGGATGGCAGATTTTGGTGTGCTCCATATTACTCCCTTATTTGAAGAGGGGGGTATGGACAAATAGGAAAGGAGGAGCACTGCAAATTCCTTTCATCTGTGCTATGTCTTAGTAATATAAAGATGTATAATTATAGTAACTGTGGAGAATACTAGGTGGAGGTGCTTGGATGAAAATAAAGAAGTTACATATTGAAAATTATAAAAGCTTGAAGACGGTGGATTTTGAGTTAAATGAAGGTATTAACATCTTTATAGGCAAGAACAACAGTGGAAAATCTAATTTAATTGACGCCCTACTTTTTTTATCTGCTTTGATGGAATCAAACGTAGACCGTGCCATATCGAATTACGGGGGTTACAAGGAGCTTGTTTTTAGTAAGTTCGAATGGACAAATATCATTTTTGAGATTGTCTTTACCCTATCGCAAAATGAAATGTCAAGTTGGTTCTCAAACTTGAAGTTGGAGCCAGAAATAAAACTTGATGATTTTACAGGCAAGGTTAGTAAAGAGATAACATATCAAATAACACTAGAAGAACATCGCATCTCTAATGATACCCTAAAGATAAAATTGGATGGAAATGATACTCTCTATGCTGAGGGTAAATGGGCGAAAGGCTATACCCAATTCATTTTACAAAGCTTAAAGAATTATATACTTAATGGTAATCAGCAATATTACAAAACAGCATTAGGTCAATCAGGAACTCCACTTTTAGTAATTACTCATTCTCCAATAAGACCCGAAGAGAATCTTAACAGAATGCTTAATAACTTCATCAAGTCATTTACACCTATGTCTGCGGTGAGAAATAGTCCCATGCAAATGCAAGTTCAGGGAACAAAAAAACTGAAATATGATGCCAGTAATCTACCACAAGTTCTGAATTCAATAGCGTCTTCTGATAGAGAGTTATTTGGTGAGATTATGAATAACGTAGAGTCCATAATTGATGAAATAAATGAAATACGGGCACCTATCATTGAAGGGACAACCAACACGTATGTAGCAACGGTAGAGAAAGATTTTTTGGGTGAGGAATTCACTTGGAAACACATTGCTTCTGGAACAAAGGAAATTCTTTATCTCGTGACGCTTCTACGTACGACATCTAAGGCTAGTTTCTTAATGATTGAAGAGCCAGAAATACATATTCATTCAGATGCAATATGGAAACTACTTTCCCTAATTAAGAATGTGTGCCAATCAGATGATAAGCAAATGTTAATTACAACCCACTCACCAACTCTCATTGACCAATTACCCTTTTATAAGATTTACGCCGTAACTAAGGAATCAGGTCAAACGACAGTAATACATCTCAAAGATGAAAAGCAGGTAGAAGATATGCTATTCCAAGCGGGCATACCTAAAAGCTGGTTGTTACAGCGTAAGTCCCCTTCATACTTGCTCATAGTCGAAGGAAGGGATGATGTTAAGGTATGGGGTAAATTCTTAGAACGAGAGAAGGTAGACCCTATCAAGGTTCGAGTCGCTAGTTCGGGCAAACCAGCAGGAGGTAACACGAAAGCTCTTGAAATTGGGAAATTCATTAAAAGAGCAAGAATACCCACACCATTCAAAATTATTTTGGACTCGGATAACAAACACCAAGAAAAGGAAGAGACCTTGAAGAAAGAAGGATTCAAAGATAATGAATACCACATTCTATCTGGAAAGGAAATTGAAAGTTACCTAGTAGATGCAAAGGCAATATCAAGTCTGACAGCCAAACCAACAGAAGAAGTGGAAGAATCAATTCATAGTGCTCAGGGTTCAGGTAAAGCAAAACTCAAAAACATTTTCCTCCAATTGGGATTTAGTGAACCGAATGGCTGTTCCAAAGAATATTTAGCGGCACAGATTGAGATACCAGAGGAGATTTTACGGCTAATAAAGGAAATCAAAGAAAGCTATGAATAGAACTTCATTCACACCCATACTGCGTAGGGATAGAATTCTAGCGGAGTTAACCCGTTTGTATAGTTTCTGGAGATGGTGAAGAACTGTGACAAATAGATACAGAAGAAGAGGCAAGCAATCTGAATACAATGAATTACTTGATGCTTTCAACGCAGGGAGTAGACTTAAAAAGGACAGTGTTGAATACCTGATGGCTGAAGGTTTCTCTGCGGAACAAGCACAGAATGCAGTTCATGTGTATTGGAAAGGAGGAGAGACCGAAGCCTCTTTCCTATTGTCAAAAGAGCAACGCAACCAGCTACTAGACGATTTTAATGCGACCCAAAAAACACCGAAGGAATGCGTTGACTATTTGATGAGTCAAAAATGTACGTATAGACAAGCAACTAGTGCAGTCTACAAATACAGACAAGAAAGAGGGTTAATCAGTAAATAGTGAGGTAGTTAAGACTTGACTTGACAGGCATAAACAAAGGGAAAGCGTCTCCGCTCTCCCCTATTCTCAATTAAATCCATTAACACCAACTACTGTGTGGGATTAGTCAAGAATCGCCACTAGCCTAACAGCATAATAATAACTCCAGATATGATTCCCAAGATATAGCATAGAAAGCCTATGGAAATCATTATACGACGACGCTCAAGACCTGTGAGTAACATTTGCTGAATCAATTCCACACTAGAGTATTCCGCATGAGTTTTCCTAGGATAAAGACTAATCAGACAGAAGATTAGTGTTATGAAAAAGAGTACTATTGGAATAACGAGCACAAAAGATAGAGGTATTTGAACTAGTTTTATGCCAGCTATATACGCAGGAAGTATAGCTGTAGTTAATATCAGGAGCTTGTCTGCGAATGTTGTCAGATATCTATCTGAAAGAAATGGTAGTTTTTCTGCATAATCAAACCAGGTATTCTCAAGAGAATTTGGCGGTTTTGTTTCCCCTATTTCCTCATTTTGATTGTTCATATTCTTCATTGCAGTGCGAGCCTTGCACCACACCTAGGACACAAACCGTGTGCGGCTGGTATCCAATTCAGAGATTCATTAATCTGACTACCTAATGTAGTTGGTCCAAGAGGGTTAAATCTAACTGGATTGAGACTAACATTAGGGCTAAGATGCGGAGCCAAACCTGAGATTGGTATTGGCTTAGGAGTGATTATCGCACCACATCTCCAGCATTTATATGTCTTAAACATAGCCTTTCCTCTCAATTGGGAATTCACCAATTAAGTTAATCCCTATAGAACAGTCTTTTCCATGAAGTTGAGTGCCAAATAGATGCCTACCAATAAGTAGATTGTATGGATAGGTTAACAAAGACTAAAGAAGAAGTCAATTTGGGATAATTAAGAAGATGGGAAGCCGTGTTTGCAGGGCAGTCCAAAAGAGAGAACGCATAACTACGCTCTCCCTCTAGAATTCACAATCCAAACCGAACCTGGGTGTATGTTCGACTTTAGTAGAACCCTTTTGGTTCTACCGATGGAAAGCAAATGCTTGGGAAAACATTCGCCTTCCTAGAAACAGAAAACATGGATATTTTCTTCTGAGAGTCGCTACGATTTGCACGTAGGGAGAAATACTCTCAGCCCAAGCAGTCTACAATAACTGCTCCGATGAGCAGAACCTAAGCTCTGCTCAATGTTGAGGATAAATGAATATTTTAGAAATTCGGGTAAAAAAAGCTATGACAGAACGGGTAATTAGCTTCAAAAAGAGTGATAGAAGCGGAAATTATCTTAAAATACACGATAGTAAATGGACGTTTTTGAACTATTATCTGAGCGTGACAGGTCAGCAAAAATCACTCTGGGGACGCTTTACGTTAATCTTTAGACTTTAAGGATTAGCTAGTTGCGTATAATTAACACCACAACCCAAGCTAACGCTCCTATGAAAGTTGTCCCAAGTAAGATATATTTAGAAGAAATCTTTCCCCATATATTAGACCTAAACTCTTTAAAACTACTATCATCAAATATTTCAAAAACTAGATTATTTTGAAGCTCTTTATTAATTCTATTCATTTGATATTGCCAATATGCTTGATAATGCAAAGTTCGTCCAATGGAAAAGAGCCATATTAAGGAAAAGACTATCCCTAAAATTGATATAACGAGTCTTCCATCTGTAACTAAAATATATGCTGGAACAAGTATTGAGTTTATTAGAGCGTACACTTGAAGCTTTGAAGTTTTTATTTGGTTTTCCGAAGCCCAGAGCGATAGAAGTAACTTATATTTCTCTTGTGCTTCATTCTTCTCCATTTCAATCTCCATTACAACTATTATTTGTGTACCCTCCCTGTAAATATCCAACGTTAGTTTACAACATATCAATGATTCTTAAAATTCATAAACAGAATGAGCACATAATCTTAAACTGATTGAATCGTAATATAGTTACGAATTATAGCACTATAACGAACAATAGTTTTATTTCTCATCTCGCTCTTTGTTTCTGTATCTCCACTGTATCAAGTAACGTCTATCTTTACGCTTGGCAGACCATTCGCTGTTATAATCGCCTCTACAAAGCTTACAGTAGTAATCCAAACCATCATCATTGAATCGGTTTTTGTAGAAATCACTGACCAATTTAACTCCCCCGCAACCGCTACAAACTCTGATTCTAAGTCGTCTCCTACGTAGCAAGCTCATTGAATTTATCCACCATTACGTCTAGCTTTTAATCCTTCCCTTACAGCCTCATAAGTATTGAGCACAGGGTCAGTCCCTACTTGTGGTATCTTCATAGTCATTGTAGTGCTTGCTATGGCTGTCTCTTTTTTGATGCCAGAACATTTCTTAACCACAAAATTAAACAGGGAATCGCTCAGACTTAGCCAGTAACTTTCATCATCGTCTATATCAATACCAATATCAGTAAGCACCGCACGTCTGGATTCTTTCCTCTTCAGTTCAGCGTTCTCAGCTTGAAACTTCTTGAATTCCTTTGCTTTCTTAGTTTCAGCACTAGCCATAGAACCATCGGTTAAGATAGCTCTGATAGCTTTCAACTGTGATACTGATAGCTGTTTTAAGTCAATTACTCTGTTCATTTCTATTTACCTCTTATCCCCTCAACTGTAACCTCAGTCTTAGGATATGTTTGTTCTGGTCTGGTTGGTGTTGAATCTGGCTCCGCTTCCAGCCACACCATACCAAGCTCATGTCTAACTTTGTCTGTCCCCACTTCTTGGATAACCTTCCAATAGCTAGGGAGTTTCTTTTTAAGCTGTTCCAGTTGATAGTGGTCACCATCGTTTACAATTGGTTTAACCATGTCTTGAATATGTAGTAAACACCAAACACACAGAGCTTCCCCCCCAAGTAATTTACCCACTCTATAGAGCTTGTAAGTATACTTTGGTGGTGCTGATTTATGCTCAGCCTCACACCTGTCTAATAAATAACACTTCATTTTTTACACCTCTTTAATCAAATGGAATAACAAGCACGAAAAGCTTGTCCGAAAGCAGGGTGGAAGCCGAGACACCCTGCTATGAAGAGGGAAGTGTTAGAGAACTGCTAACAGTCCCCCGATGCAGAGACGAAGACGCTCTGCAATTTGTGAAGAGAATTACCATTTATTTTGACTTAGTTTGCCCACGCATCGATTGTAAAGCATCTAAATCGCTCATTACATTTATAACAAGCTGAGCCACTATCTCTCACTACTTTCCTTTTAGATTCAGCTTTAGTAGCATGGGTCGTGCGATAAATATCAGCTAGTGTCGGACATCCAAGCAGTTCACTAAAAGCTTTAGCTAAGTCTTTCAAATCCTTCTCGCTAATCTTTGGTTTGAGTCTCATACTAGCTATCCAGTGTAGTGCGCCATCTACAGTGTCAAATTCGCCGTCAATAGGGTATGGTAGCTGGTTCGAGGGCGGGTTTTCATATTTAACCACCAACTCACCATTTTCATCTTTCGACCACAATGCATCATCTACACGTTTCCACCACAACGTATCATTATCAGCATCGTATTTGAAATTACCCCAAGTCTTACCATCTAATGTTTTTCTATAGTTCATATCATTCATTTAACGAACCTCTCCTTTCCAAATTAATCTATCTTCATCAGCTATACCGTCATCATAGCCTGCAACAAAATTGGCTTGTGCTGGTGGTGGTATTTGCACGTCAGGCTTTTCAACTGAATCTAGCTGTTTGGTGATTATAAATTTACAACCGTTTACCAGCTTGAATTTAGCAGTCATACCGTTTGGGTTTACTTTCTTATCTCGCCAGTCCTTCGCCTTGATAATAGTGAGTTTACCACTATCCATAGTGACATATAATTTAGGTTTTTCAAGACCAAACTCAGCACCACGACCAAGACGTGCTCCACCTTTCTTCTGTATAGCAACGATTCCAATGCCAGTGGTTAACTTATTCTGAATAGTGGTCAAGTAGTCATTAACTACCCATAAATCGGTTGTCATTTCAAGGAAATCAATAATGTTAATCCAATCTGGTACTATCGCATCAGCAAAGTTTGCTGTCTTTCTAATAGCTTCAAACTTATCCAAGTCACGCTCTGACATTGGGAACAAATCTAATCTGCTCCGCAACTCTTCTGCTCCACCTTCAGAACAAAAGTAGCGAATTCGGTTCGCATAGTTTTTCAGGTTCATCTTGATAACGTTCAACATAAAAGCTGTTTTACCTGCATTAGCCGCACCAGCTACTACAACCACATTGCTAGGGTAGAGTTTAACATAGTCCTCAATCTTGAACGGAAGTTTAATATCGAGGCTATTTGGGGTCGCTGTTTTAAGGTTTAATCGCTCAATACTAGTATTTACGTAGCGATACCTTCCCTCATGTTGAGGATGCCTCTGAACATTCCCTTTATCGCAGAGACGTTTAAGTATCATCCTGCGATTGCTCTTGTCACTTTCAGTTTTGATGCCTAGCTCACTGTCCAACTGACTGCTGGTAAACCAAGCTGTTGTCCCTTCAATCCAATCTCTAATCTTTTTGGATACTGGTGACTCAGGTTCAGTAGGCTGTAACGGAAGTGTTACGGAAGTGTTACGGGGCTGTAACGGTTTGAAGCTAAAATTTTCCTTTTCCGCCCCATTACACGCTGGCTCTTGTATATATATATATTTATTTAAGTCTTTATCTTTTTGCCAAATAGGATACAGGATAGGGGCGGGTGGGTTGGTGGTCATGTCTTCGTTTGGTAAAGAAGTATTATGGCACACATCAAACGGCAATGGTGGTGGGGTGACTTTGCCTTTCAATAAATCAATCAAAAGCTGTACATCAAAACTTTCATCTGAGTAAACTATCATCTTGGTGATTATTTGATATCCCTTGTTTGGAGTAATATCACGAAACTGACCATTATACCTTGGTTCACTTGTTTTAATAATCCCTAGCTCTTCACCTAGCGTAGCAATAGAATCAAACGTAGCACACCCATTTTCTGTGTATAATTGATTAGTAATTTTGAAAAAGTCTTTATAATAAGCGAAATCTTCTTCCATGAGTTGTGTGCTAACTGTTTCATAATTATCAAACGAAATCATCATCATCCCAAGAATAGCGAGTTCTTGTTCTTCCTTTGTCAGTTTCTTTAGTTCGAAATCAATATCGGCTTCTGTAAACATTATTTCTTCCTCCTCAATGTAGAAAATACCAGAATTATTTATTGTGTTCGATATTAGACTTGCTTCCTTGAAGGATGGTCTTCTTTCCATAAGGAAATAGTCGCTGTCCTGAATTCCTTCACGTCATCAATGACATCAATAGCTTTCAGTGTATAACTGAGACCAGCAAGAAAGACCATCTCAAGAATCTCCTCAGGAAGAATACCCAGACGATTCGCTTTCGCTTCAAGTTTGATTAGACGCTCTCTGCGGTGCTTGATTATTTTGTCCTCTACTTTCTCCTGCAACTTCATCATTTCCCCCACATCCTTGTCTATCTCTGCTATCTGTTCCTTCGTAAGATGTTCCCCTTCTCTCATTTTTGTCTTCTGTGTAACCATTTTCTGTTTCTCCTTTCCTTAATAGCTTTTATGAAAAGCCCATAAATGCAAACGCCCACGCAACTTATCCTTGAGATTCATTGCGTGGGCTAGTTAGGTACTTGAAACCTAAAGTCTACCGAATTAGACTAGCGATATTCAGTTGTGTGATATTCTGAACCTTTTTAACCCTCTAGTATTATTGTATCACACAAGTATGGAGATGTCAACGCCCACTTGAGCGTAACGCCAAAAACTATTTTTTAATATTCGCCAAATATGGCGGTTCACTTTGGGCTTGACACATTGTGCCAGTTGTGATACATTCGCCTGTACAGTTAGCCATTAAGGTATAGGAGGTTTGGTAATGAAATTAGAGTTCATTACGCCACAAGAAGCAGAAACCATTAAGCGGAAGATGCCGAAGTCAAGAACGATGGAAGAGTATGAGGGGTATTTGAAACAGTTACCAGATGGTCAAGTGGGGAAGTTTGTTGTGGATAGTAAAGATAAAATCAAACCGAACACTGCTAAAGCAAGGTTGACTAGAGCTAGTAAGAACCTCAAGCTGAACATTCAGACAAAGCGGGTGGATAATACTATTCTGTTCTGGCGAGAAGGAGGTGGAAAATGAAAAATAACGTGATAAGAAGTAAATATCATCAAGGAACTCTGAAGAGCAGGTGGAAAATACAACAATGTCAAGGTGAACAAATCCACTTTGGTTACAAGAAGGATTGCAGTAATTGCGACGGTAGGCACTATTGTTATTCAACCAGATTTTATCCTTGTATTATTGAGTTAACTACCAAGACAATAATCTTCGCAGAAACAAAGGAAGAAGCCGAAGACTATGTGGCCAAAGGGTATGGTTGGCGAACTGATTGGAAATGCGATGGACACATACCAATAAAGATTAAGAATGAGGGTGATAAACTATCTTGGGAGATAGATTTCGACAGTCCGTTATGAACCCATAGGATTTACCGAACCCTTACCCAGACTTGCCAGAATTGCCTTTAAGGTGGGTATTGGACTAAACAAGTGGAAAGGGTATAGCCCACAACAAGATTTGGTGGGGGAAGTGGTTGGAATTTGTTATCGTACTCATTATCTCTTTGCTTATAGCAATATTCATAGTAGTATCCAAGAGGTAAGCTGGACGTAAGCTGGACGGCAACTCTGGATTTCTTAAATCTCTCGTGCCATGAACACACCATCGCTGTCACTGGCACAACCGCCCCTTTTGTTAGGACTACGCCCAGGAGGTGCCACAATCAATATTTAGGTAGGGTAGAGTTAAAACAAGGTAAAAATATGACACCACCTCATGTTTAGAGTGCTCTACGGCAATCTTAGCGAGTCATTACCAGCTGTCATTTAATTACGCCAATAATGTGACAGTTGGGTGCTGTCAATATATAAGCCAAATATGTGACAATGGGACATAGAATAGTAGAATAAAATAAATCGTGGCGGTTGTATTCAATTTGTATACATGCTAGCCTTCAAACAAATCAAGGGAGTGATAATAATAAGGAGTGATGATAATAATGATAAATAGTAAAGCTGAATTAGCAAGGAAGTTAAAAGTATCACCCGCTTATATTACTATGCTTTATAATGGTCAAAGGAATTTGAGTAAAAGATTGCAGAAAAAAGTTAACAAACTAGGGTTAACAAATAGCTTCAAAAATATGACTCTTAATCAGCAGGTTACAGGTTCGATTCCTGTGCGGCTCACTCTCAAATTCTTCCATATTGCCGACATTTTGCCGACATGGTCCAGTAGTCGTGTACTTAGGGCAAGGATAAAGGTAATAATAGCGATCG
>SDBU01004715.1_pt1 | contig 16603 bp, 12 predicted proteins | sample 2277071 | NCBI WGS metagenome assembly SDBU01 (sample SAMN10397929, study PRJNA504765) | marine sediment metagenome | isolation source: marine sediment core GS08_GC12, 126 cmbsf | place: Arctic Ocean: Gakkel Ridge, Loki's castle | collected 2008
CCGTAAGGGGAGTTGAAGCTGAACAGGCGGGGCGAGAGTTCGGGCAAGCTGACCTCGGTGTGTATGGGACAGGCGTAGCGTTCGGAGTAAATCTGATCGGTCCAGCCGTCGGACGAGATTTTGGAGGGTTTCTTGGCGCTGGGCGGGCGGGCGTCCTGTTTGGCGATAATGACCAGGCCGTCGGAAAGTTTCAGGGCAACTTCCAGGGAGTCGGCCAATCTGGTGCGGACGGGTTGTTTGACCAGCAGGCCGACGATTTTAAGCTCAGCTCCCCGTTCACATGCTTTGAAGATGGAGGGCATGTGGTTGATGAGCAGGTCAGCTTGGCGAGAGGTGAGGTAGGAGATGCCGCAGCCGCTGTCGTGCATCTTTTGTAATTTGAGAAAGATTCCTTCTTCAGCAAAATACCCTTTGTCGATGCCGGCGTAGAGGGGGACGTGGTTTGGGTTGGGAAGCCAGTCGAGTAGAAGGCGGGTGGAGTGGTGAGATTTGTTCTGGCAGCTGACAAGCCCGGTTAATAGGGTGCCTACCAGAAAACAGGCGAAGGCAAACCGTCTTTTCTTAAAAGAGATCCGTCTCCAGGCAAACCGGACTTTCCACTTCTTTCGTGTGATGAACCATCTCTCACAACCGAGCACGATAGAGTAGAGCAGCAGACTCATTGTGGTAAGACAGAAAAGAGCGGCGAAACAGATCTCCAGATCGGCATTACGGCGACTTTCGAGCATCAAGATGCCTAGCCCATGTTCGGCGCCGGCCCACTCTCCGGCCACCGCGCCGATACCCGCAATCGCGGCTGAGATGCGAAACCCTGCAAAAATATGCGATGTGGCAAAGGGGAGGCGGAGCTTTAGAAGGGTCTGAAATGGAGTGGCTTGGTTGGAACGAAAAAAATCGAGCAGCTCTTGTGGTGTGGAGCGGAGTCCCTGGTAGATGTTGAGGGTGAGTGGGAAGAAGATCATCAGCGCGGTGGGAATGACGATCGCCGTGTAGCTCCAGCCGAACCAAATCACCATGATCGGGGCGAGGGTAAACATTGGTAGACATTGGATGGTGATGAAAAAGGGCTGCAGGAGAAGGCGAGAGGTTTTGAATCTTATCATCGTCCAAGCTAATGGAAAGGCGATGCCTAGAGCTAATAGAAAGCCTCCAGCCATCTCTTTGAAAGTGACAAGGGTGTGAAAGAAGAGGCGGTCATTGCTTTCCCAGAGGGTTGTAAAAATATCAGAAGGGGCGGGGAGGATGAAGAGTAGGGAGTGGAAGAATTGCGATGAGAACTCCCAAACCCCTAAAAGAATCAGTAACCCAATAAATGGGACGGCTACTTTTTTCAACATGCGAAAAATTATAGATAGAGATAGAATTAATCTCTACAGGAGAACCAACATGTCAAATACAAGAAAAGAATCGGATAGTTTAGGAGAGGTTGAAGTACCCTCGGAGGTCTACTATGGGGCGCAGACCGCTCGATCGCTTATCAATTTTAATATTGGCCTTGAGACCATGCCTCTGCCTGTCATCCATGCTTATGGTCTTTTAAAACAGGCTGCTGCTGAGATTAATGCTGATCTGGGGCTGCTGCCAAAAGAGATTGCTGAGCTGATTATCCGGGCAGCCGGGGAGGTAGCCGGGGGCAAGCATGATGCCCACTTTCCTCTTCGTGTCTGGCAGACCGGAAGCGGAACCCAGACCAACATGAATACCAATGAGGTGATCTCCAACCGAGCTATCGAACTTGCTGGCGGCACTATCGGGAGTAAAGATCCTGTCCACCCCAACGATCATGTCAACAAATCTCAATCTTCCAATGACTCTTTCCCAACTGTCATGCACGTCGCTACGGCGGAACAGTTGACCTCCCATCTCATTCCCATGGTGAAAAAGCTTAGAGATGCCCTTGAAGAGAAGCGAAAGGCCTTCTCTGATATTGTCAAGACCGGTCGCACCCATTTAATGGATGCGACACCGCTGACCCTTGGACAGGAATTTTCTGGTTATGTCGAGCAGCTTGACCAAGACATCGAGCGGATCGAGCAGTCGCTCCCACGTATTTATGAATTAGCGATTGGTGGTACTGCTGTCGGAACGGGGCTGCTCTCACCTCCCCATTTTGCAGAGAGAGTTTCAGCACGCCTTGCCGAGTTGACTGGACTCCCTTTTGTCTCGGCTCCCAATAAATTTGCTGCACTGGCAGCACACGACCCTCTCGTTTTCGCTAGTGGCGCCCTAAAGACCTTGGCCGTTTCCTTGAATAAAATCGCTGCTGATATCAGCTGGATGGGTTCTGGGCCGCGTTGTGGTATCGGAGAGCTGCTTCTTCCTGCCAACGAGCCGGGCTCTTCGATTATGCCTGGCAAGATCAACCCAACTCAGTGTGAAGCTATGGCGATGGTCTGCGCACAAGTGATGGGTAACGATATGGCCATTGCGATAGGCGGTTCGCGCGGAAACTTTGAGTTAAACGTCTTTAATCCAATGATTATCAGCAACCTTCTCCACTCTGTGCAGATCCTTGGTGATGTCTGCCGTTCTTTTGCTGATAAGGTAGTGGTTGGATTGCAGCCTAATCGTGATCAGATCGCCAAACACCTCGAGAGGTCGTTGATGCTGGTGACAGCGCTCAGCCCAAAGATTGGGTATGACAAGTCTTCAAAGATCGCGCTAAAAGCTCTTCACGACAATCTTTCGCTCAAGGAGGCCTGTTTGGAGCTGGGCTTTTTATCTGAATCGGAGTTTGACGAGCTAGTTGTTCCTGAAAAGATGCTCTAAAATGGAGTCAGACCCCGTGCAGTTATGCGCGTCTGATCCCATTATCTATCGCATGGCTTGTTTGAATTTTTCGACGCGGAGAAGTTCGCGTGAAAATTCTAGAGCTGTACTGATGTGCGAGAAGATGTGATCTTCTCCGATCAGTTCATCGAGATGGTAGCGTCGAAGGTCTTTGAGGGGATTTTTCTTCACGCCTGAGAGTAGCAGCACGCTGCCTTGTCTCTTGCATTCGATATAGAACTCTTCTAGGGCGTGCATACCCGAGGCGTCAATCGTGGGTACTTTCCGCATTCTGAGAATAAAGACTTTGGCTGGTCGCTCTAGTTGGTTGAGGAGGTTTTTCAACCGATCGGCGACTCCGAAAAAGAAAGGGCCATTGATTTCATAGATCTCTACACCTGGGGGAATAGCCTGATGGTTGACAGAATCGATGTCAGAACTCTCAGGAAAACTATCTTCAGAATCTTGACTCGCTGAGACCACCTCAGAAACATCACTCATCTGTTTCATGAAGAGGAAAGCGGCAAGAATCATGCCGACTTGAAGAGCGGCGGTGATATTGACAAGCACAGCCAACAGGAAGACCGTGACGAGGATAATGATGTCTCTTCTCGGGGCAGTCAAGAGATGGAGAAAGTGGTGGATTTCGCTCATGTTCCACGCGATCATAAGTAGCACGGCTGCGAGAGAGGCGAGGGGGATTTTAGCGGCAAAAGGTGCGAGAAGATACATGATCAGGAAGATGGTGCCAGCATGGATGATGCCAGCAATCGGTGTTCTTGCACCGCTTTTGACATTGGCGGCTGTACGGGCAACGGAGCCGGAGGCAGGCATCCCTCCAAAAAGGGCTGCGCCAATATTGGCAATCCCTTGAGCGACCAATTCACTATTGGATTGATGACGCCATCCGGTCATTCCTTCACTCACTACAGCAGCCAAAAGAGACTCAATCCCTGCCAGGAGAGCAATTGTGAGAGCCTCAGGGACTAGTACGAGTATTTGTTCGAAGTGAATAGAGGGGAATGAGGGAGCTGGAAGGCCGCGAGGCAAAGATCCAAATCGACTTCCTATTGTATCAATGTTGATGTTGAAAAGCCAAGTAAAGAGTCCCATAGCCACTAGTGCGACAATGGTTCCTGGCACGCGAGGTTTATATCGTCGAAAGTAGACGATAATCACCAGCGTGCCCATTCCAATGACAAAAGCGGCTGGATTCCAAGAAGAGAGATTGTGCCAGTAAGCACTCCATTTTCCGAGAAAGTCCATGGGTACAGAGCCCATAGAAAGCCCTAGAAACTCTTTGATTTGTGAAGAGGCGATAATAACAGCGATCCCAGTGGTAAAGCCTGTGACGACGGGATATGGGATAAATTTGATATAGGTTCCAAGGCCTGCTATCCCGAAGCAGATCAATATCACGCCAGCCATCAGGGTGGCGACGAGCATACCCTCGAAACCATGGGTCATTATGATCCCATAGAGCACAACGATAAAAGTACTTGTAGGACCTCCGATTTGGACTCGACTGCCTCCAAGGGCGGAGATCAAAAAACCTGCGATAATAGCGGTAAAGAGACCTCTTTCTGGAGCAATATTAGCACCAATGGCGGTAGCGATTGCAAACGGAATCGCTATGACACCGACTGTTATCCCAGCAATGAGGTCATGCCGGAATGTGGAGATAGAATAGGACCCTCTCAAACATTGGATGGATTTGGGAATAAAACTTTTAATGCGGGTGGAAAAAGAACTAAAGTTAGCCATTACGGTTTAATACTAATTGCAAAAAATAAAGTTACAAACTCGAGCCGCCTAACGTGTCATCTTCGGCCCATCCTTTCTCGCTCATATTTAAAAATATTAGCTTCGAAACGATAGCCCAAATCTGCCACGCTATCCGATCCGATTTTGTAACTTTATTTTCTTCCATTAGTATAACAACACGTCTAAGATATCATCTTTATTTTCGCTTATTCAGAATCACTTTGTCAACTTAATCGTTGGTAAAATTATTTTTAATGAGTTTCGATGTAGGTGTTCTTAAAATCTAGGTCGCAAAGTTCTGACATATAGACGTTTTTAACATAGGGTTTTTTGAGATAGCAGGCTGTTGAATGATAGATAGGGGCAATAGGCATGTCATTCAAAAGAATCCCCTCAGCCTCCAGGAGCAGAAGTTCTCGATCTTCAAGGCTTTCCTTCTTAGAAGCTAGATCGAGTAATCGGATAAACTCCGGATCTTCCCATTGAGTGTCATTGTTGCCTCCCAACGGGGAGTCGTTGGTGTATCGATAGTTTTCTAGGATGGTTTTGGGATCAGGGAGATCGCTGACCCAGCTGCGGCCTCCCACTTGATAGTTATGTTGTGAAAGATAGTCGATAAAAGTATTCCACTCGTAACTCTGCAGGTGAATCTCGATGCCGAAGGCGCTAGTCCATTGCTGTTGAATCGCTTGGGCAATTTTTTGGTGCTTTTCGCTACGACTAAAAATCAAAGTGATTTCTGGAAATGTCTTGCGCGTCCATCCCTCTTCCTCCAGAGCTTCTTCAAAGAGAATGGTGGCAGTTTCTTGGTCGTTGTCGTTTAATGAACAGGAGTTTTCAGGAGAGAGCTTCATCCAGAGAGGGACGAGGCTCTTGGCTAGTGTTTGATTCGCCTGTAAAATGTTGTCGATAAGTGATTGTCGGTTAATTGCGCATGAAAAGGCTTTCCGTATTTTAACCGAATGAAATGGCGATGCTTTGGTGTTGAATTTATAACAATATGTTCCAGCGAGCGGAAGGATAAAAAGCTCCTGATCAACGTTTAAGCTCTCCTTTAGGGTCGGAAGGGCCTCAGAGGGGATACTTGAATTTGGAGATCCAGCCCAGTCCAGTTCACCATTTTCGTACATGTTGAGTTCTGTATGCTCATCTTCGATCATCGTCAACACGACCTTATCGAGCCGGACGGCGTCGGCCTTCCAGTAGAGAGGATTTTTCACCGCTTCTATTTCGCTATGATGGTTCCACTTTTTGAGTTTAAAAGGCCCATTGCAGATAAAGTCGTCGCCTTGCTCTTCAGCCCAGTGGGCATTGATTTTCTCAGCTTCTAGGCTGATGGGAAAACAGATGGGGTAGGCTGTTAGTTGGAGAAAATAAGGGTCAGGATATTTGAGCTCTACGACGAGTTTATTCGCTCCACAGGCTGTAACTCCGATCTCTTCAGAGGAGATCTCATCCTTTTTAGCCTCTTCACCACCTTTGATGACAAAGAGCTGGTGGGCAAACTCATTGGGGAACCGGGGTGAGAGGACCTTTTTCCAGGCCGCTTCAAAATCGTAGGCAGTCACCGGAAGACCGTTGGTCCAATGAGTGTCGCGCAACCAAAAGGTATATTGTTTTTTGTCCTCAGAGATTTCAATTTTGTCTGCAAGAGCAGGCGTGGGCTCTCCGTCTGAATTGAGGCGTGTGAGTCCTTCGAAGAACATCTTTCCCGTGGTTCGTGAGGGGAGATCGCGAATAAGCCTTGGATCTAGTGAGGATGGTTCGCTATGGAGATTCATCCGAAAAATCTGCTCTTCTCTTTGTACAACTCGGGACTCTTTAGGAGCCGGATGGCAACTCAGTAGAAGCAGAAGGGGGACAAAAACCAATATTCTCATGAAGTTAGACATCCTACAGACTTCTCCTTTTCTATTCACTTTGAAAAAATCAAGAGGACAGAAAATGCTTCATCCTCTTGACTTTTAACCCCATTCCATTGAAAATTCTTGTCTATTCTTCACATTATTAAGCTTGAGGTTCCCAGTGAGAAAATTCATCTATTCCATCCTTCTGCTCACCACTTTTTCTCTACAGGCTGCGATACCAGCTGGAACAGTCAAAAAACGCATGTTATCCGACTTGGATTTTATTAAGAGTGTTTTTGAGGTGAAATATGCCCCTCGCGCTTGGAAGCAAGAGCATAAAGGGTGGAATCTGGATGCTGAAATAGAAAATGCTAAAAATAGAGTTCTCAATGACCCTCAGCCAACTGTGAAAAATTTCCACATTATTCTCAAAGAACTTTTTAACTCTGCTTGTGATTACCATGTGGGTATTGACTTCTACTCTACAGAGGAGGCCTACCTTCCATTTATGATAAAGGGGGCCGAAGGTCGTTACTATGTTGTGTATGTTAACCACACAAAGAGAGTCTCCAATGATATTTCTGTTGGGGATGAAATTTTCACCTTCAATGAACGACCAATTGCTGAAGTGATCGCAGAACTAAAGGAGTGTGAGTGTGGATACAACACTCCTGAAACAGATCAGGCTTTAGCTGAGATGTTGCTGACGGCGCGGAGAGGGGATTTTGGTACCAAGGTCCCTCAGGGCAGCGTCGAACTCACATTGAAGAAGAAATCCTCTGGAGCGATAAAAAGAGTCCAAGTGCAATGGGCGTACACTCCAGAAAAGATACCAGATTTAGGTAAGATTGGGACGTCATATCAATGCTGCGCTTTAATGAAACAGCCTGCGGAAGAGACTTTCGACCACCCGCTGAGTCAAAATCCGCTCTTAAAAAAGATGATGATTTGCCCCACCTGGGAAAGATCTCTCACCAAGCGGGTCTCAAATCCCTATGCTTTAGGAGCACGTCGGAGCTTTATCCCAGCTCTTGGAAAGAAACTATGGCAGAGCAATGATCGTTGCTCTTTTGATGCCTATATCTTTGCTCATCGATCGGGTAAGAAGATTGGCTATATCCGTATTCCTCACTATCTTGGCGACGAAGAGGAGGTTGAAGAGTTTGGTGAGGTGATAAGCTATTTTCAGCAAGCTACCGATGCGCTGGTTGTCGATCAGATCGATAATCCGGGAGGAGATGTCTTCTATCTCTATGCTCTTGCATCGATGTTGACCGATCGACCCCTCTACACACCGAAGCACCATTTCATGTTGACTCAACAAGAGGTGAATATGGCGATCCAACTGCTTCCGGTTCTTGAGCAAATTCCCGACTCGGCAACTGCTCGTGACCTGTTCGGTGATACTTTATCGGGCTATCACGTTGATTTTGAGATGATCCGTCTTTTCAGAGGATTTTGCCGCTTCGTCATCGATGAGTGGAATAGCGGTAATCTCTATACCAAGCCTATCTACTTGATGGGTATTGATGATGTTCGCCCCCATCCTCGCCACCGCTTCACTAAACCTATTTTGCTTCTGACCAACGCGCTTGACTTTTCAGGTGGAGATTTCTTTCCAGCTATCTTACAAGATAGTCAGCGTGCGACGATTTTAGGGACGCGGACTTCTGGTGCTGGGGGATATGTTCAGCCGACCCAGTTTTTCAACCAGACTGGTATTAAGGGGTTCCATCTTACCGGTTCGCTTGCAGAACGAAAAAACAAGCAACCTCTTGAAAATTTGGGCGTGGTGCCTGATATTCATTACGAGTTGACTTCAATAGATTTGCAAGAGAACTATATAGAGTATGTTGAAGCGATACTCTCAGGTGTGGATGGTATTCTAAAATAAAAGATATGACCCAATGAAACTACTACTTTCAAAGCCGCGTGGATTTTGTGCAGGTGTTGTACGAGCTATTGAGATTGTTGAAAAAGCTCTTGAGAAGTGGGGAGCCCCTATCTATGTCAAACACGAAATTGTCCACAATAGGCATGTGGTGGAGGGATTGCGGAAAAAAGGGGCGGTTTTTGTTGAGGAGCTCAAAGAAGTTCCTCCCGGTTCTTATCTGATCTACTCTGCGCATGGCGTTCCGCCTTCGATTCGTGAAGAGGCGAAAGAGCGAAAGTTGATCGAGATCGATGCCACTTGCGGCCTGGTTACCAAAGTCCACTCTGCTGCCAAGCGGTTTGCTCAAAAAGGATATCACATCATTTTGATTGGCCATCGCAATCATGTCGAAGTGATCGGGACTGCAGGAGAAGCTCCGGAGGAGACTATTATCGTCGAGTCCTGTGCTGACGTTGAAACCCTCCCTTTTACCCAAGAGGATAAGCTATTCTACGTTACACAGACCACCTTGAGCCTCGACGATGTGGCCGATATTACCGATGCCCTGAAATGCAAGTATCCTCAGATTGAGACCCTTCCAAGCGCTTCAATCTGCTACGCCACGACCAATCGCCAGACAGCTCTTCGAGAGATTGCTCAGCAGACCGACCTAGTGCTGGTGGTAGGCGATCCCACCAGTTCCAACTCCAACCGACTACGCGAAACAGCCATAAAAAGAGGGGTTAATGCCTATCTCATCAACGTCCCCGATGAAATCCAATCCCAGTGGTTGGAGGGTGTTGAGACGATTGGGCTTACCGCGGGCGCCTCTACTCCAGAGAATATCGTCCAATCCTGCATTGATCGACTTGTCCAACTCGGGGTAAAAGAGGTCCAAGATGTGATCCACACCACCGAAGATGTTGTCTTCAATCTCCCAAAACAGCTATTAGAAATCTAAAACTGCCATCTGTGGATTAATTTGTGAAAAGCTTCTTCTTTCATTGGAAAGCCATGATTCTTCGACTGATCGAGTCGGTTCGTGTGGTTTTTTGTTACTACCACAACATCCAATTTGTTTGGCTCGATACCCTGCTAGCTTGTCAATATCTCCTCAAAAGTCCCTACAGAATCAGCAAACATTTTCTGAAAAAAAGAGGGGAGAGCAATATTTACGCCTATGGCCAAACCCCGCTCTCTACTCTAGATCGTATCAGCAAAGAGTGCCGTTTGCTCTCAAAAGATGTGATCTACGATTTTGGCTGTGGGACCGGACGGACAACACTGTGGCTCACCACCTTTGTCCGCTGCCGAGCCATTGGGGTTGATTTTCTGCCAACCTTCATCAAAAAGGCCAAAAGAGTGCAGAGAGTGGGTAAAGCTCATCGAGTCTCTTTTCGAGCCGAAGATTTTCTTGAGACCGATCTGAAAGATGCGACAGTTATCTATCTCTACGGAACCTGTTTGGAAGACAAGATGATCCACAAACTCATCCAGCGATTCATGAGCCTACCCCGAGGAACCAAAGTTATCACCGTCACCTATCCGCTGACTGATTATTCCGACGGTTTTTCCGTAGAGAAACAGTTCAAAGGTCGTTTCCCTTGGGGCAAGACTGACATCTACCTCAACATAAAAAATTAGCGATATAAGCTCGAAGTGGCATTCTGCTCGAACTGCATCACCTGTTCAAGAAATCGCTCATATTGACGACGCTCTTCAAGCTGTTCTTGCAGAATACGACTAAACTCATCCCCGTCGTTGCGAGCCATATCGCCCAGTTTGTCGGCAAGCGAGCGGTCTGATTCACTAAACGCTGTAAAGGCCTGACCCATCATTTGAGTTGATGTGACAGAAGATTGACACATCTTACTGAGGTTATCAAAGAGTCGCATTGGTTTATCGCTGAACTGATCGAGATTCTTAAACCAGCCCATATATTTGATATTCCCCAAACTGGACAACTTGTTGATCATCCACCCACCTTTCAAGTAACCGGCAATGGGAAGTGCTCCCGTCATGAGGCCTGCAACACAGGCGCCAATGGCAAAATTGCGGGCCATCTTACCCTGCTTTTTGTAGTTGTCGGCTGTGGCGAGCATCTCTTTAATCTGTAGATTCCGCTCTTCGCGACGGCAGAATTTTAGTTGGTTGCGGTAAGCAATCCCTAGCTTCTCGATAGCGATAATCAGTTGCATGAGGTTGGAGAGACCGATCTCTTGAATGGCACTCCTGACCTCTCCCGTATGGACAGCTTTTCCTAAAACTTCATCGACCTTTTCTTCGCTGACTCCTTTTTCGATAGAGATTTTCTTCATCAAGCCACCGAGCTTCTTTTCAACCCTCTCTTGTTTCTGGGCTGCTCTTTGCTTGATAGTATCTAAGCTTTCGCTTTTTGGCTCGATACTCTTCTTTGCTACTGACGAGACTTTGCTGCTGCAACCAAAATCCGCTGCTTTTGTTGCCTGCAAAGGAGTGTCAGTTTCAACTGTTGTGTTTCTTTGTACGACTGCTGTGTTTCCCATAATAATCTCTCCTTACCATGCTGCTTGATGTGATGCGTTTATTTCGTCTCGAAAACCTAATACTCTAGCTAGGAAATCAAAGATATGTTCCAGCCTCTCTGGAGCATCGTCTACTGTTTCCATCAGATCTTCTCGCCTATGCTTGAGAGAGGCGAGCCTGCTCTCATGTATCTTGGCCTCCCCAAGATGATCTCGATGGAGAAAATCGTGGATTCCCATGCCGAGAGCGGTAATTCCACCAGCTGCTGCTGCGCCGCCGCCTATGAGCTGCATTGCCGACGAGATAGCTTCACCAAATTGGCTAAAACCTCCAAAAACAATACCCGCTCCGGCGAGAATCAGGCAGAGAATCGTGATTGCAATCTGTATCCATGTGATCACCGCCTGTTTCTCTTCTTCATTATTGCCCGGAAGTAGCTTTTTCACCTTCTCCCAACCTCCAGTCATCTGCATGATCTGATTGGAAATGGTGATCACACTGCCAGCTATGAGTAGAGAGCCTGCGATTACACCTACTCCTGTGGCGATTAGGGCGATGCCAGTGATCAAGGTGGCTATCGACCCAAGCCACGAGAAGACACTGGCCATGACGCCCCAGGTTTTGGTTGACTTCTGATTTTTGATCGCCTCTTCCATCTCTTTCATCATCTGCTTGTGGGCAGCGGTGGTCTCGATGTCCAGAGCCTCTATCTCCCCTTTGCTTTCAGCAAAAGAGAGACTTTCACCTAATAGTTCCAGCTTTTCTAGCTCAAACATCAGGCTAAAGCTGTCTGCCCCAGGAGGAGGTAGAGTGAGTTTTTTCTGTTTGAAAGAAGAGTCGCTTTCTTCCGCTCCGACAGCGCAACTCGCCTGGATCTTATCGATAACCCTCTTTTTCTTCTGCTCTCTCTGCTCATGCTCTTGTTGTTGCTGTTGATCCGACGAGCCCTTCTCTCTCTCTTTCTCCTGAAATTTTCTCTCCTCCACACTTTTTGTCATCTCTCTTGGAGTGTGAATCGATTGGACTACTGTTTCGCTTTTTGAGGAATGATGATTTCTTGTCTGTGGGCCCTCCCCCCCTTTTTGAAGGTTGAAAGGGCGGGGTGTTTGTTTTGCTCCAAATCTATTAGTGGAGTTTTCTCGAACCATCTGGAGGTGACCCTGCTTTTCAGCGGTTTTAAATGGTTCGATCTTCGGCCGGAAGTTCTCTACCTTTTTTGCCACAGAAGCATGACTCTTTCCCTCAGCCGTTTTAACGGAACGAAGTGAGACAAAGCTCCTCTCCAGACTTTTGGTTGAAGTTTTGCTCTGAGAAATAGGACTCTCTTTCGCATCTTTGAAGAGAGTAGAAAAATCGGTCTCTTTGATTAGATCCATCACTTTTTGAGCCGTAGGTTCACCCATCGTCGTAAAGGCTGCCAGCTCGCCCTCTTGGGCAAAAGTTTCAGAAAATGAGAGAGATTCACCATCCAACCCCTCTGGAAAGGCTTGGAGAGCCACGTTCTCTAGGATTGCTGTTGCAGACATCTTTCGACCTCCTCTCTTAGTTGCTTATAGACCGGTTTGTTTGTGGTACGCTCCAGAGCTTCTTTGAGCGCTTTGTTTCCCTCCACCCTATTGGCCAAAGCTGCGTAGCACTCAGAAGCCTGAAAGTGGGGAGCGGGATTCTTCCCATCGAGAAGGGCCCATATCGCGTAGCTATGAAGCGCTTTCTCGTACTGTTTGAGTAGTTGTTGACTGCTGCCTAGTCCCATCCAATATTTGGTCACAAAAGGATTGAGCATCACCAAAAATCGGAAGAGAACGATCGATTGATCATAACGATTTTCTTGGTAGTAGTCGTAGGCTTTTTTGTAGAGTTCGCTCATCTCCTTCCTGGAGACACCATATGCCTCTTGGAGCGTGTTGCTCTTGAGCAAAGTGTTGGGGACAAAATCCTCGAGATAGCTCTCGAGATCTTTGGGTCCTTCTCCACGGGATAGCTTTGCAATAAGATCTTTGAGCCTATCCATAAATTATATTCTTACAGATTTTGCGTAATTGTCGGATAGATTTTGGGGTCCGCGATGCAGGCAATATTCTTGTAATATTGCCAAAGAACGGAACACAAAATATATTCGATAAGTATGTGAAAGATGGGAGGATATAATTTATGGATAGGCTCATGATCGTCATCAAGGTCTTAGGTTGTGAATGATTGTATCCATCACTTCCTTGTACAACTTCAAAATATTGGAGCGCGCTTGGTGACATTGAGAAGCTTCCTGGAGATAGCGTTGCATATCGGTTCTCTCCAGTTGAGAGATTTTCTCCATGTTGTCCTTGCGCATCTGGATATTCTCTTTCAGTAGCTTTTTCTCCTCTTCATTCCACGTGCACTTCCCTTCCGGAATGTCCACCCCAAGCTCTCTAGCACGTTCGACCAGTTTTTTCATCTCCTCATCCTTGGACCAGTCGATATTCCCGTCGGCAGAGTTAATCTTCGAGGAAAGAGTGATCAGCGTATCAATCTCATCGGTTCTTCCTTTGATCCGCATATAAAGGGCCTGCGCTTCCGCTTCTGCCTGGCCTAAGATGCGAGCCATCAGAGCCATCACCCTGTAGAAGATATTACCGGCACTCTCGCTCGGAGCTTCTGGTTCACTGAGCTCATTTTGATTGGGCCCCTCTACTCGAGTTTCTTTTTTCCAGGTTTTAGAGGTTTGAATCTTATCAATCTTGAACTTGCTTCTCTTCTCTTTGGGCTGCTCTTTTTCCTGCTCTTGCTTGTCTTGCTGTGAACCCCTCTCCTCGTCCTTATCACGAAATTTCTTCTCTTCCATGAAGGTCATTTTCATGTTTTCACGAACCGTTTGCACTTCTTGAATCACGGCCTGATGTTTTGCTTGCTCGCCCTTTGTTTGCTCGCTTTTCTCTTTGTGCATCATTTTGGCGAGCATAAAGATTGAAGAGGGCATTCTTGTCGGTTCAGAGCGATTTTCGGCAGGTTGAGAGTATCCAGATGTTTGAGGAGTACTCTTTGGACGGAAAGGAGAGAGAAAAGTCTCTCCCCTCACTTGTGGACTGTTTTTTGCGAGAGTTGCTGTTGTTTGCGTCTCTTTTCCTTTTGAGCCTTCATGCTTTCCAAGGGTTCGGAGCAGATCAGCGATCTCGGTATATACTTCAACTTCATTCAGCGTGATGAGCGTTGCTTGAACATCCAAGGTTTCTGATAAAGGAACGGTATTAAACGAACAGATTAGATCGTATGCCTCTTGAGACATAGCTTCAGTGTCAGGGCAAAAGAAGATGGAGTACTGCTTGGCACGTCCATCAATTTCGACGCCCCTGAGAGTGCCTTGATTCTCTTTGGAAATAAGAGAGTCGAGCTTTTTATCGAAAGTTGGAGTGGCGACAACAGCGTCAGACATGATACTCACCGTTTTGGCATTTTACCATAGAGAAGAGAGTGCTTTTTGACAACACTTTACGTCTCCCTGTACCGAAATCATCTCTCTCTGTATAATGGTTCGCTTGCCCAGGTGGTGGAATGGTAGACACGCCAGATTTAGGATCTGGTGCCGCAAGGCATGTAGGTTCGAGTCCTATCCTGGGCAATCTTAATCATTATAGTCTGTGGAAGTCAAAACCTTGTCCCCTCGGTGACCGAGGCGGCGGACGACCGTTCTCTCCGATCGACTCCAATCGTGAAGTCAATCTTCGGTGAACGTGGTTCGAGTCCTATCCTGGGCAATCCTTTTAGCAACACCATGAATATCAGAGGCTTGTACTTTTTTCGGTCAGGTTGTTGGTGAGCGTTGCCAAAAAACCACTCATTCTCCTCTCTGTGTAGCGTTAAGCTTGATTAAAGAAAGCTCTCTCCCCCTTTTTTTATTCCCTCTATTCCCTCTGAGAGACCATTCTCGATAGACTGTTAAGTCAATAAATGTTTATAATAAGCCTGTGGGCGCAAGAGGTGTAAGTACTCAGAGGGTGTCCCGTCTGGTGGGGTGCATCAGACGAGTTCATCCTCCGAACACTTGCAGACTCAGAAAGAAATGTAAGTTTAGGATAAGCAGGTAAATTAAAGCATGAGGGGGTAATCATGTTTAGGTTAAAACGTGCTGTCGTTAACGGCTTGCTTTTTGCAGCCTTTGCAGTCACACCTTTAGGTGTAGGTGTGCTTACTGCTGGTACCAACAATTCCAATGACGAGCCAGCCATTCCGCTGGAGGAGAGGGCTATGCCGGTTGAAAAAACCGGTGCTAGGTTTTCATTTGGAGTCTATGGTGGCAGACCCTCCTATTACGGTAGGGGATATGGCTATCGTAGGGGCTATGGTAGAGGAGGATATGGCTATCGTAGGGGTTATGGTGGAGGATATGGTAGAAGATATGGCTATTATGGGAGACCGTACTACCCTAGTCCCTACTACTCTCCAGCTCGACCATACTGGTACTACCATCGATGGTAGAGTAGAGAGAGTATCGGTCCAATGGGGGCGTCGGCGTCCCTTTAGCTGGTACTATCCCAATTCATACCGTTATTACTACCCACAGCGGAACGAACGCAGCTGTAACTGGGTCTACTATAATGGGAGATACGTTTACAGGTGCTATTAGTGCTCTTCCGACCCCCTTGCCTCCGGGCAAGGGGTTTTTTTACGCCTCCTAAGTCAAGATGAATAGATTCTAGAGCCATCTCAATAATCCTCCAACTGGGAGATTAATGAGCTAAGTAGTATAATTTAAGCCCAAATGAAGCCAAAAGATTTTAAACCTCAATTTTCTTGGGAAGAGCGTCAACCCGTGATCTCCGACGGTCTCCTCACCGTGCCTCAATACTATGAAGGGCACGAGACCTTTACTTTTCCGGGATGGGAGATCTTTCCGGAGAAGAGGCCGGTCTGCATCGAGTATTGTAGTGGCAATGGCAGCTGGCTGACTCATCGAGCCAAAAGTGATAAAGAGCGGAACTGGGTGGGTGTGGAGATGCGCTTTGATCGGGTGAGAAAGATCTGGGCGAAGCGCCACAATCTGGATCTCTCCAATCTTTTTGTTGTCTGGGGAGAGGCACAGACTTTCACTCGCCACTATATTTCTTCACATTCAGTGGCAGAGGTGTTTATCAACTTTCCAGACCCATGGCCCAAAAAACGGCACGAGAAACATCGCCTGATGAAGCCCGAGTTTTTGCAAGAGCTGGGGCGTATTCTAGAAATCGGTGGTAAGGTGACTTTTGTGACCGATGACCGGGACTATCTCTTGTGGACCATCAATCACTTTCTAGCCGACAAGAGCTTTGTTTCTACCTATCCTGACCCCTTCTATATCGAAGAGATGGGGGACTATGGCAGCTCCTACTTCGACACACTATGGCGCGACCTAGGCAGAAAGATCCACTACACTCAGTTCTACCCAATGCCCTGCTCATCTTGAACCCTCTGTCTTATGCCCGTCACCAAGAAGCAAGAAAAAGCTCTTGAATATATGTACCATAATTGGTACACTTGCGTTGATTAAGTGTGGACTCGTGATAGATTCTCATCCTAGAAAAATAGTCTCTGTTGTTTTTTGGAAAGCAGCCAACGGAAATGAGCCCGCTAGAAATTGGTTGAAATCACTTACGAAAAACCAACGGAAAATCATTGGCGAAGACGTAAAAACGGTCGAGATGGGCTGGCCATTAGGTCTGCCTCTCGTTAAACATTTAGGAAAGGGTATTTGGGAAGTCAGAAGTAGTTTTAGAAATGGTATTGCGAGAATATTATTTAAAATGCATGAAAATGAGATGGTGCTCTTACATGGCTTTATCAAGAAAAGTCAAAAAACACCTTCTCAAGCTTTAGAAATAGCCATTAAAAGGGC
>SDBU01004716.1_pt1 | contig 16599 bp, 15 predicted proteins | sample 2277071 | NCBI WGS metagenome assembly SDBU01 (sample SAMN10397929, study PRJNA504765) | marine sediment metagenome | isolation source: marine sediment core GS08_GC12, 126 cmbsf | place: Arctic Ocean: Gakkel Ridge, Loki's castle | collected 2008
GGACGTACGTTCTGCCGTCGGCAATGATGTTTCCCCAGGTCGGTTGAGGCGGCTGCACGCCGAACCCCAAAAAGCTCAGGCCCGCTTCGGTGAGGATCATTCCGGACACGCCCAGCACGGCGGAAACAAAGACAGGGGCCAAGGCGTTGGGCAGGATGTGGCGAAAGATGATCCACACACGCCTTTGGCCCAGGGCCCGAGCCGCCATGACATAGTCGCTCTCTCGCAACGTGAGAAACTCCGCTCTGACGAGTCGCGAAGTGCCCGGCCAGCCCAGGACGCCCATGACCACCACGATCTTCCACAAGCCCGGTCCCAGAATGGCGATCACGGTCAGGATAAGGAAGAACATTGGAAAGCACATCAGGGCGTCCACGACGCGCATCGTCACGTTGTCAACCCAACCACCCAGAAAACCGGAGACCGCTCCCACCGTCACGCCGATAGTGATGCTCACGCCCACCGCCACGAAGCCGATGGTCAGGGAGATGTACGTGCCGTGAAGGATGCGGCTCAGGACGTCCCGGCCCAGGTTGTCCGTTCCCAGCGGATGGCTCCAGGAAGGAGTCTGAAGCTTGTCCTCGAGGTTCGTCTTGTTGGGATTGTGTGGCCAGTGCACGCCATAATGAGCGAACAGCACGAAGGTGACGCCCACAGCGACCAGCAGACACAGGGCCGCAAAGGCCGTCACGCCCACTGCATTGTGACGGAATCGGAAAAAGACCTCGCCGGCCGGCGAGCGATGTCTCTCCTTCGGCTCCTTCGCAAAGGGCATGCTTTACTCCAGCCTCACCCGAGGGTCAACAATGGCGTATAGGACATCGGCCAGGAGATTGCCGGCCAGGACCAGGGACGCGCTGACCAAGTTGAGCGTGAGCAGCACCGGGTAGTCGCGCTCGAGGACCGCCTGATAGCCGAGCCGGCCCATTCCGGGGAAGCCGAATATGCTTTCTACGATCACGGAGCCGCCGATCATGCTGGGCAGGAGCAGGCCGATGCCCGTAATGAGCGGCCTGAGTGAGTTGCGCAGCGCGTGCTTGTACAGCACCACTTTCTCGACAAGGCCCTTTGCGCGGGCGGTTCGGACGTAGTCCTCGCTGAGCGATTCCAGAAGAGAGGCGCGTAGATAACGGGACTGGACGGCGATGCCGCCTATGGCGAGGACCAAGGCCGGAGCAAATAGATGCCAGGCCGTGTCAAGCCAGCGTGTAATCGGCGTAGCGTGACTGACGCCGAAAGTGTGAAGCCCCAGGATCGGTATCTGGATGTACTTCACAAGTGCTATGCATAAGAGATAGCTGGTCCAGAACGTAGGAAGGCTTATGGCCAGGAACGCGGCCACAGTGGCCAGGGTACCCGGCCACCGGCCGGCATATCGGGCGGCCCAGATGCCCAGCGGAATGCCGAAACCGAACGTGATGATCAGCGCGACGAAATTGAGAGCCAGCGTCGCCGGCAGGCGTTCGCCGATCTTCTTCAGAACCGGCCGCTCGTCCTTGTTGCTGACCAGGTCGCCCTGAATCAGGTCGCGCATCATAAGGAAATACTGCTTGTAGAGCGGCTGGTCGAAATGGAATTTCTTCCTATACAGCTCCTTGGTCTGCTCGGAAATCTTCGGGTTCAGCTCACTCCAGGGCATTGGGCTCCCCGGCGTGAGCGTTATGATGAACCAGGAGATGATGCTCACCATGAAGAGCAGGACGATCGCGATGAGCAAACGTCGTATCAGGAACGTGAGCATGGGCTGTACAAGGTCTCCTGCACGCAGCGCGAGTTGCGCGGTCCGAAAGACGCAAGAGGTTCGTCAGAGCCGGTTCCGTAAGTCCCGACCCTGAACCCGTGCGTCGCGTGCCTCGGTCACCAAGGCGGATGCTACGGCGCACGATCCGCTGACATCTTGGGCGGAAACGCCGTCCTGTACCACCACTGGTCGTAAATCCCGATGCCGGCTTTGGTGGGCCGAATCGGCTCACCTATCCACGTCCCGTCGCCGCCCGGTCTGAGCACGCGAAACATGTCTTTGTGCAAGGCGGTAATGCCCTTGGGCACGTACAGGAAGAGATACGGCTGATCTTCATAGATCATCCGCTGGATCTCGTGGCAGTACCGCCGCGCCCGGTCGCGGTCGAACTCCCCGCGGGCCAGCTCCAGGAGCCGGTCCACCTTCGGGTTCGAATAGGAGCAGAAATTGAGCCCTCCGGGAGACGACTGCGACGAGTGCCAGAGTTGATACTGGTCGTAGTCGTAGCCCAGCGACCAGCCCAGGACGCAGGCGTCGAAGTCGCGCTTATCGATCTTCTGAGTGATGAACACGGCCCACTCGTAAATTTCCACGTCCACGTCGATGCCGAGCGCGTTCAAGTCATCCTGGATGAGGGTGGCGACGTCCTTGCGGATCTCATTGGCTTGGTTGGTAATCAGAGTAAACTCGAAACGCTCGCCGTCCTTGACCAGAAAGCCTTGTTCGTCCTTGTCCTTCCAGCCGGCCTCGGCCAGGAGTCGCCGCGCCCGGTCCGGGTCGTAGGTGAACGGTTCAAGGTCAGGATTCGCGAACCACATCTGAGGCGGATAGGTTCCGTTCGACTGCACGCCCTGGCCGTAGAGCACGTACTTGATGATCTGGGGCACATTGACGGCGTGGGCCAGCGCCTGCCTGACGCGTCGGTCCTGAAAAATCGGCCGCTCCAGGTTCCAGCCGACGTAGGTATATTGCGGAACCAGCCGCGAGTGAATCGCATAGTCGGGGTTCTCCCTCATGGCGCCGAGCGCGTGAGGCTGGACGCCGAGCACGTCTATCTCCTGTGTCTCGAAAGAAAGACGCAACGCCAGAACGTCGGGAATGAACCGGAGGACGATATTGTCCAGATGGGGGGAACCCTCCCAGTATTCCGAGTTTTTCCTCAGCGTGATGATTTCATTGGTTCGCCATCTGTCGAGGATGAAGGGACCCGTTCCGACAGGGTTCCGATTGAAGTGCTCGGCCCACCAGGCGGTGGATTTGCCCTTCAGGATGTGCCGCGGGATCATGGCCATGGACCAGGAAAGGAGCGCCGGGGCGTACGGCTTCTTGTAGAGCACGCGCACCGTGTAGTTGTCCGGCGTCTCGATGGTGCGCACAAGCTCGTAGTCCGAGCGCCGCGGCGAGGCGACCTCCTCGCTCATCAGAGACTCATACGTAAACAGCACGTCGGCGGAGCTGAACGGCGCCCCATCGTGCCAACGCACGCCCTCACGCAGATGAAAGGTGATCTCAGGCTCGTCCAGTGAAGGCTCCGGCTCGCCCGCCTTGCAGACCCCGAGGGGCTCCTCGTCCTCCGTGCTTTTCAGCAGGCCATTGACGATCTCTTCAATGGGGTCGGCCGGACCGAAGACAGGCATTTCCACGTAGGCCGACGCTCCGCCGGTCCAGGTGTAGATGACCCGGCCGGCCAGTTGCGGACTGTCGGCCAGGGCCTCGTTGACGCGCCGTACGACTTCAACGCTGTGGACCTTTTCACCGTCCGAAAACCTCTTGTCGGTGTCCAGGCGGACGGACAGAAAGCTCACGGATTGCGGCTTCAAGTCGCCCAGCCAGCCAAGCAGCGGTTCGCGATAGGACGTGCCCGCGCCGCCGAACTCCAGACGGACGGTGGCGCGCTCCGCCTCGGCTTGCCGCAGCGAGAAGGCGGGCCAGTCCGAACGATGAGCTTGAATCTTCCCCAGGGCTGACGCAGCGTCCGCCTCGGATTCAAAGAACAGGCGAGAGGTCTGCCGTATTTCCCAGGATCGGGCCAGGTCTCCCTCGATCTCCAGGTTCTCGTCGTAGCGAACGAGTCCGCTGAAGACACGTTTCTCCACCTCGGCGGCGGAGACGGTGGTGGAGAGGATCGGGTTGAGCGTTTCCGGTTCGCCGATGCTCCCGCTTACGAACTGATTCAGCTTTCTGGGAGCGGAGACGCGAACGGCAACGAAGGCGAGAGCGAAGAAGGCGATGAGGAGCAAAGGCAGGCCCAGGATGAGACGCCGAAGAAACATCATGCGAAGCAAGCACCTTCAGGTGGACTCATCTCGACATGGGGCTACTGCTCGGCCGCAGCCGGCTCGACCTCCTCCGGCTGCTCCTCTTCGCTGGCGGGCGTTTCGGCGGGCTCCTCACCAGTCGTGCTGGGAGGTTTCTCCGGGTCCCCCGCCAACCACGCCACGGCCCGCTCTACGCATTGGTCAAGATACCACGGCGGCGTCTCGTCGAACCCGAAGAGGCTCTCCCGGAGATTTATCCGGGCCAAGTCCTCAACTACCAGCCCAACGTGGTGCAGCTCCATCACCGCCGGCAGCGCCTCGAGTTCGTATACGAGCCTCATGCGCTGATCAGGGGCAAGCTTCTCCGGGTCAATGCGACGCTCGATCACGCGCCGTCCAAGAGCGCCCTCCTGCCCACCCGGATATCCTCCCAGCCCCCGATAAGCCCCCCGGCCCTCTCCGTAGAGTCCCATCGGCTCTCCCCTTAGTCCGCCCCTCGGGCCGCCCATTGGTACATCCCTGGGTCCGCCCATCGGGCCGCCGATGCCGTAGCCGGGATCGCCGTACCCGCCCGCCCCGCGCGCTCCGAATCCGGGCGAGGCCCGGAGAGTCCTATACGTCAAGGTCTCATCCCTCTGTTCCTTATAGGCAGGCAGGATGCGCTTCAGGTGTTCTATGAGCAACGGAACGGCTTCCTTGAGCTTCTTCTGACTTATCCCGGCGACAGTAGCCAGGCGCAGCGGCCTGGGCTTGTCCGTCTTGAGACACGCCTCTATGGCCACAAGCCTTCCCGCGGCAGGCATTGTATCGGCCAACATGCCCCGAAGTCCCCAATGTGTCACTGCCGGGCTGGAATCGCTGACGCAACGCTGCAAAGCCTCCGCGAGCCGCGAATCTGCTGAGCCGGCATTCGCCATCAGGACAAGAACGATAGCCGCGTTCACTCGTATCTGAATATTCTCGTCATCGAGGAGCTCGGTGACCAGGGGAAGAGCGTCCGCCGTCTGCTCGACCAACGTCTTCCGGGCCTTCTCCAGCTCGTAGGTGAAGCTCCTCGCCTGCGACGCCTCCGGATCGGCCGTCTTTTTCAGGACCCCGATCGCGACCCGAAGCGGGTCCTGTTCCTCGCCTTCCTGCGCCAGAGCCGAACTCGCGATGAGCAAGATCAGCATACCGAACACCCAACATGCCCTTGTAGACTGCACCTTTCTTCTCCCCATAGAACCAACGGACTATAGCAACGCGTTCAAACCGTTGTCAAGCCCGACTTCAGGCCACTTTTCCTTCGCAGCGGGTCCGGGCGGTGAAGGGACCTGGCAGGCTCTCGCACCATTCGCGCGGCCCCCTCGAATGCCTCGCGCCTCGGTGCGCCGTTCTGCAAATCCGTATCCGATTTCGCCGAGAAATATGGGACCTCCGCAGGGGCTTTTGCACCCATGGCGCCTTCCACCGGCAGGCCCTCCTTCTCCTCGCGCTTCTGCTCTCCGACGCCCTGGGGGCCCTCCGCCGCCCTGGGGGCCCTCCGCCGCCCTTCGAACCCGCCGCGGCGTCCAGCATTCCGGAAACCCCATGCGGATTTCTAAAACAGAAAGCCCGACCTCCGCCGGGATAGCATACTCAGACTCCGACGCCACGCAAGGGGAAGGTCGGCCGGAATGCCCGCGCCTCCCTGCAGAAATTGCTGGCCGAGCAACCGTGGGAGGAACTTGACGGAGTCCACGGGCGTGAGCTATACTAAATTACGTCAGTGCGATTGGCTCATCCATGGGGCTGAACATTTCACGGTGAGATGTGCAGGTCGGAGTAAACGGGGCATTCATACGTGGCCTTCAAAGCCGCACGTTCAAGTTCCGGCCGACGGCTTCGAGTTGCCGGACTTTCCTATCACATCGGCACATCGCTCTATCCCTATGCGCAGGACAGATTGCTACCGGGTTGGTCCACGAGGAAAGGAGGGTGCATGCATCACAGCAGGAAGCCCGTGAGGAAGTGCCACGGATGTGGTCTGAATCTTCGCGACCACTGCGGTATGTTTGAGTATCCCCATGACATGTGGCACGAACATCGCCGCTGTCCCGGATATATGAACGAGGAGCTGCTGGCCCGCTATCAGGCCCAGCAGGAACGCACGCATCCCGACCCGAAAAGGGAAAAGCGGAAGCAGGCCGCCAAGATTCGTGACACTGCAATGCACCATGACGGCGACCGGCACGTTTTCTTCTCCGCGCGGCCATAAGGGAGGTTAGCGAATCTCGACCGATAACCCGGTGGCGTGAGCACTTGAGCAGGCTTGCCCGGCGGGGCCGGATTTGGAGTCTCGGGCTTGGCGTCTCTCGAGAACGGCCGGGCCATCGGACGCCTTCAAGCGGCTGGACGTCCATCCTTCCGTCAGCATCGGGCCGGGTTTCTCCGACCGTCGCCGAGATCGTCAGGGAGTCACCCGAAACTTCCCCTCGCCCTCGTTGATGAGCTTCTTGAAGCCGTGGCGCTTGAGGTTGGCGTCGCTGAGCGTGCTCTTCTCGCTCCAGCGGCCTGTGATGCCTGGAGCCGTGATCCTGCGCCGGAGTTTGCCCTCGCATCGGGGACACCGGGCCGGCCCCGGCTCGTTCATGCCGTGACGGACCTCCAGGCCGACATTGCAGGCGGGGCAGCCGTTCTGGTCTTCGTCAGCTTCGTAGACATACGTAGGCATGCAGCATGTCCTCCACAGCGGCTTGACGCTTAGATCGCGATTCACAGCCGCTCATTACGCCACGTAATAGTTCGCCCGCAGCCGCTTAGGGGACGAGTGCCTACTAGGCCGCCCTGCTAAGCAGCCGCTAATGCCGGCCTCGCGTCGACTTCCGGGGCCGAATGCGCCCTCTGCTGAATTTCCAAACAGCCAAGTGGCAGGGATCTCGCATGACGCATTCACAGCTCATCCACGTTCCCGCCGTACCATCTGCACTAGCGAGACCAAGCCTTACGTTCGAACAATGACAGATCGCAGGGACGGGGAACTCGCGAATTGGAGGCGCGGCCCTCGTATTGCAGCGAGCTAGCGGTTGAGGCGGTCGAGCTCGGAGGTTGTCCTATACAGTAGCTTCTCGCACGCATATTTTGATCCCACCGCGATGATGTACGCGGGCTCCCTGTCCCAACCAACCCTCGCCCATCGCGAAAATACCAATTCCTCAGGGATTTTGAATTCGAATCCCTTCGTAACGTTGTGCCTTTGCTGCGGGTCCACTGACGAGAATACCCACACGTCAGTGAACTTGTATAGCACGACTCCATCCTTGTTGAGCACCCAAACTGTAACGTCGGGTTTCACTCGTTGGTCTGTACCATTGAGGTACGACAGTTCTATCTTTCCGCGGGCACGCGAGAACCTCACTTCTTTCACTATACCCGAGCCAAGCAGTTCAATCCGGCGATCATATTGGAATTTCACCGCGTCCGGGAAGACTTTGACTACGTCGTACTCGGGAAGCGTGCTGGTCCGTGCCGACGGCTGACCAGCCTCGCCCGTTAGGCTTTCAGCGGCAGCGAAAACCATAGCGAGGACGACTAGCCCGACAAGAGACGGTCCCAGTGCTTTCATCTTCCTCGACCTCCCCGAAGGTAAAGCGTCTCAAGGAGCATCCTGCCCGCCAAACCATGTTTTCGTTTATTCTTGGTGAGATCCCTCCTGTTTCTGAGTGTTGCGCTATGCCGACAAACTGTCGCGCCTTGTCCACGACGATCGTAGCAAAAGATTACGCCTAGGGGCCGTTTTTCCGGGCTTAGGACAGACCCGCCTCTGGTCGGTTCAAGGCACGGATGTTGCCCCACGCCCGCTCGCTGGGCACAGCGAGCAAGCCGCTTGTTTCCCGCAACCCCGGCGTCTCATCGTTATTGTACCCTAGCGGGTTCCCTAGCGAAAGCGCTGCATCTTGTATTTTCCCCATACGTCGCGAGTCTCACGGCCCAGAGGCCACCTAGGCGTAAGCAGACTCGCCTCGAACCAGATGCTCAAGGCCCCGCGCCAGTGGAACACCCTCAAGGACGAGCGACAATGTGACTTGATCATCCACATTCGGAATTGCCTGGGCCGGGTGGTTGGCTTGCGGCAGCTTGAATCGAGATCCGCTCATGCGCTCGCTGTTCCGGGTACTTCCACTTGCGCGCAGTTTTTGCGGCCTTGCCGGCTGCATCTGCGTGAGGCTCCTCCCTGGTTCCAGTCGGTTGCGGAGCGCGCATCTTGCGATTATCATATCGACAAAGGTAGAAGACGGAGGGCATTGTGTTGGCTGATTACGCAGAAGAAATGAAGCTGCTCGAGCTGGCGCGGGATGGCGGGCTGATTACCGACTCACAGTTCGGTCAGATTCTCGATGAGCACGTCAGGGCCCGTCGTCAGGGCCTCAGCAGAACCCCGGCCAGGCTTGCTATCGAGAAGGGCCTGCTCACCGAGCACGACGCCCAGGATCTCGAGATCGAGGCGTGGGTCGAGGGGTTGCCCCCCGAGTTGGACGAATACCGGCTTGTGCGGCTCGTCGGCCGCGGCGGCATGGCGGCGGTCTTCGAGGCGGAGGACGTCTCCATCGGCAAGATCGTGGCGATGAAAGTGCTTCTGCCTCAATTCGCATCAAGCTCCACCTATCTGGCCCGCTTCCAGCGAGAGGCGCGAATCGCCGCCAAACTCACACACCCCAACGCCGTTCAGCTATTCCATACAGGCGAGAGGGACGATCTCCACTATCTGGTGATGGAGTACGTGGCGGGTGAATCCGTTTCTTCGGTCATAGACCGTCAGGGCCGCATTGCGGAGCATCAGGCGCTGAGCATCATCCTCAAGGTGTCCGGCGCAGTGGCAGAGGCCGCCGGCATGGGGATCATCCACCGCGACATCAAGCCGGGCAATATCCTCATCTCCAAATGGGGCGTCCCGAAGCTCACGGATTTCGGCATTGCCAAGGGCGTGGGCGACATCCAGGACACGCGCATCCAGCGCTCGCTCACCATAGGGGTGGTGGGCACGCCGACTTACATGTCGCCGGAGCAGGTGCGCGGCGTTAGAGACCTGGACTTTCGCGCGGACATCTACTCGCTCGGCGCTACGCTGTATCACATGGTGGTGGGCGACATCCCTTTCCGAGCCGACACCGCCCAGGAGACCATGGTGCGCGTGGTGTCCGGCTCGCCCACGCCGCCCCGCTCGCTCTGTCCAACCCTGTCAGAGCCGACCGCCGCGGTCATCTGCAGGATGATGGCCAAGGATCCGGATGACAGATACGCCGGCTTCGAGGAGTTGAGGACGGACCTCGCCGCTGCCCGGGATGGAGCGCCGGCCTCCATCGGTTACCGGGAGGCGCTGGCGCTTCTGCGGCCCGCCCCTCAAGAGGAAGCGGAGGAGCCGGAAGAGCTGAGCCTGGCTCGGGTCCTCGCCGCGGCCGCGGGCGTGGCGATCAGCGGCCTGGCCTTCATATGGCTGCTCCGGTCGTGCAGTGGGCCGTGATGGCCGATTTCCAACGGAGAATGTAGAATGAAGAGTGCAGAATGCAGGGCGAAAGACTGCCATATGGCAAGATGTGAGTGCAGCACGACGTTGGTGGCTATCGTTCATTCTGCAATCATACTTGTGCATTCGAACTTCTGTTTCTAGCGGGTGTCCTATGGGCAGAATAGCCTATACGTTCAGTATGATGCGTTCGTCGTGGGAGGTGCTCAAGAAGGACAGGGAACTGCTTCTGTTCCCGGTCTTCTCGAGCATCTGCTGTCTTCTGGTGCTGGCGTCCTTTGCCGTGCCGTTGTACTGGACCGGCGCGTGGCAACTGCCCGCCGAGGAAGAAGGCCCCGTGGCGCAGGCGGCCTACTATGCCATCTGGTTCCTGTTCTACTTCATCAATTATTTCGTGATCATCTTCTTCAACTCGGCCGTCGTGGCGTGCGCCATATTTCGCATGCGGGGCGGCAACCCGACGCTGTCCACGGGCGTCAGCGCGGCCATGGCCCGCCTTCCCCAAATCGTCGGCTGGGCGCTGGTGTCCGCGACCATCGGCATTATCCTGCGCATTATCGAGAGTGGATCAAGGCACTTTGGACACCTCGTGGCCGGCATCCTGGGCGCGGCGTGGACGGTCCTGACCTTCCTCGTCGTGCCGATCCTGGTGGTGGAGCGGAAGGGACCGCTCACCGCGGCGAAGGAGTCCATGATGCTGGTCAAGAAGACTTGGGGCGAGCAGTTGGTCGCCCACTTCGGGTTCGGGTTCATCTTCTTTCTGCTCGGGATTCCGGGCCTCGGTCTCTTCGCCGCCGGGATTTTCATGCCGTCCACGGTGCTGAAGGTGGTGTTCATCGTCGCCGGCTTCATCTATATGGTCCTTTTGGGCCTGGTGCAGTCTACTCTGCAGACGATCTTTCAGGCGGCGGTCTATCTCTATGTTCGAGACGGACGGGCCCCTGAGGGCTTCGACCGCAGCGATCTAGCCGCAGCCATGAGACAACGATAAGAGGTCAGGCACAAATCAAACTAGAAACTCGAGGATGCAAGCCATGGCAGATGAAATCGAATACAAGATCTACGGCGACGATATGCAGTTCGTTGACGTAGCCCTGGATCCGGGCGAGGGCGTTCGGGCCGAGGTGGGCGCCATGATGTACATGGGCGAAGGCATTGAGATGCAGACATCCACCGGCGGCATCTTCAAGGGGCTCAAGCGCATGCTCACCCACGAGAGCTTCTTCATCACGAGCTTCCTGAACAACGGCACGGCAAAGGGACACGTGGCCTTCGGCGCGCCCTATCCGGGCAAAATCGTCCCCATCAACTTGCCTGACTTCAACGGGCAGTTTCTCTGCCAGAAAGACGCCTTCCTCTGCGCGGCGGCCGGGATTGAGATCGAAGTCGCCTTCACGAAACGACTGGGCGCGGGCCTCTTCGGAGGAGAAGGCTTCATCTTGCAGCGGCTCGAAGGCGACGGCATGGCCTTTATCCACGCCGGCGGCACGGTGATCAAGATGAACCTCAACGACGGCGAGAAGCTGCGGCTGGATACCGGATGCCTGGTGGGCTTCGCGCTCACTGTGGACTACGACATCAAGTTCGTGGGCGGGTTCAAGAACGCCCTCTTCGGCGGCGAGGGGATCTTCCTGGCCACGGTCACCGGACCCGGTGTAGTTTACCTACAGAGCCTGCCTTTCTCCCGCCTGGCCGACCGGATTCTTGCCGGGGCCCGAGCCGGGAAACGGGGCAAACAGTGAGGCGTGGCCGGCCTGGGCGGAGGCGTTCTCGGCGGTTTGCTGGGGGGCGACAAGGGATTCTGACGCAGCCCCTTCAGAGAGGGCTCCCAACTCATCCCATCGCAAATCCGGAAGGCGGCGGTCGAAATCGAAAGACCGCCTCTTGCGGTCCCGCACGGCCGGATAGATCCAGGAGGTCCACATGCGCAAGATACGCGTCGCGGCTGTCCAGATTGAGCACGCGGCCGGCGACAAGGAAGCAAATCTTTGCAAAATCCGTGACTTCGCCGCCCAAGCCGCCGAGCGCGAAGCGGAGATCGTCATATTCCCCGAGTGCTGCATCACGGGATACTGGTTCCTGAGGAAGCTTCCACGGGAGCAGATTGCAGCCTTGGCTGAGCCCGTGCCGGACGGCCCGTCATCCCAGGAGATAATACGGCAGGCGTGCGAAAGGAAAATGACAATCGGCGCCGGGCTCGTCGAGATCGACGATGGCACCCTGTACAACACCTACGTCGTCGCCATGCCAAACGGCCGGACCGTGAAACATCGCAAGATCCACTGCTTCATCAGCGAGCACATGGCCTCCGGCTCGGAGTACACGGTCTTCGATTCGCCCCACGGCTGCCGGCTGGGCGTCCTGACCTGTTACGACAACAACCTCATCGAAAACGTACGCATCACCGCGCTCAAGGGTGCGGAGATCCTGCTCGCCCCTCACCAGACCGGCGGATGCGAGACGGGCGATCCGCACACCATGGGCATGATCGAGCGCCGCCTGTGGGACGAAAGGGAGAGCAACTCCCAAGCGATCGAGGCAGAGTTCCGGGGCGACAAAGGCCGGGGCTGGCTCATGCGCTGGCTCCCCTCGCGCGCGCACGATAGTGGAATCTTTCTGGTCTTCAGCAATGGCGTAGGCGTTGACGACAACGAAATCCGCACCGGCAACGCCATGATCCTCGACCCTTACGGCCGCATCCTTGCCGAGACGTGGAAGGCCGGCGATGATATGGTGGTCGCGGACCTCGACCCCGCGCTGAGAGACGGGAACAACTCCGGCCAGAGATTCATACGGGCGCGCCGGCCCGAGCTTTACGGCCCGCTTGCAGAACGCACCGGCCAGGAACAGGACATGCGAAGCGTTCGGTTCTTCTACAAGTCAAAGACGTGATTCTGAGGAACAATTGAGGGGCAGTAGGCGCCTGGCACCGACTTTAAGACACTGAATCGGCGAAATACGCTGAAGGGGCATCGGCCAAGGCTCTGAAAGACTCGAACTGGTTCTCTGAAGACCTGCCATTTGCAGTGACTTGAGCGCAAGTCACTCCAGGAATTCCACGACTCCATACGCGCCGATACGACTGCCCACGGCCACGAGGAGGCCCTTCAGGAGACCGCGAGCCTTCTCCTGCTCCAATACCTTCTGGACGTCGGTTGGGGATTTCACCCTGTTGCAGATGGCGGTGGCGGCGGCATCGGCAAGCGCTGTGTCGTCGGCGACGGCCATTACGGCATCGGCCCGACCCAAGGAAAGGCTGTGGCCCACGGTTGCGGACGACGTACACACTCCGAGAGCTTCTTCGGCCGGCTCGATGGTCAATCGCACTTGCCCTGAAAACGGAGACCTCTCGCCCGAGTACAGGCCCATCTCCACGGGTCTGTTCATCTTCATGAATATGTCGCCGCCGTTTTCAACGATCACTTCGGGCGTCAGGCGGAGCAGGGCCGCGCCCACGAACTGCGCGACCGCGCCGGCCACTGCGGCCATGGGGCCGACGTCGTACTGCCGCGCCGCTTCCAGCATGGCCCGGATCAGGGGAGTCGCCGAAGCTGGAATCGGCAATGGCTCGAGGCTCTCGCCGAATTCAGGCTGCCGGCGGATCTGCTGCTCGATCTGATTCCTCGCTGTTTCCAGCAATTGCCCGGCTTGATGTTCGAGGTTGCGATGAGCGCGAATGAGGAGATCGCTCTCCCGACGCGCCACCTCGAAGGTGACGAGGTCGGTTCTCTTCACCCATTCGCGATAGAATCGTGCTTCATACACTGCGAATTAGCATTGTTGAATGTGATTCTTGACTGCTGATTCTCTATTTCAATCTTCAATCGCAAATTATTGCTCGAAACCCACTAATCCCGTTCCTCTGCGCGCTACTCCGAGAATGCCGATTGATGCGGTCTTCCCTTAGGGCGGGTGGCACGGCGGGTCTTGTCCCGCCGTGCAAGGGACCCACGGCCGGGCGAGGGCGGCCGTGCCACACGGTGCTGTTCTCGGTGCTTTGCCTGTCCCAAGGGGACATAAGAGAGTGTGGCGAAAAACGGCCCCTCATATTTTGGCGATGACTTTTTCGACGATGGCTGTCATCTTGGGTTCCGCGGCGTTGGCCGTCTTGATGATCTCGCCGATATCCGCGGGCTTGAGCGCGTCCGGCAGGCACATGTCCGTGACCACGGCCATGCCGAGGACACGCAACCCGCTGTGGACCGCCACGAGCACCTCGGGCACCACGGACATTCCCACTACGTCAGCGCCCAGGGCCCTCAGGAAGCGATATTCGGCGCGGGTCTCGAGATTGGGGCCGGCCACGGCCACGTACACGCCGGAATGGCAGCGGACGCCCATGCTCAGCGCGGCCTGGAGAGCCAGGTCAGTCAATTTACGGTCATAGGGCCGGCTCATGTCCGGGTAGCGGGGCCCAAGTGAGTCGTCGTTGGGACCGATGAGGGGGTTGTCGCCCATGAGGTTAATGTGGTCCTCGATCACGAGGAGGTCGCCCTGACGATACTGCGCATTCATTCCGCCGGTCGCGCCGGAGACGACCAGGACCTTTGCCCCGAGCGCCTTGAGCACCCTGACCGGAACGGTGATCTCCCTCATGGAATAGCCCTCGTAATAGTGGAACCTGCCGGCCAGAGTGGCGACAGTCTTCCCGGCGAGTTGGCCGATGACCAGCTCGCCCGCATGGGTCGCCACTGTGGGATGAGGGAAGTGAGGGATGTCAGCGTAGGGAATGGTGGTCTTCTTTTTCACGTCGGCGGTCAGGCGGCCCAGACCCGTTCCCAGTATGATGCCCACGCTCGGCCTGCGCTTGCAGAACGTCCTGATCACCGTGGCGGCTTCGCGTATCTGCCGTGTCAGTTCGCTCACGCGACGCGGTCCTCCTTGTCTAGTCATTTCCGTTTGCCCTCAAATCCTTTTGTCTAAGCCATCCTTCGAGTCGTTCCGCGCTAACGCCGTCAAGCCTCAAGACCTTCCGTCTGGACGTAGCTCCCGAGACGACTGCAACCGCCGAAGCTGGAAGCCCCAGCTCACGCGCGATGAGCCGGGCCACTGCGTCGTTCGCCTTTCCTTTTTCGGGCGGGGCGGTTACGGCAGCCTTCACCGCATCGCCCATCAAGCCCCGTATGCGTTCCCGCGATGCACATGGGCTGACCCAGACCTTAAGGATCGTGGACTCTCGGGGGGGCTCGCGGTTCGGCCGGCGATGAGGCGGAGGCTTCACCTCGCGCCTCCTCCATACGTCGCATTCCTACGGCGCTTGAACGCGCCGGGGGCGCAGTACGACAGGAGGTCTGCGAGGTCTCTCTTCATCTCGGTGCGCGAAACGACACGGTCAATAAAACCGCGCTTGAGCAGAAACTCGGAGGTTTGAAATTCAGCGGGCAGTTCGGCTCGGATGGTCTCCTTGATCACGCGGGGGCCGGTGAAACCGATGAGCGCCTTCGGCTCGGCGATGATGACGTCGCCGAGCGAGGCGAAGGAGGCCATGACGCCCGCAGTAGTGGGATTGGTAAGTACCGTGATATACAGTCCTCCCACGTCGTCGAACTTGGCCAGGGCGGCGCTGGTCTTAGCCATTTGCATGAGGCTGACCACGCCCTCCTGCATGCGCGCTCCGCCCGAGGCGCACATCATGATCAGCGGAAGCCGAAGCTCCATGGCATCCTCTACAGAACGGTGCCCTTCTCCCCAACCACCGATCCCATGCTGGCCATCAGGAACTTGGAGTCCATGACGAACAGCACGATCGGGTGACCTTCGATGCGGGCCGTGCCGCAGACGGCCGCGTCCTTTAGTCCGGTGGCGTGCTGATACCTCTTGAGGCGGTCGGGATAGGCCTGAAGGTCCTTGAATCCAAGGGGGTCGGTAGGGGCGAGATCCGCGTGGCGCTCCTCGAAGCTGTCTTTGTCGGTGAGTATGGCGATGCGCTCGCGGGCGGATATGGTGTAATGGTAGTTGCATTCCGGGCAGACCATGAGCCGCTCTTCCACGAGCTTGCGAAACACGGTCTGGTCGCAGCCCGGGCACTTTGTCCAGACGGCGTCAGGTATGCTTTTCTTTTTGGGAAGTAACGGCGCCACACGCCTCTCCTGCGACTCAATCCGTCGCGCGATAGTTGTGTTCAAGTCCTTTTCGAATGGCCGCGACGGCGGCGCGAATATCGCCGGACCTGTAGACTGACGCCCCCACGACGGCCACGTTGGCGCCCGCCCGAGCGGTCAGCTCGACGGTCTGCTCGTTGATCCCACCGTCGACCTCGATGTCCAGGTCCCGACCGGCTCTCCGTCGCAGCTCCGCGACTTTCTCCACGCACTCCGGCATGAACTCCTGGCCGGTGAACCCCGGCTCCACGGTCATTATCATAACGACATCCATCTCATTGAGGAAGGGAACAATCGTGGACACAGGGCTCTTCGGCTTGAGCACCAGTCCAGGCCGTGCGCCAAGCGCCCTTATTCTTCTGGCGAGGGGGATCGGATCGGGCAGCACTTCCGCATGATAGGTGACCACGTTCGCGCCGGCGCGGATGAAGGGCTCGGCATACTGGGCCGGCTCCTCCACCATCAGATGCACGTCCAAGGGCAGGGCCGAGACACTCCTGACTGCCTTGACGATATCCGGGCCGAAGGTCAGGTTGGGCACAAAATGGCCGTCCATCACGTCAACGTGATGCCAGTCTGCGCCCGCTTCCTCCGCGGCGCGGAGCGAATCGGCGAGATGCGCCAGGTCGCAGGCGAGTATGGATGGCGCTATGATGAGGCGCATGTCTTCAGCCGTCCACCAGGCAGCCATTGGCTCGGGAGTGAGGAAAAGGGGAAAAGGAGAACCACCACCATGAGGCGCTCATTCCGATTCTCCGCGCTTCCGCTTTCTCCGTCGTTCAGGACGCGGCGTCGGTGAGGATTGCGATGCCGGGCAGTTCTGTTCCTTCGAGAAACTCCAGCGAGGCGCCGCCGCCGGTGGACACGTGCGTCATCTTCTCAGCGAGGCCAAGCTTCTCGACCGCCGCGGCCGTATCGCCGCCGCCCACGATGGTTACGCCTTCGCTCTCGGCCACGGCCTGGGCCACGGCGCGGGTCCCTTCAGCGAATGCCGCAACCTCGAAAACGCCCATGGGG
>SDBU01004717.1_pt1 | contig 16597 bp, 16 predicted proteins | sample 2277071 | NCBI WGS metagenome assembly SDBU01 (sample SAMN10397929, study PRJNA504765) | marine sediment metagenome | isolation source: marine sediment core GS08_GC12, 126 cmbsf | place: Arctic Ocean: Gakkel Ridge, Loki's castle | collected 2008
TATGTAGGCACCGTGAGCGGGAGACGAGACTCGAACCCGCGACCCTCAGCTTGGAAGGCTGATGCTCTACCAACTGAGCTACTCCCGCATTGCTCATCTGAGAAGCGTTCAACAGGCGGCAAGGGACCCACCGACTGCATACGGTGGGGAGAGAAGGATTCGAACCTCCGTAGACATTACGTCGGCAGATTTACAGTCTGCTGCCTTTGACCGCTCGGCCATCTCCCCGCATCCCGGACCGGGATCGGAGCGCGCGCCGATACCAGCCGTAATCTGCCAAAAACCGCCTCAAAGAGCCACCAGCAGGATTCGAACCCGCGACCCTCTGATTACAAATCAGATGCTCTACCAACTGAGCTATGGTGGCATAGGCCGCCATTGGCACTTCTACTAGAGCCGCAAAATTTAACATGGACTATATTCGGAAATCAACCCGGATTTTAAGCTATACGGGCTACTAATTTCAACCCCGGCTTTTTTATATATTCGTCAGCCCCGTTTCCAGAAGATCCCGGTGGGCGTATCCTCCAGCAAAATGCCCTGCTGGCGCAGTTGTTCCCGGATTTCGTCGGCCCGGGCCCAGTCCCGGGTTTGCCGGGCGGCCTCCCGCTCAGCAATCAATGCGCTTACTTCTTCATCCAGGGTGCCGAGGCTGAAAAAGATCACTCCCAGTATTTCGTCATAGCGCCGCAGGGCGGACAGGCACTCGCCGGCCGATGCGCCACTCAGCTCCTCCCGGTCCAGCAGGCCGAACAGCTCGTGAGCCCAGGCAAAGATCGCTCCCAAAGCCCCGGCAATGTTAAGGTCGTCGTCCAAGGCCACTGCCACCCTGTCGTTCGGCGGCGGCAGGGCCGTTCCTTCCCGGCCGGACGCCACCTGCTCCAGCCGCCGGGCCAGCTCCCGCAGCCGGTTGATGGCCTGTTGCGACTCCTGTAGACGGTTGAACGTAAAGTTCAGTTTTTTGCGATAATGGGTAGACAGCAGGGTATAACGCACCGCCTCAGGCGAATATCCCTTTTCCAACAGGTCCGGCAGTATGTAGAAATTCCCCAGTGATTTGCTCATTTTGCGGCCGTCGACGATCAGGTGTTCGCTATGCAACCAGTACCTGACAAAATTGCCGCCGTATATGCACTTGCTTTGGGCAATTTCGTTTTCGTGGTGGGGGAAGATATTATCAACTCCCCCACAATGTATATCGATATTCTTGCCAAGGGTTTGTACGCTCATAATTGAGCACTCTAAGTGCCAGCCTGGCCGTCCAAAACCAAACGATGCAGGCCAACCGTTTTTATCATTTTCATCGGGGAGTGTTTTCCAAAGAGCAAAATCACGAGCTTCAAGTTTATCATACGTATCATCACTTACCCTCTCACCCTTACGGAACTGATCAGGATTGAGGTGCTTTAGCTTTCCATACTCTGGGAATGAGGCGATCCTGAAATAAATCGACCCATCATTTGCTTGATATGCATGATCCTGGTCAAGTAGCTTTTGAATCTTCGGGATCATGAAGGATTCTATCCATTCGGTCGCAATAGTGAATTTTGTAGGTCTCTTAATGTTTAGATCATATAAATGTTGTCTGAATTCCTTCGTGTATTTCTTGGTAATTTCTTCTCTATCAATGCCCTCTTTGGCTGCCCGCTCGATGGTCCGGTCGTCAATGTCTGTGATATTCATGACGTGGCGCACCTTCAAGCCTTTGTAAATCAGGTAGCGCTTCAGCAAATCCTCGAAAATAAATGTCCGGAAATTGCCGATATGGGCCGTGTCATAGACGGTGGGGCCACAGGTGTACAGGCGTACCACCCCGGGCTCTATCGGTACCAGCGCCTCCAGGCTGCGGCTGAGTGTGTTGTATAGTTTCAGTGTCATTGCGGCGAACGGCTGGGCAGGGCCGCTTGGACAATTCGTTCAATCAGGCCGTTAAAGTCGATCTCCACCGCCGCCGCCGCCATGGGCGTCAGGCTGTGGCTGGTCATCCCCGGCAGCGTATTCAGCTCCAGGCAGAAAAATTCACCTTGAGGGTTGAGCCGGAAGTCCACCCGGGCATAGTGGCGGCAGCCCAGTCCGCAGTAGAGCTTTACGGCCGCGTCCTGGATCGCCACGGCGGTTTTCAGCGGCAGGTCCGCCGGGACGGAATAAGTACTCCGGCCGTCACTGTACTTACTTTCATAATCGTAAAGGCCACCCTCGGGAACGATCTCCACGATCGGCAGCGGTACGTCCTCCAGCACGCTGGCGGTCAGTTCCCGCCCCGGAATGTAAGCCTCTACGAGCACCCGGCGACCAAACTCCCCCGCCAGCATCAGGGCCTGGTCCAGATCGCCAGGGATTTCCACCACGCTCAGCCCTACCGTGCTGCCTTCTCGGTTAGGCTTGACCACCACTGGCGGCCCGTGCTCTTTGAGAAAGGCCGCCAGGGCCGGGAATTCTTTCCAGTGTGGCCGGCGGGCGGTGGGGCTCAGGTCCAGCTTGACCCACGCCGGCGTGGCTATCCCCGCCCTAACCATATACTGCTTGGACAGCTGCTTGTCCATGGCCAGCCGTGAGGGGACGGACCGGGAACCGGTGAACGGGAGGCCGGCTTTCTCCAGCGCGGCCTGCACCGTGCCGTCTTCGCCGTCGCCGCCGTGTAAGGCGATGAACACCAGGTCGAAACCCGCCAGGGCCGGGATAGTGGTGGCCAGGTCGCCCTCGTACACCAACGGGACCGCCCGGTGGCCCAGGACACCCAGCGCCATCATGATACGCTCGCCACTCTCGAGCGACACCTGGTTCTCCGAGTTCACCCCGCCCATCAGGACGGCAATAGTCAATGGCTTCTTAGCTGGTCTCATGCGGCGGCAAATTTCCGGTCAGATCGGCGACTGTGTCAAGCAGCATCGCCGGAGGATGGCTCAGATGGTCGCGGGTGGAGCGCCCCCGGCCCGTGAGCACCAGCGCGAAGTCCACTCCGGCCTGCTCGGCCGCTCCGGCGTCGGTCAGGGAATCGCCCACCATCAGGGCCGCTGCCGGGGGGCACTGGTGGTCCGCTAGGGCCCGCAGAACCAGGCCCGGAAGCGGCTTGCGGCAGTTGCAGCCTTCCGCGGGACCATGGGGACAAAGGTATACCCTTGGTTCCACACCCCATTCCTGAAAAAATCGCCGGTGCAATCGATCCACCTCGTCTAAGGACCAATAGCCCCGGGCGATGCCGCTCTGGTTGGTCGCCAAGGCCAACCAGTGGCCGGCGGTCGCCAGGGCACGCAGGGTGGGACCGCTGAAAGGATAGGGCCGCAATACCGATAGGTCCGAGTGGTAGCTCTGTTCCTCGTAATTCAGGGTCCCATCCCGGTCGAACAGGATCAGGCGGTATTTCTTCACCGCTCGTCCGGTTCTGTTTCCCAGGTAATCTCTTTCACTTCCCGGAAATGCAGATGGGATTTAAAGTACAAGATGCCCCCCACCAGGGTGGTGGGAATAAACGCGACGGCATGCAGCAATACGGCCGCTGCCTGGGACGCCGTTAGTTCTACTGCAAAGACACTGGCAAGTAGCAAGATCACCCCGGCGTGATAGGTACCCACGAAACCGGGGGCAGCCGGAATCCCCATCGCCAGGCTGCCCACCACCAGCACCAGGTAGGCCTGGCTCATTGTCAACCCCAAGTCCAACGCCTGGAGCCCAAAGTAGGCGCTCAACAGGTAAAGACCCCAGATTGCCAGGGAGGTGACCAACAGGGCAGGATAGTGCCGGGTGTGACGCAGGCTTTTAAACCCTACCCTGATGTTTTCCACCCAGGTGCGCAGGCGGCCTCGAAGAAAGGTCACCTGGCCCCACCGCGCCAGCGCCACCAACAGCAGAGTCACCAGCAGGGTTCCCGCCAGTGCCCACTGCAGCGCTGTTTGGAACTGCGAAGGCAGGCCGCCCACTAGAGGCAGAAACGCCAGCACCAGGACGAAACTGGCCACATCGAACAGGCGCTCGATTATAACGGTCCCCAGTATCTGGCTGAAGGGCTCATTGATCCGCTTGTGCAGGAAGTAAGCGCGCAGCAGCTCCCCCAGTCGGAAGGGTAATGCGTTGTTGCCGAAATAGCCCACCAGGGTGGCTTCCGAGGTGATCAGCAACCGGGTCCGGCGCACCGGCAGGAGGAAAATCCCCCAACGGTAGGCGCGTACCGGAATACTGATCACCAGCATGGCCACCGATAGCAGTACCAGGCCCAGGTCCGCGCCGGCCAGGACCGTTTTGAAAGCCGCCCAGTCCAAACCCCGAAAAGCCCACCACAGGGCTACCAGGCTGATTGCCATTCCTAATATGACCTTCTTCATACCGCCCTTACCTCAGATCGAGCCGGACACCCGGCAGGTCCAGTAGGGTAAAAAAGGTATCCCGGGCGGCGGCTTCCCAGGCGGTTGGGGGCTGGAATGCTATCCGGTGATCCCACCCGCCGTCATTCTCCCTTATTATAATGGTATCGATCAGGCCGCTGGTGGTGTCAATCATGGCAGTGGCGGTCCAGGGCTGGGTAGAACTCTGGATCAGAAAGCCGGGTGCGCCCTCCACCGGCTCCAGTGGCGTTATCCGGCTTTCGGGCGGCAGTTCCCCGTTGAGCAGCCCTATCCACAGGTTCACCTCGGACCAGCGCAGGGAATCGATGACGGTCTGGTGGGTGTTCAGGTCGTGGAGATACAGCAGGACACCATTGGAAGCATAAACCTTGTCCCAGATTTCCAGCCGGAACACCGCCGGCTCGGCCAGATAAACTGTCCCCCTGAATTCCCGCTCAAGGTCCTCACCGCTGAGCAGGTATCGGTATTCCACCGCCAACGGGGCCTGCTCGAGGAACCTGGTAAGCGCCTGCTGGAAGGCCGCGTCCTGCCCGGGCAGGCTGGTAATCAGCACCCACCCGACCATCAACACGAACCGGCCCCTCATTTATGGCGGGCCTTCGCCGGCTTCAGCGGGTGGCATTCGATCAAACCGGCGTTGCCTGACATCAGTAATCTCAGCCTGGTGGTCATCTTTGGCAGTCCGGGGCGCCCACTCATCGGTCAGCCATCCCGCCGGCCCAATAGCTCTTCTAAGTAGCTCTCATCCACCAGCACCTCGCGGGCCTTGGAGCCGCTATAGCCGGAGATCACCCCGGCGTACTCCAGTTCGTCGATCAGCCGGCCGGCGCGGCTGTAGCCGATGCGGAACCGGCGCTGGAGCATGGACACCGATGCCTGGCGGTGGGCGATTACCAGCCGGGCGGCCTGTTCAAACAGCTCGTCTTGCTCACCGGCGATGGTGATGTCATCCTCCCCGCCGGCCTCCGGGTCGGTGGGCAGGAAAATCTCATCCGGACTGGGCTGGTCCTGGATGAAACCCAGGATGCCGATGATCTCCTTAAGCGAAATATAGGCGGCGTGCAGGCGGATCGGCTCCGAGGCCCCCGGCGGCAGGTAAAGCAGGTCGCCGCGGCCCAACAGCTTCTCCGCGCCCATCTGGTCCAGGATGGTCCGCGAGTCCACCTTGGTGGCCACCTGAAAGGCGATCCGGGCCGGGAAATTGGCCTTGATCAGCCCGGTGATGACATCTACCGATGGGCGTTGGGTGGCCAGCACCAGGTGGATCCCCACCGCCCGGGACATCTGCGCCAGGCGCGTGATCGGTTCCTCCACGTCCTTGCCCGAAGTAATCATCAGGTCGGCCAGCTCGTCCACGATAATCACCAGGTACGGGATGCGTTCCAGCTCGGGGGCCCGGTCCACTTTGGCCCAGTACTCCTCGATATTGCGCACGCCCGCCTCGGTGAAAATAGTGTACCGGCGCTCCATCTCCCGCAGGGCGGCTTTTAGTCCGGCCACGGCGTTCTTGGGGGTAGTCAGGACATACTCCCCGATCCCCGGAGTGGTGATCAGGTGGAAACCCTCCAAAGCCCGGTATGAGGAGAGCTCCAGCTTCTTGGGGTCGATCAGGATGAACTTCACCTCGTCCGGTTTTGCCCGGTACAAAAGGGAAGTGATAATAGTATTGATGGTCACCGACTTGCCGGACCCGGTAGTCCCGGCGATCAGCAGATGGGGCAGCTTGGCCAGATCGAAGCAGAATGCTTCCCCGGTGATACTTTTGCCCAGCGCCACAGTCAGTGGGGAGCGAGCGTTAACGTAGCTGTCGGAACTGATAATGCTGCGCAGGTAAACCATGGCCGGTTGCCGGTTGGGGATTTCCACCCCCACATGCTTGGTGCCCGAGATGGGGGCGATGATACGGATCCGCTCGGCGCTCATGATGCGGGCCAGGTCGTCCGCCAAGACGGTGAACTTGTTCACCCGCACCCCCTCGCCCGGCTCCACCTCGAACAGGGTGATCACCGGCCCCGGCGATATTCGCACCACCTTGCCCACCACCTTGAAGGTGGTCAGGGCCCGTTCCAGTTCCTCCGCTTTGGCCAGCAGCTCCTCCCGCGACTCACCTTCCTCCACCTGGGGGGCTTCGGTCAACAGGTCCACCGGTGGGAACTTGTACTGCCGCCAGCGACTCCTCCGTTCCGCCATGGAGTCCAGATCGCCTTCTTCGATAGCGCGGAGCTCATCCACGGCGATCTCCTGATCGGTGGCGGGAGCAGCGGCTGAAGCCGGCATCGGTGGTTCAAGAGTCGTTTGGGCTGTGGCCGGGCGGCGGGCGGCCCCGGAGGTGGACTTAGCCAGTTTTTTGCCTCGGGGGGTGACGTAGGCCCGGGGCTTGATCACCGTTTTGGCCCGCCGGCGGCGATCCCGCCACTGGTCGAATTTTACCCCCAGCCGGGCGGTGCCCCTGGTCAGCGCGGCACGCATATCCCAGCGCAGGTAACCGCTGACCACCAGGAGATAGGCCACCAACAACAGTACCAGCGAGCCGAAAATGCCCAGGAAGTCATGAACTACCTTTGCCAGGCTCCCCCCGATCAGACCCGACGAAGTGAAGTCTCCCAGTCCCGCGATCACGTACGGGGCCTCGATCAATCCCACCGCCACTGATGTGATCACCGCCAACAGCAGCCCGTACCAGGTCAGGCGCACCGCCGGCCAGATAGGCCGCCCCGCCAGCAGCCAGCCGCCCCACAGCAGGCCCAGCGCCGGGAACACCAGCGCCACGTAACCCAGGGTGAACTTTATCAGGTAGTGGGAAACGTATACCCCCATGATTCCCATGATATTGCGCAGGGCAATCTGATCGGAAATGGTGGGCTCTTCCAGGGGGTTATAGGTGATGATGCTCAACAGGCTGAACACCGATACCGCCAACAGGAGAATGGCGAAAATTTCAACCCGGCGGTTGGCAATAGACGAGATTTTAGTCACGGTGCGCGGTTGCTCCCCGGTGGAATGATTGCTGCAAAATTAAGCCTGGTTGGGATTGATTACGGCCATATTCCACGCAGTGGCCTAAGCCATCAGGCTGGTGTCCTTCACCAGCGGCGGCTTGACCACCTGCGCCCGAGCCCGCCGGCCCCGGATCTCGATCTCCAGGTCACTGCCGGCTTTGGTAAAAGGCCGGTCAACATATCCCAGCCCGATGCCCTGTTTCAAGGTGGGTGATTGGGTGCCACTGGTAACCCGGCCCACCGGCGCGTCCCCCGCAATTATAGTATAGCCCGGGCGGGGAATGGCCCGCTCCTGCATCACGAAGGCCACCAGCCGCCGCCGGGGGCCTTCCTCCTTGACCCGGGCCAGGGCCTGCGACCCGATAAACTTACCCTTACCCAGTTTGGTGATCCAGCCCAACCCGGCCTCGATAGGGTTGGTTTCGGCGGTAATGTCCTGCCCGTAGAGACAATACTTCATCTCCAGCCGCAGGGTGTCCCGGGCGCCCAGACCCACGGCTTGCAGCCCCGCCGCCTCTCCCGCACTCAGCAGATCGTCCCACAACCGGGGCGCGGTTTCCGGGTCGCAGTACAGCTCAAAGCCCAACTCGCCGGTGTAGCCGGTCCGGCTGAGCAGCAGGTCCCGCCCATAGGCCTGTGCTTCCCGGCAGTGGTAAAATTGCAGGTTATCCAGTTCTGCATCCAACACCTGGGCCACGATCCCCCGGCTGGCCGGTCCCTGCACCGCCAGCAGGGCCAGCTGGTCGGAGATGTTCTCCAGGGCACAGTCTTGGGCGGCATTGGATTGCAGCCACTCGAAATCCTGGTCGATATTGGCGGCGTTGACCACCAATAGATAGTGATCGGCCCGGCGGTATACCAGCAGATCGTCCACCAGGCCGCCGTCGGAATAGCACATGGCCGAGTACTGGGCCTGTCCCACTTCAAGCACTGCGGCATCGTTGATAGTCACCCGCTGGAGAAAGGCCAACGAGCCCGCTCCGGCCAGGCGAAACTCCCCCATGTGGGAGACGTCAAATATCCCGGCGGCGGTGCGCACGGCCGTATGTTCGCTGGTGATACCAGTGTATTGCACCGGCATTTCAAAGCCCGCAAAGGCCACCATCTTCGCGCCCAGGGCCAGGTGGCGGTCATATAATGGTGTGTACCGCAAACGGTCAGCTGCCACTGAGGGCCGCCCGGATCAGGTCTTCCACCGCCGGTTGGGCACCGGTCCGTTTCAGGGCCGCCTGCACCGCCCGCCGGGCGTCCGGGTATTTGTAACCAAGGGTCACCAGGCTCCGGATAGCCTGGCTGACCGTATCGGCCGCCACCCCCTCCGGCAATGGTCCCAATGACTCCCAGGCCGGTTCGCCGATGGCCCCGTAGCGGTCCCGCAGCTCGGTGATGATTCGCCGGGCCATTTTCGGTCCCACCCCCTTGATGGCGGTCAGGGCCTCCTCGTCGCCGGTCTGCACCCGCCGGCGGAACTCCTCGGGCCGGGCCCCGCTCAATATGGTAATAGCCGTTTTCCCGCCGATGCCGCTGATAGCCAGCAGGCTGGTGAAAACTTCCCGCTCCTCACGCTCCAGGAAGCCGAACAGCTCCTGGCCGTCCTCCCGCATCTGGTGATAGATCAGCAGGGTCACCTCCTCGCCCGGCTCGGGCAGCCGCTCAAAGGCGTTCAGTGTGATCCAGGCCTGGTAGCCCACACCGTGCACGTCCAGCACCACGTGGTTGGGCTGCTTCTCCAATAGCCGGCCCGCCAGCCGCACGATCATGCCGTCAACCCTTCCAGCCGCAGGTTTTGATGATGGCAGACCGCCACCGCCAGAGCGTCCGAGGCATCCAGTGGCTGGGGCGGGCTGTCCATCCCCAGAATGCGCTGCACCATGTACTGCACCTGCTCCTTGGTGGCCCGGCCGCTGCCGGTAGCGGCGATCTTCACCCTGCGGGGAGCATACTGCCCGATGGGCAGGTGGTGATGGGCTGCGCACACCAGGGCCGCTCCCCGGGCCTGCCCCAGGATCAAGGCCGAGCGCGGGTTGACGCCGTGAAAGGCCTCCTCGATAGCAAATTCGTCGGGATGGGCCATTTCTATGAGCTGGGCAAGGTCGTCGTAGATCACCGCCAGGCGCTCCCCCATGCTGGCGGCGGGCGGGGGCTTGATGGTGCCGTAATCCACCAGGTGCGGCTGACCCCCATCTATGGATATGAGACCGTAACCGGTGCAGCGAATGCCGGGATCGATGCCGAGGATGCGCATCAGGCGGAAAAACCGGCCAGGTCCGCTTCCAGGATGTCGCAATTGGAGGATACCTTTTCGATGTCCTCATTGTCGTCCAGGGCACTCAATAGTTTCAGCAGTTGCCGGGCATCCGAGCCGCTGACCTCCACCGTATTGACCGGCTCCAGGCCCACCTCCATGGCACTGACCGGAAATTGCCGCTGTTCCAGAACTTTCTGCAACTCGATAGCCTTTTCCGCCGGAACCAAGATCACGAACTGTTCCTCGTCGCCTTCGATCTCCTCGGCCCCGTACTCCACAGCCAGATCGAACAGCTCATCCTCGGCCACGCCCGCTGCGGGGATGGTGAGGCTGCCACGGCTCTCGAACTGCCAGGCCACGCTGCCCGATTCGCCCAGGTTGCCGCCGTACTTGGTCATCAGGTGGCGGATATCGGCCACGGTGCGCCTTTTGTTATCGGTCAGCGCTTCGATCAGGATCGCCGCGCCGCCGGGACCGTAACCCTCATAGGTGCAGGCTTCATAACGCACACCGGGCAGGTCGCCGGTGCCCTTTTTGATGGCCCGCTCAATGTTCGCCTGGGGCATATTGGCCGCCTTGCCCTGGGAGATGGCCATTCGCAGGCGGGGATTGGCGTCGGGATCGCCCCCGCCCAGCCGGGCCGCCACGGTGATCTCCTTGATCACCCGGGTGAATACGGCCCCCCGCTTGGCGTCCGTGGTCGCCTTCTTGCGCTTGATACTGGCCCATTTGCTATGCCCGGACATAACCCTTCCTTATTTAGTTCCTTATCCAGGTACAATTTAATAATAACCGCGCAGGTTATCAGCCTTCGTGAGCGTTACCTCACTCAACCCAACCGCCGACCGAGTTCCAAAGCCGTTCCGATCTCGGCCAGCACACTTTCCACATTTGTTTGGACTTGTTCGTTGGTAAACCGCAGCACCCGCATGCCCGCGTTTTCGAGGAAGGCCTGGCGGATGGCATCTTCTTCCGGGGTATACTGATGCACGGGACCATCAACCTCTATTATTAATCGGATTTCCGCACAGTAAAAGTCAACAATAAACCGATCGATAGTGTGCTGCCGCCGGAACTTGACACCGCACGGCTGGTGGTTGCGGAGCCGCTGCCAGAGCTGGTCCTCCGTAGACGTGGGAGAGTGGCGCATTTCTCGGGCCAAGGGCTTTAATTGCTCCCATAGGCAGGGAGCGGTATACCAGCCATACTCAGTCTGAACCTCTCCCTCCTTCCCGCTTCCTGAACTCTTAGAAGAAGTGGTTTCGTTCACATTTCCCCCGTTGACTATCCGCTAAAAACCTCTCCCCTTTACTCCGTAAAGCCCCTCTCCGCCTGCGGAGAGGGGACGGCCGCAGGACGGGGGTGAGGTATCTCCTCAGCAGCGGCCTAATCTTACCAAGTGATTCCTTAAGATCGGTCGCAACTTCGGGGGAGTGCGATGTCTGTCCTGAGACTTACAACGCCCGTAGCCGCTCTTCGGGCAGCCAGCCCGTCTTGCCGTCCAGCAGCTCAATCTGGTACCAGTCGCCGGCCTGCTCATTGATGTCCACCTTCAGACCGCGGTGCAACTCGAACAGCCTGGTGGAACGCTCCGTGGGTGCGCTGTACACCCCCACTGCATCACCGTAGACAATCCCGGTGCGGGTCTGGCCGGTGGTGATCATGCTGTCCACCGTCGCCAGCGCCAGCAACACCACCAACACCATCCCGCTGGCCGTCAGCCAACCCAGCCGCAGCCGGGGCCGCCATTTGCCCAGGGCGAACAGCACCGCTATTACCAGTAATAGCACCGACACCCACTGAATCCATTCGGCGGGCGTAAAACTCCCCCGGACACTGCGGTAGAAGCGGATGAACAGCGGCACTTCCGGCGGCTCGATGCGGTCGGGTACCCGCAGGTTGGTCAGCGACAGGTTATAGCGGGCGTCCTCGTCATTGGGGTCCAGCAGCAACGCTTTTTCGTAGGCCCAGACCGCCCCGGCGATGTCCTCCAGGCGGTAGTAGGCATTTCCCAGGTTATAGTAGAGCACTTCCGAGTCGTAGCCACTGGCGACTATCGATTCAAATTCCTGCACCGCCAGGGCCCACTGCTGGTTAGCGTAGGCCTGCAACCCCCGCCGGTAGCGGCGGTCCACTTCCTTGACGGCCGCCGCCAGGATCAGCGCCGGCAGCAGCAGCAGCAGCAACCGGCGGCTCAGAAGGCCCATTGCCGGTCCAGGTCTTTTAAGGCCGCCAACAGCGCCGCTCGATCGCTGTCCACATTCCCCAGGGCTACCGGCGCGAAGCGGGCCGCCGCCGACTGCTGTAGCACCTCCAATAGCCGGGCTTTCTGCTCAGCCGGAGCCCCGTACCGTTCCAGCAGCGCCGCCACTTCATCAGCTGTGTATTCCTGATCATGGCGTCCCAGCCTGCGGTTAAGATAGAGGGTCACAGCCCGGCTGAATTCGCCGTAGATCTGCACCGGTTCCCCGGCCGCTTTTTCAATCACGGCCTGGGCGGCGACATAGGCCCGCCGCACCCTCAGACCCGGGCCCATAGCCGTCGCCAGGACCCGGGCCCGCTGGCCCAACCAAGGCGCCGCAAAAAAGAACATCGTGGCTACGTTCAACAGCAGGATCCCGGGAGTATACCAGCCCTGACCGGTCTTTAGCCACCGGGGCCGGGTGGACTTCTTGAAGCGAATATCCTTGCCCAGGATGGCCACCTCCTGGCGAGAGAAACCGGTGGTGCTGACTACGCCGCCGGAACGGGGGGACACCTTCAGGTTGAACGGGCCAATGGTACTCGTGAGAAATTGCCCGGCCTGCGGCTCGAAATAAGTCAGTCGGATGGGTGGGATAGTGAACTCGCCGGCTAGGCGGGGGATGATTACGTATTCCAGGGTTTTACTGCCACCCACCACATCCCCCAGTGACGGTTCGGTGCTGACCTTAGGGTCGAACACCTCCAGGCTGCTGGGAAATCGAACGGGGGGCGCCTCCAGCGTTTTGGTATTACCGTGGCCGGAAATGATAACACTCAGGGTAACGGCTTCGTCCTGCTCCACCTCCTGGTAGTCCAGACCGCCGGAAAGGGCGAAATCGCCCACCACTCCCCGGTAGTTCGCCGGCCGGCCGGTGGTAGGGACCGGCCTGGCGTGGATATCAAGCGCCGGCGAGGCCAGGAGCTTGTTTTCCACCCGCCCGGGACTCAGAAACGAGAAATCGTCAAAGAAGGGATCACGGCGACGCCGGCGCGACTGCACCCCGATCTTGAGCACCAACGGGTCCACCGTCAATTCACCCGACCGGGTGGGGAACAGGGCCAACCGGCGAACCACGGCGGAATAATAGCGTTGTCCCTCGATCACCTCCTCACGCAACTGCAATTTGCTGGGAGCGAACAGCTCCTCGGTCCAGAATCCGGTCAGGTTCGGCAGGGAAACCACCTCCCAGCCGGAAATGTTGACCTTGGTGTAAAGGGTCCAGGTTACTGTAACCTGCTGACCACGGTAGAGTTCCTCGTGATCCACCTGGGCCAGCAGGAACAGGGAACTAGTGCCACCCTGGGCCCCGTGCCCGGTGATCGCCGCGGCCGGTTCCACCTGGATTGCGATCGACCTTGTGTGCACCCGTTTTCCATCCACCGTTACCGTCTGGGCCGGGATTTCCAAACGACCGCTGCGCTTGGGCAACAGCGTCCACTTATACGAGGAGATGGAGGTTACCGCACCGTTGAGGATCTGTACGCTGTGGGAGGTGCTGGGACCTGACAGCAGCTCGAAATCTTTCAGGCCTAACAGGGTGGCGGTCTGAATCCGGCCTCTCTCTGACCTGATCTCGAACGTGATGGACTGCCCCTCCACCACCCGCTTGTCGCTCACCAGGGCAACCACCTGCGGCGCCGCCCGGCTCGATACCACCGCGGACATCAGCAGCCCGGCGATTATCACCAGACGGTACGGTCTTGAAGTGCACAACATACTATTATCTTATCGGTTACTGAACCGTAGTTTCAATATCATCCGTTTTAAAAAGCAGCCTGCTACCAATCCTTTTCCAACTTGGTGGGCGACTGCGGCTGGTAGACCCGCTTGAGCAGGTTCTGCTCATTGGCCCGCAAGGCGTTCAGGATGGCCTCCGCCTCCTCCCGCTCCAATTCTTCCCGGGCCCGGGCTTCCTGCACAGCCTCGGTCTGGTCTTGCGACCGGCTCTTTGATTGTTGCTGTTCCTGGCTCTGCTCGGCTTGGCTATCCTCCGGCTGCTCCCCCTCTGTCTGCTGTTGCTCACCCGATTCTTCCGGAGAATCACCACCGGAGGAATCCTGCTCCTGCTCAGAATCCTGATCCCGCGATTGCGATTTATCCTGCCGCTGTTGCTGCTCCTGCAGCAGGGTCGCGATCTCGTAGTTCACCCGGGCGTCCTCGTCCCCCGGATTGAGCTCCAACGCCCTCCGGTAGAAGTCCCGGCTTTCAGCCACGTTGCCCGCCCGGAACAGGCTGTTGCCCAGGTTATAATAGATCCGCGACTGAGCCAGCCGATCCTTCGATTCCAGAGCCGCCTGATACTCCCTCAAGGCCCGCTGGTAATCGCCGATGCTGTAAGCCAGGTTGCCAAAATTATAATGCAGTAGCGGCTCCTCGGGATGTTCCCTGAGCAGCTGCCGGTATTGATCCCACACCGGCTGCAACTCCGGCGGGGGCTGGGGCGGAGCAGCTTCGGGGGCGCTCTGGGCCGCCAACAGCGACAAGAGCCAGAGCCCTATGGCCACGCTACGCATAACGGCTGCGCGCCCGGGGGGCTTTCCGGCGTCCGCCTGGCAATAGCAATTCCGCCACTAAACACAGCAGGGCCGGGAAAACGAAATATTGGTAACGGTCCTCGAACTGGGTAAACTCCTGGCTCTTCAAGGTCCGCTTCTCCATCGCGCCGATCTCCTCGGCCAGGGCCGCCAGGCTGCCGCTGCGGTTGTCCACCCGCCGGTAGGTACCGTTGCCGGCCCGGGCCAGTTCCTCCAAAACCAGCTCGTTCAGGATCGAAGTGACTACCCGGCCGTCGCGATCCTTCTTGAACTCGGTGCCGTCGCCGACCGGGATCGGGGCACCGGACTGCGAACCGATCCCCACCGTATGAATGATTATCCCCTGATTCGCAGCCTCCCGGGCCACCTCAAGCGCTCGACCGTCGTGGTCCTCTCCATCGCTCAGCACCACCAGCGCCTTGAACTTGCGTGACTCGCCATCGAAGGTCCGCAGGGCCAGGTCCAAAGCCTCCCCGATGACGGTACCCTGCAACTCCACCAGCCGGGTATCCACAGCATTCAAAAACAGCCGGACGGCAGCGTAATCCGAGGTAAGGGGACAATGCAGGTGGGCTGACCCGGCAAAGACGATAATGCCCACCCGGTCACCTTCCAGCTGGGATATCAGGTGCCCCACCTCGTACTTGGCTTTTTCCAGGCGGCTGGGTCTCACATCGGTAGCGTCCATACTCACGGAGGTATCCAGCAACAACAGCACGTCCGCGCCCTGGTGCTCCAGCTCCACCACCCGGGTGCCCACTTTAGGCCCCGCCGCGGCGATGATTAGCAGTCCCAGTCCGGCGAACAGGAGCAGGGTCTTGTCGGTTTGCCGCGGCAGCCGCAGCCTACCCAGCACGTACCATTGCACTCGTTCCTCACCCAGAGTCCGCAGGGCCCGGTTAGCCCGGCGGCGAAACACCAGGCTCCAGACCAACAACCCCAGCCAGGGCACCAGCAACAGACCGCTGAGCGGGTAAGCGAATTGGATCATGCCACTATCTTTCTGAAAACACCGGTCCCCACCGCCGGCAGCAGCAACCCCAGCAAGCTGGCCGGGATCACCAGCCAGCCGTAAAATTCCTGGACGTTGAGGTACTCATTCACTTCAATCTCGGTACGCTCCAGCTTATCGATCTGGCCGTAGATCTCCGCCAACGACTCCTGATCGGTGGCCCGGAAATATTGCCCCCCCGTAAGATCGGCCACTGCCTGGAGAGTCTCTTCATCTAAGTCCACCTCCACCTGCACCATCCGTTGCCCCCAGATGGGGTCCGAAACCGGGTAAGGCGCCAGGCCTTGGGTGCCGGCTCCAATGGTATAAATCTTGATATCGAATTTCTGAGCCAGCTGGGCAGCGGTAGTGGGGTCCAGCTCGCCGGCGTTGTTGCTGCCGTCCGAAAGCAGGATCATCACTTTGCTCTTGGCGGCCGAGTCCCGCAGCCGGTTGATGGCATTGGCGATGGCCATGCCGATGGCCGTTCCGTCGTACTCCTTGTCCACGCTCCGCACCCGCGCCAACAGCTTCTGGAGCACCTGGTTGTCATGGGTCAGCGGACATTGGATGAAAGACTCACCGGCAAAGATTACAATTCCCATGCGGTCGCCGGGCCGGTCCTGGATGAACTGGCGAGCCACCGTTTTGGCCGCTTCCAGGCGATTGGGCTTGAAATCGGCCGCCAGCATCGACGAGGATATATCCAGCACCAGCATGATATCGATCACCTCCACCCGGTTCTCCCGGATCACGTCAGTCACCTGGGGCCGGGCCAGCGCCAGCACCAGCAGCACCAATAGCAGGTAGCGCCCAGCCAATAGCAGCTTCACTTTCAGGTTGCCCGAGCGCAGGGCTGCCCGATCGAACATCTCCAGAGAGGAGAAGCGTAATACCCCTTCCTGCCCGCGGCCCCGCCGGACATGCCAGGTATGCAGCAGCGGTACCACCAGCAGCAGGAGCAGCCACCACGGTTGTTGAAATTGAGGCATGTATCAGACCGAATAGTTTTGCTCTATAAAACGGCTGAGCTGGAAGATAGTTTCCTCTTGGAAGTAATTGGCGGTCAGTTGCAGCCCCACCGGCAGGCCGTTGCCCGAGAGGCCCACGGGGATGCTCAGAGCCGGCACACCGGCCAGGCTCATGGGCACGGTAAACACGTCCGACAGGTACATGGCCAACGGGTCTTCCACCCGGCCGCCGATGGGAAAGGGAAAAGTGGGGGCCGTGGGGGTCAGCA
>SDBU01004718.1_pt1 | contig 16596 bp, 10 predicted proteins | sample 2277071 | NCBI WGS metagenome assembly SDBU01 (sample SAMN10397929, study PRJNA504765) | marine sediment metagenome | isolation source: marine sediment core GS08_GC12, 126 cmbsf | place: Arctic Ocean: Gakkel Ridge, Loki's castle | collected 2008
CCCATCAACGATGATTTGACCTTGAGTAGGAATAATCTCTCTCAATATCATTTTTAAGAGGGTTGTTTTTCCTGAACCACTGGGCCCAGTGATAAAGTAGAAATCTCCTCTCTTCACGTGAAATGTAACATCAGAGAGGGCCCACCGGGGTGGTTGGTACTGCTTCCAGATGTGATATAGTTCTATCATCTTAAATTATTATGTTGGGCGGTAAAAGTTGTCTTTGGTGAGTTGACACTCCTTCTAGAAAGTTTGTATTTTACCTCTAAGTCCTTTGGCAACACAACCAAGTCAACATCATATAGGTCTTTAAACTCATCATTCCAATCTACATACAATGAAAAAGGAACCCGTACCATCTTATCATTTCCTTTCGCATCCGTAATATATTTTTTCTCTCCACCCGTAATAAGAATTTTACTGACCATTAGCCTTACCATGCCTCTTCTGACTTCTGGAGTTGCCTCTTTGAACTTTTCACCGAAGCCATCTACAGTATCAACAATCCCTAAAATATCCTCAATTTTACCATCATATAAAGTTTCTTGCCCCTCTAAATATTCAATTTCACCTTCGATTTCAATTAACTTATCCTTCGTCTTTTCCATCTGTTCTTTGAAAAAATCTTCAGGAATATCGCCATTAATTTTACTATCAAATAGTGCTTCGCGTTTCTTTTTATTTTTACCTTGTTCCGATTTTAACAGTGTCACCTCTTTTCTGATTTTCTTTCTTTCATTATCTTTGCCTTCAAGTATTTTCGCTCTGACTGTATTCCACTTATTTCTTTTAAACTTCAATCCACTGAATTCCTGAGACAATAATCTTCCGAGGTCATTTTCTTGAATTGTTCCAGTATCACATTTCTTCTTTTCTAAATAAACAATTTTACTTTTGTACCTGTAATAATAATTTCCACTTTCATCTTTTTCAACAAGTTCTTTGTTAATTGGTGTTCCTTTTTCATCAGCAAAATATACGCCTCTCGTGCAATGATAGCCTATATAATAATGTTTGTTTATTTTACCTGTTTTTTTACTTTTATAAGGTATGTCTGTTTTTTCAGCTAAATAAGCTCTACCACATTTTCCACAGGTAATAATCCCTTTGAATTTCCAGTCTGTTTTGCCTCTTTCGTTTGACGTATTTCTTTTCTGATCTTCCAATATCTTTTGGTTTTTATCATACTGTTTTTTGGTTATCATCGCCTCAAATCCAGGCGTTTCATTTTTATAACGTTCTCCGCCATAAATGAATTCGCCGTAATAAAATGGATTTCTTAGAATCCACCACATCGTTGATTTGTGAAACGTATTACCTGCTTTTGATTTTAGACCTATCTTCTCAGCATACATAATGATGTCATTTAAAGACCACCCGCCATTGTTGAAGAATAGAAGTACCTTTTTAACTTTTTCAAAATCCGGACTATTTTTTATTCTAATTGAACCTTTTGTAGTTCTTGGAACATTTTCATAACCTATGGGTGCTTGGCATGGAAGTTCGTTTCTTGTAATTTTTTCTTTAAGTCCTTTCTCAACTTCTTCTCTTAAATTAGATGATTTGTGTCTGGAAATTGCACCTAAAATATCACCCAAAAGTTGATCTGTTGATGAACCTTTTCTATTAAGAACCCGGTTTTCTTTAACTAAATGAAATTCAAAATCGTGCTTCTTAATAAGGTCTTCAATATAAACTTCATCTTTTTTGTTACGCTGAAGTCGATCAGTTTTTTCTACAAGAATATGTTTGATATTGTTCTCTAAACAACTCTTAATCATTCTATTAAATTCAATCCTACCTTCTTCTTTAGCTGACTCAGTGGCACGAAAATCTTCAATAACTAAATAACCATTTTCTTTTGCCCAATTTTTTAGAAATTTTTCTTGAACTTCAAGTGATAACCCTTTTTCCTGTTTTTTACTGGATACCCTTCGGTAAAGGTTACAATAAATTTTTTCAGTCATTTAAAATCTCCCTTATTTATTCTTTTTATTTCCCCAAATTCCTTCTTGCAGTTTTTGCAATACCACTGAGGATCATTTAAACCGATACAACAGCCACCAAGTTTGATTTCTCCTCTTTCTGCTTTCTTCATTCCTTTCGGCGAGGGATAACCATAAACAATAGGAATGGTATTTTCTGATTGGCATTTTGGGCATTCAGTTGGATATTTAGATTCTTTCTTTGCCTTTTTTGGTTCAAAAACTATTTTATTTTTCTGCCCGTATTTTGGTTTTGTGTGTCGTTCCCTACCAGTCAAAAACGGCGAAGGAATTACCTCAGGAAAAGCTTTACAAGAAGAACCATATGGATCTTTTAAATGTTCACAATTCAAACAGGTCTTTCCTTCATTCTTAAAAATCCGTTTTACGTTTTCAAAATCCTCTTCATCAAAATCAATAAATTTATCATGAACTTTGCAATAATACCCGCCATAAACTAGTTTCCAAGTTTTCCGGCATTCTTTCGTGTGTCCTTTAATCATTATATTTTTTCTGCTTTAATTATTTTTGGATACTCCTATAAGTAATATAGTAAAATTTTACGCTTTTGTCCACCCCTTAGGGGTAATTTTTTATTTTTTATGGGGTTTTTGGGGGAGAAGGGGGTTTTACCCTACAATAGGGGTTATTCTTGCCCATTCTTATGGGGGGATCGCGCACGAGAGGGCATACGGCGGAGCTTTAGGAATACCCTAATACAAAGGGTTATGGGTAAATTACCCTGTATGTGAGAATTAATGCCTGGAGTAAAGGTGGGGTGGGATTATTCTGCTATCTTAAATAGGAACTTTGCTCAATGAAAAATTTTAGGATCGTCTTGGAAGTCCTTCTATACCTAGCTCGCCTCTTAACCACTCGTGATAAGATCCTATGTGGCGTTTTCCATAATCAAGTTCATTCATAGATTGAGTGAGCATTTCTCGATTGTCACCAAATCCAATACGGTGGCTCTTTACTCCTTCAACTAATTGATCTCGCCACAATTTAATATTCTCTTTTTTTTCTCCTTCTGCCCGTTCATACAGTTCCATCATTTTCATAGTAGAACTTAAATATTCCCCAATAAATTCAAATTTAAACTTATCAGAAACCCTACCTTCTTTATATGTATATGTGAAAATTGAGATAGATAATGACCACATTCTGATTAATTCACTTCCAATCTGCCCGGGAGGTCTTTCTCCTTGTTTAAAGTTCTTGGTACAGAGGTCGTCAAAATCATATAATATTTGCTTCATTAAATACACAAATGGAGTGGGAAAATCCATATTTGCATCTATATTCTCCCAGACATCTTTATCAAATTTACTGTGGTCATAGACATTTCGGAATAACTGGAATAGGTCAGAAACATAATAATCGTCCTTGCCTTCAATCTTTATCGCCTTCTCAAGCATAAGGACATGCGTTTTCAAGGCTAAATAAATGGGGCATGACAACCTTGTACCTTCACCCTGGCTAGCGATATAATTCTCATCATTCTGATTATATGATATATCGAACTTTCCAGATGCTATTTCCCCAGCCGCAAATATTATTAGCGGATAATCAGCCCTTACACTCATATACCACTCAGGTTTTTGAAGTGTTTTATCAACAAGCTTCCTTTCTTCTTTAGTTAGGCCTGTATGCTCTCTGCCTCCATATACAGATACTATTGCAGAATGAAGGGGCGAAGTATGCGCAGTCACAAGCTCTCGCATAATGTTATTTGTCACCCTGAATCTATTAGTAAGCTTTTCTATCAATTCTTTATTAGAAAATAAATCCAGATGTATCCAATTTCGCGCACTAACCGTATGCCTCACAAATTTTCTCTCAAATAACAACTCTAAGGTTTCTGGTTCCAGAACGCCTGCCAGTGATTCTTTATTCCTATTCAGGATTCTAATTAGCTCACCAAATTTATCTTCATAAAGGCAAGTTAGAATGAGTTCTCGGAACTTTTCATTTTTTTTTGTTGTTAATTTAGCTCTATACCAATAAATAACCGCAATTATTCCGCCAATGACAGGAAGAAAAAAAGCCCAGATCATAGATGCAAGATCCGACCATGGGAGAAATTTGTAATGTAATGTAGGAACAGCATAGCGCCATATTAAGATAATTGCAGAAGATCCAATTAATAATATGATTAGCCATATGGGCACAAAAATATGTACAGATAGCCTTTGTATAGGTTGCGCCAGTGCATATATCGCAATGATTATTCCTATTACTGTTAATAATCCCTCAAGACTCAAAATTCCCTCTCTTTTTAACTGAGATTACTAAAAATTATAGCATAAATGCTGGGATTTTGTCAGGAGCCATATTTTCTTAAAATAATTATCATTGTCGTTAATTTTTCATATTCCTTAATATTTTGTATTACTTATTGAGCGTGAATGAGGCGTGATACCGTATATAGCCCCCACCCCCTATTGACTCCTAGCTCAAGCTGATTTTCTACGGCTATAAATAATTTCTTACCCCTATGATCCTCAGGCGATCCTCTCCCATCAATAAGGTTTATATGGGGATCATTCCTTGATCGTCTCGTGGGTATTTTATTAACTTGTTTACTTATAATAACTTACGAAAAACTTTACTATACTAACAATTATCTAGGGCTTATTAAACATATAGGTAAAATTTTTTTAAGATATTATTTGTAATTTATCCCTACCCCGGGTTGACTTCGACGACCTCTCGCCAGATTCGTGAGACCTAACGAATCCTTGCCGGACTTTCTTAGATTATGATCCTCATTCATTCGATTTAAAGACTTATATGATACTTTTTCACAGTTATCCCCTGAATTCTTCCCTCTTCTCTGGTTAATTATGCTGTAATATATTTTACCCCTAATATAATTTATGCTTACTTTAGCCCTGGGATCTTCAATGCTAATATTAAAACTGTTTCAAGCCTCATCTCTGATTTTTATTATTTCTTCTCTCTGATCCCCTAGGCATTTTAGATCAGATCCTGTATGGCTTACTGTGATCCTGTTTAATCTCTAGGTTAGATCTAAAGCCTCACCCCAAGAAATAAAGGGTTGTTTGGTGGTGGACGTGTTTGCATGTGCAGGGAGGCTCTTAAGTCTCAGCTTTATTCCCCTATCCTCTTCTTATTATTATGATTACGTGGTTTTATACTACCTACGATATTCATTCATTTCTCGCTTCTTCTTACCCAACTTATAAGGTCTCGTTCAATTTCAATAGTACTGTATTTTTAAGAGTGCAAATATCTCCATAATCAGAACTTGCACTATTGCACTCTTGACTGAAAGTAGGGAAAATACAGCCGTTTTTGAAATATTTTGAAAAAGTTGCACTGTTGAAATAGTAAAAAATAAGAATATCTGTATATAAATAAATATCTTATTTAAGAGTGCAAGAGTGCAAACTCAGGATATGGAGAGTTTTACACTCTTCTTTTTCAGACCAATTCAAGAGTGCAACTTTTCTATTTTTCTATTTTTTATTGCCTTTTTGTTCACTTTTTTCAGGTAATTTGTAGAACCATTCTTTCCCCTCTTTCTCAGATACTATTCCCAATTTTGCTTTTGCCGTTTTTAGGGTTCTTATCTTGATGTCATTTGCCCTAGCCGCCTCGTCAATTTCAGTTGACTTTCTTCTTCCATGCTTTAGTATAGATTTTAGAAAATCTTGTGCTATATGAATAGGTCCTTGCTTGCCTGACAATTCGGCCTCTATGTCCACATAAGAAAATTCATCTGTAAAAGTGAGGTTTGGTTCATCTTTATCTGTCCCAAATATCCTAAATACCATTGCCTTGTCTGGCTTTTTTGCTATGTTCATCTTGAGGCAACAGAATTTTCTTTTCTCACCAGTTTTATCCTCATCATCATTCATAACCAGCCACACAGACCTTACACCCGCCAGGAATCCAACAGTGCCGCTTATCCGATAAACTGCCTTCATTGCCACATCTTTGTTCAAATGGGCAACTAAAATAATAGAGATTTCATGCTTTTCTGCTAAGGCAGATAATGGTGCTAATATTTTACCCCTAACTTCTGCATCCATTTTCATATCAATCCCACTCATATAGGCAGTAATAGGGTCAATAATTAACAGTTTGATGTCTTTCCTTTTTTCTAGGAATATGCCAAGTTTTTCTATGTCATCTCTAAAGTTAAAAAGTTTTATAGAATCCCTTTCTTTTATGCCATCAATTATATTGACCTTCGACGGATCTCCATTTGTACTGTCTATCCTCGGTCTCACAGTATCAGCCACACCATCTTCGGCAGTTAGTATAAGGACTGAACCTTTTTTAGTTATCCTATTTGAGGTATGAGGCAAAGGTTTGCCTTTAGTTACATAAGAAGCCAAGAACATTGTGAGAAAGGATTTTCCTACATTAGGGTCTCCACAGATAATTGTCAGTTTTCCTTTTGGGATTACTTCCCACCACAACCAGTCAATCTTTTCAGCCTCTACCTCATTGAGTGGTATTATTTTCAACCCCGCATCTTCATCTGCAAACTGAATACCCATATCTCTTGTTTTTTCTAAATTTTCTATCATCTTGTCGAATTCCAATTTAGGCAAATGTTTCCTAATACCATCCATTAAAATATTTTTCCCAACTTGATGTTGAGCAAATTTGATGATCTTGTCTCGACTGTAATCAAAATTTGCTTCCCGCTCCAATTTCAAAATATCAAAAAGAACATTTAGATATTCATCTTCTGGCAAATTTTTGTTTTTGTCTAAATTCAAAAATGACTTAACTTCTTCTCTAAATTGAGGTGGTGTAAATATTTCATCATATTCACGATAAAAATTTTTGATGATTTTGAAGAAATTCTGAAGGACTGGATTATCGAAAGATTCAGGTTTTAATATTGATATACACAAAGATACATACTTTGGGTCTTCCCATCCTAATTTTGAGCAAGCCAATATTGAGGCAAAAATCTCTTTTTGCATGTCTTGAGTAAAATCTAAACTTTCAATTTTTTCTTTAGGCATTTTTTAATCTCCTTTAATAAAAATTTTGATCTAAAATAAAAAAAGCCAGCATTCAAGCACCCATTTTTAGGGATTTTGAATACTGGCTTAGATTAACTAATTCTGTATTTATTGTGGGTTTTTAAACCCGCCATTATTTATAGCAATATTATACCAAAAATTCAATCCCAAGTCCACCCTATGTCAAGGGTTTTTATCGTCTAATTAACAGGGATAGAAATAGCAAAATATTTTTATATAAATAGGAAGAGGAGAAATTTACCACTTTTTTTTATGCAACAGAAACATTTGAAAAAAATTATTGAGAAAATCCTTTCCCCCTGATCGTCTATTTCAATGAGGCGCTAATTACGCTCTGCTGTCTTTTTCAGAATCGGGAGGCCGGAGCTATTTAAGTTTCTGGCTTCCACTCTCCTCTCGATATGCCTGAAATATACAAAAAATAGACTTCTTCTCCTTTATAAAATTGCTCAAAATAGCTTTTCTTTTTCTCTTCTAACTAATTAACAATATTTACAAAATCTGTGCCTTCTAAAGGTGTTCCATCCTTTAAATTGGCAGTAAGTAACAATTCAGTTGTTCCCGCCGCTAAGACTCCTATCTCTACTAAGTCCTGCACATCAAAGAAAACCATCATATCTATATTTTCATCCCATGGGTCTACGTCTTCATAGGAATAGGCAAGTTTTTTGCCCTTCTTACCTCTAGAGGCTAAAGATATACCTCCAATTGCGATAGTTTCGGGGTCTATCTCTGTTACATCGAAGTTCGCACTGCCTAGGATAGCTACTGGCAATAAACCATGTTCGCCCAAGTTAATGCTGTTAGGGTCGCTTCCTGGCTTGATGTCGATCTCAACCTCGATGACCTTACACTTGCCCGCACTCCCAGCGAAGTAAATGGCCTGGATTTCGCAAGCAGAAAGAGCACGGTTGAAGATTTCGACTTCGTCGATATCTCCATGGAATTCATAAGTAGGTTGTACAACAGTGTGGGTGGGCTCGTTTCCGATGAAAACATTCGTGCTTGCGTTGAGCGTATTCTTAATCGTACCTGTACCAGGTGCATTTCCAACCTCTGTGCCATTAATGAACACTCGAACGATGCTTTGGTCATATGTGATAGCCACATGTGACCATTCATTCAGAGGAACTGTTCCAGCATTCAACCAGACATCCCCACCAGTCAATCGAAGATCGGCTATGAGTTGCCCATCACCAATTCGCATTGCCCATCCATCCCATTCAGTACATGAAACCACTGATCCATAAAGCATATATTGTGATGGTTTAACCCACGCGTCAATGGTGAGATGGCTAAATGCTTGTTTGAGCGTAGCTGGATTGCCAAGGTCAATCCGATCATAGCCGCCAGCAAAACTACTAAACGCATCACCAACTTTACCAGCCTCAAATATCGCACCATACACCGTACCATCGTTATTGTTAACAATATCATCTGCAGTCCCATCCCCAGGCCACCAACCTACCATGCTAGACGGAGGATCTACACACTCAGGCGGTGCTGGCGCTTCCGCACATACAGCATCTATATCAAAAGCATCTGCATTGCCGGTATGTAGTCCTTTATCCGTAGTGTCAACTATCTTCACGTACTGTATACGTAAGTCTCCTAAATCAAAGGTGGAAGGATGTTGCACTGATGTTATGCTAGTATTGTTTTTTGCCATTCCCAGATACGTCCAGTCCACTCCGTTTTGACTCACATACACGTCTGCCGTTTCTAAAGGATAATTACCTTGTATTGTGGGTGAGCACTCATAGACGGTGAGTTGACCACTGACGGGGATACAGAATTTCAGAATCATCCAGCCGGAAGGGGAAGTATCTGAGGCGAATCCCAGACTGAAGAAATTTCTCCAAGGATCAGGGGCAGCGTCTGGCATACCAAGAGCGTTGTTGAGAATGGATCGTATTGATTGAACTTTATCGCCATCTAGTTCTATACCTTGAGTATAATCAACAACTTCACAGGCACAAACTTCATCATTTGCTGCCGTTGAAGCCGCCGGCACCATCATCAGAAAAACCATCAGCACCACGGCAAACAAAATCCCGAAAATTACTTTTCTCATTAAATCCTCCTTTTTTAATTAATAATTTTTAACTTTGTTTTTAATTGTGTATTTTTCCCTTGGCATCACTCCCTTTTTTAAGGCATTGGGTTCGCCTCATCTATATAAATTGCTGTTGCAATTGTTGGAGAGATGAATTCTTTGTTGCTGTTTGAAGATAGCTTCCTTCTCCCGAGCTAAATCTTACTATCCGTTTTTAAACGATAATGTTTTGCCATCAACATATGAACACTTAGAAGGCGGGGCCATTGCTGTCCCTGCCTTGAGCGTTTGAAACCTAATGGGACATTGATAAGCAACTATTATTTTTTTTTCTTCGAATGCTATTCTTCTTCCGGATGCTGAGCATCTGCGTAGGAGATTCCCACGCCAGCCACCCTGAATACGATGGAGTTCCAATCTGTCGGCGACCAGTCAGCAGTGGTAGTTCTGTCTGATGGGTTCCCAGTTGCACTGTTAGTAACTTCCCAAAGTAATTCTCCAGTATCGCTGTCTATGACCTCAATATCATAGCCTGAAGAGTGATATTTTGTGATCCCGAGATGCTTTCCATCTGGTGACCAGAATGGCCAGCGAGCGTCTTGCTTCACCCAACGTCTTGATTCTTCTACAGGGGAACCGAGAGAGTCTATGGAGATCACTTCAACCCAATACCCGGAGTGAGCGTCGCCTTCTCCGCAAAAGAACACGATTTCCTTTCCATCTGGAGAGAATCGGGGTTCATACTCAGAAGTATCTGATGTTTCTGTCAATTGTATTCGGTCGTCGATATTAAATGTCCCATCTAGTCTTCGTGGCACAAGGTATAGGTCTGCTTTCCCTGTTTCTATTCTCCAAAAGACCAAAAATTTTCCGTTGGGAGAAATGTCAAAGTTTTCAACGGGGTATGATGCCTCAACTGATGTTCCACCATAAAGGATCTCGTACGGCTCGCCGATCACATCGACATTACTTCCTCTGATTTTGACATCTACAGCGTAAATATATTCGTACCATACACCCTTCTCTTGGTATCCGTACCAGAAATAGATCGACTTCCCATCAGGAGTCCATACAGGAACACCGACCAAAGGGACACTATCATTGGGGGCTGGATGGTTATCAGCATCAAAGACTGTTAAAGTCGTATTGTCATCAACCTTCTGGATAATAATCTCCCCCCAAGCCATTTTTTCGTTCGAGTGATAAGCTATCCATTTTCCATTAGGCGAGAATCGTGGGCATCTCTTGTTCCCAAGTGTAAGAGCACTATATTCATACACTAAAGGGGCTTTTGTCGCTTTTGCAATCCCTACGAGGCAAGCAATTACTAAAATGCTCATCACCGTTAATGCTAAAATCTTTTTTTTCATTTTACTCTCCTTCTTAAATTTTTAATTTTGGCCTTTTAATTTTGATTTATTACCTTTTCCCTTGGCATCACCTCCCTTCAGTTGCCATTCTTCAGAGCCATATAACGATAAGAAACGTGAGAACGAAGCTGCAAACTTGGACTCTTGGGAATAGAACGGATTTTCTTTGTCAGAGTGAGAGTAACTCATTTAGCCCCATTAAACCCACAACATAGACATATTCTAGAAAATGCCTCTTTATATAGCAATCGGGCTTTGGTTGTATTTTTTGCTAGGAGAAAGTCTTATATTATGGAGTGCCATCTCATACCAAAGACCTAGGTCTTTTGGTCTAGGTCGAAAGTACCACATCAACGATTTCTTCGTTTGGCTGACGCCTATTGTCGTGGCGACGTTCTATCTCAATATCCTGCTGGGTCTTCCTTCTCTCGGTATAACGCTTATCCAATATGACCTGAACATCCTTTTGACCTTTAAAAGTTTTGATTAGTTCTTCTTCGAGATGAGCGTAAGGCTGCCGAATGATGATAGACATATTGCCAGTCCCTTCTTCAGACGGGGACACTCCTTTAAGGATTCTCAATATGAATTGTGGAAGAACACTCTTCACTACTTATTCCTCCCTTTTCTTAGTAAAATCTAATTAGAATCTAAGCGGAGGCTAGTTGTCAATAAGACTTTAGTTGGATTTTTTCTAGGACTAAAGACCTAGGACTTTCGTTGAGATAGATTTAATCCAGGGAAGCCAGGGCTTTAGGTGATTTGGCTTCGGGCGATCTCTATTAGTATTTTTATAATTCTAAAAAAAAATTTATGAAAATAATTCTCTAACGATTTCCTTGAAATCTTCCGGAATATTTGTAGAATCCTCAAAGAATTTCTTTGCGTCATAAGTCTTACTAAAATGGCCTGAATGCCCAACAGCTTCTTCTAATCTATTTGGCAATGTTACTGCTTTATTATCATTAAGGAGACTACGAATGTTCTCATTTTTTTCGGAATCTGGTTCTCCATCAAGTTCATGTAATATTACATAAGGAATGCCAAAAGCATTTAGAAGTTTCATATACTTTGGCATCTCGTCTTTATTTTCAGTTGCTACTATTGTGCATCCCAATTCTTCTGGGAACTCCTCGAACAGAGAGAGTTCACGTCCTGTTGCTATAATAGCAATGACATCATGTTCCCCTTCGACAAGTATAACTTTATTAGCAAAAAACATATTGTTCTGCTCCAAGCCGAAGCTCGATAAAAATTGAAATGTCTTTCGTTCTGTATCTGTATCTAAGACTCCTGAATCACATTGACAAACAGAAGTTCCGGCTTCTATAGATTCCTTCCGGACAACTCCAATACATTCATATTTTCCAACCTCAACAAACATTGGAGAATGAGAACTAAATATAACTTGGTCTGTCGATGCGAAATCTTTCATAACTCCATATATAATTCGTTGCATTTGAGGGTGTATATACAATTCTGGCTCTTCTATTGCTAAAATAATGGACTGTTCATCCTCATTAGATTGATCTTCTGGAACTGAAACTAATTTCCCTCGCTGATTAAGAATTAATGCCTGAAGCAATCCAAAAACAACGCATCTTTGAAGTCCGTGTCCTTTCATAAGGACTTCAGTTAGTTTACCGTCATTAATCTTAATTGAAACTCCTCTTGAGAATAAGTCTTTGGTCTCCTCAATTTCTACATCGACACACACTCCGCAAACCGATGGCATTAATTTTGATATAAGATTTTGTAATTTCCCTTCTATATCACTTAGGACTTCAAGACGCTCTTGTCCTTTTTCTCTTTTCTCATCTACCCTGGGTGGATTTAGCAATTTTCTTAAAATATTTAGAGTACTTTCAATTTGCTGGTATTTTGGATCAAATCTTAATACTCTGTCAGCTAAATCGCCCATTAGGCGACGGTAAGTAGAACTTGAAGATCGTTTGTCTATCTCATCTGAGTAATCAGTAATAGCAGGTAAAAGATGAAAATTAGGAAGTAAATTCAAAAGAACAGGCTGGAGACCTAAAGCCTGAGTTTGTCCTAATTCAGGCTCCTCGAATTCAATGTCTTCTTTTTCTATAAGAATCTTATCTAATCCAGATTTGTAGCTACTTTTATTTACGTTGCCAGAATCTATTCTGACATAATCAATTATCCCATGCTCCGAAGCAATTTGCTCCCAATTAGGCCTCGTCGTCCCTTCGTGCTCAATAACTCCTTCGACAGACAACCACCAGTCTTTTGGTTTGGCAATATAGCCATGATATTCTGAAATTGGTTTGATTTTTCCACTTTTATCATCTTGTTCCAGTCTTATATGCTTTTCTAAGATTAACTTATCACCGAGAAGATAAATTCGCAATTTTTTCCTCTCAGAAGCTGTAAGTTCTCCAAAAGTTGCTTTTAAAATAATTGGATTATTAGGATCAAAGAAATCCGCTTCTTGGACACCGCCTAATCCAGGCGTCAAGAATATTTTTATTGAATAAAGAAGATTTGACTTGCCTGAATTGTTCTCACCTACAAATGCTTGAAAAGGTTCTATACGTATATCACCTGAATCAACAATAGACCTGTAGTTTTTTACGAAGAAATTTATAAGTTTCATGTTGACTGTCAGTTATTTTTTTGCTGACGGAAAGTTTTTTTTACTACATTTTTCTTAAAAAAGCAAGAATCTACTGATTCAGTACTCAGGAAGCCAGGGCTTTAGGGTCATTGGCTTCCAGTCGCCTCTCTTACTCGGTTTCAAGAGGGGTTTTTACTGTTACCGTGGTCCCTTTGCCTGGAATCCCTTTAATGCTAAATTCTGCGTTTAAAAATCCAGCTCGTTCTCTCATTTCTATAATTCCATATGATTTAGGATCGGTTATTTGCTTCTTTATAATTCCTTTTCCATTATCTTTGACTTCAAACTTTAATTCGGCATCTGTCATAACCAAGCTAATCATTACTCTTGTTGCATCTGCATGTCTTGCCACATTAGCGAGTATCTCTTGAAATATACGAAAAATCGCTGTAGAGCGTTCCCAATCTAAAGTAATATTTTCTGGAACTGCAGTGACTTCACATTTGATTCCCACGCTTTTCTGAAATTCTTCTGCTTGCCATTTAATTGCCGCTACAAGTCCCAGATGATTCAATAAACTTGGTCTTAATTCTGTATACATCTTTTTCGCTTTTTGAAGTGAGTTATCCACAACCTTAGTCATAGATTGTATTTTTTCAATTAATAACTTTTGATCTTTGGGCAATTTTCTGTTCAACCAGTATAAATCCATTTTTAAAGATACCAATGCTTGTGCCACATCATCGTGAATATCTTTGGCAATAAGCTTTCTCTCTTTTTCTCTCAGCATTTGTAAATGTGAAGTAAATTTTGTTATTTGTTCACGAGATTTCAACAAACCTTCTGCCCGTTTGTGTTCGATATTCTCGATAATTGTCCACCTCCTTTCTCTCATAATCAGAGCAAATCCATGATTGTTGGTAGCTTCTATTATTTCTGATGCCCCACACTGATCAAGAGAATAAGTGCAAAGGGAAATTACATTATGTTGATATAATGTATTGTTTACTTTTTCTTCATATTTAGAGAAATATTTCCAATCTTTTTTTTCAAGCCACGAAGTATCTCCGCTTAAACGCAGTCCATCAAATCCCCCTTTCAATGCTTGTTCCTCTTTTTTTATCCAACTATCCAACACCTTGTCAGCCTCAAACACCCCGGATTTGATATACCACTGGCAATAATCATATATCTCTATTTGATGCTTAAGGAAATAATCATCTAAATTCTTTACTTCTTTCTTTAAGGACCGTATTGCACCATCAACCCGTAAAGGCACTGAAGTAATCCACACGCATAATTCATTATTCTCTAATCCAGCCTTGAAATAAGGCAGTAAAACACTGATTAAATCTTCTTTGTTTTTGTAAAATTGACACATGTGACTACCCCAGGGGATATCACCTATAATACCAATACCTGATTTTCTAATTTCTTCTTCCATATTAGTCCCCTCTTATTATTGATATATAATATCAGTTGTATTTCTCATTTTTTTCGCTATTTGATTTTCTTGCTTCAAAAAGATGCAGGAATCATTCTTCAATTCATCTATGAAGAGAATTTTCCCTTAATGCTTATTTTTAATTTCTCTATTTTTATCACCCCTTAGTGATGTTGTAATTTTATCCAACATCTAACAACTTGTCAATGTAAAGCCCCCATTTCGGTTCTAACAAATTCCACCTATGCAAAAATCCGCTTATAGGAACCGTCTCCCCTAATTAGGCGATAAATACGCTCTGCTGTCCTTTTTCAATCCAGGGAAGCCAGAGCTTTAGGGGGTTTGGGTTCCAGTCCCAAATCTATACCAATAATATAAATAGGAACCTTCTAGGTTGACAGAATCAATCTCCATATATCTCTCTTTTCCAAGAAATTAAAATTTCAATAATTTTTAGAATATCGGGGTCGATAGAGTCTTTATCAGTCATGTACTCGGATAAAAGTTTTCTAAGATATTTTCCTGAAGGGACACATACTCTATTAACTTTTGCAGCAGTTTCATACTTTATACTTTGGTCGCCCTCATAAATCTTGATTGTTGCTGTTTCTTTTTTTTTATCACCCTGTTGAGCTGCAATATGGACATCTATAGGATAATAAAATTCTATTTCATATTTCTTAAGAATGTGGCACGGGTACCCTGCTGTTTCTATCTTATTCTTAAATCTTGTCGCTTGAGGGTTTGGGTCTTTATTAGGTTTTGAATCCCGATCATGAACCCAATAAAGATACTTTTGAGCTGGAGTAATATTTGATATATCAATATTTCCAGAAATGATTGCCTCCGCCGCACCTCCTCCATACTGCTGAATTGCTATGGCCACATTTTCAAATTCCTCTTTATACAAAGTACGGATTACATGCTGAAAAAAAACAACATCGTCCGCTCCTTCAACTAGAACACAGATATCCTGGTTAAAAATATCACTTGGCCTAAGCCCCAGATCATTCATTAGAGTGTGGATTGAGTCTGGCTCAATTCTAAAAGATTTTCTCACACCGTTTCGATTTTCTATTTTGTAGTAATTTATAATATCTGCATAGTTTAATAGGACGGGGGAGTGAGTGGCCATGAAGAACTGAATATTTTTTTCATCGGCAAATTTATACAAATATTCAATAAATTGCCTTTGTAAATCTGGGTGCAAGCCTAATTCTGGTTCATCAATAAGCACAACATTTGCATTAGATATAATTGTCTTTACTAAAACATCAATGAAATGCTTAAGTCCAGTTCCTGAATACAATATATCATGATATTTACCGTACTCTTTATATGTTAAAGTAGCGAGATCATTTTCAGTTCTATCGCTTGAAACTTTTTCGACTTCAGGAAAATAATGAAGAATTTCCTGAATAATCGAATTATAGCTTTTCCGTGTTAAGTTTCTTTGATTACGAAAAGCGTAGTACTTGATAGCATATAGAATATCAAGAGAATTGACTGCAGAGAAATTCTTTGCTTCTATTTGATCAACTACCCATTTAGGCGTTCGCGGGTGCCTAGTTATTAAACCCATTCCTGGATCTGGAAATATCAAAATGCTTTTGAAGCGCTGTACATCATCTGGGGCAGGAGAGAATTTAGGGACATAATGTTCGTTAGATGATATTCTAAGCTCACGTTCATCCTCATAGATAAGATTTATCTGAAAATTACCTACTTTTGAAAAGAGGTCCTTAATTTCCATTTTTGGTTGAAATTGGCTCCAGCTTTGTACGTTTAAAGCTAGGCTTGCTAAATCAATTGCATGAAGCAAGCTGCTCTTTCCAGAGTTATTTTTTCCAACAATTGCATTGACCTTTCCACAATCTCCGAGTTCAACACTTTGTAATCCCTTAAAATATTCAATTTTAATATTTTTAAGCATGAGAAGAGCCTCCTAGCAGGCTATCGTCTTAATTTAGCCTCTCTTTATTTAACTGAATAATTTGTTCTTCCCTCCCAGATCATTTTACAGGTTTCGAGTGTCACAGCAACGTGATAATTTCCGGTTTTAGCAAAGTAAAAACTTCCGGTTTTTGAAAAATGCATTAAAGTTGTCCTTAAGATCGCTAAGAAAGGAGG
>SDBU01004719.1_pt1 | contig 16595 bp, 30 predicted proteins | sample 2277071 | NCBI WGS metagenome assembly SDBU01 (sample SAMN10397929, study PRJNA504765) | marine sediment metagenome | isolation source: marine sediment core GS08_GC12, 126 cmbsf | place: Arctic Ocean: Gakkel Ridge, Loki's castle | collected 2008
ACACTTAAGCTCTGCATCTGGGAATAGACGACAAGTTATTCAAGCCTTTGGGGGTAAGAAAAATCTTGATCGTATTTTGAGAGAGGATAAAAAACCAACAAAGATAGCTTTTAACAGGGATAGTCGGGCACTAAAAATACGTCAGGATTTCCAGTCTGGGAAAATCAGTAGGGCAGAGGCCAAGAAAAGATTGGGGGCATTGAAATAATGGCAGACGCCCTTGATAAATTTCTGGATTCTCCAGAAGACCAATTTCTGGGGCCGGACCCGGCCAGGAAAAAACAAGCGAAGCCGGCCCAAAAGAAAGAATTTGGTTTATTGGACATTGTTGGCGCCGTACTGAAAGCAAGAGCAACACCTGGTTTAATTGGAAACCAAACTAATCCTTTCGAGAGCATCCCTGCATTTTCTACTGGCGTTATGTCTGGTATGAGAAGGCGTATTGGCGGGATAGCACAGACGTTTGTACCAAAAACGTTTGGTGACATAACCGCAAGAGACATTACAGAAAAAGAACAGGCCGAAAACTTAAAATTTCAAGGACAGGGGGCGCTAGAGGCGGGGAGATTTGCTGGTGGTGTTATTCCAGACATAGCGTTATTTAAGCGCCTCCCTCAGATAAGAGGGGCTGGCCTTGCCCCCTTATTGAAACGCTCTGGCCAAGCCGGTGGGATTGGTGCGTTTATTGGCGGGACTCAATTACAGCAACCAGAAGAAGATAGTACAAGACTAAGGGATGCTCTTATTACTGGCGGGGCGTCTGCCATAATCCCCGGCGGCGCCAGGTTGGGGCAAAGAATATTTGATGTTTTCAGACCGTCAAAAGTCTTGGCCAGACAGTTTAAGTTAGATGAGGCGCTTAAAACTACAGAGGCAATAAAAAGCCAACGGCAACTAAAGGCTGTTGGGATTAAGGGCCAAAAGGCAAAGCTATCTCAACTGACTAGTGACGAGAAAATACTAAAGGCAGAGGCAGAGGGTGCCGCCTTTAACGCGAGAATAGCTAGGCTTGATGATAACTTCCAGAAGGGAAGGATAGGGATTTTCGTTAAGAAATTATTAGACAAAGTTGACCCAAGAAGAACTGGTGCTAGAAAAACTGCTCTCTTAATTAAGAAGGAAATAGATTCCCAGAGAAATCTGATTACGACAGCATCGCGAAGGTTTTTTGGCAAGAAATTAAACCGTGCAATCAGGATAACAAAAGATAAGCCTGTAGTAGATGTTTCTAATCTTAGAAGCACTCTTTTAAGGGAAGACCAAAGAATATCTAAGATGGCCCTGGGCCCAGAAAAAGATGCGGCCAAAGAACAAGTCGTTAGTTGGCTAACTAAAATAGGCTCTGGAAAGTTATCAATCAGGCACACCCAACAATTCTTACAAGGGATAGGCAGCAAAGCTAAAATCCCACCTAGTTTTGAAAAACAAATACAACAGGCGGCAGAGTCAAGAATTGACAAGGTTATTTTCGGAGGAGTAAAAGAAGCCCTAAAGAAATCCGCTAAAACTAATGAGGGGGCAAGATTACTCCTAGATGCCAGACGAGTCTCAAAATTAGCAAACGACAGGCTTGCATCCATTAATAAAACCAATCTTATCCAAATACTTGATAACCCCAAAAGAGTTAAAACAAAACAGGTCTTAGACTTCTTCTCAAATCCTTCAACAACCTCTGATGATATAAATATTGTCATGCCCCTTCTCAGCAGGGGGGCCCAGGGAGCTGTCCAGAGACAATGGACACAAAGACTCGTACAGAAATCCCGTATAGCAGAAACAGAATCCAAGGGGGCCAATAGGCTTTCTTTTAAGAAGGCCGCAGAGAATTTCCAGATAGACGATAGGTTTAACGCGATCTTCCCGAATAAAGTCGTAAGGGAACAGTTCGTCAAAGTTAAGACTGCCCTGAGGATTCTAGCCCAAAGAAGCGGGCCAGTGCAGGTGCAGTCTATTACAAGCACTTTCACCGAGGCCGCTAGAAACGTTGTCTCCATGAGCGGGATATTTATTGCTGGGCTGGTTGCAAGGAGAATGACTCCAGCTATGCTAAACCGCGCACTTCAAACTCCCAAAGGCAGGCAGGCAATTATCAATGCCTCAAAAATAATGCAAAATCCAAAGACTGTCCCGCCGTCAGTTATCGTCTTGACAGCCAAAACACTAAAAGAATTACAAGAGAAAAAATAAATGGGTACCAAATACACCACTAATCCTACATCTGGCTATAACTCATCCCCACCTAGTGACGACGGTACGGTAACAGAAACCAACAGGGTTAAATACGCCACGGTTAAGACAAAGATAACCGATCCAGTCAAGACCAGGGGAGACAATATAGACGCAGATTTGTTGCTTCACTTCGACCGGGGGCCGACCGCGATCTCTACGACCACAACCATAGCCGCTAGTCATTTCAATGAATTTTTAGAGCTTACAGGAACGATCACCCTCACGATGACCGATGCTGCTACTCTTGGTGCGGGATGGTTCGCAGACCTGATAAATGCCGATACAAACGTAAAAACTATAGCGAGAGCTACTGCCGCAAATACGATTAATGGCGTAACGGCTAACGTTACAATTCCTTCTCTGGGTGCGTTGCGGGTATTGGTAAACACCGCAGGTAATGGATTTATTACTGAGTCATTAGATAGAACCCCACTAACCACTAGGGGCGATATCGTATATCGTGATGCCAATGGCCCCGCAAGGCTCGCGGTGGGGACGGCTAATACATACCTAAAATCAAATGGCACAGACCTTTCTTATGTTGACCCTGCGGCCTCTCAAGCAGAACAGGAAACAGGAACATCTAATACTGTTTTTGTTACCCCTGGTAGAACCCAATACCATCCAGGTGTTGCTAAGTTTTGGTGTAAGGGAGATTTTGCTGGTAATATTGCTGTTTCCCATAATGTCACTTCAATATCAGACGATAACACAGGTGAATTTACAATAACAATTGCCACAGATTTTTCTTCCGCTGATTATGTTGTTGCTCCCGGAGTTGAGGGAGGGGATAACACAAGCAGCAGTATCCATGTTATTACCGCAAGCCAAGCAGCGGGATCAGTTAGTTTCACTGTAATGTCTGGGGGAACGGCTCCTGCCGATGCAGTGAACTGGTATGTTGTAAGCTTTGGAGATCAATGATGAAAAAGATATTATTTATATTACTTTTAATCCCTTTATTTGCGTTTGCGGGGCTTTCCGATAACGACCCTATTGTTAATAGTGGCAATGCTTTTACAGCGACGTATGTGCAGCCGGGAGTTGCAGGAACTAGAGCAATAGTAATTCTTTATAATCCTGTTAATTCAGGGAAGAATATTTATCTGGATATAGTACATATTGCCCACTCTGCACCCGAGGATTCTGGCTGTGATTTTAGGGTAATTGATAGTCCTGTCGTTAATCTAGTTGGGAACGGAGTTAATAAAAAACTAGGCGCGGCGCAATCAACAGCAGAGATAAGGACAGGAAATGTAAGCCCTGGAAGTATTCCAGGCACACCAACTTTTTATGAATGTTGGATACAGCATAGTTTTGACGATAAGGGGTATGTTTTCAAGCCAGCCATTTTAATACCTCCTGGTTATGGAGTTAATGTCGCATCTTCACGGGACGGTGCTTATTTTATTGTTTCATTTCAATTTAGAGAATACCAGATATGAAGATAGCACTTAATAGATCAGATGGTGGAGTTACTATTACAACTGTAATATCCGGTAATGAAGATGACATACCTGAGATTATTAGAAAGTGGGAGGAAGCCAATGCTTCCAGAGGCCGGACTGTTGTTTCTTGGCAAGAAGTTCAAGACGCCGACATTCCAACAGACAAAACCAACCGGGATGCATGGACATGGGAATAGTAATAGACCAATCAAAAGTACCTACACAAGACCAAACGGATCGTAAAAAGTTTCCTGAGAAATGGGATACGCTCTTAAATCTCTTGTATAAAGCCCATAATAAGGATTGTGCGTTAGAAGGAAAATCACCAATAAGAAAAGATGCGTTTTGGAAAATTGTAAAGAACATCCACAAGAATGAAGATTTCTTTGATGGGAGTTTTTAATGAATGATGAAGACGTTAAAAAACTTGCTGCTGAAATCATCAGACAAACAGAAGAAAAACAACATTCATTCAGAATCGACCCACAAGAACACTACGACGCCCACCAAAGACTCGACAGAATCCTCAAAGTCTACGAAACTGCTCAGTCCACAGCAGTTAGAACCATTATCGGTCTCTTTGTCGTTGGTGGCCTGTTTGTTGCCGCAGTCGGGGCAGGATGGATAAATTTCAAATAGAGGGCTTAAAAAATGGGCTGGCTTAGAGCAATAGGCGGGTTTTTCTCAGGAAGTGGTGGTAAGTTAATCGACAGTTTGCACTACAGCAAACAAGAGAGAAACCAAGACGACGCTGAATACACAGCAGAAGCCATGAGACAACAGGGCTCTGGTGCTGGGGGTTCTGGTTTCGACATCATGATAGACGCAATCTCAAGAGCTATTCGTCCAGGGATAACGATATGGATTATAGGCGGTCTTGTTGGCTGGTGGATACTTCCCGACATGAGATTAGTTGACCCGTTCTGGAAACAGGTTTTTTGGATCGTACTAACGTTCTGGTTCGGAGGAAGGGCTATTGCCAAAGACATTCCTAAAATGCTTTTGGCTATTGCCAAACTAAGAGGAAAGTAATTGAAACCAACTTTTAACTGGAGAAACAACTAACCAAGGAAAGAGTAGTCTGGAGGCAGTATGAAAGATATCTTATGGGTGCTTGCAACGCTAGTTATTCTATTTACTTACTCAGCATGTGTTGGCCCGGTGTTCGGACAAACCCAAACTAAAACCGAAAAGATACATTCCTACTGCGCCTCTAATGCCCGCGCCGCTGAACAATTCGCCGAAATAAGAGACAAGGAAACCCCCAAGAAAGAGCTAGAAGATTACATTATTAAATATTCGTCCCAAAAGAAACTATCCTGGGAGCAGGAAGTAAAATTTCTTGGGATGACGATATTTGTTTATCGCAATACCGGACTCTCTCATGAAATGATTTATAGATTATTTTACCGGCGCTGTATAGCTGAAAGCCATGAGGTAACAGTATGAAATTTGTATCCAGAGTGATGATTATTGTCTGCTTGCTGGCAACAGCCATAGCTCTTAATTGGCATGGAGTATGGACGGCCATAGCGTGGGCAGCAGCAGCATCGGCGTGGTTTGTAGCGAGCCAGGGTTATGAATCTTGAAAAACTGTTTGAATGGCTCTCCCAGTTTTGGGGGTATATAAGACCATGGGCGATAGTAGACCAAGACCAGTCCGGAGTAATTCTTAGGCTTGGAAGGTATTCAAGAACTATCGGGCCCGGACCGCATTGGAAATTTCCATTCTTAGAACTGGACCATACTATAGATATAGTGGTCACGACTATCGAATTAAGGCCACAAACACTAACGACCAAGGACGATGTATCAATCGTTATCTCGGCGATAGTTAAATACCAGATAAGAGACGTCAAGCCCATCATGCTTGAGATCAGAGACGCGGAAGACGTGTTGAAAGATGTAACGATGGGCGCAGTAAACAATGCAATCACTGAATTGGATTACAAAGACATAAAAAGCACGGATGTAGAAAGACAAGTGCTTGACTACGTTAGGCGGGAGGTTAATCAGTACGGCTTTAAGGTACATAAAGTAACCTTTGCAGACATGGGGAAAATAGTCTCTGTACGATTATTGCAGTCCCCTGGAGTAGATTATGGCAAATAGCAGAATACTCATCATTTCCGACACTCATTTCCCGTACCAGCACAAAGACACCTTCCCTTTCCTGAAAGCAATCAAAAAGAAATACAAGCCAGATAAGATCATCCATATCGGTGACGAAGTGGACAACCATGCCATGTCTTACCACGACTCTGATCCAGACCTCCCTTCCGCCGGCGATGAGCTAAGACTTGCCGGTGAATACATGCGAGAACTGGAAAATATTTTCCCGGTTATGGATATACTTGAGTCAAATCATGGGTCTTTATTCTACCGGAAGGCTCTGACTCATGGCATACCCCGAAGTGCAATGAAAACCTATAACGAACTATGGGGGACGCATGGCTTCAAATGGCACTTTGAAATTACCCTTACGATGTCCAATGGAGAAAAGTGCTACTTCCACCACGGCTCGACTGCTAACGTCTTAAACCTCGCCATGCAAAGGGGGATGTGTGCCGTACAGGGGCATTACCATGAGAAGTTCAACATAGCCTACTGGGCCAACACAGAACAACTCTGCTTTGGAATGAATGTAGGCTGTTTAGCTGATATAGAATCCCTGGCAGCGGCTTACGGAAAGAACAACCTCAAGAGGCCAATCGTAGGTTGTGGTATAATATTAGAAGGCCAAGCAAGACTACTACCGATGAAGTTAAAGCGTAACGGCAGATGGAATCAGAAGCTGCCATAATGAAGCACGGTAGAAAAACACCATATACCCAAATAGGCGTAAGAAGACTTCCTTGTACTAGATGCGGGAAGAGATCAGACTCCCAATGGAGCATTTGCGCCGACGGTAATCTTTTCCGACCTATCTGTATGGAGTGCGATATTGATCTCAACAGACTAGTTTTGAAGTGGATCAATGATAAGGATGTTAATAAAAAGATGGGCAGATATATTAAGTTGAGTGCAGAACCTTAATTGTCCATAGGAGTCTACATGAACCTACCAGTACAGAACTACTGTCCTATCGACCCCTACAGAGTACCTACCATAATGAGAGAGAGAACACCCCTTCCCGAAGTAACCCCGTATACAAGAGCCCATTTCTTCAATGATATACTTGAATCGAAAAACAAGGGCCAGTCTGGGGCGGCTTTAAGGAAAGCCTTGACTTCTAATGTCAGGACTGGGGATTGGCCGGAGGATGTTTGGAAGAAGTTGGAGAGGGACTTCCCGTTATAGTCTTTGAGTTGTTGGGGCATGTTGCCAACAATAATATAGGCCATCAAATATAAATCCCGACGTTCTCTCGCATTTTCATACAACCATTACCATTTCAGTTGATTCTTGCTTAAACGTAACATTGTTAGCGTACACTGACAAGTGATCGTGACCCAGATGGGCATACCTTAAAACCATCTTCATGTCCGACCATCCTCCTAACTCCATCAAGACCTGTAGAGGAGTCCCGTTCTGGACATGCCAGGAGGCCCAGGTATGTCTGAGATCATGCCACCTAAACCCTTCAATACCGGCCCGTTTTAGGGCCTTCCACCACGCTTTTGTGCTTACCTGATGTACTCTCTTACCTTTATAGGTGAACACAAACGTATGATTTTTCCCTAATTGAGAACGGATAACATTAACCGCTTCCTGGTTTAAAGGAACGCTAATGGCTTTTTTGGCTTTAGCCTGGTCACCGTGTATCCAGGCTATTTCTCTACCTAGGTCTACTTGCGACCATTCCAGACCCATGACGTTAGACGCTCTCAGTCCGGTACACAGGGAGAATCTCGCAAGAGCACTTAAATGGTCTGGGAGTTCTCTTAAGAGCCTCTCGGCCTCGATATGGGTGATCCAACGAATACGCCTATCAGTTTCCGGCAATTTATTAATATACGGAACTTCCGTGATCCAGCCATATTTTTTACAGTTCCTCAAAACCGCTTTAATCAACCCCATAGTACGGTTCTTGGTTGCGTTTTTACCCCCCCTTACCCCTTCAATTTGGGCTAGTAAGGGGGCAGAAATTGAACGAACTGCCATACCCCTTAGGTGTGGGTCCACCCAACGTAAGATCGTGCAATCTGAGGCCAAACTAGCCTTGTTTTGCTTATCTTTCAACCATAGAGTCACGGCATCTTCCCACACATAATTAGTCTTTCCTATACTTGAATCCCACAATTCAGCTTTCAGTTTGTCGTGAAACTCCTGGGCTTTCCTTTTATCCCCAGTCCGAGTGCTTTGGCGTACTCGCCCTTTGCTGGTGGTAATGTCAATCCACCAGATATTCCCGCGTCTCGTAAGCATATTACCTCCTTCCTACAACAAACTCTAAGCCAGCCCTATACCCACAGTCATAAGCAATAACGGCCTTCATATCAGAGCCTTCTTGGCCCTCACTAAGACCTTTGTTGTAGGCTTGTTGTAATTCATCACGAATAGCTAAAAATTGAACGTCCCCGCCAGACTGCCCAAAATCACTTTGGATTAAACTAAGAACAGCGAATGCTTTTTTATCAATATCCATCATTTAATTTCCTCAATGTATGCTATATGCATATAGCATATGTTATACGTCATTCCTCACCGAGTTCTTTCTGGATTGCTTCACGATAATCGTATATAGCATCCACCCTCGCATTACAGGTAGGGCACCATCTAGGATCATGCGTGGGATCATTACACTTGGTTGCGGTGGAGTCTGATAATTCATCGTCTGCCAATATTTCCATCGCCCTCGCCAGTTTTTGTTCTGCTTGTTCTGCTTTTATTTCCGCCGCCTCATATATTCTAACAACAGTGGACGCCTTAATTTGTTTTACTATTGGGTCATCGCCAGGACTAATGGCATAGACTTCCATTTCTAATAATTTATCCCTCTCCCTCTCCCTCTCTACTTGTTCTAAATCCTCTTCTATAGCTGCCAATACTTTACATACTTGAACTATAGAGCTATCTCTTTCTTCTTCTACTTCAGCTAGCTTAGCCCTGGCCTCTTCTGCTATTCGTTGCCAGTTCTCATTGTGCCTTCGAGCATATTGTTGGCCAGCAATATTTGATTTAAACGCTTTTTTATATCTATCCCTCTCCCCCTCTACCTCAGCGAGCTTGGATTGGAGGTCTTGGATTTCATCTGCTGCATCAGAAATATCGACAGCAATTTGTCTTTGCTCATCAATAGTTCTGTCTGGCGGATTATATCCACGTAAACGATCTAATATGTCACTCATTCACCTTCTCCTGTAGGGCTTGTCCCTTTAACAATTTATCTCGTTGCTCGCAAAAATATTTATGTTGGCAAAAATCATACTCGCATCCTGTCATCCAAATAGCGAAGTCAATAAGTTCATTGTTATTCTCCACCAACTTAGCGTTTTGGGCGCGAAGCCTAATCCAATCATCTGCCGTATAAGCATATCCACCATCAGTCAATCCTTTTTGCAATCTGCGTAATAAATTAACTGGGCCATACCCATCTTTATCACAGTGATCTTTCCAATGCTCTGCAATTTCTACAGCCGCCGCCATCATTACGGTTTTTAGCTTATCTCTTTCTTCTTTCAGCCCCTTGTATTCTTGGAAGATTGATAGGAGCTGATAGAATAAATCTTTGTCTATTTGGGCATAGTTATAATAATAGGCAGCGATGCGGGCCCTCTCTTTTTCTAACTCTTCTATCAGCTCATCAATATCAGTTGTCATTGGGGTTTCCCTATATATTTCGCTAGGTCTTGGTGCGACAAGAGTTCCCCATTAGCGTATTTATCCTTCATATACTTTGCCAGTTGGGGGTGCGTTAAAACCCTAATATCATCATGCCCCAATCCCCATATAAGCATCTTAATCATTGATGCCTGTTCCTCATGCTCTCTGACTATGGTTAGGAGGTCATTACGAACATCAATAGCAATACATACCCGAACTTTGTCGTTTAGTATCTCTTGAGCATTATCCAAAGCCTCAATCAGTTTTGAATGGTTAATCATTGGTTTTCCTCTTGCAATAGTCATAAAGATCACGTATCCATTTCCAACGAAACATCAGACATCCAGTTCTATAGCTCCAAAGCCCTGGCATTTTCATCCATCCCCCCTCCATTTCTTTCAATAGACCGAGGTAGGCTTGGGCCACGATTTTTGCATCAGCATCCTCATGAGAGTTTTCAATAATATACTCTGCTAAATGTTTGGTGTTCATCATTCCTTCTCCTGTAGGTCTTGGTAGGTTTTTATAGCAGCCCCCAACTTATCCCAAAATTCAGGAGGTGCGTATGGATTACGTCCCTCAGACCATCCGAGCCTATTGTCATATAAATCTGTGGCTGTTGTAACAATAGCCAACAACCTAGAATATTTCTGTATGTCTGGGTTGAAGAGGGCTTCCTGTGCTATCGTATTTATTTGGCTACCCACAAAATCTGTTCCGGGGCCGCTCATGATTCTGTTTTCTTCTACTTGGTCTATCTTCTCCAAAGCCCCTACCAGCGCAGCATTGTGGGCGCGGAGTTCATCCCGTACAGTTTGGCCTGTATTTATATCTGGTGGATCAGCGAATGTTTTTAGAAATTCTATCTCTACTTTTAGCGCCTCTATCTCAATATGGAGTTTTTGATAATCCGAGATCTTTCTATTGATCATTCTTCCTCCTTCTCTCCTGGGGGATTTAGTTTGAGTTGCCAATGGGTAAACTGCAAATATGTTTGTCCTCCGGACCCGTCCCATCGCTTATGCACTCTGTTCCACCACGCGATACACTGTACACCCCCCTGCCGAGTGTTACACACTAATAAGTCTTTATCCTTCGGCGGAAGTTCTTTCTCAACACTAATCCATCCCCCCTTAACTATCTCTAGTAGTTCGGGGATGTGTGGGGCTATGTCGTCTGCCCATATAGCTAATCTCTTATCATGGGCGCATCGCCCTGGATAGCTCTCAAGCAGTTTGATTAGGTCATTGTTCATTTCTTCTTCCTATCGTCATTCTTTGGATGACATTCTGGGTGCGTGCACTTACCGTCTGTATTATGATATATGGCCTCTCCCCTACCACCGTGCAATTGCTGACAAGGCCATTCATGTAGTATTTCTGGTTCATCTTTGTACCCATCATCTACCTCCAATAAGGGTGGGCAGGGCTGGTCTTTTCAACGTAGGCTGTTCCAGTCTTTTAATATTGTGGTATAACACCCTGCTTCGTAGCTTCCACACGATGAATCCACGCCACACCGCCTGCCCATATTCATAATCCTATCCTGTATCCAAACATCCACTGAGAAGCTCTGTCGTAGCACAAAAAATCAATGCCAAAGACAACAATAGAATTGTTACTATGGAAATAATTACAAACTTTTTGTGTTCCTTGATTAATTCTTCTATTTCCTTATCCATGATAAGTACCTCCGGTGCTTGTTGTGGTTAGTGGCCTTGGGTAGTTACTGCTACCCCTGGTCACGCCTTATAAACTGGACAGAATTTCCTTACGTTGCAGTACGAATCACAGCGAGGATAAGTCGCTGGCCGGTTCTCATAGTAATACGGGTTTATCCAGCCCTCATCTATGTGCATAAAATTATTACTAACAGCCCAATCGCACATTTCTTGTTCGCTATTAAATAGCTTCAAAGCAGACTTCCTGCCTTTCTTCATCACTGCAAACTTTTCAGGTTTGGCCCATCTTTCCTCATCGGTACATACGGGAGGGTCATCCATAGTATGAAGTCTTACTCGTTCCTTGATGTACTCTAAAGCCTTGTCGTGTTCCCATAATGGAAATTCAATCACTTCTACCTTTTTCGGGTAGTCGTCATTTCTCTTGTTCTCTGACTCTCTCCAATCCCTACATATCGCACAGATGAATAGTCTTTTGGGGTCCGGCATAAATACTGCGGTCAGTTGTTCCTTTCTGCTCCACTTGTCAATTTTTACTAGCGCGACCTGAATGTTTAATTGGCTTTCCCATTCTTTCTTGCCATTCTTTTTGGCGTCTATAATTGCCCACACAGACGTATTTTTCCAGTCGATCAAAACCCTGTCTGCCGTTAACATGTCAATCTGTGCCGAAACTCTAGACCCACCAATATCCCCAAATACTCTTTTCTCAACAACATCCTCGTCCCCTGCGGCAAGCTCTAAGATATAATGCACACTAGACCCGTGAATCATAAACACTTGGTCAGTTACATCGACCTCGATCTCGTCCCAATGTTCTCTTTCAAGTTTTTTCATTAACGGAGGGGCTATCAAAGTAGTAGCCGATAGAGTGCCCTGGTTGTCGTAACGCTGCCTTTCAACAGCGCGACAAAAGGCTTTAGGGAGGTTTTGATGGTTCGTGTATTTCATTAGAACGGAATATCGTCGTCCAGATCGGCCACTTTGGTCGGTATTCTCACCCGAAGACAATCTACCATGCTATCTTGGTACAGCGTTTTGTCTGGATAAATAATAATTTCCTTTCCCTTCCAATCGTCGGGGTTGTCGCCGAAGGCATCGAAAATCTTCATGGCGTTGGTCTTATTCAAAACCAATCCCTTTTCTTTGCCCTTGAATCTAATAACAAGTTTTTTCCCGTTATCAAACTCGGCCACTTCATTGGATTCAATAACTACCTTGGCCTCGGTTCCCTTTAGGTCATCGGCCTTTAAGTTACTGCCTTTGCTTGGATACAACTCTTCAAATCTACTCATTTGCTTGCCTCACTAGTTTGTCAATGTAATCGTTAAACTCTTTCCAATTCTTTACTACCCCCTCGTCTCTGAGCAGGGCGTAAAATTCTAACTTACTTCCTTCTGCAAACTCCCTTCCATCGGGAGTGTCTGGTGGGGGTTTAATCATCCTTTACCACTCCCATAATCCTATCTATTGCTTTTTGAGACAGCAGCCTGCCTGTATTCAGCTTGAATAGATCGCTTACATTAATCACATCCATGGGAATCTTCTTAAGGCTGTATACATTTCCCATAACGTGCATTCCACGCATTATATAATCTTCATGGGGGATGTTGAATAGGATTTTCATTGTAAGTTAGCCTCTTGTTCGGCGTCTCTTTTCCCCGCTTCCCATGCCCTTGTATTTTCTGGGCAGCAGAAAATAGTAAAGTGGCAGTTCGTTTGGTTGGGGCCGTTGACCCCACAATCAAACCCCATTTTATATGCGCGACCCATCTTTGTTTTTGGAAGAAGATTTTTTGCTGTATATTCCATCACTCACCCACCTTATGTACTGGATATTCCCCAGAGCCAGCCTCAAATCCAAAGTTCTTCCTTTCTGCGTGTTCATCCTCTGCTATATATTCAAGATAACTATCAGCCATGTTCATCAAAAATGATTGGGCATATAGAGGGTCTTTCACTATCTCAGTGAACAGGCCCTCCTTTTGAGTAGGCGTGAGGTAATCAAAGAACCCACTGATATCCTTTTGCGAGAGAGCAAGCAGAACATGTTTTGATACTTTGCTCATTTACTTTACTTATTGGAGAGAGAGTAGGGTTCGTTTTAGTCTGTTATCCATTAACCTTCTTCCTCTTTGCATGTCCAGAACGGGACTCCTCAAATGGGTCGGGGCATATAATTTATCCCGCCAAGTAAGCTTTTTATAATTCTCTTGGCGCGTGTCACAATTATGTCCAACAATTACCACTACTTCTACCGCGGGATATATACTAGCCAGGCTGTCTCCCAGTTGGTTGCCACACCGCCCACAATTGTAGTAACCAAAGAAAGTTGTTTGTATTAAACTGTGACCAATCAAGCTACAAACAATACTGTTCCTTTGTTCCTTGGATATTTTTCCAAGGGCCTTTAATTTTTCCATCAATTCTTTTTTGGTAATATTGCTCATCCAAACATCCCCCAAAGAAAAGTAAACCCAATTCCCACTCCCATCCCAACACTAAAAGAAGGAAGCGACGTAATCATTATTAATGCCAACATGGTCATAAGGATGAGTAGAATCATTTGTGCTGTGGTCACTTACCTATCCTCAATAATTTTTTCAGGAATCTAGCCTCTTCCCTGGCCACCCCTGCGCACAAAGGGCAATGGCAACTCCTGACGCGTCGAAAGAAGTGGGCGTATGAATGGTGTGAAGTCCACCTTTCGTATGGTGTGCCGTTACATTGATGGTGGCCAGAATAAACCTTTACGGGGCATCCTCGGCAAACCCCATTGTCATAATAAAGATGACACAAAGAGCAGTTCTTCGGACCCAGCTCTACATCACAATTATCGGCAATATTTTCCCAATGACAAATAGACTCTCTTAGAGCCTTTCTATCTTCTTTGGTTAAATGCAATTCCCATTTGTCTTCAAATTTCACTGGACTTCATCTTCTCCAATGTGTTAATCGTTCTGTGGTAACTCTCGCCGTTCAGCCGCACTAAGTTAATAATCTCTTGGATCAGTAACATTTCATTTGCTTTGATAATGGCTAAAATCCTTTCTGTGCTTATCTGGTCCATACAGGAATTATACCCTACGTATATGCAATGTCAAGCACTAATCGAATACGCATATATTGTTCGTAGTTCTATGGCCCACATCATCGTCTCCGGGGGCTAAAAGCTTCAATAATACCCGTTTTTCTTCGTCTGTACGCCCTCTAAATGAGGCTAGGAGGCGTCTTCCGTCTTTTTGGGTGATATAGTACAAGTCGTCCCCACAAAGCTCTAAGATCGACTTATCTACCATTCGGGCGATCTCCCTCTTGACATTTAGATATACGTACCGTAGAATTACAGGTATGAACGAATTAAAGGCCTATGTATCAAGTCATGGCGGTGTTTCAGTCAATGCTAAGAAATTCGGGATAACTGGCGGTGGTTTGTATCACATTCTCAACGGTACTAGAAAACCAAGTACTGATTTAACCAAGAAAATATCCCGCATAACTGGTATCCCTAAATTTAAGTTACTGCCTAACGTTTATTCGGAGGCAGACTAATGATTTTCCTCCCAGTGGTTATTCCCCCCGGCTATGTCGGGGGACTTTTTTCGGGATTAGAAACCACAAAATATTGGTCGCCATGATTGAAGAACATAAGTGTTTTTATTGTGGCAAACCTACCCATGGTTATTACTTATGTGATTACTGTTTCGGCCAGGAAGATGGGCCGTATGAGGAGCCAGTGGCGTAATGGAACATGTACCAAGACTGACTGCAAACATAGGCGTTGTAATTGCCGTATCAGTAGCGATTTATGTAACCAAATCAGCTTGGCCATTACTAGGGCTGTTATTTTTGATGGGTTATACAAGAGACAAGTGCGATGACTGAATACCAAAACAGAAAAGGCACGTACAAGCTCTGCCAATACCCGCCTTGTAGTAAAAAATACTACAAGCATCCCAACCAAAATACAGGGGCCTGGATCAATAGACGGTATTGTAATTCTAAGTGTTCTAGAAAAGCTAACGACGTTTGCAAAATCAGAAAAAAAATGTGCGATAAGCGTATTGGAAAGTTATTGAGGCTTTGGAGAAAACCGATAGGAACAGCGCAGGTATGGTAATCCCCATCCCCAAAGCCACACAAAGAAATGCACAAGGGTTCTACGAACTAGAGTCCCTTAAAGTTAAAGGACATACAGAAGTTTTGAGGGTAAGTAGAAATACATTAAATAGTCGAATACGGACCATCCAAAACGAAACAAGTAAACGTTTCACTGTAAGAGAATGGGACGATGGCTACAGAGTTTGGAGAGTTGAATGAATATGCCCAAGAATGCTCGTTGCTTACGTTCGAGCATTCGAGTGTCGATGGCGTTAGAAGCGAGTACGTCACTACGTCGGCACTCTGGGCATCTAACTACCAATTACTACCAAATTGGTAGGTTATTGGTAGTTAGATTATGGACAGGCGGTACAAGGTCGTAACTTGTACGCTAAGACAACCGAAGAGGTATGCAGGTTTTAATCCTGCCCTGTCCACCAGATATGGCCCCCCAGAGGGAATCCATAGACCGAGGGCAAAACTAGATCGTCGGTACTGGAAATCGAGCTAGTCAAATGGGTGAGAGGCCCATACAGAACGTAGGCACTCCCGGCCTTAACAATACAGCGGTAGGCGCTGCCAGATGGGAAGAATAGGCGCAAATTTTTGACCAATTTTGGCTCTGTCTTGCCTTGACACCCAAGACCCAGGCGATGCCACCCACAAAGGATTGTGGATATGGGGGGAGAATGAGTACCGATAATAAATGGCCTTAATGGACTGGCCTACCAGAGGAAGATGCCTGGGGGGAAAAAGGCAAGTTGCGTCCAGAGGAAACGTATGAATGTTCTTGATCTATTTGCAGGTATCGGTGGATTCAGTCTTGGCCTTGAAAGAGCAGGATTCAAGACGGCGGCCTTTTGCGAGATTGATCCATATTGCCAAAAGGTACTCAGGAAACACTGGCCCGATGTGCCGATTTACGATGACATTACAAAACTAGATGGAAGCGAACTAGATGACATTGGACTTATTTGCGGAGGGTACCCATGCCAAGGCGAATCACTTGCCGGGAAGCGAGGCGGCGAGAAAGATGACCGTTGGCTCTGGCCGGAAATGTATCGAATTATTAAAGCTGTCAGGCCGCGATGGGTCATTGCCGAGAATGTTGCTGGCCACATCAGCATGGGGCTCGACACTGTGCTATCTGACCTGGAAGCCGCGAACTACACCTGGTGGACGTTTGTTATTCCAGCTTGCGCCGTCGATGCCAAGCATAGAAGGGACAGAATATGGATTATTGCCAACGCCATCGGCGGATCAAGGTGGGCCGATGCCAGAACTCAGCCACGACCAGAAAAAAAATCAACGGAACTACTCAGCAAAAACGGGGAAGCACTGTCAAGTGACGTTGAGGCGTTATGTGCAGA
>SDBU01004720.1_pt1 | contig 16593 bp, 14 predicted proteins | sample 2277071 | NCBI WGS metagenome assembly SDBU01 (sample SAMN10397929, study PRJNA504765) | marine sediment metagenome | isolation source: marine sediment core GS08_GC12, 126 cmbsf | place: Arctic Ocean: Gakkel Ridge, Loki's castle | collected 2008
GGTTAAATCCGAAATTCGAATATCGAAATCCGAAACAAATCTTAAATTCGAATGCTCAAATGCTCAAAACAATCAAGAAAATATTCATTTCATAACGGTAAATTTATTTTGAACATTAGAATTTTGGTCACCTGTCGAGAGCCCCTCGGCCTTGAGCTCGGGGCCGAAAGGCCTCTAGGTCGAACGATTAGAGTTTGTTTCGTATTTCGGATTTCGTGCTTCTAATTTTGTATCAATTTATTTCGGCAGAGCCATAGGCCTCTAACCTGACCCAAAGGACCAGGTTTTTCAGGACATAATAAATATATGTATGACATAGAAAAAGATGCCACTTTCGATGGGCACTAATAATAGGGGATATAATAATGGGTGAAGTTAAGAAGATGCTGGGTGTTATTTTAGAAGCTTTGGAAGATGGTATTTATATTATAAATCAAGATTTTATAGTAGAATTCATGAACACTTCCATGGAGAAAGTTTTTGGGGGCGGCATAGGAAAGAAATGCCATCAATTAACAAATAATAGTGATAAAATTTGTCCCTGGTGCAGAGCATCTGAGGTATTTGAGAAGGGTAAGACGCTTCACCAAGAAGTTCACCTATCGGCTGTTAATAAGATATATGATATCATTGAATTGCCCATTAAATATAAGGATGGGACTATATCAAAGCTGGCTATATATCGAGACATTACTCAGAGAAAAGAACGGGAAGAAAAACTCAAGGCTTCGGAAGAGGACTACAGGAGATTGTTTGATAATGTAGGTTGCGGTGTATTTATCAGCAGTAAAAAGGGAAAATTTCTAAATGCCAACAAGACGCTTTTGGATATGTTGGGTTACGAGAGTAAAGAGGAATTTCTAAAGATTGATATTACGAAAGATCTGTATTTAAGACCTCAAGATCGAAAGAAGTTTCGGGAAATGATTGAGCAAGATGGCCGAGTAATTGATTATGAAGTCGATTTTAAACACAAGGATGGAAGTGTAATACCGATCCTGCTCACAGGCCACGCACGTTATGATCATAAAGGGGAAATTATAGGTTATGAAGGGATAAACGTAGACCAATCCCAAAGGAGAGAGATGGAAAAGGAATTGGAAAAAACCCGGCTCCAGCTCCTTCAGGCAGAGAAGATGGCGTCATTGGGAAAACTAGCCGCAGGGGTGGCACACCAGTTGAACAACCCACTTGGGGGAATTACCCTATATACTAAATTGATAATGGAGGAATACGAACTGGAGGAAAAAACCAGGGAGGACTTGCACCGGATTCTAAAAGATGCGGAAAGGTGCCGCGACATCGTAAAAGAGTTACTGGAATTCTCGCGACAGACCGAAAATTTAAAGCAACCACACGACATAAACCACGCAATTTCCCGAACCCTGTTCCTTCTCCAAAACCAGACGCTCTTTCAAAATATCGAGATTGATAAAAATCTGGATTCTTCGCTTCCGCCAATCTCTGTTGACACTCAACAATTCAACCACTTGTTAATGAACATCATCACCAATGCGGCAGATGCGATGGAGGGAAATGGAACTTTAACGATAAAAACTTACCCATCCTTGAAAAACGATAAGATCTGTATTGAAATATCAGATACCGGGCCGGGGATTCCTGAAAATATCCTACCACATATTTTTGAGCCCTTTTTCACCACCAAGGAAGAGGGAAAGGGAACCGGTCTGGGGCTAAGCCTGGTGTATGGCATTGTGGAAAATCACAATGCTACTATTACCGCCAAGAACAAACACGACACAGGCGCCGCCTTTATCATTGAGTTTCCTATTACCGCACAAACAAATCAGGGAGATAAAAGTGAATAATAGACTCGACAGTATAGGAATAATGGTAGTGGATGATGAAAGGGACATCCGAGACGGTTCTGAAAGGATACTTTCCAGGTTAGGTTTAAAGGTCTTAAAGGCGTCCCGAGGAGAGGAGGCTCTCAATATCCTGGCAAAGGAAGATGTTTCCATTGTCCTGCTTGACCTGAAAATGCCGGGAATGGATGGAATGGAGGTGCTTGGACGGATCAGGGAAATTAATGAAGCGATTCTTGTAATTGTAATCACGGGATTTGCCACCGTAGAAACGGCAATAGAGGCCATGAAACGGGGAGCATACGATTTTATCCCGAAACCCTTCGACCCTGATCAACTGCGTATTGTTGTGAATCGAGCCTCGGAAAAGATACGACTCACCCGGGAGGCTGAAAAACTGGAGCAGGAAAGAAAAAGGACCCTGTCTGATCTTGACACTGAAAAAAGTCGTATCCATACTATTTTAGAATCCCTTCCCAACGGTGTGGTTGTGACCAATAGCCAGGGGCAGGTGGTCCTGATGAACCCGGCTTTCAGAAGGCATCTTGATATAAATTCAGATCTGAAGCCTGGATTACAGATAGAGAACTATGTTTCGGATGAAGCGCTTTGCAACCTTGTAATGGAAATCTCTAAGGGAAAATATGTGGATTATGACGATATACCGGACTATGAGTTTGCCCTTCCAGACGGAAAATATCTTCTGGCACTGGGGCAGCCGGTACTGGGTGAAAAAAAGGAATGCCTTGGGGCAGTGGTAAATGTCATGGACATCACAGCCATGAAGGTTCTTGATCAACTTAAATCTGAATTTGTGGCGAAGGTTTCTCACGAACTTCGGTCACCGCTTTCAACCATCCACGAGCAGCTTGCTATGGTGATTAATGAAATAGTTGGAGAAGTATCCCCGCATGATCAGCACATACTGACCCGCGCCAAGGAAAAAACCCGGGGATTGATTTCTTTTGTGGGAGATCTACTCGATCTCTCCCGTATAGAAGAAGGGCTTATTTGTCATGAACCTAAACCGGTTCAGCTTGAAGAGCTTTTAAAAAATATTGTAGATTTTCTAGGAACTCAGGCAAATGACAAGAACCAGTCTCTATTGCTGGAACTCCCCAAAGACCCGCTTCCCCCGCTTACAGTTGATCCACTCGCCATGGAAAGCATCTTCGGAAACCTGATCACTAATGCCATCAATTACACACAGGAAGGAGGAGAAATCAGAGTCTCAGTTGACCTGGCCGGGATAAGCATACGCGTCAAAGTTTCGGATAACGGATTCGGGATCGCGGATAAACACCTGGAAAAAATATTTGAAAGATTCTACAGGGTCCAGGACGAAAATACGAGATATATTACCGGCACAGGACTTGGACTCCCAATTGTAAAAGGGCTTCTTGACTCTGTGGGCGGTTTTATCGATGTGGAAAGCACACATGGTAAGGGATCCGTTTTCACAGTGCTTTTACCCATGGAAAAGCCGGTTGACTCGGGATAAAGCCCTATTTCTCCACTTCACTTATCAAGTGCTTTCAGGAACTCCTCAGGTGGGACTTGAAGACCTGTCCAAAGGGCAAAGGTTCTCCTGGCCTGATAGGCGAGTGATAAAAGACCATCCATGAAGCGGATACCTCTGTGCAAGGCCATATCCTGCCAAAAGTTTTGACTACGACCATAATTGAGATCGAATACCAATTCGCATCCGGGCACTTCTAGTCTACCAACTAATGCTGCCAATTCCGGCGACTCATCCGGGCTTGAAACAGAGGTGGCATTGACCACAATATCAGCCGGAATAGATTGACCCTCCAAAGATTCCAATAGTTTTGCTTCTCCTCCAAAACTGCTGACAATCTTTCTGGTTTTCTCTTCGCTGCGACCTACTACGATAATCGAGTTTGCACGAAGCCAGTTTAATATAAAAACTACTGCTTTAGCAGCACCGCCGGTTCCAAAGACGAGGGCTGTTTTTCCCACAACATCAAAATTAGCATCATTTAGTGCATCCATGAAGCCTATAGCATTTGTGTTGTAGCCTTTGAGCACTTCACCCTTTCGAACAATGGTGTTGATTGCGCCAATAATGTTAGCCCCTTCAGACAGAACATCCAGATAGGGAATGACCATCTCTTTATAAGGAACCGTTATGTTGGCACCGGCAATATTCAAAATCCTGATGCTTTGCAATGCCCCACCAATCTGCTCCGGTGCAACTTTAAACGGCACATATATTCCCTTTATCCCAACTCTTTTCAACACTGCCGAAAACATAGCCGGCGATTTTGAACGAAATGCGCGTTCATCGCTCAAGATGCAGTAAACCTTCATTATGACAAATAACTCATTATCCCGCTTAAATCCAACTTGTTCTGGTTTATCCCCAAGACTTCTTCGTCAATTCCTAGCCCAAGTCCAAGAAGCTGCGGATAGAGAATAGATGGAAGATAATGTTTTGCACTGCGTTTGGAAATGAGCATCTTTTGTACCCAGTCGAACTGTAGTTGGCAATAAACACAAGCAACACATAAATAATCAGCACCGGATTGTCTGGCTTCACCTATTTTTTTTTCAGTTAAGTCCATGGATAGTTCATCGTATATTCCCCACATTGGGGATCCGCAGCAATCGAGCTTGGTTGGCCATTCTATGCTCTCTGCACCTGTAATTTCAACAAGCTGATCAAATACAGGAGGAGCCACAGGATTGTCAACATGCATAGTTTCTTTTGGACGCAGAATGTGACATCCATAGTGGGTAGCAATTTTAAGGGCCTTAAAGTTTTTAACCAAATTGACTCGTATGTGCTCGAGACCGATATCCTGATAAAGTACTTCGAGAAAATTTTTTACATCAATAACACCGGTATATCTCAGCCCTTCTTTCTCGAGGATTGTATTAATCACTTCCCTTAAAGAATCATCTTCATTCAACAGCTGTTGGGCTTGCTTAATGCTGCCGTAACAACAACTGCATAAGGTCAAAATATTTAAATTTTTCTTTTCGGCCAGAGATAAATTTCTAGCTGAAGACAGGATAAAAGCTTTAAAACGTATATTTTTTAAAGGATAGCCGCAACAATTGAAATCTTTTATGTCCACAAACCCAATCCCAAGTTTTCTTAACACTGCATCTGTTGAAGATTCATATTGTTTAAGAAAAGTTGACGTAGGGCAACATCGAAATATCGCAAACTCCATAATCTTTTTCCTATCTATAATATTGTCGATTTTCCTTGCAGGTGTTGGATCGCAAAATTCTTGAGCTCATAGAATACATCTGTTACACGAACCCCTTGGGGACAATTTTCTTGACACTGATAGCAGCCAAGACATGTCCATAACATCTTTGAGCTGAAAATCAGATCGCCAAGTCCCAGTACTGTTGCATGTATGATACGATGCGGTTCCAGTCCCAAGACATCTCGCGGATTATCGAAATTATCCACTACCGGGCAAGATAATGTACAGGTCTTACAGTTAAAACAATATGAAAACGTGTTCCCTTGAGCCGACATGCCTAATTTACTTTTAAGCCTCTTGTTCATGTGTAAATCAGTCAGTGTATTATTATGTACATTAGTCAACTTAAATTCGCCGGTAATCATATTTTTGATCAGTTGAATAGGTTTTCTGTACTGTTCTTCCACCATGTTATCACTCAACAACCCGCGATAAAGGGAAAAAGGTGAAAGAATAAGCAACTCTGGATAACCTTTTGCAAGCAGAGCCTCCCTCACGTCAAACCACAGCTCCTGAAGATTGATGCCCACTGGACAAGCAACCGTGCAGCGTTGACAATTGGTACATAGGTAAAGTCCCTCTTGAATATTCCTAAGTTCTCGGTCACTAAGTTTATTTCCAGCCACAAGCGCCTTTATTGAAGCAATTTTTTCGGACGGAAGAATATTTACATTAGAAATCTCTTCAAAAGCTACACCAACAGCACATCGCAAACTGCAAGTACCACAATGAGTACAAGCATCCAATTCCATAATTTGTCGGGTGGCAATATTGGCCGGATCTGATTTCTCTTTATCCATAACAGCGTTGGTCAAAAGACTCAGCGGGCTGGTGAAGATGTGAAACATTTTACTAAAGGGAAGATAGGCCAAACCGATGAAACAAGCTAAAAAATGGATATACCATAGAAAAGTTGAAATATCTGCTCTGTCTAATCCTATAGCAACCGGTTTAATTATTTTGGCCGCTCCATAGCTCATAAAAGCCCAATGGGGCCTGGAATGACATTCAGCACAGGACATTTCATGCAATTCCCTACCCTGAAGCAGGATATTTTTGTCAAACGGCTCTTTTAAAGCGGGCGAAACAACTCCAAATTCCTTTATCCAATAGCTCTCTAAAGCATTATACTCTTCATCGTCCTCCAGACCCGCATAATCTTGCACCATATCTTGGTACCGCGAGGAAGATACAATTTTTGTTCCTTCTAAAAAAATACCGGAAACTATTATAACACCCAGGATAATTATGGTATATTTATCCATGGCATTGGTGAAGCGACGAGGCGTTTTTGAAATAAATCGACGATAAACGGCGATAACCAATCCAAGGACTACTAAAGCAGCAAATAAATTTCTTAAAAACAAAAATGGGTTGAGAGTGGAATAATAATCCGTAAATAACGGTTCAACGATGAAATTATCCAGGGCATGCATAAGAAGCAACAATATAAATCCGCCAAAAATACACATATGCATGATCCACCGCAGAATACTCTCTCTTAATGTTCTGATTTGAATGAGCACATCTAGAACGAAAACCTTAAGAAAAGTAAGGATGTTTGGGCTTAATACGTTCAACAATATGCCCCTGACGGCTGCAACAACCCTTTTTGTGAAAGTGATGTCTCCGGCCTCCATATCAAGACTGTAACGAAACCAGGTTGACATCTTATAAATAAGTCCAAGAACGAATACAAAAAGTGCAATATAAAGGCTGGCAAGGAACATAATAAAGTTTCCTTTTAGATGATTCTTCCTGTTAGAAAATGCTTACTTTTTTAATACTATAGAAGCCTCCTGATGCTTTGGGTGATCTCCTCTGCAGAGGCCGGTTTGGCGATGTAATCGTCAGCTTCAGTGCTCATACCATCAGCGTGCGAATAGCGGGTCGAAGTAACATGAGATGCAACGGCGGTCAGCAGGATAACCGGAATGTCAGCATATTTCTCATCTGCTTTCAGCTCCTTGCACACTTCGTAACCGTCTTTACCAGGCATCATGACATCAAGGACAATCACGTCAGGAGGATTTGCCCGGATCTTTTCTAACCCTTCCTCACCATTATATGCCAACTCAACTTCAAACCCTTCTTTTTCCAGCTGAACCTGGACAATGGCGCAGAAATCAGGTTCGTCATCCACCACCAAAATCCTTTTTTTATTGTTCATAGCTTCCTCCTTTGTTTTTTAATTGTAGGCGTTTAAATCTTTTCCTACTCAACCACTTAACTACTCAACTATTTGACGATGTCTGTAATGCTAAGTTCCGGGAGTTGTAATTCTCAATCATTCCACCTTTGGCCTGGGATAAAGGCCGGTTTTCTCCACGATTTCAGGCACCTTTTCCTCCCATTCAATGGCCATGATGTGAAAACCCCGAACACCTTCTACTTCTTTAAGCCGTTGAATCGACTCGATACAGATTTTTATGCCCTCTTCAGCCTGCTTTTCTTTGGGGGTGTCTGCCATCCTTTTTACCACCTCATCCGGGACATCCATGCCCGGAACCCGGTTTTTCATGTACCGGGCCATGCCGGCTGTTTTAAAAGGGGTCAGTCCTGCCAGAATATTAACTCTTTCATGAAGCCCACGGTCACATGACATTCTCATCCATTCTTCAAACTTATCCATGTTATAGATACACTGGGTTTGGATGAACTCAACGCCAGCTGCAACTTTTTTTGCAAGGCGTGGTACACGGATTTCAAACGGATCTGCAAAGGGATTGGCTGCAGCCCCCACAAACATCTGAGGAGGACGTTTTATATCATCTCCCCCGAGAAATTTTCCTTCATCACGCATTTGTCGTACAGTCTGAATCAATTGAATGGAATCAATATCATGAACGTTTTGTCCCTGGGGACAGTCTCCAAAACTTTGATGGTCTCCGGAAAGACAAAGAATATTGTATATATCAAATGATGCGGCCCCGAGAATATCGCTTTGAAGTGCAATGCGATTACGATCACGAGTCACCATCTGTAGCACAGGCTCCAATCCCATGAGTTTAAGGCGAATACAGGCAGCAAGACTGCATAAACGGGTTACCGATGTCTGGTTGTCGGTGATGTTGACGGCATCAACATGGTCCTTAATCATATTTGCCTTTTTTATAATTATCTCCAGGTCGCTACCCCGTGGTGGACCGCACTCGGATGTTACAGCCAGGTGACCTGCGGCAAGTACCTTTTCCAGTTTGCTCGGTGTCTTTACTTTCATTGCGATACATCCTCCCTGACAATTTTTCGAGGCCCCCCTGCCCTATCGGTGGACCAGTCTTTTAAGGGGGTAATTTTTTCATAGTCATAGAGTTTGTCCAGTGCTCTGAGGCGATCGATGATCAACTGCCAGGCACAGTCAATCTCCTTGTTAATCTCGCATTTACCTTTTGTTGAGCCGCCACACGGTCCATTTAGAATCCGCTTGGCACATCTTGAGATTGGACAAATTCCACCAGTGCGTGCCAGCACGCACTGGCCGCAAGCCTGGCATCTCTCTGTCCATAAACCCCGTTTCTCAGTAGCTCCCAGAAAACAGGTATTAACTCCCGGGTATATTGGAGTTGAATGGTATTGTTCAGCAGTGAACTGGACACCTACACCACAGGCGAGAGAAACAATGGAATCGTACTGATCAACAACATCTCGGATCTCCTCAAGATACTCGTGATCGCATTGTCGCTCTAAAGTCACTTCATCGATTTTGACTTCTCTTCCCTTATTGAGAAAATACATTCTTAGGGCCGAAGCAAGGATCTCCACCTCCTTTTTCCCACCTGCCTCACAGACTGTAACGCACTCATTGCAGCCCAGTATCAAAATCTTGTTATAGTCTTTGATCTCTTCGATGATTTCCTCAATAGGTTTTTTATCGGCTATAATCATAAAATGCGACCCTCTTTCTGTGAGACCTTTGCAAAACGTCCCCTTTTGACCAGTTTAATGGGATTAGGTCCCAATCTTTTAATTCGTTCGTCCATCTCAACCGCAATCTGGGCAAAGAGCGGACCTTCACCTGATGAAAGATTGTACATTTGTGCCCTTTCTCCGCCGATTTCGATGGCATCCAGAATCTTTTGAGCCTGCTCGAACCGTTTTCGGGCTCTCAAGTTACCGCTGTTGAAATGGCAATCCCCTTCCACACATCCCACCGCGTATACTCCGTCCACTCCCCTTTCAAAAGCACGGAGGATATGCAGAATATCTACCTTACCGGTACACGGAACACGAATAATTATAATATTGGATGGGTATTGCAATCTCATGGAACCTGCCAGGTCCGCGGCAGTGTATCCTCAGAAATTGCAGCAAAACGAAATTATAATCGGTTCGAAATCATCAGTCATAAAAACTCCGATCTCCCAATTGGTTTTTTAATCAATTGGGGTATAAGGCTCCTTCAAGCAGAGCCTCAACTTGACATAGTATCTGATCGTCTTCATACCAATTGAGTTCAATAGCTTTGGCCGGGCACTCTGCCGCACAAACACCACACCCATGACATAAGGCCACATCGATTTCACTCACGCCGTCTTCATTGATCCGAGGCACTTCATAAGGGCATGATCGTACGCAAATGAGACATGCGGCGCAACGGTCGGCATCTACCCGTGCCGTAACAGCAGACAACGTCAGTTGTGACTGTGACAGAAAGGTTATAGCTCTGGAAGCTGCAGCATAAGCCTGGGATATCGATTCTGACAAAAGTTGAGGACTGTGAGCTGTTCCGCAGACAAAGATACCTTCTGTAGCCATGTCAACCGGTCTCAGTTTTACATGGGCTTCCATGAAATGCCCTTCCGGGTTGCGGTCCAGCTTGATGATGGAAGCAAGTTCTTCTGTATCTTGAGCAACCATTCCAGCGCTAAGGGCCAAAATATCGGCGCAGATCTTGATGCGGTAGCTCAGATCATGGTCTTGGAAGGTTACCACCACCCCATTATCTGACGACTCCACGACTGGTGGTTCGTCTGGATCATACCAGATGAAGTAAATGCCAAGACGCCGAGCTTCACTGTAGTAATCCTCCAAAAGCCCGTACGTTCTGATATCCCGGTAAAGAATGCAAATGTCCGCATCGGGCCGAAGCTTCTTGATATGGAGAGCGTTTTTGATTGCGGACTGACAGCACACTCTGGAACAGTTGGGATTTTCCTCGTTTCGGGAACCTACACACTGGATCATAACCACCTGGTTTATATCGTCTGCACCTTTTTTTTCCAGCCGCTCTAACAGTTCAATCTGGGTCATCACCCTTGGATCTTGGCCGTACAAAAACTCTTTAGGACGATATTCATTGGCACCAGTAGCCATAATGACAATTCCGTGCTCGATTTTTCTTTCATACATACCGGGACCCACCAGGACCTCGGTTGTAAAATTTCCCTTGAATCCCGAAAAGCCAACAATTATGGATCGGGTTAGAACTTGAATCTTCGGCCGGGAAGTCACCTTTTGGATCAGATTTTCCAGATACTTGCCCACATCTGCACCTTCTATGGTAGAGGTGAGGCGGGTTGCCATACCGCCCAGCTTTTCTTCTTTTTCTATCAGCACCACCTCGAAACCCTGATCCGCCATCCCCAGCGCAGCGTTCATTCCCGCCACACCTCCGCCAATAACCAGCGCCCGTTGGATAACTGTAATCTGTTTTTCATGAAGCGGGTTAAGGGTTGCAGAACGGGCAACGGCCATTTGCACCAGGTTCTTCGCTTTTTCAGTCGCTTTTTCAGGTTCATCCGTATGGACCCATGAATCTTGATTTCGGATATTGGCCATTTCAAACAGATACTTATTAAGACCGCATGCTTCAAGGGTATCCATGAAAATTCCCTCGTGAGTTTTCGGAGTGCAGGCGGCGACGACGATCCGGTTAAGACGGTGCTCTTTTATGATCTCTTTCATTTGTTCTTGGGAGTCCTGGCTGCAGGTGAAGAGATTTTGCCCGGCATAGGCCACATTGGGGAGGGTTTTTGCATAGTCCTCCACGCTCTTTATGTCCACCACACCGGCAATATTGGTACCACAATTACAAACAAAGACCCCGATTCGTTGTTCCTCACCTGTCAAATCGATTTCATCAGGGATTTCTACGCTTTTTGTCCTGGTGTAGCGAACTCCGCTCAAATTTCTGCCTGCAAGGCATGCTGCTGCACTTGCCCCGGTGACGGATCCTGGAATATCATTGGGGGCCTGAAACACACCACAGGCAAAGACGCCAGGTCGGGAAGTTTCCATCGGAACAAAAGTTTTAGTAGCCGCAAAATTATACTTGTCCAAGGCCACATCCAGCTTTTTTGCCAGCTCAACAGTTGATTCCGGTATCTGGAGCCCAACGGATAGGATCACCATGTCAAAAATCTTCTTCTGAAGAACACCGGAATCATCCACATACCGAATTCGAAGATCCTTGTTCTCTCCGACCTCGTCTATGGCATGAACCCGTGTCTTTATAAACCTAACGCCTACTTTTTCTTTGGCCCGATGATAGTACTTTTCGTAATCCTTACCAAAGGTCCGAATATCCATGTTAAAAATGGTGCAATCAAGATCTCCTTTAGCATGCTCCTTGGCGATCATTGCATCCTTTATGGCATACATACAGCAGACGGAAGAACAGTAACCATTATCGCATCTATTGGTGTCTCTAGAGCCAACACACTGTAGCCAGGCAATTTTTTGAGGCTCCTTTCCATCAGATGGTTTCACAAGATGCCCCATGGTGGGCCCGGATGGGCTTAAAATCCGCTCAAATTCTAGAGACGTAATAACATCAGGGTTGGATTTGTAGTGGTAAAATGCTTCCAGCGCTGAAGGATCATAAGGTTCGGTGCCGGTGGCGATGATAATTGCTCCTACATCTATATCTACAACTTCATCCTCCTGAGAATAATCAATCGCTTCTGCAGGGCAAATGTCCTCACAGATCTTACAGCCCCCTGTTTTGAAGTGAACGCATACGTCCCTGTCAATGGCCGGTGTATTCGGAATAGCCTGGGCATAAGGAACATAAATAGGTTTCCGACCATTTAGTCCTTCATTATATTCGGAAGGTATTTGCTTAACAGCATGGCGAGTGATGTCTTCCAGCTTGATATGACCGGTAGGACAGACAAAAGCACATGCACCACAGGCCATACAAACATCTGTCTGAACATGAAATGGCGTGTCCACTTTAATATCGACACCGCGTCCGACCAAACCAATGGCACTATTTCCCATCCTTTTGCATATACGCGTGCAGAGTCCGCAGAGGATGCAATCATCGTCTGCTTTCTCGAAACGAGGCTCATCAATATCGTATTTTTTCGCCAATTTCTGAATAAAAGGAACATTGGGGCATCGGGCAAGTAAAAACTCTATGATATGTTTTCGAATCTGATGAACTGCCTCGGTGTCTGTCTTCACCTCCATACTTTCCCATATAGGATAGTTGCATGCGGTGACGAACCGGGTTTTGCGGCCGTCAAAAAGTTCCACAGTGCACAGTCGACACATTCCAGCCGGTTCCAGTGCTTTATGGTGGCACAGAGTGGGAATTTCAATACCGTACTTCTCAGCCACCTGAAGGATATACTGGCCTTCTTCACCCTGAAGTTCTTTACCGTTAAGCTTGAATGTAATCATTGGCACCATTCCTTAATTTCTTTTTGAAGTCAGACTCAAGCGGTCTAACATACAACCACAGCATTAAACTTGCAGACATCATAACAAATACTGCATTTTATACACTTCTCTTGATTCAGCTTATGAGGCTCTTTCTTTTCGCCGGTTATTGCCTCTTGCGGGCATTTTTTTGCACAAAGCATACAGCCGGTACAGGCCTCCTCATCGATTTCGTAATAAAAGAGGGGCTTGCATACTCCAGCTGGGCATTTTTTATCTTTAATATGGGCTTCGTACTCTTTACGGAAATAGCGGATTGTGGTCAGTACAGGATTTGGAGCCGTCGTCCCCAAACCGCAGAGGGAAGCTCTCTGAACTACGGTGCTCAGCTCTTCTAAAAGTTCAATATCCCCTTCCCTACCTTCTCCCTGGCAGATTTTATTCAAGATACCCAGCATATGATGTATTCCCTCACGGCACGGATTACACTGACCGCAGGATTCCCCTTTAAGAAAATCCAGAAAATATCGAGCGATATCCACCATACAAGTGTCCTGGTCCATTACGATCATGCCGCCGGAGCCCATGATGGAACCTACCTTCGCAAGTTCGTTATAATCAACACCCAGATCCAGAAATTGTTCCGGAATACAGCCTCCGGAGGGTCCTCCGGTTTGAACAGCTTTAAACTCCTTCTTTTTCGGAATTCCTCCCCCTATATTATAGATGATTTCTCTAAGTGTAATTCCCATCGGGACTTCAACCAGGCCAGTATTGTTTATCTTGCCTACAAGGCTGAAAACCTTTGTTCCTTTGCTGTGGTCAGTACCCATGCCAGCGTACCACTCAGCTCCTTTCAAGATAATGACCGGAACATTGGCATATGTTTCCACATTATTTAAATTGGACGGTTTCTGTCTGAAACCCTTTTCCACAGTATGGATATATTTGGCACGCGGCCTTCCTACTTTGCCCTCCAGGGACGTCATCAAGGCTGTTGATTCGCCGCAGACAAAAGCGCCTGCACCGGTGGAAATCTTGATGCTGAAACTGAAATTGGATCCTGCAATATTGTCACCGAGCAGTTTATATTCTTCAGCCTGCTTGATGGCGGTTATCAACCGCCTTACAGCCAGCGGATATTCGTTGCGAACATATATGAAACCCTGACTGGAACCGATGGCCAACGCAGCGATGAGCATACCTTCAAGGATGCTGTGAGGGTCGCTTTCCAAAATACTTCTGTCCATGTATGCGCCTGGGTCGCCTTCATCTGCATTGCATATGATATATCTTTCGCCCTCATGCTTGGCGCAAGACTCCCATTTAATACCGGTGGAGAATCCGCCTCCGCCGCGTCCTCTTAAACCTGACTCCTTAATTGTATTTATTATATCAGTTGGTTCTAGGTCATTTAGCGCGTGGAAAAAGGCCCGATATCCCCCTTTTCCGATGTAATCTTCAATGCTGTCGGGGTTGATATAGCCACAGTTTCTCATGGCAATCTTTGTTTGTTTTTCATAAAAAGAGATATCTTCTAAATATGGAATCCCTTCACAAGGTTCAATCCCGTCCATCGGATTCTCAATATGATCTTCCAAGATGCTGCGAGGGTCGCGAAACTGGCCCAATATCCACTTTTTGTTAAAATCATTTTCAATATAGCCGTTAACCACATCTGATATTTTATCTTCAGTGACATTTTTAAAAATAACTCTAGGTTTCCCCTCTTCCAGTATATCGACCAAAGGCTCCTCTTCGCAAAATCCCAGGCATCCTGTAGAGCAAATTTTAACGCCATTGCCCCCGTTGAACTCCTTAAATGCCTTTTCATAAGTCGCTTTCGCACCTGCCGCTATGCCGCATGTGGACATACCGATATTAACCTTGGTAAAGTTAGGATAATACAGGCTTTTTTGGTATTGATGAAGAATTTTATCCAGGTCACCCATTGTATTGATTTTCATGAACACCACCTCGTAACTAAGCCTTACTCATAGTTGTTCAGAATGTTCTCAACATCCTCGGATGATATTCTGGCATGAATATCATCATTGACCTTGATGACCGGCCCGAGGCTGCAGCAACCGATACAGCGCACGGATTCAAGGGAAAAACTCATATCCTGAGAGGTTTCGCCATCGCAAATGTCCAATGTGCCTTCGATTTTTTCGCGAATCCTCTCACCACCTCGAACGTGACAGGCTGTACCCAGGCATATTGAAACAATATTTTTGCCTCTTGGTTCAAGGCTGAAATTACTGTAGAACGATGCCATCCCATATATCTCAACAAGCGGAACCTGTATCTTTTCGGAAAGATAGGTAAGGGTCGGGTGGGGAAGGTAGTTAAACTTTCTTTGAATTGCCTGAAGAATCATGATGAGGTTCTCTTTGTCATTGTAAAACTCTTCTTCGATTATTTTATCAAGCTCCATATAATCGATGACTATATTCTGTTCCATATTCAACGGATGTGACCCATTCATAAGTTGACTCCCTTATTTGATTATTCTTTAACCAGACATCGTCAAATAGTTGAGTGGTTAAGTGGTTGAGTCGACGATTTAACGAAATTGGTTACAGGGCAGTATTCAACGCAACTGCCACATCCGGTACAGCGATTAATATTAACGCTACGCGCCCGCTTTCTGATTTTTACTTTAAAATGTCCTGGTGAACCTTCAACAGATTCAAGATCTGAATACGTGATAAGCTCGATATTAATATGCCGGCCGACCTCGACCAGTTTGGGCGAAATGATTCACATGGAGCAGTCATTGGTGGGAAAGGTCTTGTCGAGCTGGGACATGACCCCGCCGATGGCCGAAGATTTCTCAACCAGATAAACATAATATCCGGAGTTGGCAAGATCCAGGGCAGCTTGCATACCGGCAATCCCTCCGCCAAGCACCATAATTGAACCGAAAAGTTCTTTTTCGTCCTTTTTAGAGGACATGTTCTTTTTTACACTGTTTTTATTCTCCATCTTTTTATCCTTAAATCCTTTCAAGTATCTCAGGAAGTTTCTTTTCCCACCCGATGGTAGCAATAAGAACCCCGCTGAATTTTTCCTGCTTTAATGTGGCAACCATTTCAGATGCAATCCGGATACACTCACGTACCTTGTCCGGAAATTTTTGGATCCGTTTGATCAGAGAATCGGGGATAAAAACGTGATCCACATTGCGCGCCATGTAGCGAGCCATACCCAGTGATTTGAGCAATAAAACCGTGGGAATGATTTTTGTTTTCTTAAGGTCCACCCGTTTAAGGAAAGGCTGGATGGCAGAAAGATCAAATAAAGGTGGGGTTATGAAAAATTCGGCGCCTGCCTCAATTTTTTGATTCATCTCTTCCAGTACCAGCTCGGGAGATTTCCCTCTGGCGCCTGCATTGACCGTAGAACCGGCTAGAAAGTGAGGAGTACCGGAAAGCTCAATTCCGGCCATGTCCTTCCCTTGCTGGAATCCTGTGATTACTCGAAGTAATTCCACCAAATCAATGTCATACACAGATCTTGCCTGGTGGTGGTCTCCAAAGCTGGGGTCTTCCCCTTTGACAGCCATGACACTGGTGATACCGCAAGCATACGCAGCAAGGAGGTCTGCCTGGAGGGCAATTCGATTCCGGTCTCGGCAATTGACCTGCATTACTGTTTCCATCCCTTTCCCCTGAAGAATCATGGCGCCGCCCAGAGAACTCATGCGCATGACAGCGTTGCTCATCTCCGGCACCACAAAGGCATCCACCATCCCCTTGACTCTTGCGGCGTTGGCCACCATCGTTGAAACATCTACCCCTTTGGGTGGCTCCATTTCCGCAAGGACAGCAAATTCCCCAGCCTCTAATTTATGCTTCAGATTCATATGAATCCCTCCGGGTTATTCCGAAAATTATTAAAAGTTTTGTAACAGTTCA
>SDBU01004721.1_pt1 | contig 16592 bp, 15 predicted proteins | sample 2277071 | NCBI WGS metagenome assembly SDBU01 (sample SAMN10397929, study PRJNA504765) | marine sediment metagenome | isolation source: marine sediment core GS08_GC12, 126 cmbsf | place: Arctic Ocean: Gakkel Ridge, Loki's castle | collected 2008
GCCCATGACCTTGTTTTCCTTGGCCAGGTAAATCAAGGCAAAGGCGTCGCCGCCGATTCCCACAGAAAAAGGTTCAACCACACTCAAGGTGCTGACCATAGCCACAGCGGCATCCACGGCGTTTCCGCCCCTGGATAAAACCCTGTAGCCAGCAAGAGTTGCCAATTGCTGACTTGATGCAACCATACCCCGCGGCCCCATGGCCACTGACCTTTGGGCATAACTGTTATATTCTCTCTTCTGATTGTATGAGAAGTCCATAGCTGTTCTCCCAGAATCCTAAGAAATTGAATTCTACTCCGACACATCATTCTGAAGGGCAAAGCAAAGGATCATCAAAACAGATTCCCCTCTCCCTCTGGCCACTCGCAACGATTTAATCGGAGTATAGGAAGAAAAAGAAATCTGGGTCAAGGGAAAAATTATTACAAGATATGGCAGCTTCGCTCACTCTTCCGCTGAGAGGAACTCCAAGATCGCCCGGTCCCGCGCCTTACTCCTCGTCCTGGATGATGTCTGACAGGTGGGCTTATTCACACGCCAGAAAGCAGAAAATCGAGGATACCCCTATTCACGTCCTGTGCCTTTTCCAAGAAAAGCAGATGGGCTGCATCGGGGTAAACTACCAGACGAGCACCGGGAATTTTCTTGGCTAACTCCTCGGTCAAGGTCAGGGGCATGACCCGGTCTTGAGCCCCGGCCATGATTAAGGTGGGTTGGGTAATGAGATGGGCTCGCTGGGAACTATCGAAATTTGAGCCAGCTGCAAACTGACGTGAAAAGGCGTAAAGCGGTTGAGGGTTTTCAAGCCTTATAGAAACACTGCGGTCAATCAAGTGCTGATTCTCTTTGTAAAATGTCTCGGTTGTAGCCAGGGCCATGCCACGACGGACGATCTCCTCGGGAGGCAGGCTAGCCAGAGACGCCACCTCCTCCCACAACTCCTTGGTCATCTCCACATAGCGTGGACCGCCACAAGAGGTGGCCATCAGAACAAGACGATCAACCAGGTCCGGGTGGCTCATGGCCAACTCCTGGGCTATGTACCCACCCAGGGATAAGCCCACCACGTAGGTTCTTTGAATCCCTAAGCCCCGCAGAAGTTCCGCCGCATCAGAGGCCATGAGGGAAACAGAGTATTCCTCGTCCGGCTTGTCACTCCGCCCCACTCCTCGGTTGTCAAAGACAATGGTCCTATAGTGCTTAGCCAAATCCGCGATCTGAAGAAACCACATTTTCGACGGGTAGCCAAGGCCCTGGATCAGGAGGACTGCGTGACCGGTTCCATGCTCCTCGTAATATATCTGGATATCATTCACCGTCATATATGACATCAGCTTCTCCTTTCTTCATGTTCGGCTCCAGGGATATGAGGAGTCCTCGTCAATGTCTAACCCCACACAAGCTGAACGGCGGCATAGGTAAAACCGATACCGGCTGCGGCCAGGACCACCCGGTCCCCTTCATGAATTCTGCCCTCTTTCAGGGCCAGATCAAGGGATATCAACGGATCGTTGGGCCCATGGTGCCCCACGTTTTCTAAAGATGCGGATTGCTCGGATGACAGATCGAATTCCTTAAGGACTCGGGCACGGTCTCTGGGATTGAGGTGCCGAAGAGCCAGATAATCAACACCATTTTCTCTTCCCTTGGCACGTCGAATAACCTCTACAAGTCTTTGACTAAACCGAGTGTTCAGGTAGGTATGAACGGTTTGAGGGTGTGGGGTATGGTAGTACATCAGATTGGTCCCTATGGTTTGTGTGTTGAAAGGATGAACCGTACCTCCACCCGGCACATATACCTCGTCGGCCATCTCATAATCCACAATGACGGCCATCCCCAACAAGTGGTTACTTGGGTGCCCCCGACGAAGCACCATGGCCCCTCCGCTGGCTGAGGTGGCCAGCATCCATCGGGTGTTGGGGTTTGTGTAATCCACCAGATCTATATTTCGTGTACCTCCGACAAGAAGCACCGTTCTGACCGATGTATCGCCGATCATCAAGTCTCGGGCCGTGCGCAGGCCAATCAGTGAGGTGACGCCCTGCCCTACCATGTCGAAAGCCCAGGCGCTGCGGGCACCTACTTCCTCCTGGATTCGGATACTGGCTGTCTGGGCCACGTAATCCTTGTATTCCTCACCGGTCCAGATGACCACATCGATATCACTTGGCTCCACCTCCGGCGCACGCTCCAGTGCATTTAATGCGGCCTTGATGGCCATAGGGACGGGCTGATCTGCATCAGAGGGTTTGCATTTCTGCTTAATGCCCAGATCAAAGACAACCTCTTCCTTAGAAAGGCCGCTACGCGCAGCCACCTCCTCTGCCGTTTCAAAGCTTTGCGGCAAATAGATACCGTAACTTACCAGGCCGATTTGAGACTCTCCTCTTTTCATCTGAAGTTCCTTGGGTTCTTACTGGATTTCCTCCTGATTCTATGGATTCTGAGCTGGCTGCGCCATTGTGGACCTCTTCCATACCATTCCTGTGCTTCAACACGATGGGACTGGACAGGCCTTATTCATTATTGGGACCTCCGTGCTGTTTCTTGAGGATAAACTTCTGCACCTTTCCTGAGGCCACGGTCCGTGGCAGTTCATCCACGATGACCATGTATTTTGGGATCTTAAATTTCCCCAAACGGCTGTGTAAATAAGCTTGGAGTTCCTCGAATGTGAGCGTGCCTCCTGGGTGGAGCTCAAGGATGGCCTTTCCCACCTCACCCCACTTCTCGTCAGGCACGCCTATTATTGCTGCCCCGGCCACCTGGGGGTGGGTCTCGATGACCCATTCGATCTCGGCCGGATAAATATTGATGCCTCCAGAGATAAGCATGTCCTTTTTACGACCGACGATGGAAAGATGGCCATCCTCATCGATCCGGGCCAGATCCCCGGTGTGGAACCATCCCTCGCGGATGGCCTCTGCCGTGGCCTCGGGCTTGTTCCAATAACCGGCGCACATGTGGTCTCCACGGATTAGAAGTTCTCCATCCTCGTCTGAAGGAACCTCTTGTCCGCTGGAGTTCACAAGCTTAACGTCCACGTGGAACATGGGGTGACCCACGGTCCCTAGCTTGCCATTGGCCTGGAAGTTATTGGGACCTACCTCCGTCAGCCCGTAACCCTCCCAGAGATGGATGCCCTTCTGGGCCTTGAAGGTCTCGAATATCTCCCGGGGCAAAGGCGCACCACCGGATACCATAAACCGTATGGAGGAAAAGTCTGTAGTGGAAAACTTGGGCGACTCCAAGAGCATCTGAAACATAGTCGGAACCGCAAAAAAAACGGTCAAACGCTCGCCTTGGATGAGGTCCAGGATCAGGTCGGCGTCAAAGCCCTGGATCAAGACATTCGTCCCCCGGCAGTGGAAGAGAGGCAGGGTGAAGACATTCCAACCAGCAGTATAAAACATGGCTGAGTGAAGGACGGTCCGGTCATCCGAGCGCAGATCCCAGCCAATATTGGTATTGAAGGAGTTCCAGGTTATCATGCCATGGGTCAGGACCACCCCTTTTGGTAGGCCCGTGGTGCCAGAGGTATAGATGATCAACTGGGGATCAGTTTCAGCCAGCTCCACTTCGGGAGACGGCTCTGTTGGCAATTCCTTCCAGCCAGAAGCAAGACTCTGGCCCACACTGTTATCCTGGTCAAAGCAGACATAATGGGCTACGCTCACCTTGGACCTCAGCCCGTCCACGATTGACTGGTGATCTTTGTCGAAAAAGAGGGCCTTTGGTGTTGCATCTTCCAGATAATAGATAAACTCCCCCGGCGCCAGGCGGAAGTTCAGTGGGACCAGGATAGCCCCAAGCCGGCTGGTCGCAAAGAAGAGTTTGATGTATTCCGCACGATTGAAGGACAGCACCCCCACCCGGTCGCCATGCCTTATGACGAGTTCGGACCGCAGGAAGTTGGCCATCCGATGGACCTCATCGGCCAAATGGCCGTATGTGTATCGGCGGTTCTGTATAACGTCAACAAGGGCCTCCTTGTGAGGAAAGGCCCTTCCCCATCGCCCGATCCAGTCACCGTAAAGCATCCCCTAGCGCTCCTTTTCAATGGATTTAGGCCCCCAACACACAACCAGGGCATCCCAGGCGTAACCGATGCCTGCGGAGATCATGAGGATTAGATCCCCGTCCTTGATCCGACCCTCCTCGATGGCCAGGTCCAACGAGAGGATTTGATCATTCTGTCCATGGTGGCCAAACTCCTCGAAGTATCGGGTCTGGTGTGGCTCCAGCCCTAACTGGCCCATTAGATGATCGTGGGCGCTTCGCTTGATCAATAACGTTGCCAGATAATCGACGTCCTTACGGGAATAGCCGCTTTTTTCCAGGGCCTTATCAATGCATAACAGCCAGTTGGATAAGGAGTTTTGTTCCAGCCGCTCTTTCATGCCCTCAGGGTCGAAGACGTCCAGATATTGCCAATGCTGCTGTAAGGCCTCCAGAGTCATGGGCTGCGCAGATCCCCCAGCGGGCACATAAACGTCTCCAGCGTAGGAACCATCGCTCATAAAATGGCCTTCCAGTATTTGATTCTTAGGGCAGTCCCGTTGGACAAGGCATGCGACCCCCCCTGCTGCCAGGTAATACATCCATCTTACGCGGGGATTGGAGTAGTCGATGAGATCACTGTTGCGGTAGCCGCTGGCAATGAGCACATGGTTGATGGCCTCATCAGCCCGAATCATGTCCCGGGCCAGTTTGAGGGCCACAAGGGTCGTGCCGCAGCGTTGTTGGATGTCAAAGGACCAGGCGTTTTTCAACCCAAGCTCCTTTTGGATCTTGGGTCCCACCGGCCAGTTTCGGTACTCCTTAATCTCCTCGCCGCTCCAGATGACCAGGTCGATATCCGAAGGCGTCAGGCCTGAGTAATAAAGGGTCTTGCGTGCCGCCTTCAGGCCCATAGCCACCGTGTGATCGCCTGGTCCAGGGACGTTCTTCTGATACCAGCCCAACTTGGTCCGGATGATATGAGCGGGGGTCTCTGAGTGGGCGGCAATATAATCGGCGTCGTGGTAGGTGTGAGGGATATATGTGGCCAGGCTCAGGATTCCAGCGGTTGCCTGAGGATCAGGCATCAACTACCTCCTATGCTACTGAGATCAATATTCTACGAGAGTTATAACCCAAGATAAGATCTTCTTATATGATCATTGCCCGCCAGACTTTCAGCATGGTCTTCCATGATTATCCTGCCATTTTCAATCACATAGCCTCGATCAATTGTCTTCAGACATTGGCGGACATTCTGTTCTGCTATGAGGAGAGAGTGCCCTTTTTTGATTTCATTTAACCTGTGAAAAAGATCAGAGACAAGGGATGGCCCTAAACCGCATGACGGCTCATCCAGGATAAGCAATTTGGGATCTGCCATGAGGGCACGGGCGATGGCCAGCATCCTCTGCTCCCCTCCGCTCAATGTCCCTGCAAGCTGTCTCAATCGTTCCTTAAGCACGGGAAATATCTCGAAACCGAAATCAAGCCTCTCCCCTGTTTTTTCCCTTGCCTCTGGAATATATGCAGCACCTGATCTCAGATTTTCCAGAACAGACATAAGAGGAAAAAGCTCTCGCTCCTGGGGCACCACTGCAATCCTACGCCGGACTCTCTCATGTGTTTCTAAAGGGAGCATGGTTTCGCCATCAAAGGTGATTTCACCGCTTGTCGGCTTCACCAATCCCAGAATTGCATTAATCAAGGTCGTCTTTCCGGCGCCATTGGGACCAAACAACCCCACTGATTCATCCCCTATGTGTAAGGACAAATCCCAGAGGATGTGCAATTTTCCGTAAAAGATATTGATGTCCTTGACTATAAACATTATTCTTCCTCACCAAGATAGGCACTGATCACCTGCGAATTAGCTGAGACCTCTTCATATGGCCCTTCTGCTATTACTTGCCCCCAGTCCAGCACGACAACCCTCTGGGTTAGTTCCTTAATTACCCTCATCACATGTTCAATGACAACAATAGTGATACCTCGGGTGTTGATTTTTCGCACCAACTCAATCATCTCCATAGTCTCATCCGCATTGAGGCCTGCCATCACCTCATCCAAGAAAAGCATCTTGGGTTGTGTTGCCAGGGCGTGAGATATCTCCATCTTTTTGATTTCCAGTGCTGTCAGCCTTGTTACGTCCCTTTCAACTTCTTCGATGCCTAAAAATTCACATATCTCCCGGGCCCTTTCTCGGGCCTGCCTTTGCCCAAGCCCTTGCCCGAAAAGGGCTCCTACCATGACATTTTCTAATAAATTCATATCTCCCAGTGGTCTTGCAAGCTGAAAGGTCCTCCCTATGCCGAGTCTACATCTCCTGTGGGCAGGTAATTCTGTAATGTCCTGGCCCTTAAAGATGATCCTACCGTTTGTTGGAATGTACATTCCAGCGATGACGTTTGTTAAGGTAGTCTTTCCAGCTCCGTTTGGGCCAATTATCCCGACGATCTCATTTTCCCTGATCTCGATGCTGACATTACTGAGTGCAGCCAAGCCTCCAAAATACCTCGTCAAATCTTGGGTCTTTAAAATAGCCATCGCTCACACCTTATGACTCGTTATCTCTTTTTCTCAAAGCGCTTCCCGAGTGTTCCCACTATCCCTCTGGGAAAGAATAGTATGACCACTATTATAATAATGCCATAAACAAGGAGATGGCCATAGGGCATTAGTAATTTTAGCAACTCTGAGATTGATCCCAACAACACAGCGCCTAAAACGGGGCCCAAAGTGGTGTATATCCCGCCCAGGAGGGCCATGGCCATGGGCAAGAGGGTAAAGTTCAAAGAAAAGCTGCCTTCAGGAGAAGCAAATCCATAAATGTGGCCATAAACACCCCCGGCCAGGCCCTGAATGGCAGAGGTTACGGCAAACAAAAATACGAGATATTTGAATACATTGATACCGCTTGATCTGGCAACAATCTCATCGTCCCTGATGGACGTAACGGCAAAGTGGACCCTGGACTTCTCAAATAGGATCGAAATGATAACAGTTAAGACAGCAACTGCCAAGATCAGCCAATAGGTCTTGGTGGGATCTCCATCAAAGATGGTCGATGGGAGAACCCTTCCTTCGGGCCCCCCTGTCAGCTCAGGTATATTTCTTGCGACCACCATAAAAATTCCACCCAGGGCCAAGGTGACAATAGCAAAATACAATGCTCTCAGCTGCAAGACAACGAGCCCTATTACCAACGCAAGGAACCCAGCGAAAATACCACCCAAAAGGATACTGAATAAGGGGTGTATGCCTACATCCAAAAACGTGATCACCGCTGTATAAGCACCAACTCCAAAAAAGCCATATACACCGAAAGAGATCTGTCCCGACCTGAGCAACATGTCCCACGTTAAGGTCAATGTCATAAAGATCAAAATGTAGCCTGCTACGTTTAACAGGTAGACCCCAGTGTAAAATGGAAGGGTTGTGAACACTATAACGGCCAAGGCATAAACAAGATATCTCCAGTTTCTCATCTTACCCGCCTCTGGTGCGATCTAACGATTATCACCAAGAAAATCAGGGCAAAGAAAATGATATCTGCCCATCCAGCATACCCCATAAAGGACAGCACAAAGTTCTCTGAGATCCCAAGTATCAAACTGACCCAAATTATTCCTGCAATGTTCCCCATGCCGGCCATGGCGATAAGGCAAAACGATTTCATGGTAAAGGCGCCCCCCACCATGGGGAAAATGGAATGCCGGGTCATGAAGAGCACACCAATGGCCCCCACAAGGGCTATGGAGATGCTGAAGACTATGAGATAGGTTCTATCTACATTGATGCCCACCAATTTAGCGCCGCGGGGGTTCTGCCCGACAGCCAGAGCAGCCTGACCGAGTCTGGTTTTTTTCAAGAAGACAAGGAGTCCAACATGCATAGCAATGGCAGCAGCCACATAGACAAATTCAAAGATACCAAAGCTAAAAGAGCCAATGGAAGCGGATGCAGAGACATAACCCAGGTGCACCTTCACAGGACGGGAGGTCCATAAAAGATTGGCAATCTGTTGTAATACCATTGCAAGCCCAAATGTCAGCAACAGTTGAATTAATTCTTCCTCTCCAAGGACATGTTTGATGGTTGTTAGATAACTAATGATGCCAATCACGAAAAACGCCACCAGGACAAGGATGATTGCAAGGAAAGGGTCCATTCCCGTATATACGTTCAGCCAGTACGCAAGGTAGGCCCCTAACATCATAAAGTCGCCGTGTGCCAGGTTGATGATGCCCACAAGCCCCAGAATGAGTGCCATGGGGAGGGCAATTGCAGCATACAGGCAGGATCTTTGGAGGCCCTCTACGAGCACATAGGGCTTCCAATACGCCAAAACAACAGCGACTATTATGGAAATGACGGCAATTTGATAGCTTCTCTGACTCAGTTTCGCTAGGAGCTTCATTATCACCACAAACAATAAAGTTACGTTGTTATTATATCCAGGCCTTTGAGTAATCTGCCATCTTTTCTTGGGTTAAGGACCTCCGCCGGGATTTTAGATCTGTTCTCCATCTGGGGGTGATCGAAACGCTCCCCTGATGGAGAACTCACCGGCTCAATCCCATCAACGTTCTTTCCAGCCCGGGAAGGGGTATTTCATCCTGGCAGTGGCAAACTCGAATGGCCAGATGACCTGTTGTACCCCATTCTGCCATTGCAGGATCTTCTGCCTGGTAAAACCCTGGTGCTTTATAATTTTACTTGGCTTTATGGTAAGGACCTCTCCACAAGGCGAAGCGTACTTCGTTTCCTCTAAGGCCTTTATCAAGGCCGCCTTTTCTAAGGTCCCCGCTTTTTTGATACCCTCTGCAACAAAGTACACATTGGTGTAAGCAAGCGGACTGAAATAGGTAGCAGGATCCTCCTTGAACATCTTCCTGTATGCCTCCCAGTAATGTTTACTGACAGGGCTTACCTCTTTTATTGAAGGCGCCCACATACCATACAGAGTGACGGTCTCCGCCAATGCTGATTTACCAAAATCAGGGGGCCAACCCGGTGGAGATCCTAAGAAAATGGGCGGGGCGAAGTTTATCTCCTTGGCCTGCTCCATGATAGGCAAGGCATCGGCACCGTATGCAACCCACAGGAAGAGATCGGGCTTAAATTGCTTGGCATGTCTCAATATCGCACGATAGTCCCCGCCACCAAGCAAAGCACTCTTGAAGGATTCTCCCACTACCGTAGAATCTGGGAACAATGCCTTTTGTGCTTTGAATGAACCAGCGCCAAAGGCCCCTTCTTCGTAAGCCATAAACATCCTATCTCTCTTGACCTCCGGGTATCTCTCTTCTATCGCTGCCCAGCCTTCTGCATAGCTTGCCCCTTGCAGGTAGTCCCAGGGATGGAGATGGAAGTACCAGTCTTGCCCTTCGAGGGCCTTTTCACATCCGTGGTAAGCTGCGCCTATCCAGACTGTCACCTTGCCGTATTTTTTCAAAACAGGGATCTGACCCAGATGTACGCCACTGGACATGCCCCCGATGAATATATCCACCTTGTCCAGCGTGGCCAATTTCTCCACAGCTGCAGCGCCCTTTTCAGGCTTCATCTCATCATCCACAACGATCAACTTGACAGGGCGGCCCAGGAGCCCTCCAGCCTCATTGATCTCCTTTACCGCAAGTTTCATTGCCTTGGCCCCTTGATCACCCGTTATGTCAGCCAGCGGCAAGATTGCACCTAATTTTATAGGTTTCGCCTCCGCCTTTACATTGCCAACCAGAAAAATAGCTAATGCTGCTGTTACCACTAAAACAATAATTAGTTTTCCCCATTTCATTTGACTACCTCCTTTTTTAAGAGATTTTGAAACACCTTTTCCACAACCTCCTCTTTTTATAGCATCACCTCCTTTCCCTTTTGTTACCTTACAAAAGAATCTCACATTAACGCAACCCTTAAATGAGATGGAATCTTCATTTTACTTCGGACCCAAGACAGTCTTTGGTTAATGTCCAAAAAATTTCGCTTCCCGATTCACCATCATAGACATAGAGATATTAACTTATGAATATTGCTCCCTGAGTGCGTTCTTGAGGACCTTGCCAGCGGCGTTGCGCGGCAGTTGGTCCGTGAAAACAACACTCTTTGGAACCTTGAATTTTGCCAGTCGACCTTTGAGGAAATTCAGGATCTCCTCTCCTGCTAATTGTTTGTCAGGCTTCAAGACTACAATGGCCTTGCCCACCTCCCCCCACTTCTCGTCTTTGACACCGATGACAGCTGTCTCCGCCACCTCAGGAAGTTCGAATATGGCATTTTCCACCTCGGCAGGATAGACATTTTCTCCACCTGAGATAAACATGTCCTTCTTGCGCTCCACAATGTAGATATCGCCCTCCTCGTCCATGCGAGCCAGGTCGCCTGTGTGGAACCATCCGCCTGCAAATGCCTCCTCAGTGGCTTCAGGCCGGTTCCAGTACCCCTGCATCAGGTTGGGCCCACGAATGACTAACTCACCTACCTCACCCACAGGCATGTCTGCCATGTTATCGTCCACAATCCTCGCTTCCACATGAAAGAGGGTTCTGCCTATGGAGCCAGCCTTCTTAAGTGCCCGGTCCTTGCTCAAAGTACAGATGCTTGGCCCAGCTTCGCTCATTCCAAAACCCTGCTGGAGCACAATGCCTGCATCGTGATATTGCTTGACCAGGTTGACAGGCAATGGCGCTCCACCGCTCATGACCAGGCGGACATTCTCAAATGCCTCAGAATTAAAATTGGGATGCTGTATCAAAAAGAGGAAGATTGCCGGTACTGCAAAGAATAGAGTGATATTTTCGCCTTTGAGTAGCTTCAAGGTTTCTGCAGGGTCAAAGGTACGCTGGATGACCAATGTGCCGCCCGCGTAAAGTATTGGTAGGGTGAACAGCCCGATGCCGCCAATGTGGAACATGGGCAGTACCAGCAGGTCGCGATCATCTTGGTTGAAGTACATGTCCATCTCCAGGTTGATAGCGTTCCAGAAGCTGGCTCCCTGGCTGAGTATGGCTCCTTTAGGTCTACCAGTAGTACCGGCAGTATACATGATGATATGCGGTGTGTCCAGTCCTGCCGGCTCATTGACTATGGACTCTTCGTCTGGCTGTTGGGCCAGTGCCTGCTCGTAGGCATTAGCCCCTTGGGTAGGCTCCGTACCAAGAACAAGCATCCGCTTTATTGAAGTCTGAGCTTTGAAGGCCTTGACTGTTTCAATGAATCCGGGATCAAAGATCAAGGTTTCGGTTTCACTATCTGAGAGGTTGAAAGCTAACTCCGCCGGGGAAAGCCTCCAATTCAATGGCACTAATATTACTCCAAGCTTTGCTGTCGCAAAAATCACCTCCACGTATTCCAAACAGTTATACGCGAGCATAGCGCAACGATCGCCGCGTCTGAGACCCCTGGCCTGAAGATGTCGCGAAAGCCTATTGACCCGTCCGTTAAGCTCCCTGTAGGTCAGACGACGCTCGCCTTCCACTACGGCCTCTCGATCTCCATTGAGAAATTCCCTTTTGGTCAGCCAGAAGCCAATACCTTGAGCTCGCATCACGGCCCTCCTCATTCTATTCGCATATTAGACAAATATTTTTTTCATCAGCCCTGCCATGTTTTTGGCAAAGTTAGAGACGATTTGAATGCCCTCAGTGTCATCTTCTGCATCCCGAGCTCCACCCGCACCCGCCATTCCCACATTCCAATAGGTGGAACCAGGCACAATCAGCCCGTTAATGAAAAACCAGAGCAGGAGCTGAGAAAATGCCAGGTTGTGACCGGCCCTTCGGGCCACAGTGATGGGTCCGCCCACCTTGCCGGTGAAAAATTTTTCATTCCAGTAGGCCACGAAAGTTGCCCTGGCAAGAAGCGCCATCATTTGAGGCACAACCGAACTTAGGTAGACAGGTGATCCAAGAATCAGACCCTCAGCCTCCCGCATCTTTGCTAGGATCTCATCAAAATCGTCGCCCTTGATAGTGCAGTATCCCTTCTTGACACAGTCATAGCACCCGGTACAGGGTTTGATCTCCTTCCCTCTGAGGGAGATCAGTTCGGTCTCTAATCCCTCCTGCTCTAATACCTCCAGTCCAGTCTTCACGTAATGCAGCGTGTTGCTTTGGGCCCTTAGGCTTCCTGCTATTCCTACAACCTTCATAACAATCGCTTCCTTTCTTTATAGATCCAGTCCGGCAGTTTTACCGTGGTCTTGAGTGTACCTTCTTTAAGCTGTTGACACATCAGGTTGACAAAGTAGTCGTGAAGAAAGCACTTTTTGAACTCTTCACTTTCCACCTTGAGTCCTTGGTCAAAGGGTCTATTCTTAGAGGCATAAACAGCCCTTTTTGCCTGTGACAGTGCGTACTGGGGACTGCGGAGGATAGACTTCAGGATTTTTTGAGTCTCGGCAAGGAGTTCCTCCACCGGGGTCACTTGGTTAATCAGTCCCAGATCGAAGGCCTCTTTCCCCTTGTAAAGCCGTCCGGTAAGGATCATTTCCATAGCCCGGCCCACACCCACCAGTCTTGGCAGGCGCTGGGTTCCGCCTCCACCTGGGATGATCCCCACCTTTACCTCAGGGAGTCCTATTCGTGCCGTCTCGCTGGCCACACGGAGATCGCACGCTAAAGCAAACTCAAAGCCGCCTCCGAAACACAGGCCGTTGATTGCCGCAACCAGGATGAGCGGACTTTCCTCCATCCGGTCGAACAACTTCTGGATGCGGGCTGAGAATGCTCTGGCTCCTTCCGGGTCACACTGCATCATCTCGACACCGTCGGCCCCACCAATGAAGTAGGTATCTCCAGCCCCAGTAAAGACAATTGCCCTGGCAGAGGTATTCTCTATATCCATCAGCATATGCTCCAGTTTTTCCATAAGCGCCGTGTCAATGGAATTCCGGTCGCCAGGACGGTTGATTGTCACCCAACAGACATCTCCCCGGTTATCTACCAGAATCCGGGAATATTCCTCGGCCATCATTCTTCTCCTTTCAGATAACAAATCCGCCGTTAGGGCTGAAAACCTGGCCGGTAAAATAATCCGCTTCAGGTGATGCCAGAAATGACACCAACCCGGCGATCTCCTCTACTTCACCCAGACGCTTCAGGGGTGTCCTTTTGATGACGTAATCTGAAAAACCTTCCGGCAAACCGCTAAGCATGGGTGTCTTGATGTACCCCGGGGCGATGACATTGACCCGGATGTTGTGCCTGGCAACCTCCTGGGCAAGAGTCCTGCCCAGCATATTGACACCCCCTTTGGCCGCACTGTAATGAAGGGCCCCCGGAGTTGGGGTTAGAGAGGCTACAGAGCTGAAAATGATGATGCGCCCGGTCTTGTGCTCCTTCATCCAGCGGACTGCCTCCCGGCAGGAGTAAAACATACCATCCAGGTTAACCGCCATCATCCGGCGCCACTCTTCATCGTTGAGATCCTCGATAAAAGCTGTTCGGCCCAGGATGGCCGCTGTGTGGACCATCAGGTCCAAGCGCCCGACCCTTTCCTTTAGTGCCTCAAACAAGGAAACTACAGATTCGCTTCGAGAGACATCCACCATGAAGGCCTCGGCCCGGCCTTGCATCCTGAGCACAGCCTGCACGGTCTCCTCAGCTGCTGCCAGGTTCAAGTCCGCCACAAAAACCCGGATGCCAAGACGGCTCAACTCCTTGGCCACTGCCTGCCCCATCCCGGATCCACTTCCTGTGATGAGCGCGGTTTCAACCTTCTTCGTTTGCATGGTCCAGTCCTTATCTTTCATACTGCCTAAGTGCAGTTAGTCTAAATATCCTTCTGTTTCTCATAGGCCCTGGCCGGCTTGGTCGTTGGAAAAAGAACCAATTGTTTCGAATCCAGTTGGTCCAGAATGCCTTTTGCAACCTCCTCGGGCCTGTCCATGAACCCCCTGTATTTTTCAACGACGGCCGTAGCAGAATCCTTAGGTTTTATCTGAAAGATGAATCACCTGTCAGAAATATATATAAAGGCCCCCCGGTCATGAGATTAACAGAAGTCAAGCGAAAAAAGCAATGCAATAGTAACCTCCATGGCTGTTTGGATCGTCATGGAGCATGCCAGGTGAAAGAACCCCCTTTTGCACTTGCCCTTTATTTTTCCACTTGACGTGGTTTTTTTTGTGTGATAGGAGAAGGCGCAATTGTCTAAAAGTGACCTTTATACGGTGAAAAAGACGCCAGATAGCAGCCTAATTCTTCATAAAAGGAGGTTGACGATAGAAATACAAATAGTTTGCTGCTTGGATTAGGCAATTATGCAAATTGCTCTAAACCTTTACTACAATAAACTAAAAAAAGGAGGATAGATATATGGCTTATAATGCAGTTGAAATGAGTGACTGGCAGATCTCAGAAGCATCAGAAGAGAATATGCCAACACCGGATGAATGGAGAGAGAAGTTAAGCCTTCAAAAGGATGAGATCCTACCAATGGGCAGGCTGTGCAAACTGGATTTTTTAAAGATTATTGAACGCCTGAAAGACAAACCAGATGGCAAGTACATAGAGGTAACAGCTATTACCCCAACACCGCTGGGTGAAGGCAAAAGTACGACGTCCTGCGGTCTTATGGAGGGTATGGGCAAGAGAGGCCTGAACGTGGGTGGCTGTCTCCGTCAACCCTCTGGAGGTCCCACCATGAATATCAAGGGAACTGCAGCCGGAGGAGGCAATTCACTCCTCATACCACTTACAGAATTTTCCATGGGCCTCACCGGTGATATCAATGACATCATGAATGCCCATAATCTAGCCATGATTGCCCTAACTGCCAGGATGCAACATGAGCGCAACTATAATGATGAGCAATTGCAAAGGCTTACAAAAATGCGGCGCCTGGATATTGATCCTACAAGGGTTGAGATGGGCTGGATCATTGATTTCTGTGCCCAGGCTCTCAGGAATATAATTATCGGCATTGGTGGCAGGATGGATGGTTTCACCATGCAGTCAAAATTCGGGATCGCCGTAGGCTCTGAGCTCATGGCGATTCTTTCCATAGTTAGGGACCTTGCGGACCTCCGGGAAAGACTCGATAAAATTACAGTTGCCTTTGACAAGAGGGGAAATCCAGTCACAACGGGTGATCTTGAAGTGGGTGGTGCCATGACCGCATGGATGAGAAACACCATCAATCCTACTCTTATGTGTACCGCTGAATACCAGCCCTGCATGGTGCATGCTGGACCCTTTGCTAACATCGCAGTAGGACAGTCTTCTATTATTGCCGACAGGATTGGTCTCAAGATGTTTGACTACCATATTACAGAGAGTGGTTTTGCAGCTGATATAGGCTTTGAGAAGTTCTGGAATGTCAAATGCCGGTTCAGTGGTCTCAAGCCCCATGTATCAGTCCTTACCTCTACCATCAGGGCATTGAAGATGCATGGGGGTGGACCCAAGGTGGTAGCCGGACTGAAACTTCCCGAAGAGTATGCCAACGAGAATCTTGGACTGCTTGAAAAGGGTCTTCCTAACATGGTGCATCACATTCACACCATCAGGGAGTCAGGGATTAATCCGGTAGTGTGCATAAACTCCTTCCATACTGACACAAAGGACGAGATTGCTATGGTTCGGAAGGCTGCTGAAGAGGCTGGGGCCATGGTTGCTGCTTCAAGCCATTGGGCCGATGGCGGCGATGGGGCCCTGGAATTTGCAGATGTGGTGAAAGAGGCATGCGAGACTGAGCCCGACTTCAAATTCCTGTATCCCCTTGAGATGAAACTAAGGGACCGGGTTGAGAAGATCGCCAAGGTGGTTTACGGGGCTGACGGCGTGGCCTGGACACCTGAAGCGGAAAATAAGGCAAAGATGCTGGAGTCCGATTCCCAGTATGATGATTACACGACAATGATGGTAAAAACCCACTTGAGCCTCACCCATGACCCGGCTGTAAAGGGTGTGCCCAAGGGATGGACACTTCCAATCCGCGATGTGTTGATCTATTCCGGGGCCAAATTCCTGTGTCCCTGTGCCGGGGCAATCAGCCTTATGCCGGGAACGAGTTCAGATCCTGCATTCAGAAGGGTAGATGTGGACACCAAGACAGGCAAGGTTCAGGGAATCTTCTAAGACAGAGAGTCCAGGGGGATTTACAGTAATCCCCCTGGATACAATCTTCAATACCACACCTTCCGACTTATGCTCCAGCGGCCTTCCGTTGACAAACCTGCCTTTTTCCTCCAAATACCATCCTGCACAAATAAGTCGCTCAGGCCTTTCTCAGAGTTATCTTTCTCATTTTCCTTGACATGATCAAAGATAAAATGATAAACGAGCACCCAAAATAAAAGTGAAGCCTTTGCAGCTTCTGTGGGGACCTGTAGGGGTTCGATTTATCGAATCCCGCTTTGCGGGACGTCATAAATGCCGCCCCTACAAGGGCTTAAAAAGGAAATTCCTATACTATGAAGGTAAGTCATGAGCTTTCAGAAGAAATTACTGTCTGGAGATTTTGTAGTATTGGCAGAATTTGATCCCCCTAAGGGCGTTGATGTCTCCGATTTGGTATCCCATCTGGTAAGGATAAAGGGGAGGGTTGATGGGGTTATTGTACCTGAAATGGGTCATGGTGTC
>SDBU01004722.1_pt1 | contig 16592 bp, 27 predicted proteins | sample 2277071 | NCBI WGS metagenome assembly SDBU01 (sample SAMN10397929, study PRJNA504765) | marine sediment metagenome | isolation source: marine sediment core GS08_GC12, 126 cmbsf | place: Arctic Ocean: Gakkel Ridge, Loki's castle | collected 2008
GTTCTTCTGGGCCAGGCAAGACTGTTTCTTGGTAGAGACAGTTAAGACATGTTGCCTTCCACGGAGCCCCTGACCTTTGCCATATAAACATTTCATTGTCACATTCTGGGCAGTTCATCTTGTGCTCCTTTAGCTCAGTCGTTCCATAAGGGTTGCCATTACGTTTTATTGGGCTTCCTTCCACACTTCAATGACTTTGAGGGCACGCTTCCTAGTCAGGGAGAAGGCTTGCATCAGGTAGGTGGGGTCGTCAGTGTCCTTGCCTTCTGTTTTGAGGATATCGAGGTAATCTAAGTAGGTGCTTTTCATCTTATTCCTCCTCTTGTTGTTTTGGGCCAACTATCCATGCTGCTAAGCTGTCATGGGTGGGGTAGTCCCAATCGGTTTCAAACCCGGCGTTACAGTTTGAGCAGTGGTGCTCGTCAGAAAATATGTCTGCCTCTTCTTCGTGGTCGCAGTTCGGGCATATAAAATCCCATGTTTTCGTCATTTCTTCCTCCTTTATCCTACATACATTATAGCATATAATCAAAGAAAAGTCAAGTCCTTTTCCTTAAAATATAGAAATGAATTTCCGTTAGAGGGGGATGTTTTAGGTATGAAACTCAGACGAACCTTAAAACATTCTTCTGAAAAAACTGGACTCCCCCCCCTCTCCTACAAGGGGCCCCCTCAGCAAAGAGGGGGGAGTAAAAATATGGCCATGAAAACAATAAGGAGGAGCAATGGGTGACAAGTATGATGAAGCATTCCAGGAAATAGTGTTCTGTGTGACCCGATTAGTGTTTGGCAACGCCCAGAGTGTCAGAACAGTTTATCAGACCATAATAAGATACGCTCTTCTGCATTTGGGTGTATGGGAAATCATCAAGGGTCTGCGTGACTAATAAACACGCCTATTATTCTTAGCACTAAGGAGGCTAAATGTTTAACAAACTAAAGTGGGCAGCGCAAAGAGTATACAGAGGCTGGGACGACAGAGTGATCTGGAACATCGACATGTACCTGGCCAGAATGATGCCTGTCTGGCTAAGGCAACTAAAGGCACAAGAAGGTTTTCCCCCTCTAGTATTTCATGGAGACGACGTAGACGACGAAGAGTCCGAAAAGATGTGGGACGAGATACTAGATAAGATGATCGAAGGGTTCGAAGCTGCCCAACACATCGACGACCTTCCCGTCTGGGACGAACTGCACGAAGAAGAACAAAAACGGTACGGAAGAAAACTTCTCGTGTGGGACGACGAAGATTCTGAAGAGTTAGACAAACTCTATACTGAACTAGACTTCTGGAGAAAACATCAGGAACAACACGACGAAGCTTTAGCTATATTCAAGGAAGGAATGGCACTATTCACCGAACACTTCTTCTCCCTGTGATATACGTAGGTTCTAATAGAGACTTAATCCTAATCGAAGGACGCAACCTCTCTGAAGAGGCTAGGAGTGGTTTGATCAGCAAGAAAGAACTCCACAGACTTCAGAAGGATATAAAGATCGGAGCATTTCGGTGTCGTAAGTGCCACAGATACTACAAAGACGACGAAGGCTTTCGAGCAGAAGTAGGAAGAGTTACTTATCGAAAAGAAGGAATAACCTGTAAGCTGTGTGAAGACATGAAAAAATTGGACTCTCCCCCCATCAAAGAATTAGCACTAAGAAAGGACAAGAATGCCAAAGAAAATGGTGAGGTGTGCAACAAAAGGCTGTAAGAGGCTCGTATTTCCGAAGCAGAAGTATTGCTGGAAATGTGTACTAAAGCAGCGTAATAAAGTGATCAAGCGCATTATGGGGTGAATATGTCTTGCGAACACGAGTGGGTATTCCTCAGAAAAGAAACCCTAAAGACAGGACAAACTGTGCATATTTATTTCTGTACAAAATGTCCCAAGATCAAAAGAGTAACACCACTCAATCGCAAATGAAAAGAACTGCTAGAGGTAGAAAGAAGATCCGGTCAAGGCTCTGAAGCGTTCTTAGTGACTAAGAGTTGTTTCAGCACTAGGATGTTTCTTAGTGCTAAGAAGTCCAGGGGGGCCGGGCAAAAGTTGAAATTTTTAGGGGGTAGGGCGGTTTAGCAAGGGTCACCCCGACACAAAACTTTTGCTGATTTTCCAATTTTGACTTTCCCCCCCACAACTTCTGACCCTCGTAAAATATAGGGGTATCAAACTGCAACGGAGGGTGTCATGGCAAAAGAAGTCTCAATTGTTGTTTCTCGTCGGATCGTTGTAGATTCCGGAATAGCTGATGAAATTTACTGGTTAAATGAGCGTGGAATTATCACCGAAGGCAGTTGCTCGGGCCACGGAAAGGGTACATCCACTGCAATGATTAGGCTAAGCAGTGTTGATACTGCTAGAGAAATGGGTTATGACCCTAAGTATTGTAAATCAGGTCTGTTTGAGATTCAATTGCATGGGCCTATCAATCAGGATTACATCTTACACGAGACAGGTAAGCAACCGTATTCCAATTGTATCTTCTCTGCTGGGGTATGCGAAGGTCACAAGTTCGATTCGGTCTATCTTAATCTAGAACGGACAGGCGAAGCCCCCACAACGATATTTTTAAGACGTGATGAGGCATTAGCTATTATCAGGGGCCTTGTGGTCTGAACAAATGTCTCTTCATGCTGCGTCTTACATTGGCTCTTAGGGGGCTAAGGTTTCTGATGCTTCTCTGCAAGAGTTATTTAAGACTTCTGCCAAATTCCCAATTCTGTATCTTCCTTAGCACTAAGAAGTTGTGTTCTTTTCAGGTAAACACATGAAATACCAGCCTATAGTCTTGAAAAGTTCCTACGTATTTCAGTCCGGCGACACGAGAGGCTTTGTGGCCAGTTCTAACGACGTGGACGGTGTAGCTTACTTTAGGACAGTTAGAGTTAACTCTTGTTAGGCTCAGGCAATACTAACCTGTTTGCTATTCGACGTAACATCTTAGCAAAACGAGTACGCCAGTACTTTTCCCATCGCTCGTGGGCAGCAACACGCTCTAGCCGTTCCTGTGCCCTGAACAGCTTGACTGCAATCATCATGCCTTGTCCAACTCGTTCCCAGTACATGCTTTCGTGAATATCATCAATTGCACTTATCTTGCCTCCCTCGGTGGTTTCCAATGGTAACACTCGTCACTGTGGCCAACACTTGGGAAAGCACCTCGGTGGCGGATTGAACGTCCCTTGTATATCTTTGGCTTTCCTTGCCCAGCAGCAGGTTCTGCATCAAGTTCATAGACACAAGTCCACATTATCTTAATCCGTTTGCCTAATAAGCCAAGAAGTCGCTTTCTTAACTGCCTCAATCGTCTTGGCCCAATATATAGCACCAAGCACTTGTCACCCAGTTCGTGCGTTAGTTTAGCATATCTGCACCCATTACAGCGTGCTGTGCGCAACCCCATAGCATACAAATCATACGAGTCTATCGGGGCGGGTCCATAATCGTCATACATCATTTTTCTCCCTTCTCACTTGTATTACATCCTTTCAAACCAATTTGTGGAACTTTTGCCAGAATTTCAATTTCTTTTTAGTACTAAGATTCTATTGGGGGCTCAATGTAGTGGAAAGGCTCCGAATAATCCATATAGCCACTACAGCCTCGAGTTGGCTTGTCTGGAACAATACGCAGTTCAGCATTGTCACATACACGGACAGATGTGATGTGACTCAGGTAGTACCAGAGTTGAGTTCCCTGTTCTACGTGGATCATACATTGGGGGTCTTTTTCCTGCTCGTCTTTGATGCGGGACAACAACCAATTTATCTCCCGTGCAAGTGTAGCCGCCGCTCCCGCATCAATTTCGATTGTTACTGTCGCACCTATGTGGTATAGACATCTTTCCTCCTTAACAGTTTATTTTGGGAACACGTAGTCCATCAGAATGTCTGCTACCGTCTCGATCAGTTTTGTATCACTGTGGGGGGAACCGAGGAAAGCAGCATTTACACAGTTATGTCCTTGCTCAACTGACATGACATGGGGCAGCTCTAACAAACGGGTAGTGGTGTCGTTGGGGTCAACTAAGATTTCATTGCTCCCCCAACTGGCTGTAACTACTCGTCCAGTGATTCTACTAAAAATCATGAGGATTCTCCTTTAGAGATCATTTGTACTTTTCTTCGAATAAAACTGTGGCATATCGCTCGTCAAGTCGGGCCAGGTCGTCGAAATCTGAGCAATCGATAGCTCGCAGATAGTAGGCTTTGATCTCCTGGGGGGTAGAGTAAGGCTGTGGCCTCTCAATGTCAATATCGTGCTTCGCCAAAGTGTTGCTTGCCCAGCCTAGCCAATTTATATCCAGCAAAGTTACCCAATACGTCTTATCCCGCCTCGTCTTCTGGCCCAGCCATCTTCTCCACCTAGATCTCAGGCTTTCGAGCGGGTCCTTGTTATCCATTACATCTTTCTTAGTGCTAAGAAATTCCATTTCACTTTAGCCTTTGTAACACAACACTGCCGATTTGTTTATTGAAAGCGACTGGGACGAGTTTCAGCTGTTTCTTGGGATATATTGCGTTGTAGTTACTCCGGTCGAACTCGTAGAAAGTTGCACGTCCGACATTGCCTTTTGAGATCTTTCGTCGAAGTGTTCTAATTTGATTTTCCTGCAACTGACTTTTCTGTGTTCTTCTTTCAAGTCGAGCCTGTCGAGTTCTAGTCTCATTTTTCTCCTTGCTAATTCTTATTCAGTTTTTCAAGTATGAACTGTCTCAGTACCTCTTGGAGTTCTTCGGGCAGTGAGTTCGCGTCGAGGGCCACACTGCGGTTCGCTCGTTGGAAACAACGCCGTCTTTTTCATTTGTCCATGTAGGTACGAAGTTGATTTGAACCAATTTGACTTTCACGTACTTGCGCATTTTCCACTCCTTTGTTTTTCCATCTTGTTCATCTTGGCTTCGAGGGCCTCTCCCAGGTCGATGTCGAGGATGTCGGCGACGCTGCAAGCCATGAAAATCACATCGGCAAGCTCTTCGCCGAAATCGGCCTTTGTCACAGATCGGGGGTTGTTGCGGTCGTAGGGTAGGGTTCTGAGGTATAAATCCAGGACTTCTGCCACTTCAGTAGATAGGAAAGCGATAGCATCAAATAGAGTTACTTGGTTCCAATTGGTGCCTTCGACCCACTTTATTCTGAGTTTTCTCAGTTTGTCCTGAACGTTCGACATTTCCAGCATTTGGCTCCTTTTTAGCACTAAGAAATCTGGGGGCACTCATTTCGTCGACAAATCTGCACTTAGGCTGTCTCTCGAGGAACTCTCTTCACCGTTCTCCAGGTCTTCCCAATAGCTCGAATGTGTTGAATCTTCTTGTTTACACTCAAGCCTTTCAGGTATGGCCAGCAACGGGGACAAGGGTAATACATAGTTGTCTTAGTGCGCTTTCCTTCCCAGCCGCAAACTGTACATTCACAAAGGTATTTCGGTTTCCAGTGGCGCCCACGTCCTTTTGTTAATCCCATCTAGTGTCTCTTCCTTTCTAGCAATAGGCTTCTCTTCGCCGCATTTGCTGGATTTCCCACCTGCACCAACTGCCTTGCCATTTTGATCTTCGCCCGTAGCGGCGGTGCAGTTTGGTCATGGTTTTCCAGTTGTCTGTACAAATATCACTCCAGATGTCGTGCCAAACCATGTCGTAGACCATTTTGGGGGGTTTCCAAGTCAGTGCGTCGGCGTGAATGATGGTCAGCCTGTCGTTTTCTAGATGCGGTTTTACTAGGGCAATAACGTCGGCGGAGATCTCGATTACAGTAACATGTTCTACTTCTGGTTTGCGGAGGCAAGCTTCAACAACAATGCCTAATCCCAACCCGTTGATGAGTACTTGACCTTTTGCTTCGTAGACTGGTATGGCATGGTCTCTGAGTTCGGCTCTGGTGTCTGACATAACAGTGTGTCCATTGCGGGTAAGCTTGGTGAATGTGCCAGGTTGAACAGAGCGGGAGCCGTATCCCCGAAAGGTTGCATGCATATTGAAGAACTTAGCATCTTTTTCCGAGATGGTGAATCTGGAAATCTGCCAGTCTCCCTGAGTACCTTCAGGAATGGTCGTCTTACAAAGTGTGGCCATACTTGACTCCTTACTGTTTTCTATGTCTTCGACAATCTGTTCTTTAACATTCAGTGGCAGGCGTCCGTGCGGGCGGTACTATCTAACTTCTTCCTTATCCTCAAAGCCATCACATTGCAATAACCAAGTGGGATCAAAGTTGTATGGCCAATTGAACCAGCCGTTGCGTATGCCGTGGGGGTTTCCCTTGACATTGAGGCCGGTGTCGGCTTGAATAGGGGCTACTCTGGCCACGCTGGCGAAGATTGCCAGCATTTCAACTAGAGGGTTGCTCGCGGGGGTAGTGGTTGGGTAATTGCATCTGATGTGTATGTCCCCTGGAAGGGTACCTCGGTGCTTACATTCATAGCAATCTGGCTTTTCCATCAGTCTCTCCTCTCTGCCCTATACGGGCTAGGTGGTTGGCTTGGCTATGGTATCTAACACTGCCAGCACTTCGCCCAGCGAGGCATTGATTTCATCACGGATCATCTGTACCTGCTCGGCATTGACAGCACATACCAGCTTGATGATGTTGACGCTACAATCTTGTACCAGTGCAGCCTGTTCAAGTTGGTCAGCTATTGCGTCTAATCGTTCCAGAATATTAGGCATTTTTAATCCTCCTTTAGGGTTTTACGTGCTTGCTCGCATAAGGAACAATAACATTTGAATTTCGCCCAACCTGTCACTTCATGGTTTTTTACTAATTGTTGTTCAGCTTCATCGTGATCCTTGATGTATGCTTTGAGGGCTTCTTGGGTTTCTTTTAATTGTGCTTTTGCCATTAGTTTTTCGAGTAAATACTTGGCTACCACAATTCCCATGCCGTCTTCTCTCAATAATCTTATGGCTTGCATTTTCCTTCCTTCTAGGGCTAATTCAAGTGCTTTTTGCCTGATCATTTTTAGTCTCCTGCGTTGCATCATCTTGTTGACTATAACTTGTTTACTTAGTATGGTGAAATCGATTCTATCTACCATTTGGGGTTCCCCTCGTTGTTTAATGTGTTGACTTGCGTTCCATTACCTACATTCTGGATTATTGCAATAACCTACTTCATTAGTTGGGGAACCACAATAAAAGCAATCGTCCCCTTCAGTTTTTACTGATTCTTTGTCTAGAACCTGTTCAATAATCCCAACAGATGCATTGCCAATCGGAGCACCTTTTAGTTTTAGTTGTTCGTATATTTTCCAAGCCAATTTTCTGTTATCGATTTTCTAATCCTCCTTTATTTTATACACACATTATAGCATAAAATCAAAGAAAAGTCAAGGGTTTAACCTTAAAATATTCGAATCAATTTTCGTTAAAGACATGATTTTTAGGTATGAAATCCGACCAAGTATTAAAATCTATGTTTGGAGGTAAAATGATCCTAGATTACATCGTTTTGAATCCTCTCTGTACTGTGCAAGAGATAGCTGAGCAATTAGACCTGGACCCCTACGATGTCGCCGTGTCTGTCTTGGGGTTGATCAATTCTGGCAAAGTTACAACAGATGGTGTTTCTGAAGCGGGACTTCCACAACTAAGGAGGAAAGATGAGAGCTAAAATTCTTGAACCCTCGAAGAAACCTACGACCCGCAGGCTGGCCAGAACCGAGATCAGTTTTGTTCTCCTGGAGGTTTTCCTGAGAGGTGGGGCCCGTCCAGTTATTTGGACTGACGCCCCTTCTGATCTGAAAGTGATGTCTGTCTTTCAGACCCCAGAGGATCAACACTTCGAAAGGTTTTCGATCATTATGGAGAGCGAATCGTTTTCCCCTGTTTATGAGGGAGACAAAATTCCTCATGTCTATTTCGAGTACGAATCTTAGTACTAAGAAATTTGGACGAAAACCTTATCTCCACTATAATTATGGCAAAATACGATTGTATTGTTGGTATTCAGTTTAAGGATACTGTTTTTTGGGAAGATGGCGAGAGAGTCGTCAAGTCGAGAGAGGAACTCTATTGTCCGTTTTGCCCTTCCGGGCCATACAAGGAGAAAAACTGTTTCTTTGGCGGGAAACTGGAACGTACCCAGAAGAGATCGAAGGGTGTATACAAATCAGACGAATTCATCCTTAAGGTTATCGCCCAGAGGTATAAAGACCTGGGCAGACCCCCCATTTTTTCTGATTTTGATTCCAAAAAGCACGGAATTTGTTACGATACGATTAAAGATCGATTTGGTGGTCTGCCTCAGGCTCGCAAGCTGGTTGAGAGAGGAATGTTATGCCAATCGCAGTAGGGCCCTCGAGAAGGGCGTGTTTGTATTATTGGGACCCCCCCACAGAAACCTTTCTACCTTGTGAAGGTGAAGATGGGAAAATCTACGTCCACATAGAAAGTGACATCGAAATAGGTGCAGTAGAGCTTAAAGACGCTACTACAAATGTTCGCGCCAAAGTCGAAGCATTTGCGGCTAAGGCTGCTCTCTACGTTAGAACTGAAGCTGGTGCTTTTCCCGTTACTGTTACTTTTCCTGCTACTCAGCCCGTTTCGATTGCGGACGGTAGTGATATTGCCGAAGGCGCGACCACAGATGCAGCAGCTTCTTCGGCTGTAGCAGAGGACGCTACCGCCCGGACGGGCATCGGTCTGTGGAAGGGGATCAAGAATATCCTGATCTTGCTCGATGCGAAGTGGGCGGCTCTGGGCCAAGCGGCGATGGCGGCGAGTATGCCCGTGGTGATTGCCAGTGACCAGTCGGATGTGCCTGTCGCCATTAGCGACCCAGGCCGCGCCCCCACCGTCACCCCCGCCACCAGCGGAGGTGGCGGAGAGAACATCAACACGACCACCGCTCTGGCCGCAGATTTCTACCTGCGAGCCATCACGATCCATTTTGATGCTGAGTGGACTAACGATGTGACAGTGACGAAGGATTCCGCTGGCGGTGCCACATACGATACGGTACTAAGAGTACTGGAAGGCGCTGCCGGGGTGACAGATATGGCGTGGATACTTGAGGGGGATTGGCCCTTTCAGAACGGTGATCAGATCGTAGTCACTTCGACTAACCCAGGCATAGTGACGTTTGGCCTGGAGATTAGCACGGAGGCTATGTGATGACGTATATGCGCAACGGTTTCGTCTACACCGGAGACGACCCCAATACTGCATTGCTACTCGTGACTGGGCAAGTGACTCAATATAGTGGTGAGTTGGACGACGGCTACTACGAAGCTGGGGAATCCAGAAACTACGAGATCCTCACCACAGGGCAACATGCCGGTGCTTGCGTCTTTGTCTTGAATGGGAAGACAGAGAATCAATCCCACAACTGCGTCAGGGACCTGAGAACAGGCAAGATGTGGGCCAGGTATACGTCGGCGCAGAGTGCATCTGTAGGCCCAGCCTCAGACGGCAAGATGCCTTGGACTGGCACGGCCGACAGTATCTTTCAGTACTGTGCGATGGCTAATGCGGCTGAGACTGAGTTGGGGGGATATAACGATTGGAGGATACCCAACGACATAGAGTTGGCTAGCTTGAGGAACATGGAGGCCGCTACTGCTGTGCCAGACGCGACAGCGTTTCCAGGCTGGAGCATTGCTACCTATTATTGGTCGTCTACTACGCAACCTATCAATACTAGCTACGCCATGAACGTGATCTTCGCCAATGGCTACGTGCGCGACAATACTAAGACAACAACCTATTTTGCTAGCCTTGTTCGCGGAGGAGTATAACTATTGCCAAACCTGATGGGCAAAACGCTAACAGAGCTTCGAGCCATGACTGCCGCCCAGATTCGCCCCTCTCTCCAAGAAGGAACTAATAGAACGAGAGTTGGATGCCACGGAGTTCGCCGACAAACCCCAAGTCACCCCTGGCGAGCACGGCATCCTGACGCGGGAGCAGATTGTGCGGGACGCGCTGGGTGACGTGGTGCGGGTGGAGAAGATGGAGTACGATTATTATGACACGGGGGAAGTTCACAACCTTGTTCAGACTACCCGCAACGCAAAGGGCAGGAAGATAAAGCAAGTGAGGTTAGAGCATTTTCGGGATGGGCGACAGCCAGTGCTGACGGTAGAGTCTATTGAGGAACCGACGCCTTAATAAGTTATAGGAGGAAAGCCCAGTGGTGTTCTATAGAAATGGTGTCAAAGTATCAGATGTTCATACTCACGCCAATGACGGGCAAGGCGGCCAATTGGATCAGTCCGCCATGAACCTGACCGCCGCAGCGGTTGCAACTGGTAAGGCGGTGCGGCAAGACGAGTTTTCCCAGGAACACAGCAACGCTGGGGCGCACGTATTAAGCACCAGAGTAGAAACATTAGTATATACAAGTGGTACTCCTGGGGCTGGAGAATTTACACATGCTCTTACGCAGGAAGCATCAATAGGAAATGCCGTCATTGAGGATATCACAGTTGTGAAGACAAATATTGGCGGTGGACAGGCACACGTTAAGTTGTTTGTCGAGATCTCATATTTGCAGGAGGATGCCACCTTTAATGTAACTTTCGCACCTGGGACGTTGACAAGTTCATTCCTGCCTCGTGTTAGAGCTTTCCGGCCAACTTTGAATGTTGTTGCCTACGTTCTTATAACTTGGGTTTCAGCGGATATTGTCAGTGTGAACCGAGATAACAATATCGATGGTGATTCACCTGTTTATTTCATCATCGATGGTATTGGCACATACTAAATTAAGAAAATCTAAATGAAAAACAGCAGAAGCAAACGATAAGGAGAATAAAATGACATTTCAAGAATTTCTTACTTACGCATCGGGGCCCGGAATCAACGTGATTATCGGATTTGCGTTGACGTTCGTGGTGGAATGGTTTCCGCAGTGGGAAGATCTCGATAAGAAGATTAAGCGGTTGGTATTCTTCTTAGCTTCCTTAATAATTCCTGTTGCGTCTGCTCTGCTAGGCGTGGTTGCTGGTTATCAGCAATTAGATTTTGCCACTACAATCTGGCCTTGTCTCGTAGCGGGGTTTGTTGCATTTACTACAGGCACCTTCGGGTATAAGGGAATGACAAAGATTATTTCCAGGAAAACCAATAGTGCTTAGTGGGGCCAATCTCTTCCTGAGAAACTTGATCATTCCTGCGTTGGGGTTGCAACATAATCAATCCGTAGAAACCCAGGAGATTCAACCTTGGAAGTATCCACGGACAAACCATTAGGTCGTGATTTACAACACGATTTCCTAACTACCCTTGCCGATTCTCTAGATGATCAAGTCTCAGACGAAGTCAAACGTGCCAGGAAAGACGTAAACTTCTTCTGTGGCTGGGCAATGCAGACTCCCAAAGGTGAGTACTGGGGGGAGCAACAGAGACACCACCGAGAGTGGCAAGATGCGGCGGGACTCAACAAGAAGGGCGGTTGGCAGAACAACAGATTAGTCATCTTTGCCCCACCAGAAACCGCCAAATCATCTCAGCTTGTCGTTGGGAGATTGTTGTGGCTTTTGGGCAACGACCCCAACTTACGTGCCGCGATTGTTTGTGATGTTGACAAGCAGGCCCAGAAGTTTGTATCTGAGATTCGGTCAAACATTATGAACAACGAGAGGCTTCAGATGATTTTCCCAAATCTGAAACCTGAATCTCGGTCTGGGAGAGCTAAGCGGTGGTCGGATGACGGAATCATTCTCCAGAGAAATATCATTTCCAAAGATTTCTCGGTTCAAGCCTTGGGAGTTCGGGGAGCCCTTCTCTCGGCACGCTTGGACTTACTGATCTTAGATGATATTCTTTCTTGGGAGAATACCTTAACAAAATACCAACTGGAAAAAACGATCAACTGGTTTCTGGCAACTGCTGTTGGCCGAGTTGTGAAAGGTGGTCAGATTGCTCTCATTGGCTTGACTTGGGACCACGAAGACTTACTAAACCACTTGGCCGAACATCGGGGGTATGAATGTTTTCGTTATTCACTTTTGGACGAAGGCGACCCCAGATGGAAAAGAGTAGATTGGCCTGAGGTCTGGCCCAGGGATCGGGTAGAAAGTATGACTGACGAGTTGGGACCGTTCGAGAGTGCCCGCCAACTACGCCAGAGACTTCCTTCTAGAGATTCTATGCCAAGACCTTTTCCGAAAAGCGCGTGCGAGAAGGTTCTCAAATTATCTCGAGCGGGGTGGTCTAACTCTCACTTTGGAGAGAATATCTGCGGGGTTGACTTAGCTACCCGAAAAGGAAAAACAACAGATTATACTTGTTTTTTCACGATCAGTGCTTCGGGAGGATTTCGGCAAGTTCTCAACATCTTTACAGCACAGTTGGAAGGTCCCAAAATCATCGAGGTCATTCTCGACATTCATCGGCGGTTCAGACCACTGTTTGTCGTGGAAAACAACTCGGCGCAGATTTACATCGAGCAGTTTGTAAGGGATGGAAGGGTTCTGGAAGCTTTTGGTGCCACTCCCGCAGAAGCTCGCGGAATTCGGATCAAAGGGCGTTACACGGGATCTCAGTCTCTGGATCGAAGATTCGGGATCCCTGCACTCGGAGTGGATTTCGAAACGGGGAAATGGGGCGCGCCTGATCATTCAGAAGTCAACGCTTGGCTGAAAGAGTGCTACAACTGGTTCCCTGGGCAACACCCCGGAGATAGATTGGCTGCTTCTCACTTCGCCAATGAAGAATCTCGAACCTATGGTGGGCTGCCTACGAATATAATTCGTAGAATTCCTAAAGAGTCGGCCCTTAACTGGAAATTTTGACATGGGACTTCGATTATTCAATGCTGAGAAAGATAGAACAGTATTTGTAGAAAACCGACTATTTGAATTCGTTGGCGATGGTCAATTTAGTCTAGTTACCAATTTCTCAAGATTTCTCGAAGCCTACCAAAATTCTGGGCTCTTTTTCGTTCTTGAATTGGGTGGTCCCGGCTCAGGCCATCATGGTCATAAGGGTGTAAAGGGAAGAAGGGGCGGCAGCTCGCCAGGAATTAAAAAAGCTGCGAGTAGCCTAATAACAAATAATAAAGAAATTCTGTCTGATTCCTATGACAAAGATGTTGCTAAAGCGTTACCTGCTTTGCGAAAAGATGCGTTAGAATATGCAGACGGGGAAGGATTTGGAGAAGAGTTAAGACATTGGACTAATTGGTTCGACCAGTGGGACGAATATGATAAGTATAATCCAATGCAAACCCAAGTTAATGATGAGAGAAAACCTGACTGGGTTCCTGCGGGTCAAAGCCCTAAAAACTTTTCAATGAGTCGGTTAAATAGATACTATACTCAGGACCCTACAAGAAAAGATACTTATCCTATAACTGCTATGAAAAAAGCCTTAGCAGGTGATTATGGAGAGAACCATCAGAAAGCAGCGGTCTTTGTGAAAAGTCTTAGTGAGGAAATATTTAGACAAAAGTTTGGCGATAAAGCGGAACTGTTTAGAGCCGCAAAGAAAGAGGTAGGCTTTGGTAGTAGGCTTCTAGATGTCTCTGTATCTGAAACAAGTGGAGGAGCTTCAAGAGCAGTGTCAAGATTTTTCAAACCTGTCATTACGAGAGTGCGTGTAGGGAAAGATAATGTTTTATTTTCTTACAGAATAATAGGATCAGAGTATCCTGAAGAAAGAGAGTGGGTTGTTTCAAGTGCTGATGTAACTGCACATTAGTTACTAAAGAGGGGTAATTCGAAAGTCTTAGTGCTGAAGTTGTCTTATGACAGAAAAGAAAGACTCACCAATTCTCAAAGAAATCGGCGCAACGGGAACATCGCTTTGGGGTTCCTACATCGTCATGGAAGACGAGATTTCTGATTTTCAGTACCTTACCACCACTCTCGAAAACTACGATAAGATGCGCCGAGATGCAACTGTTCAGGCTATTCTTTCGGCAATTGAATACCCCATTCGGGCTCTACCTTACGATATAGTTCCTGCAAGCGACAGTGCCAAAGACAAGCAAATCGCGGATTTCATCAAAATAGACTTGTTCCATAAACAGTCTGTTACCTTCGATGACTACTTGCGTGAATCACTCTCTTGTTTATGGGCTGGATTCTCTACTTTTGAGAAGGTCTGGGAGAAGAAAAACGGAAAAATCCACCTCAAGAAAATAGCCACAAGGCTACAAACTACATGCGACGGGTGGAAATTTGACAAAGCGGGTGGTCCGGAAGGGATGTGGCAACTTGCTCCTCCGGGTTATGTTCGAACATTCATCCCAATTACGAAGATGGTTCTTTTTTCGTTTGCTAAAGAGGGGGGAAATGTTCAAGGACGTTCCGTTCTAAGGCCGGGTTGGCGTCATTTCAAATTCAAAGATTTTTTGTATAAGCTTCAGGCCGTCCGGGCTGAGCGAGACGCTGTTGGAGTTCCTTATGCTCAGTTGCCGGAAGGATCTACTAGTGCAGATGCCCAAAAAGCCCAAGACTTAGTACAAAGCCTGCGGATGGATGAAGAAGGTGGTTTTGTTTACCCCTTCAACTGGAAAGTCGGGCTCTTGGGCGGTCAAGGTGCATCGTTTAACATTCAGGCTGCAATTGACCACCATGACTTGATGATAGCGAAATCGGTGCAAGCGTCATTCCTTAACTTAGCTGGAATGTCTGTAGGGTCGTTCGCTTTATCAAAAGAGTTAACAAACCTGTTCTTGGTATCTCTTAACGCAGTTGTTAAGTTCATCTGCGAGACGAATAATCGTTATTTTATACAGCAGTGGGTTGATTTTAACTGGGGGGAACAGGAAAAGTACCCGAGACTTTATGCCAGGCCACTTGAAGTCAGGGACCTCGAATCTGCTGCCAGGGCACTTTCCTTACTCGTAGGTTCTGCCCTGTTAATCCCCGACAATGAAGTCCTGAATTGGGTCAGGAGCTTTTTCTACGGTCTCCCTCCTGTGGTAGAACCACCTGTGTCAGTAGATGAATCACCTGAAGAAGAAGTGTCTGCGCCCGAGGAAGAACTGCCTGAAGAGTTGCCTGAGGGTGAGCTGACGTTGGCAGAGGAAGATGAGACACTTCCTATTGGTGACTGGAGTGACAAGTTTCTAATCTCGGTTGGAGACCTGCTTAAAGAATGGGAAGAGTTAGAGAAGAAAGAGAAAATTACCGTTGAGCTTCAATGGAAGTTCGTAGGCCCAGATAGGATGTACCGTGAAGTTGCCCTACCAGGACTTCTGAAGGAATTAGACAAAATCCAAAAACTCTATGAAGACGGCAAAATATCGGCGCGTTCTTTAAGAATTAGATCTGGGAACCAGTTGAAAAAATTTGGCACCGCATCTTTCGCTTACGGAAAGGCCCTCTCTACAGGAGTACCACAAATTGACGAGAAGGGCCGCGCGATTATCCTTCCGGAAGATAAGCCTGTCATAAACCGTTACGTCGCTCTCCACAGAGGCTTTTTATCCAATTTTCAAAACGACTTAGAAGTGGCAAAGAGGGAAGGAAAAACGATCTCTCTGTCGGGAAGAGTAGAACAATACGCACTTTCTTCAAAGAATATGTTCGAGGCGGGACGAGCTGCGGGGATGGGGTTCTCGCCAGATTTATTGCCTCAAGTCCCCGGCGATATGAAAACAAGGTGCGGATGTAGGTGTGGTTGTACCTTGAGATATGAGCCTACTGAGGGCGGAGTGGGTGTTTATTGGGAGTTGGGGACTGTTGAACACTGCCCCGATTGTTTAAGGTTGAATGCTACGTGGACTCCATATTTCGTTCCCTTGACTTTAGCGATGGGTCTTGCCGTAGAAGAGTTGGGTGGTCCGGGCTCGGGTCATCACGGACATAAGAGCGTCCCCGGAAGAAGAGGTGGAAGTATACCTAAAGGGGTTGTGGGTGGGAATTTTGGAAGTGTCCCCCCACAAATAAGTACTGAAAAATCCGCAGAGAGGTCTTTTTACGCCGCCCTACGGCGAGCGGCTGATTCAGGAGGAGTGTTTGTAAGTCATGAAACTCCACTTGAGAACTTAGATAAGATCAAAACGGAGGGGTTATATGAGGGGTCTTTTGGTACTCTAGGGGCTCAAAGCAATTTTGTGTCTGGGGATAAAGCCCGAGTATGGATAAAAGTCCCTCGCGACCGTTTAGATATTATTGCCCCCGACATGAGATATGAGCCTGAGGCCCGTTATCTTGATTTAATAAAACAGCACCCGAGGCTTCGGGGTGCAGACATTGGATTTAGAGACGAAATTCCTGTGGATTGGATAACGAGAATAGATATTGTGAAGGGAGAAGTAGGAGAATTTGGTCAAAGGTCTGTAAAAACCACAGGCCTGGATAGTGCTGTAGAAGAGTTGGGAGGCCCCGGATCGGGGAATTGGGGTCATAAGGGAACTCCAGGCAAAAGAGGCGGTAGTATGCCCAAAGGTAAGGGGTTTATCCCACCCAAAATCTATGAGATAAGTAGGAAGCAACCCAGAGTAGTTGCGGCAAAGGACACCGTAAAAGTTTTGAGAACGTCAAAAATTCTCCCAAAGGGCCCCTGGTTTACACCAATGGAGAAAGGTTTTATCCCGCCTAGGAAAGTTGCACCTATAGATCGACCTACTCCACTACCCGCCCCCGGCAGGAAAGTTGCACCTATAGATCGACCTACTCCACTACCCGCCCCCGGCAGG
>SDBU01004723.1_pt1 | contig 16588 bp, 17 predicted proteins | sample 2277071 | NCBI WGS metagenome assembly SDBU01 (sample SAMN10397929, study PRJNA504765) | marine sediment metagenome | isolation source: marine sediment core GS08_GC12, 126 cmbsf | place: Arctic Ocean: Gakkel Ridge, Loki's castle | collected 2008
GAAAGAGAGAATACCTGGCCGATTCCTCCGCTGCCCTGTATACCAGATACCCGGAGGGACTGGCCTCGGCACTTGAGAAGCTGGCCGCTTCAACCGCACAACTGAAATCGGTTAACCAGGCTTCAGCCCCGATGTATATAATCAATCCCTTCCGCAAGAAAGGCAGAGCGGCCAGTGACCTCACCAGCACCCACCCGCCTATCTCAGAGCGGATACGTATCTTGCGCTCTATGGCCGGGGGTGCCTCCCTCGCCGACTACGACAACGCTTTCCGTCAGGTTCACAAGGGCGGGAGGGGAGTTATTCCTCTTTCTGCTATCGCCGGCGCTGGTGCCGTTGGCTTGCGGCCAGCAGTGCCAGAAGCCGCACAGCGAGAGGCCAAATTAGGCAAAGTGGAACGTACTCGCGAAGTCTCAGACCTGATGTGGCGCTTAAACAACTATAAGACTATCACCTGCGCTTGCGGCATAAAGCTAAAGATACCCCCCAAACTCAAAAGTGTTAACGTCAAATGCCCACACTGCGGCCGTGTTAACCGAGTCTGAGATAAATAGGGGCGGAAAAAGAATGAGGCGAGCAGGCTATTGGCTGTAACGCACTTTTAAGGAAGCCTGTCTCATCAGGCTCACGTGACAAGTTAGAGCCATCACTACCAGCCGACCAAGAGCAAAAGTGTTCACAAAGGTTTTACCTTTCGTACACCTCGGCCAAAGGAGAGGGGGAATCAGTTACATAAGAAAGGCTTCGCCTCTCTTTGACCCTCCTTTAACCTTTGCTCCTTCAAAGGAAGAGAGGGATTAAGTTTTTAAGAGAGAGGCTACCACTCCTCTCTTACCCACATCCCCCCTTCCCTTAATAAGGGAAGGGGGCAGGGGATAGGTTATCAGGCAATCTCACTGACCCCGGTAATTGCCTATTACAACCAAATGGATTACAATATTGAACAGAATAGTTAGAGGGTATATCTATGAGACTTAAATATCTATCCCAAATAGCCAGCGTTATCTTCGTTCTGGTCGCACTACTTTTAGCCTCATGCGGCGGTCAAGCGCCAGAGCCAAAGCCGAAAGCAAAGCCCAAGACTTACTCGGAACCACCACCCATGGTCATTGATACCAGTAAGCAATATACCGCCATTATTGAAACTGGAAAGGGGAATTTAGTGCTGGAGCTATTCGCTAAAGACGTTCCCAAAACGGTCAATAATTTTGTATTCCTCGCCCGTGAGGGATTCTACGACGGCACCACCTTTCATCGGGTAATACCCAATTTTATGGCTCAAGGAGGAGACCCGACCGGAACTGGAAGAGGCAATCCTGGCTACTCATTCGAAGATGAATTTACTGAGCACACCCATGTGGCCGGCGCTCTATCAATGGCTAATTCTGGTCCTGATACCAATGGCTCACAGTTTTTCATTACCTATACGCCACAACACGGGCTTGATGGCAAACACTCTGTCTTTGGTCAGCTGATAGAAGGAATGGAAGTCCTTGAGAAAATTACCAATGGTGATACGATAAGGCGAATAGTCATAGAGGAAAGCTAGCTTCATAGCCATAATGCTACATCGCTCAGACAAGATATAACCAAGATAGAGAGTCATAGTTTTTAGCAATGGCAGCATTAAATAATGCCTTTTCAGCACAGATTGAGAGAGGTATTTCTATTCTCAAGCAAGGGGGACTGGTTGCCTTCCCCACCGATACCGTCTATGGAGTGGGTGCTTGCGCCGCCAATCAACAGGCGGTGGAGCGGGTTTATCAGGTAAAGCAGCGGCCAAGGAACATGGCGCTTCCTCTGCTTCTGGCTCATACCGCACAAATAAGTGGGGTGGCTTGCCCCGTACCGCCGATTGCCTGGCTTTTAGCTGATAAATTTCTGCCCGGTGCCTTGACCATAGTATTACATAAGTCTAATTCAGTTCTGGATATCGTTACTGGTGGAGGTAGTACCATAGCGGTTCGTATTCCCGCCCATCCCGTTCCGGTTGCCCTTGCCCAAGATTTAGGGCCGATTGTTGGCACAAGCGCTAATACGAGCGGTAAGCCAAGTGCCCTGACTGCCGATGAGGTCCACTCTCAGCTTGGCGACAAGATAGATTTAGTTATTGACGGTGGACAGTGCCCGGGTGGCAAAGAGTCTACCATAGTTGATGTAACCGGGAAAATACCTGTTATTTTGCGAGAAGGGGCTATATCAAGGGAAAGGCTCGAGCAAGTATGCGGAGAAATCTCGCTCAGGTAAGGAGGCATAGGTAATGCGTATTGCTATTGGCTGTGACCATAGGGGGCTAGAACTCAAAGAATTTATCATAAAGCTAATTGCTGAAGCCGGGCACAGCTATGAGGACTTTGGTTGCTATACCGCTGACTCGGTAGATTACCCTGATATTGCCAAAAAGGTAGCCGAAGCCGTAGCCCAGAGTCACTTCAAGCGCGGCATTCTAATATGTAACACCGGCATTGGCATGAGCATTGCGGCTAATAAGGTTAAGGGGATAAGAGCCGCTCTATGTCATGACGCCTCAACTGCTCGCCGGGCCCGCCAACACAATGATGCCAATGTCCTTTGTCTAGCGGGAGAGGGAAAACAGGCTACCACGCCTGAAATCCTTGAGGCTTTTCTTGACACTGATTTTGAAGGCGGCAGACACCTGCGCCGAGTAGACAAGATAAAGGTTATGGAAGGCTAGTTATATGAGAGCCCGCTTGACAGTGAAGTGGCATTATGTTATTTTTTTGAGAGGCTGGAAGTAGGATTTAGGAGTCTCTAATCCGTCCCTGCCGGGGCGGTTTTTAATTTTAGGTGAGGTAAGGTAAAAAATGAAAAGCGATGTTATTAAAAAAGGCGTAGAGCGTGCTCCTCACCGGGCACTACTCTATGCCCTGGGTTGTACGCCGGCAGACATGGATAAGCCTTTTATCGGTATTATTAATAGCTTTAGCGAGATTATCCCCGGACATATACATCTACGAGATATTGCCGGGGCAGTTAAGGCGGGGGTATATAGCCAAGGGGGTGTCCCCTTTGAGGTTAATACTATTGCGGTGTGTGACGGTATTGCTATGAACCATCCTGGTATGAAATATAGCCTGCCCAGTCGAGAACTAATAGCTGACTCGGTAGAGATAGTAACTGAGGCTCATGCTTTCGATGCCTTAGTCTTTATTACTAATTGTGACAAAATAATTCCGGGGATGCTTATGGCAACAGTAAGACTGAACCTACCGGCCATCTTCATCAGTGGCGGCCCCATGCTGGCCGGGCGGTTGAGCGGTAACAACGAGACTAAGCAAGTTGACCTCAGTTCTGTATTTGAAGCGGTAGGCAAGGTGGCTGGAAAACAAATGACTGATGAGGAATTGGAACAGCTGGAAGCGGCTGCTTGCCCAGGTTGCGGCAGTTGTGCTGGAATGTTCACCGCCAATACTATGAACTGCTTAACCGAAGCTATGGGAATGGGGCTACCCGGTCATGGCACTATTCCAGCGGTAGACGCCAGACGTATTCAGTTAGCCCAGAAAGCCGGGCGGCAGGTTATGGAGCTGCTAGCTAAGAATATTCGTCCCCGAGATATAATAACTAAAGAGGCTATCCACAATGCTTTTACCGTTGATGTGGCGTTAGGTGGTAGCACTAATTCAGTTCTGCACCTTATGGCAATAGCTCATGAGGCAGGGATTGACTTTCCACTGTCAATGATAAACGAGATAAGTAAGCGCACCCCCTACCTGTGTAAGCTAAGCCCAACCGGGGGGCATCACGTTGAGGACCTGAACAATGCTGGTGGCATAACTGCCGTAATGAAGGAGCTACGGGGATTATTAAATCTGGAGTCAAGGACGGTATCAGGAAAGTCCATTGGTGAAGTTATTGCTGGGGGCAGGGTTGTGGATAGAGAGGTTATCCACTCCATTACTAATGCCTACTCGGCCACAGGGGGTATTGTCATGCTTTTCGGGAATCTAGCACCGGAGGGTGCCGTGATAAAGAAGGCAGCAGTAGCCACTGAGATGTTGCTTCATCAGGGACCAGCCAGGATTTTTGACTCTGAAGAAGAAGCTACAACAGCTATTATGAATGGCAACATAAAGCCAGGGGAGGTGTTAGTCATTCGTTACGAGGGACCTAAAGGCGGACCCGGCATGAGAGAGATGCTCACCCCAACATCTCTCCTGAGCGGTATGGGAATGGATAAAGAGGTAGCCCTTATAACTGACGGGCGCTTCTCTGGAGCCACCCGTGGTGCGGCTATCGGACATGTCTCTCCTGAAGCCGCCAGCCGGGGACCTATTGCAGCTTTAAAGAATGGAGATATGATAAAGATTGACATTCCCAATTATAGGCTTGATGTAGAGCTAAGTGATAGAGAGATAGCCGAACGTCTGGCCCAGCTAACTGAATTTGAGCCAAAAGTAAAGACGGGCTATCTCAGGTACTACGCTGAGAAGGTACTTTCAGCCAGCACCGGTGCAGTGTTTAGTAAATAGGAGGGGCTATTATGAAGATGACGGGTGCCCAGATTATATGTGAGAGCTTAACCAGAGAAGGAGTTGAAGTTATTGTCGGTATCACCGGTGGGTCTATTTTACCGCTATATGATGCCCTACCTCAATATCCTCAGCTTCACCATGTTCTGGTGCGTCACGAGCAGTGTGCCGCCCACGCTGCTGACGGCTACGCCAGGGCTACCGGGAAGGTGGGGGTATGCATGGCTACCTCAGGCCCCGGCGCGACTAACTTAGTAACCGGGATTGCTAACGCCTATCTTGATTCATCACCGATAGTAGCTATAACCGGTCAGGTAGCCAGACCCTTTATTGGCAAAGATGCCTTCCAGGAAGTAGATATTACTGGTATTACCCTGCCCATTACTAAACACAACTATCTTATCCTTAATATCGATTCATTGGCTGAGACAATTAAGGAAGCGTTTTATCTAGCTAAGAGCGGGCGCCCTGGACCAGTGCTTATTGATGTACCACGAGACGTTTTCATAGAGGAAGCCGAATTTCATTATCCAAGCAAAGTGGATTTGCCTGGCTACAAGCCAACACTTCAGGGACACCCGTCACAGATTAAGAAAGCGGTCAAGCTCATAAGTGAGTCTAAACAACCGATTATTATTGCCGGTAGGGGAGTAATTATCTCAGAAGCGTATGCCGAGCTCAAGCAGTTGGCAGAAACAGCCCAAATACCGGTAATCACTACTTTGCTGGGTATTGGCTGTTTCCCGGAATCCCATTTTCTAAGCTATGGTATGCTCGGTATGCACGGTATGGCTTATGCTAATATGGCAGTTAGCGCGGCTGACCTTATTATTGCCATCGGGATGAGGTTTGATGATAGAGCCACCGGTAAAGTAAGCGCCTTTGCCCCTCATGCCCGCATCATCCATATTGATATTGACCCCGCTGAGATTGGTAAAAATGTGCGCGTAGATGTGCCTATAGTTGGTGATGTGAAAAATGTTCTTACCTCACTAAATAAACTTACTACCCCTGGCGAGCATATTAATTGGATACAACAGCTTGATAACTGGCGAAGGGAACATCCCTCAACAGAAATTAGAGACTGTGAGGAGCTCTTGCCACAGCTTGTCATTCGCAAAATATACGAAATAACCAAAGGTGAAGCTACCATCGTTACCGGGGTGGGTCAACACCAGATGTGGGCAGCACAACACTATTGTTACGATAGACCAAATAGCCTAATCTCATCAGGAGGTTTGGGAACTATGGGCTTCGGCTTGCCAGCAGCCATCGGGGCTAAAATGGGTTGTCCTGATAACACTGTGTGGTGTATTGACGGTGATGGTAGCTTTCAGATGACAATGCAGGAACTGGCTACCATAGTCCAGGAAAATACGGCAGTCAAGATAGCCATTATTAATAATGGCTATCTGGGAATGGTTAGGCAGTGGCAAGAATTATTCTACGGCAGACGATATGTAGCCACTCCCTTGTCCTGTCCCGACTTTGTAAAGATTGCTGAAGGATATTGCATCCCTGGATTAAGAGTCAGGCATAATGAGGAAGTAGTTCCAGCTATTGAGCAAGCCATAGAGTATGAAGGACCTTTCCTAATAGATTTTATGATTAACCCAGAGGAAAGCGTGTATCCAATGGTGCCACCGGGGGCATCCTTGGCCGAAACCATAGAGGCACCTAAGAAAGAGACGAAAGTCATGTCCGATTCCGCCAAGCTTCCAGTAAGCAATATCTAGAAAAGAGGTAGCAACATGACCACAACGAAGCATACCTTAGTTTTTCTGGTAGAAGATAGACCGGGAGTGCTTAGCCGGGTGGTAAGCCTCTTCCGAAGGCGTGGCTTCAATATTGAGAGCCTTGCGGTGGGGCGCAGTGAACTACCCCATTTATCACGCATGACTATTGTCGTCAATGGAACGGCTTCGACAGTGGAACAGGTTAGAAAGCAGTTGGACAAGGTTACCGATGTAATCAAGGTATCTGATATTACCGATGACAACATGGTTGCCCGGGAGCTGGCATTGATTAAAGTACATGCTACTCCTTCCACTAGGAGTGAGATTATTGAGATTGTGGATATATTCCGGGCGAATATAGTAAATGTTGCCCCCGATTCGCTAACAATTGAGATTACCGGTGACGAGGATAAAATTAACTCGCTATTTAGTTTGGTTCGTGGTTTTGGTATCAAGGAAATAGCCAGAACGGGTCGTATCGCTATGACCAGAGGAGGTCCCGGATCGCTACCGGTAGAAGGACCTAGAGCCAGTAATAAAAGGTAGAAAGCATCATGAGAGTTATTTATCAGGAACGAAGTTACTCTATAATCTTATAAAGGGGGGTAAATTATGGCTAAGATATACTATGACAAAGATTGTAACTTGAAATTGCTTGAGGACAAAGTAGTTGGCATTATGGGCTATGGAAGCCAAGGGCACGCCCATGCCCAGAACCTCAGGGATAGCGGCTGCCAGGTGATAGTGGCTGAAGCCGAGGGCACCCCGGGTTGGAAAAATGCCAAGGATGCCGGCTTCAAGGTGTTGGGAGCAACCGAGACGGCTAAAGAAGCCGATATCATTGTCATGCTGCTGCCGGATAACCTGCACCGAGAAATCTATTACGGGTCAATTGAAAAGGGACTAGCCCCAGGCAAAGTGCTGATGTTTGCCCACGGCTTTAACATCCACTACGGACAGGTTATCCCGCCGGCAGATATTGATGTTACCATGATAGCCCCCAAGTGTCCGGGGCATATGCTACGGCAGACCTACACCGAGGGCGCCGGGCCACCAGCCATAGTGGCTGTTCATCAGGACGCCTCAGGCAAAGCAAAGGATATTGCCCTCGCCTATGCCAAGGGTATCGGTTGCAGCCGGGCCGGGGTCATTGAAACAACCTTCGCTGAGGAGACAGAGACTGACCTCTTCGGAGAGCAGACAGTGTTATGTGGCGGAATTTCATCTTTAATAAAGGCTGGCTTTGAGACACTGGTTGAGGCTGGCTATCAACCAGAGATAGCTTACTTTGAAATTCTCCATGAGCTTAAGCTTATTATTGACCTGATTTACCAGGGAGGCTTGACCTATATGCGCTACTCAGTCAGTGATACCGCCGAGTATGGCGACTATACTCGAGGACCACGGGTAATTGATGACATGGTTAAAGACGAGATGAGACAAATCCTGGACGAGGTCCAGGATGGCACCTTTGCCAAGGAGTGGATATTAGAAAACCAGGCTGGCCGCCCGGTTTATAACGCCCTCAAGCGCATGGATGCCGAACACCCCATAGAGATTGTAGGCAAAGAGCTAAGAGAAATGATGCCGTGGCTGAAGGGAAAGTGAGGGGGTATTTGAAATGGCTATTCCTTCAGAAAAGGACATAGAGCTACCATTGCTTCAAGAAATAGAAGCAGCTGGTGGAGAGGCAAAGCCATCAGAGTTGTATGATAAGGTGGCAAGCCACCTAAGAAGTGGTCTGCTTATCTGGGCAAATAGAGTTGCCTGGGCTCGGCAGCACTTAGTTAATAAAGGCGAGTTGGATGCCTCCGTTCGAGGAATATGGAGAATTACTGATAAAGGGAGAGTAAACAATGGAGCCGCATCCTAAGCACTGTCTTATCTGTGGTCGTGAAATAGGTGGGGGGATAGATGCTCACGTTCGTTCTAAGCATAAAATGGACTACGAGCAGTACTGCAAATACTTCTACGAGGCTACAGGCAGTTACGGCATCTTCCCTGACAAAGCAGGTAGAATTGTTCTGACCATTACTAGAGTTCTCAAGCCAGAGTAGTAGGCAACATAAAGCCCATTTGTTGCCGAACGAAGGTGAGTCAAAGAGGGACTTCGTCCCTCTTACAAAACATTCCCCCTTCCCTTATTAAGGGAAGGGGGTCAAGGGGATGGGTTGATAGGATAATACCTAAAAGGAGGATGAGATGGCAAAAGGAGTAAGTGGTAAAGAGGCAGCAGAAATAGCTAAATCATATGTAAGGAAAAACTTTGACGCCCTACCGGGACTAGAGGCTACATTTGAAAGGAGAGGTAGAGTTTGGGTCGTTATTGTTAAAGGTGGAATTCCACCAATGGACAGGGAATTTAAGGTACATGTTGATGTTGAAACTGGGAAAATTGGTTTTAATAAAGAAGTGTAGTCCGAGCTATAAAAAGGCAGTCATAAATGGATAGAGTAATTATCTTTGACACAACCTTGCGGGATGGGGAGCAGGCGGCGGGGGCGAAAATGAACCTCCAGGAGAAGCTGGAGATAGCCAGGCAACTGGAGAAACTTGGTGTAGATGTCATTGAAGCCGGTTTTCCCATCACCTCGCCGGGTGATTTTGAAGCAGTAAGCACTATCGCTAGAGAGGTTCGCACCCCCGTAATCTGCGCCTTGGCCCGTGCTCTACCTCAAGACATAGACCGGGCCTGGGAAGCGATTAAAGAGGCGCAGCACCCGCGAATACATGTGTTTCTATCGGCATCAGATATACACCGTGTTTATCAACTGAAGAAGAGCCGTGAGGAGATTTTGCAGGCTTCCCGAGATATGGTAGCCCTGGCAAAGAAATACGTTGATGATGTTGAGTTCTCACCGATGGATGCCAGCCGTACCGAGCCTGAGTATATCTACCAAATCCTGGAAGCAGTCATTGATGCCGGGGCAACCACACTAAATATTCCTGATACTGTGGGCTATGCCATCCCCGCCGAGTTTGGCAGGCTCATTGAAGGAATTTTTAAGAATGTGCCCAATATCAACCGGGCCATAGTTAGTGTTCATTGCCACAATGACTTGGGTCTGGCGGTAGCTAACAGCTTAGAAGCAATCAAGCGGGGAGCAAGACAAGCAGAATGCACTATCAATGGCATTGGGGAAAGGGCAGGCAACGCCTCCCTAGAGGAAATTGTTATGGCTATCAAGACCCGCACTGACTTTTTCGACTTGGCAACCAATATTAATACCAAGCAAATCTATAAATCAAGCCGATTGGTAAGCGAGATAACCGGCTTTGTAGTTCAACCTAACAAAGCCATTGTTGGCGCCAATGCTTTCCGCCACGAGTCAGGAATTCACCAAGATGGCGTAATTAAGATGCCAGTAACCTATGAAATAGTTGACCCCACAACGGTAGGCATATCAGCTAGCCGGTTAGTGCTGGGCAAGCTTAGTGGGCGGCATGCCCTTAAGGAGCGATTAGCCGAGCTGGGTTATAGCTTAACCGAGGAAAACCTCAAACGCGTTTTCTCCGCATTTAAAGAGCTGGCTGATAAAAAGAAGGCGGTTACCGACAGAGATATTGAATCCCTCGTTGCCGAAGAGCAACGCACCGTGTCTGAAATCTACCACCTTGACCGCCTTCAAGTGACCTGCGGAGATAGGGGTATTCCTACCGCCTCAGTTCAGCTTATTACCCCCGATGGTCAAGTTCTAGCTGATGCTGCCCTGGGCACTGGTCCAGTTGATGCAATGTATAAGGCGATTAATCGAATAGTGGGAGTGCCTAATAAGCTCACCGAGTTTAGCGTTAAATCAGTAACTGAGGATATTGATGCTATTGGTGAGGTGTTTATAAGAATAGAGAGTGAGGGCATAACCTATACCGGACGGGGAGCTGACACCGACATTATTGTCGCTAGCGCCAAGGCTTACATGAATGCCCTTAACCGATTATTGTCAGCTAAGAAAATGGCAGGATAGGCTTTTACCAGGTGCTAAGATGCCAATTAAGTTAGAAATGGTTCTCTGTCTTCCGCTGGCAGTAGCCCCAGGAAACATTGCTCTTTCCTCATCCCACTCGTTGACAGTCAAGCTCAAGTCTAATGCCCTAATCACTCCAAGGAAAAGGAAACTAGAATGACTCTGGTCGAGAAAATACTGGCTGCCCACACCGATAAAAAGAAGGTAAGCCCGGGCGAGTTCATAAATGTCAGGGTAGATTTAATTCTAGCCAATGACATTACTGCCCCCATTGCTATAAGAGAATTCCGGCAGGTTGGCGTTGACCGGGTCTTCGACCCCAAAAAGGTAGTAATGGTGCCCGACCACTTTGTACCGTGTAAGGATATTGCCTCTGCCGAGCAGGTAAAGCTAATGCAGGAGTTTGCCTATGAGCAAGGCATACTATACTTTGAATTAGGTCAAATGGGTATTGAGCATGTGCTTTTACCAGAGCAGGGCTTGGTGCTGCCCGGAGATATAGCTATCGGCGCCGATTCGCATACCTGCACCTACGGCGCCCTGGGCGCTTTTGCTACCGGCATGGGGTCAACTGATATTGCGGCGGCAATGGCAACTGGAGACATCTGGATGAAGGTACCACCTACAATCAAGCTGGTTTACCACGGGAATTTGGGGAAATGGGTAGGAGGTAAGGACTTAATCCTGTATACCATCGGTGATATTGGTGTCGATGGTGCCCTGTATTCGGCAATGGAATTTAGCGGAGAAGCAATAGATGCCCTCTCTATGGATGGACGGTTCACTATGGCTAATATGGCTATTGAAGCCGGGGCTAAAGCCGGAATCTTCAGGATTGATGACAGGACATTAGATTATGTAAAGTCTCGGGCAAAACGCCCCTATAAAGTCTACGAACCCGACAATGACGCTGAATACTCCCGGGTCATTGAGTATGATGTCTCAGCCATTGAACCTCAGGTTGCCCTGCCCCATTCGCCGGCTAATACCAGACCGGTTAGCCAGGTAGGAGACATTGAAATCAATCAGGCGGTGATTGGTAGCTGCACCAATGGTCGCCTTGAAGACCTGCAAGTTGCCGCCCGGATACTGAAAGGGAGAAAGGTACACCCAAGAGTGCGGTGCATCATTATCCCCGGTTCACAGCAGGTCTATCTTGATGCCCTGACCGAAGGACTTATAGAAATATTCATCAGAGCTAGGGCAGTGGTCAGCACACCAACCTGCGGACCCTGTCTCGGTGGGCATATGGGGGTTCTGGCAGCCGGTGAGCGCTGCATCTCAACTACCAACCGTAACTTTGTTGGCAGAATGGGCAGCCCCAAGTCAGAAGTCTACCTATCAAATCCCGCCGTTGCCGCCACCAGTGCTATAACAGGGAGGATTGCCAGTCCGGAGGAGATTTTTAGTTAAGGCAAAAAACCACCCAAAGTAAAGGACTTTGAGAAGGCTTTGGTGGAGGTATAAGTACCAAGATGGAAACAAAAGATATTAAGCTATCTGAAATTCGCATATCTGACCTGAACACAAGGAAAGATTTGGAGGCAGGAACAGAGGATAGTAGTTTGGTTGATTTAGCCGACAGCATCAAAGAGAGAGGATTGTTAAGTCCAGTAACTGTTAAAAGAAACAAAGATGGTAACTATGATCTAATTGTGGGACAAAGGCGGTTTTTGGCGTGCCAAAAGCTAGGGTGGGAATACATTCCGGCAATTGTCAGAGATATTACAGATGATATGGATGGCACAATAATCTCCCTTATAGAAAATGTGCATAGGGCAGATATGAACCCTATAGATAAGGCAAGAGCTTACAATATAATTTATGAAAGATACGAGAATTATGACAAAGTAGCAAGCGAAACAGGCATGTCAGTAGCAACTGTCAAAAGATACTTGAAACTTATTGACCTTGCTCCATCTATTCAAGAGAGACTTTCCACAGCAGATGGCCCAGCTGGCATAGCAACTTTATCTAAAATCGCTGAGACTTTTGCAGTGGAACAGCAGGAGGCTGTTCTTGATAAAATAGGAAAATTTAAACAACAAACACAACTAGAAATAATTAAAAGGAGTGGCGGTGACTTTAGTAAATTAGAAGGTCTAAAACACCAAGCATTAGAAGGTGATTTCGATGTTCGTTTGTGTAGAGGTCTTGATGGTTGTATCTTCATTCCACCCCAGTTACTCAAACTAGTAAAAGATGCGGTTAAAAAATTCGAAGAAGGTGATACTCAGTCATTTGGGGACATAACTAGGAAATTGAAATAGCGAGGAGAACACGCTTGAATTTCAAAGGTAAAATTTACAAATGCGAGGTGGATGTTTAGTAAAGGGATTAAAAGGGGCGAAGCCCCTTTAAGAAATTCTCTTCCCTCTCCCCTTCATAAGGGGAGAGGGATAAAGGGTGAGGGGTTGGTAAAATAAGTGAGGAGACTTTCACTCAATGTTAAAAGGCAAGGTTCATAAATACGGGGCGGTTTTTTGGCAAGGGAATTAAAAAGGGCGAAGCCCTTTAACCTATGCTTCCCCCCTCTCCTTTGAAGGAGAGGGGGATACAGGGGGTGAGGTAGATAAAGGACACCAAACCATATGAAGGTTAGTGATATAATCAAGACGAGAGGCAGAGACACACTTCTCTAAGGAGTAGGCATTGGGATTGCTCACCGCACTGGAGACCCTGAATGGCTTGAAAAGAAAGGGCCTCATTAAAGACTATGCCATAGGTGGTGGTTATGCGGTAAACTACTACCTTGAACCTTCTTATACCTATGACCTGGATGTCCTTGTGCTCCTCAGCAGTGATGCCGATTATCATGCCCTCTACAAGCACTTCCGAGAAGCAGGAAACAGGATAGAGAATATCTATATCATAATAGGTGACCTGCCAGTTCAGTTTCTCCCCAGCTTTATCAGCCCTCTCTTTGACGAAGCTATCAGGAAGGCTAGAAGGATTACTGTCGGAGGAGTGCCGGGCAAGGTTGTCAGGGTAGAGCACTTGATAAGTCTTCTCCTGGTTTCTTTCCGGACGAAGGACAAGATTCATATTCTGTCGCTCTTAGAGTTGGCTGACAGGAAAGTACTAGATGAAATCTTGAGGAGGTTTGAAGATGAAAAAACTCCTCTACGCCAAAGACTCAGAAGAGTTCTGGCAAATCTTTAATGAGGAGCGGGAGAAGAGGCGAAGTAAACTAGCCAAGCTCCCCTTCGCCAAGAAAGTTATCATTCTGGAAAAGATGCAGGCAGATATAAGCTTGTTGCGGAACTCATTTGGAGCAAAAAGGCGCAAGTTGAGTTAGATTAAGCATGGCACCCAAAAAACCTTAGATGAGGAGATTGTCTAATGCTAAAAGGTAAAGTTCATAAATACGATGCCAATGTTAATACGGATGTGATTATACCAGCGCGGTATCTGAATATTTCTGACCCGGCGGAGTTGGCCAAGCACTGTATGGAGGATATAGACCCTGACTTTGTATCTAATGTGAAACCGGGTGATATAATTGTGGCGACGACTAATTTTGGCTGTGGTTCTTCACGGGAGCATGCCCCGCTGGCTATTAAAGCGGCGGGCGTTTCCTGTATAATAGCTAAAAGCTTTGCCCGTATCTTCTTCCGCAATGCCATAAATATTGGCCTGCCCTTATTAGAGTGCGATGAGGCAGTGGATAAGACTGAAGCCAGTGATATTCTGGAGGTTGAGCTTTCCAGTGGGGAGATAAAGAACATAACCAATGGGTTGACTTTCACCGCCAAGCCCTACCCCGATTTCATGGCTGATATTATTGCCGCCGGCGGGCTTATTGAACATATTAAAAAGAGGTTAGCTAGCAGGAGAAGTTAATGCAATTTAACCTGGCAGTTTTACCTGGTGATGGCATCGGCCCTGAGGTTACTGATGAAGCAATCAAGGTCTTAAAAGCAACAGGTAAGATATTCGGGCACACCTTCAACTTACACTACGGGCTGGTGGGCGGAGTGGCTATTGACCAGGAAGGAACGGCGCTTCCCGAAGATACCCTTAAAATGTGTAAACACAGCGATGCGATACTGTTAGGTGCCGTAGGCAACCCCAAATATGATGACCCTCAAGCTAAGGTTCATCCTGAGGATGGTCTCCTGGCATTGCGAAAGAGATTAGGGCTGTTCGCCAATCCACGCCCGGTTAAGGTCTATCCAGAACTCGTTAATAACACCAACCTGAAACCCGAGGTTATTGAGGGTACAGATTTTATATTGGTTCGCGAGCTTACCGGAGGGCTTTACTTCGGCCGACCCAAAAGGCAATGGCGGACATCCAGAGGCCGGCGGGCCGTCGATACGATGGCCTACTCAGAGCAGGAAATTGAGCGGATTATCAGAGTCGGCTTTGAGCTGGCTAGAAGTCGACTTAAAAAATTGGTCTCGGTGGATAAAGCCAATGTGCTGCAGTCGTCCCGGCTTTGGCGGCAAATAGCGATAGAGGTTTCCCAGGACTACCCGGACGTGAAATTGGAACACATGCTGGTAGACGCCTGTGCCATGTGGCTAATTCAAAACCCCAGATACTTTGACGTTCTGGTTACTGAAAATACCTTCGGTGATATTCTTACCGATGAAGCATCAATGCTGGCTGGTTCCATGGGAATGCTGCCCTCAGCCAGCCTGGCTGGTATACCACAGGAAGGCACTGTAACATTCGGTCTCTATGAGCCTATTCACGGCAGTGCCCCTCCCCTTGCCGGCCAGGATATAGTTAATCCCATCGCCGCCATCCTGAGCGTAGCTATGATGTTACGTTATTCCTTTGGCCTGATAAAGGAGGCCCAGACGGTTGAGCGTGCAGTTGAAAAGGGGCTACAAGACGGCTACCGCACTCATGATATAATGGGAGAAGGTAAAATAAAGGTGGGGACAAAGCAGATGGGGGATTTGATTGCCACGAGGATAGGAGGCTGATAATTGACATCGGTTCAGCTTTATGATACGACACTTCGGGACGGAGCACAGAGAGAGGGCATCTCCTTCTCAGTAATTGATAAGCTACATATTGCCCAGAAGCTTGATGAGCTGGGCATCCACTTTATAGAAGGCGGCTGGCCCGGTTCTAATCCCAAGGACATCGAGTTCTTTAAAAAAGCACAGAGCCTGTCCCTATCACATTCCCTGATAGTCGCTTTTGGCAGCACCAGACATGCTAAAGCTAAAGCTAAAACCGACGCTAACCTCCTGGCACTGGTTAATGCCGGGGTACAGGTGGTTACTATTGTCGGCAAAAGCTCAGCGTTACAGGTCACCCAGGTGCTGGAAACCACCTTGGATGAAAACCTCAGCATGATTGCCGACTCCATAGGCTACCTTAAGGCGAAAGGACTTACCGTCTTCTTTGATGCTGAGCACTTTTTTGATGGCTTCAAGGATAATCGTGATTATAGCCTGTGTTGTTTGACCGCCGCCGCTGAGGCTGGAGCCGATTGCCTGGTGCTGTGTGATACCAACGGAGGCACACTACCTGATGAGATAACGGCTGCCGTCGAGGCGGCTAAAGAGATAACTGCGGTACCATTAGGCATTCATGCTCATAATGATAGTGAATTAGGAATAGCTAATACCCTGGCGGCGGTAAACGCTGGAGTTAGCCAAGTTCAAGGCACCATCAATGGCTATGGCGAGCGCTGTGGCAATGCTAACCTTTGTTCTATTATCCCAGCGTTAAAGCTCAAGATGAATATTGATTGCATTACTAATGTGCAGTTAGCCAAGTTAACTGAGGTATCACACTATGTAAGTGAGGCAGCCAATCTTGTCCCTGACGCTCATCTACCCTATGTTGGTTCCAGTGCCTTCAGTCACAAGGCCGGGCTTCATGTCTCAGGAATGGCAAAGTGGGCACAGAGCTATCAGCATATAGACCCCGCTCAAGTAGGTAATAAGCAAAGAGTGCTAGTATCTGAGCTGTCAGGAAAAAGGAATATCATATACAAAGCCAGGGAATTAGGCTTAAATTTACCTCCACAGGGTAAGGAAGCACAGAAGTTGCTGGACCAGGTTAAGTTACTGGAAAGTCGTGGTTTCCAGTATGACAATGCCGAGGCATCCTTTGAGCTACTGGTACATCGGGCTAATCCCGACTACCAACCACCCTTTGAACTGGTTGATTTTATGGTAGTGATAGAGAAGAGACGACGTCTTCCCGCTCGAGAAAGCCTAGACGAGATGCTATCCGAAGCGATGTTGAAGGTAAAAATAGGCACCGAGATAATGCACACTGCGGCTGAAGGTGACGGTCCGGTTAATGCCCTTGACCAGGCATTACGTAAAGCTCTATTACAGTTCTACCCGAGCCTAGCGCAAGTCAAGCTGGTTGACTATAAGGTTCGCATCCTTGAGGAAAGTGTTGGCACCGAGTCTCAGGT
>SDBU01004724.1_pt1 | contig 16588 bp, 11 predicted proteins | sample 2277071 | NCBI WGS metagenome assembly SDBU01 (sample SAMN10397929, study PRJNA504765) | marine sediment metagenome | isolation source: marine sediment core GS08_GC12, 126 cmbsf | place: Arctic Ocean: Gakkel Ridge, Loki's castle | collected 2008
CGCGACCAGATCCTCAACGCCGTCTGGGGGTTCGGCGTCTTCGTGACCGGCCGGAGCGTCGATCGATGCGTGAACACGCTGCGGAAGAAGATCGAACGCGACCCCCACCGCCCCCGTTTCATCCAGACTATCCGAGAGGTGGGATACCGTTTCTGCACAGCTAAGTCGTAGGGCTGTAGGGGTCCACCGACTTTCGGCCCGCCCACTTTCCGAACACACTTGGGGGTCTTGACTGCCGATAACGACCACCTCAAGCAGGGGACCCTACCTCCGCTTGCCGGAGCATCGCCACGATCTGCTCCGGACCGTGTCGCTTCTCCATCGAGAATCCTTTCCGGCCAAAGGCCGAATGGATGCTCCCATAGAGCCCGGGTCATTTCGCGGGGAGGGGGTCATGGACGACGAACGCGTTGCCTTCTCTGTCGCCGGACTGCTTGATCCAGTCGTTGAGGTAGCGCCGGTGTTGGGCCAGGGCTTCTTTGTATTCGGGGTCGGAAGCGAGGTTCTTCATCTCGCCATCGTCACGGGTCATGTCGACCAGCGACTCGCGGGTCGCGCCGGCGTCGTACACGCAGTATTTGAAGCGGTCGCTGCGGATCATGCGCCCCCAGCGATTCTCGGCCGCCACGTAACGCCGCCAGTCGCCGGCGGGCCTGCCCTCTGCGATGGGCCGTACGCTCTGTCCCAATAATGTCTTCGGAGAGGCGGCCCGCGCGTAGTCGCACAGCGTCGGCAGGATGTCCAGCCCGGTGGCGACCAGGTGCTTCGTGTCGACCTTGCCGGTCGGGATGACGCCCGTGTACTTCATCAGAAACGGGACGCCCACAGACTCCTCGTAGAAGAGCCCCTTCGAGGCCAACTGGTGGCTGGCATCCATGTTCCCGTGATCGCTGGTGAAGACAATCAGCGTGCGGTTTTCCAGCCCGGCCGTCTCGATCGCATCGAGGATCCGCCCGATGTGCCGGTCCACCCGCTCGGTCAGGCGGCAGTAGATCCAGCGGTAGATCCGCCACTGCTTCTCGTCATACTCTTTGCGCATCGTGATCGCGGGCGTGACCGCCTTGGGGCTCATGTGAGTCTCGACCGCATCGGGCTCGCCCTGTGGGATGGCGTAGTTCCCCGGCCGCGGGGGCAACTTCTCCAGCGGCAGGGCGGACGCCTGACGATACAGCTTGTCGACGTGGGCCATGTTCATGCGGCCCTTGCCCTGGGACGCGCTGTACGCGAAGCAGATGTCGTGCGGATTGATGAACGACGCGACGGCGAAGAACGGCTTGGTGCGCTTGCGATGGATGAACTCGATGCAGGCGTCGGGCAGCTTGGCTCGGCTGTCGGGCTCGACCGCGTCGTACCCGGCGTTGCGGGGGAGAAGCTCTCTACACATGTGGACCTTCCCGCCGTAGAAGGTGTCGTAGCCCGCCCGCTGGATGAGCTTGCCCAGCGAGTTCCGGTCGACCTCGGGCGGGATCTTCGCGTTCGTGCGGTTGCCGAACACCCCGAATCGCCCAGGCATAACGCCGGTGGCCATGCTTATCCGGCTGGGCACGCACACAGGGTTCGCGGCATACGCTCGTTCGAACCGGATCCCGTTCCGCGCAAGGCTGTCCATCGCCGGCGTCTTGAGCCACGTATTGCCCGTGCAGCTCATCATGCCCGCGTGCTGCTGGTCGGTCATAATGAACAGGATGTTCGGCCGCTTGTCACCGCCCGGAGCATCCTCAGCCATCGCCAGCCTGCTCGCCGTCAGCCCCAGCGAAACCGCCCCCGCCGAAGCCAGGAATTCACGTCGTTTCATGTCCATGTTCTCCTGTCCGACATTTTCCCTCGCGGCGCCTTCAGCGTCCTGGGTAGCCTCTCTCTCCGCGCCCGCTGGGGGTGTGCCGGACCATCGAGTCCTATGCCGTACACCGCGCGATCTCCAGGGACCGGATCGCCCCGAGGATCTCCGTCGGCTGACCGGTGACGATCCGCTGGCCGTCGATTCGGTCCAGTGCGTTGACGCTCATCGAATCGGCCGCGGCGATGGAGGCATTGCCGTGAACGATCTGCGAGGCGATCTGTTCGCAGGAGGCCACCGTGCCGGACCCGACGTGGCACCACGGCCTGATGTCGCTGTCGGGGCGGCGCGGCGTCCAGACGTGGCGGTCCTTGCCCTCGCCCATCGTGCATCGTCCGCGCGCATGGTCCGGCGCGGCCCGCACCTCGTCGGGCGTGAACTGGATCACCCTTGCCGTATCGGGGCAGTAGACGCCGACGGCGGCGACGAAATCGACGGCGGCCTGGTACAGCCGATCGGCCAAGCCGTCGTCGGCCGGCACGGGGGTGCTCGGGTCGTATTCGATGCCGTAGCGCTCGCAGAGCCTGCAGGCATTGGCATAGACCATGTCCAGATCGAACGTTTCCCGGTTCATGGCAGGCCCGTTCTGGGCACGGCGGCAGATCTCTGACATGCCGATCATGTTGTACCTCGCGCGAATCGGGCTACGGGAGCGTCAAGCCCATCTCGCCGATGGTCTGGCGGATGGCGCCCAGCAGGTCGCGAACATCGGACTCGAAGATCCGCCCGATGTTCCCGATCCGGAAACAGTTGGCGTCGCTGACCTTGCCGGGATAGATGACATAACCGCGGGCGTTGAGCCGGGCGTAGAACTGCTCGAAGTCGAACGCCGCCTCGTCCGGATAAAGAAACGACGTGATGATGTGCCCTTGGTCTTGGGGGCGTAGGTACTCCTTGAAGCCAATCTCGCGCATGCCGCCCAGGAGCGTTTGGTGATTCGCCCTGTATCGCCGGGCCCTTCCCTGGACGCCGCCCTCGGCCTCCAGCTCGGTGAGGGCCTGACGAAAGGCAACCAGTGCGTGCGTGGGTGGGGTGAAGCGGAACTGCCCGTTCTTCTCCAGCCCCTCGTACTGGTCCAGCAGGTCCAGGCTCAGGCTGCGGGCGTAGCCGCGAGTCTCCTGAAGGGCGCCGATCCTGGCCAGGACGAATGCAAAGCCCGGCACGCCCTCGATGCACTTGTTGGCCGACGAAACCAGGTAGTCGATGCCACAGTCGCCCAAATGGATCGGCACCGCGCCGAAACTGCTCATCGCATCCACAAAGTACGTCGCGCCGCGCCGCGTGACCACCTCGCCGATCTCCTCGATCGCGTTGAGGATGCCCGTGGTCGTCTCGCAGTGCACCACGGCGACGTGGGTGATCTCCGGATCGGCCTCGAGGGCGGCGTCGACCTGAGACGCCTCGGCCGGGCGGTTCTCGGGGAAGCCCAGCACGGCCGTCTGGATCTTCAGCCTCCGGGCTATCGTCGCGATGCGCTTGCCGTACGCGCCGTTGACGATCACCAGCAGCTTCCCGGCGGCCGCGACGGTGGAGGAGACCACCGCCTCCAGGGCGAACGTGCCGCTGCCCTGCATCGGGATGGCCGTGTACTCCCCCCCCACACCCTGACCGATCTCCACCAGCTTCTCGCGAATCTCCCTGACCAGGGCGATGAACTCCACGTCCCGCGAGCCGAGGTCCCTGAGCATGGCGGTCTTGACGGTTCGGCTGGTGGTCAGCGGCCCGGGGGTGAAGAGGACCTTGTCCTTCCATCCTGCGATCGTCTGCCTTGTGTCCATGGCGGGCTCCCGATGGGCTGTCGGCGGCGCGGCGACAGGAGGCAGCATACGGGTCGCTCGGCGGGTCCGCAAGCGGTCTTCGGGCTTTACACGACGCGGTCGGGCCCATATGCTCCTGTCCGTACACTTTTCGGCGGAGGCGGGGGGAAGGAAGTGCCATGAGCGATACCGACCGGCGCGAGGTCCTCAGGGCCGGGGGATTCCACCGACTGCGAATGCAGGCTTTCTTCAGCATGTCGGTCCTGTACCTGTTCTACTACTTCTGCAAGTACAACCTCGGCACGGCCGCGAAGGGGATCCAGGACGAGTTCGGGTACAGCAACCGCGACTTCGGCATGGTGACCACAATCTTCACGCTGGTCTACGCGGCGGGGCAGTTTGCCAACGGATTCCTGGGCGACCGCTACGGGCCGAAACGAATCATGTTGATCGGGGCCTTGGGAGGCGTTGTTGCCAATGTGTGCTTCGGCCTGTCCGGGGTCTTCTGGTTGTTCATCCTGTTCTGGGGCGTCAACGCGTACTTCTCGTCGTGCGGGTGGGCACCGGGCTCGCGGATCCTCTTCAACTGGTTCCCCGAGAAGCGATGGGGCACGTGGATGGGCATCTACAACGCCCTGTGCTACACCGGCGGCGGCATCGTGGCGATTGTGGCCGGCTATGCCGTGTATCGCTGGGGATGGCGGTCGGCGTTCTTCATCTCGCCGGCGTTCTTGCTGGTCATGGGCGTCGTGTTCCTTTTTTACGGCAAGAACTCCCCGCGTGACGCCGGCCTGGACGTCGAATGGGAGCCGCCCGAGTCCTCCCAGCCCCCACGCCGCACCGGCGGGAGGGACTACTGGATCGCCTTCACCAACCTCAGGATGAACCTCTCGTACATCTCCGGCTTCGGCGCGAACTTCGTGCGCTGGGGGATCATTTCCTGGATGATCAAGATCCTAGCCGAGCCGGTGCCCAAGGGAGGCTTCGGGCTGACGCTGTTCGCCGCCGCCGCGATTACCTCGCTGGCCCATTGGGGCGGGGCCGTCTTCTCTCTGCTCCTGGGCGTGGTGACCGACCGCGTGTTCAAAGGCACGCGGTGGCAGACGATCGTAATCGGGTTCGTCCTGAGCGCGCTGCCGCTATTCTACATTGCCCAGGGCCCGGTGATCCTGGACTACGCCTCGTCGATCGCCCTGCCGTGGGGCCTGTCGGTCGGCCTGCTTCTGCTGGGGGCGGCGATGTTCGTCTCCGGCGGGATGATTCAGGCCATCCAGACGCCCCTGTTCGACCTGCCGGGCGATATCCTCGGCAAGGAGCGCGGCGGCACGGGCGTGGGGATCATGGACGGGTGGATGTACGTCGGGGCCTCTTTCGCCGGCGTGTTCCTGGGCTGGTGGCTGGACACCTACGGGCTGCTCGCCGGAGTGACTCTCATGGCGGTGGTCAGCCTGGCCTCCGCCCTGGCGGCGTTCCTGATCCGGAGATAGCCCCCGCGCGAGGGCGAAGCGATGGACACCGAAGAACTCGTCCAGTTGATGGGCCTGGCCAATCCGTTCAAGCAGGGCGACCTGGCCGTCGGGGTCGGCACGACCGACGACGCGCTGAGGGCCGAAGCGCGGCGCGACCTCGCGCGGGTGCGCCTCAACGACATCCGATCGACCGAACTGGTCGCCGACCGCCTGAGCGAGCTGCTGGGCCAGGCCTTCGCGGAGGACCGCGCCACGAGGAGGCGCTTCGATGCGATCAAGGACAAGACGGTCGGCCAGATCCGCGACGCGATGGTGGCGGCAGACGACCCGCGGCGCGCCGCGGAACTCGGCGGCGCGATGACGAGCGAGATGATCGCGGCCGTGGCGAAGGTCATGACCGACCAGCAGCTCCGTAAAGTATGCGGGACCGTGTTCCATCCGCTCGGTGGCGCGGGCTCGGTGGGGGCGCAGGGGTGCTTCAGCTCGCGCATTCAGCCCAACAGTCCCACCGACGACCCCACGGAGATCCGCTATTCGATCTTCGAGGGCCTCTCCTACGGCTGCGGCGACGCGATCATCGGCGTCAACCCGGCCAACGACACCGTGGACGAAGTGGCCGAGCTGGCCGACCTGCTGGCCGACGTGATCGACCGGCTCGAGCTGCCGACTCGCTGGAGTGTGCTGTCGGACATCAAGAAGCAACGGGCCGCGGCGGCGCGCGGCGCACGGGTCGACGTGGCCTTCCAGAGCCTCGCGGGCACCTCGCGGGCGCTGCGGGGCATGCTCGACGGCGACGTGGACGAGTTGCTGGCGCTGTGCCGTTCGTTCGACGGCCTCTACTTTGAGACGGGCCAGGGCTTGGAGTTCACCAACGGCGCCGACGAGGGCCTCGACATGGTGACCCTCGAGTCGCGAACCTACGGCTTGGCGCGGCTCTTGCGCCGGCGAACCGGCACGTGGACACTCGTCAACGACGTGGCCGGCTTCATCGGGCCGGAGGTGTTCCAGAGCCCCGAACAGCTCCTGCGTGCCTGCCTCGAGGACCTGTTCATGGGCAAGCTCCACGGCCTGACCATGGGACTCGACATCTGCAGCACCTACCACATGGGCATCGCCCCCGACGCGCTCGACGCGGTCACCACCTCGGTCGCGCGGGCGGCGCCGGCTTACCTGATGGCGGTTGCGGGGAAATCGGACCTCATGCTGGGCTACCTCACGACCGACTTCCGCAGCCATCCGCGCCTGCGGCGCGCCCTGGGCAGATCGGTTACCGCCCCGGCCGCCGCGCGCCTGCGCGACCTCGGCATCCTGCGGCCAGACGGCGCCCTGACCGCCCAGGCGGGTGACCCGATCCCCGTCGCCGCGGCTGCCGGGGAAGACCCCGCCGGGGCGGCGAAAACCCTCGCGCGGCTTCAGGAGCGCGGCCTCGACCTCGGGTACGGCTACGAGCGAGACTTCCGCGCGCCCGCCCACGTCCGCCGGCGCCTCGACCACGTGTTCCGCCACGCCCGAGAAGCCCTCTATCGGCGGGTGGCGCGTGCGACCCTAGAGGACGCTTCAGGCGCCTACCTCGAGGTGAGCACCACCTCCCGCAGCCGGGAGGAATACCTCAGTCGCCCGCCCACGGGCGAGCGCATCGACGATGCCGGCATTCGCGACATCCAGGCTCTCCGCGCCGGACGCAGCGCCCCGCAGGTGCAGATCGTCATCTCCGACGGCCTGAACGCCGATGCGGTCAACGAGAACCTCGGCGACCTGCTGCGCCCTCTGAAAGCCCGCCTGCGGGAGGCCAACGCCCCGCCCGGGACGGACATCGTCGTACGCAACGGCCGCGTGCGCGCGGGCTACCACATCGGCTCGATTGTCAAGGCCCGCCTCGTCATCCACCTCATCGGTGAGCGCCCAGGGACCGGTTCCAACAACCTGTCTGCCTACGTCACCTACGGTCAAACATGCGACGGTAGATCGCTCTGGCCTCACATCGAGCACGCCAACACCACAGCCCTGTGCAGCATCAACCGCCACCTGGGCGTGCGGCCCGCCGCCGCCGCGGGCCGCATCGCGAAGCTCGTCGCCCTCATGACGCGCCACCGGTGCTCGGGTCTCGCCCTGATCCCCCACCTGGGGCGAGACAGCGCCCCCCGCCGCATCGATCCCCGACCGTAAGGCGCCCGCGCCTGCGAGGTGTCCGGCTCCGCGGCTCGGGCTACGCCCCGGCCCAACGAGCCGCCGTCCCTCCCGAAAACTCCGCCCACATTGCAGGACAGCAAGAAACCGTGCGCGAACAGAAAATGCTCAAGAGTCACCAAACCCTTGGCACCGCACGTCTTCTGCCTCAAGTACAGCCGGTGCAGAATGTTACGCATTCTAGCCTGATCGGATCCCACGCTCTCCGTTATCCAGGAAACGGCTTCCTGACACGCTTTTCGGTACCTTCTTCGGGCTGCGCGGCGGTCGTCAGCTCGGCCTGCGTCAGCAATCTCGGCAAATCGGACTCATCGAAATGCTGGTGGAGCAACTACCCACGACGTTCCGTGTGCAGCCGGTGTTGGCTGCACACCGGCGCTTGCCCACGACGTTCCGTGTGCAGCAAAAAAATGCTGCACACCCTACAACGCCCTGTACGCCCTGCAGGAATCCGTCGCTGTGGCGCCGGCCTACTCGCCGTTCAGGAGGGCCTGGGCGAGGATGGCCTCGCAGACTTCCATGGTCCTGACGGTGTCGCCGAAGGGGGAGGAGCAGACGCTCTTGCCGGTGGTCAGCGAGTCGATGAACTCGCGGTTCTTGTTGCGGAAGCCGCCGAAGACGTAGTTCTCGTCGCTGCCGGCCACTTCCTGGGTGGTGAAGGTCTGCCCTTTGTAGTCGCCATCGGCGTAGAGGTGGGCCTCGCCCTCGATCTCGGCGTCGGTGTAGATGCCCGGGGCGTGCATCTGCACGCGGAAGACCCGTCGGCCGCTGGACCAACTGTTGACGACGTAGCAGGTGGCGCCGTTGTCGAAGTGCAGCGTGGCGCCGATCCAGTTGATGTCCGGCACGCCGATCCGCTTGCAGTGGCTCTCGATCTCGACCACCTCCCCGCCGCAGATCCACCGGGCCGTGTCGACCGAGTGCGTGCAGTCGTCCATCATGTGATTGCGCGGCGAAAAGCACGGGCTGATGGCGCACTTGAAGAACTCCACCACCGCGTGGGTGATCGGCCCGCGGCGCAGGCAGGCATCGCGCACCTTGTGGTACAGCGGCACCGTCCGGCGCTGATGGCTGACCTGCGTGATGAGCTTGTTGGTCTCGGCGAGGTGGGCCATCATTCGCGCCTGGTGGATCGTCAGGCCCATGGGCTTTTCGATGTAGAGGTTGAACTTGTTGGTCAGGCACCACAGCCAGATGTCGATCATGATGTGCGGCTGGCCGATGACGTACACGCCGTCGGGCTTGAGTTTCTTGAGCATCTGCTGGTAATCGTCGTAGTGGCGCGACAGGTAGCGGCGGGCCTGCGGGATGGCGTACTTGTCGCACGTGGCCGTCAGCCGATCCTCTCGCAGCTCGCACACGCCGGTGAACTCGACGTCGTCGAACGACGCCAGCGACGGGTAGTGCACGTTGTTGGCCATGCCGCCGCAGCCGATCATGCAGATGCGGACCTTCTTGGCAGCCCTCTTGCGCCCGGCGGCGCGCTTGGCGGTTTTCCTGGCCATGATGCAGTTCCTTATTGACGGCGGTTGTCGCTCGATCCCAAAAAAACCAAACCGGGTGCCACGCACAAACTCATTGCGCCGGGTGCCATGCTTCTGCTTCGCCGGGTGCCATGCTTCTGCTTCGCCGGGTGCCATGCTTCTGCTTGCAGAAGCATGCGTGCACCCACCGCCTACAACACGTAGGCTCTTGGCCGAAGGCATCCCGCGTACCCGAGGCCCGCCAACGCATGCTTCTGCAAGCAGAAGCCGGGTGCCATGCTTCTGCTTGCAGAAGCATGCGTGTACCCACCGCCTACAACACGCAGGCTCTTGGCCGAAGGCATCCCGCGTACCCGAGGCCCGCCAACGCATGCTTCTGCAAGCAGAAGCATGGCACCCGGCCGATACCGGAAGCCGCGAACATGCCCACGCAAGCGTGGGCATGGCACCAAGCACGATTCCGAACGGCGTATTACTTTGTCTTCTCTCGCAGCCCGGACGACTGCCAGTCGGTCACCGGCGTGTCGGCCGTGTCGGCGGGGTCGGCGAAGAGGGCCTTGATGTAGGTGATGTCCTCGGTCAAGGGGCGGATCATCTCGTCGCCCATCAACTGCCCGCCGGCGTCGAGGTTGGTGTATTCGGCCGGCAGGCAGATGTCGCCCCGGTAGCCGCGCTGCTTGAGCAGGGCGACCATCTTGGCCCAGGAGTAGCCGCTGTGCCGGCAGGTGGTCCAGTGCACCGCGTAGGAGGCCTCGACGGCTTCCGGGCCGTTGAGTCGCCTGTGGAAGGCGCTCTTGAAGTTGATCAGCCCGTGAAGGTGCGGCCAGGCGATATCGAGGGCCATCGCCTCCGGCTCGCCGTCGACGGCGCAGTGGGCCATGTCGAGCACCGCGCAGACGTACTTGGGGTCGTACTTCTCGATCAGGTGCACCATCCCGATGGCGCTGCCGACGCAGTGCCCGCAGTGGTTCTGCACGCCGATGGCCACGCCGTGTTTTTCCAGCAGCGGCAGCAGGGCGTCGTACGCCCGGCGAATCTTCTCCACGCTGGCCCTGTAGCCGATCTTCATGTCGATCCCCACGCACACGCGGATGATCGGCACGCCGACGGCCCCGCAGGCGGCGATGGTGGCCTCGTCGGTGGGCCCGGCGACGTCACCGATCTTCAGCCCACAGTCGGTGAGTATCTTGGCCGCCTCGGGGAGCCCGGCGGTGACGTTGTCCGGGGTCACCTGGTAGCCCGGCCGGACGGGCAGCTCCACGCCGTCGAAGCCGAGCGACTTGATCTTCGGGCCCAGTTGGGCCAACGGCTCGGTCCAAGGCTTGGTGAAGACCGTGTAGGCAATGCCGCTCATGATCGTATCCCTTCCGCGTCGGACAAGAGGTTCCGAGGCCAGATTATCCTTGATCGGGGCCGAATCAACAGGAAACTCTACCCTGATGCCGTCGACGCGACCGGCCGCCGCCGGCCGAACGAGGAATCCCAGCCATGAAGGCGTTGGTTCTGACCGCGTACAACCGGTTGATCTACCAGGACGTCCCCCCGCCGGAGGTCGGCCCGGACGACGTGCTGATCCGCGTGGCCGCCTGCGGGGTCTGCGGCTCCGACGTCCACGGCACCGACGGCTCGACCGGCCGCCGCCGCCCGCCGATCGTCATGGGCCACGAGGCTGCCGGGGTGATCGCCCAACTCGGGCGTAACGTCACCGGCTGGGCCGAGGGAGACCGCGTGACGTTCGACTCGACGGTCTTCTGCGGCGATTGCTGGTTCTGCCGCCGCGGGCGGATCAACCTGTGCGATAAGCGAGAGGTGCTGGGGGTCTCCTGCGAAAGCTACCGCCGCGACGGCGCCTTCGCCGAGTACGTCGCCGTGCCGGGGCGGATACTCCACCGCCTCCCGGCCGGGCTGGCGATGGCCCGGGCCGCCATGGTCGAGGCGGTCGCCATCGCCGTCCACGCGGTGCGTCGCTCGCCACTGTCGGCCGGCGACACGGCCGTGGTGGTCGGCGCGGGTATGATCGGCCTGCTGGTCGTCCAGGCGCTGCGGGCGGCGGGATGCGGGGAGATCATCGCGGTGGACCTGGCGGCCGAGAAGCTCAAACTGGCCCGCCGGCTGGGGGCCGACGCCGCGCTGAACGCCGACGCCTGCGACGTGCCCGCCGAGGTGGGCAAACGCACCGGCGGGCGCGGGGCCGACCTGGCCATCGAGGCCGTCGGCGTGGCCGCCTCGGTCGCCACGGCCGTGGGAAGCCTGCGAAAGGGCGGGGCGCTGACGCTGGTGGGCAACGTCTCACCGGCGATCGAGCTGCCGCTGCAGGCGGTGGTCACGCGAGAGATCACGCTGAGCGGCTCCTGCGCCTCGTGCGGGGAGTACCCCGACAGTCTGGAGATGATCGCCGACGGGCGGATCGATGTGGCCGCCCTGCTGAGCGCCACCGCGCCCCTGCGCGAGGGGGCGGCGTGGTTCGATCGCCTGATACGCAAGGAGCCGGGGCTGATGAAAGTCGTGCTGGCCCCCGAAGGAGCACCCGCATGAGCGAGAACCTTTTCGACCTGAGCGGCAAGGTGGCCGTCGTCACCGGCACCAGCCGGGGCCTGGGCCAGTACATGGGCCGGGCGCTGGCCCGGGCGGGGGCCGACCTGGTCATCACCAGCCGAAACGTCGAATCGCTGGCCGACTTCGCCGCCGAGATCGCCTCGCTCGGGCGAAAAGCCGTCCCCCTGCCGCTGGACGTACGCGACTACGACAGCATCCAGCGGATGGCCGAGGGAGCCTTCACCGCCTGCGGGCGAATCGATATCCTGGTCAACAACGCCGGCTGCAACGTCCGCAAGCCGGCCGCCGAGGTCACCTGGGACGACTGGAACCTGGTGCTGGAGACGAACCTGCGGGGAACCTTCTTCACGGCCCAGGCGGTGGCCCGCCGGGCGATGATCCCCGCCCGCTACGGGCGAATCATCAACATCGGTTCGGTCACCTGCGTAGCCGGGTACGCCGGGCTGGCCCCCTACGGCGCCAGCCGCGGGGGCACCAAGCAGTTGACCATGAGCCTCGCCGACGACTGGGGGCCCTGCGGCATTACGGTCAACTGCCTGGCGCCGGGGTGGTTCAAGACGGCCCAGAACGCGGTGCTGTACGAACAGAAACAGTGGCTGGAATACCTCTGCGACCGCATCCCCCTGAAGCGCCCCGGCCGGCCCAACGACCTCGACGGGGCGGTGGTGTTCCTCGCCTCCGACGCCAGCGAATATATCACCGGCCAAACGCTACTCGTCGACGGCGGCATCTCCACCGGCGCCACCAAGGCCACCGTGGACGATGACTGATCGTGCCGGGGAGCAAAGGGGGACGCGTAATACTGGGCGCCAACGCGCGATGCGGATTGCGATCGTTTCGTGCGCGTCTCGGTTGACGGGGGGCTCGATGGGCCCCGGAGAACACGCGGAGCAAGCTCCGCCGCTAAACACAACGGCGCCTGATCGCATGTTTTGACCACGCGGGGCAAGATCCAGCGCTAGACGCTGCGGCGCCGGAGGGTATGGTTTGAACACGCGGGGCAAGGCCCGGCGCTAAACGCTGCGGCGCGGGAGGGTATGGTTTGAACACGCGGGGCAAGATCCGGCGCTAGACGCTGCGGCGCGGGAGGGTATGGTTTGAGCACGCGGGGCAAGGTTCGGCGCTAGACGCTGCGGCGCGGGAGGGTATGTTTAGCGGGCCAGCTTGCTGGCCGCGTTTGTCGCCACGTGCGAATCTTCCTACGCATGCCACCCTCCCCGCATGGCGCCACCCGCCGCGTGGCGTTCTACCCCGTCCACTCCGGGTTAACCGTCGGCAGCACGGCCTCGACGCTTTCGCGCCAGTCGACGAGCATCTTGTGAAGCTTGGCCGTTCGCTCGGGCATCTGCTCGGCGAGGTTGCTCTCTTCGCCGATGTCCTCGCGCAGGTTGTACAGTTCCAGCCGGCCGTCCTCGAAGAACTCGATGAGCTTGTAGTCTCCCGCCCGCACCGAGCAGCCCGGCGTGCCGCCCTGGTTGCCGTAGTGCGGGTAGTGCCAGAAGATCGCCTCGCGGCCTAGCTCTCCGCGGCCCGTCAGCAGCGGCATGAGGCTGACGCCGTCGGCATGCTGGTGCGGGTCCGGCGGCAGGGAGGCCATCTCGAGCATGGTGGGGTAGAAATCCGGCGTCGTCACCGGCGTCGAGCAGGTCGACCCCGGCTGGATGACGCCGGGCCACTTGACGATCAGCGGCTCGCGGGTGCCGCCCTCGTACATCCAGCCCTTGCCCTCGGCCAGCGGGGCGTTGCACGTGGGCGAGCCCTCGGAGGTGGCCAGCCCGCCGTTGTCGGAGGTGAAGAAGACCACGGTGCTGTCGGTTTTCCCGGCCGCGTCGATCGCCGCCAGCAGCCGGCCGATGTTCTCATCGAGGCTCTGGACCATCGCCGCGTAGGCCGGGTCGGACTGCAGCAGACGGCGCCGGACACGGCCGCGATGCTTGTGCTGGGTTGGGAAGGGCTCGCCCTCCTCGAACGTCTCGAGCTGATCCAGCCCCAGTGCCTTGGCCTTGGCCTCGTACTTGGCGATGTACTCCGCCTTGGCCTGGATGGGGGTGTGAACGACGTAGTAGTCCATGTTCAGGAAGAACGGCCGATCGCCGCAGCCTTCCACCAGCTTGATGGCCTCGTCGGTCAGCCGATCGGTGAGGTACTCCCCTTCCGGTCCGTCGGTGAGCGTGGGAATCTGGTACGGGCTGAAGTAACCCTTGTTCGCGTGGCCCCAGTCGCAGCCGGCGACGTTGACGTCGAAGCCGTGCTTCTCGGGCCAGTACTCCTCGCCGCCCAGATGCCACTTGCCTATATGGAACGTGCGATAGCCGCCATCTTTCAGCCGGCGGGCGATGGTCGTCTCGGTCAACGGCAGGTGGCGGAGGTACGGCGCGGAGATCAGCTTGCCCTTCGACTGCCCGCCGATGAAGTCGGTGACGCCCACCCTGGCGGGGTACTTGCCGGTCATCACGCTGGCCCGCGTCGGCGAGCAGACCGGGCAGGAGGCGTAGGCGTCGGTGAAGAACATGCCCTCTTTCGCCAAGCGGTCGAGGTTGGGCGTCTCGTAGAACGTGCTGCCGTAGCAGGTGAGGTCGCGCCAGCCCATGTCGTCGATGAGGATGAATACGATGTTCGGTTTCATAACGCGCTCGCCTCACGTGCAGGATCACACTTCATCGCCACCGCGACACGATACCCACGACGGCCGCACGGTGCTAGTGTTAACGACACGGAACGCGGAACGCGGAACGCGGAACGCGGAGCACGGAACGCGGAGCACGGAACGCGGAGCACGGAACGCGGAACGGGGAACGGGGAACGGGGAACGGGGAACGGGGAACGCGGAACGGAACGCGCCGGCAGCCAGTAGCCGGTGGCCGGTAGCCGGTAGCCGGTAGCCAGTGGCCAGTAGCCGGTAGCCGGTAGCCAGTAGTCGGTGGGCGGTCGTCCGCGGTCGGTAGTCGGTGGTCAGCCGGGCGGCAGGCGGGCTTGTGGCTCGGCGTGTGGCTCGGGCGTCGCTGGTTGGCGTAAGGCTCGTAGAGCCGACAGAACTGTAGCCCGTGGGCGTCAGCCCCGGGGAACAGGCGGGCCCCACCACTCCCCAAGCCCCGGCAGGGGCGACAGAACGCAGCCCCGGGCACCAGGCGGGGCCGTCCCTGCACGCACAACAGTGCGTGGCACCCGAGTTCGGTTGAGCTTTGGCGCCGTATTACGGGACACCCCCGGCCCCCGGCTGGCTACCGGCCACCGGCTACTGGTTCGATTGGCTCGAGGGGGTCGAGCGATCGGTCTGGTGGAGTTGGGCCAGGCTGCGCCAGGCGGCGGCGGCACGGTCCAGAAGGCCGACATTCTGCAGGGCCAGGGCGAGGTTGGCGCGGATCTCCCTGTTGGCCCCCCCGGCGTTCTCGTCGGCCAACTCCATGTGCTTGACGGCCTGCTCGAACCGCTTGCCTTCGGTGTACAGCACCGCCAGGCGGTAGTGCAGGTCGACGTACTGCGGCGCCATCTCCAGGGCCGAGGTGAAGGTTTCCACGGCCTCGTCGCTGCGGGCGAGGTCCTGCAGGGTGATGCCCTTCTTGATGATCGCCTTGGTGTAGGCGGGGTTCAGCTCGATGGCTTCGTTGAACTGCTCCAGGGCCTCGGTCAGCCGCCCCTCGGCCCGCAACAGCACGCCGTAGCGGTATCGCAGGTCGGCGTGGCCGGGATGGGCGGCCACCTGCTCGGCGTGGCGGTCCATCTGCACGGCCAACAGATCGTCGCTCTGCAGGGCCGGGCCGTCCTCGGAGGGTTCGAAGGGCTCCTCCCGCGCCTGCTCGCCTTGCAACTCCAGGGCGCTCTTGAGCTGCAAACGCGCCATCTCCCGCACCAGCAGCGTGCTGTTGGGCTCCACCGCGCCGGCCAGGTCGAAGGAGCCCATGGCGGCGACCGGGTCGCCCGCGGCCGCATGGGCCACGCCCAGCCCGACGTAAGCCGAGAGAACCCGGTCGTTCAGTTCGACGGCCTGGGCGAAGGCCTCGCTGGCCTCGGCCCATCGACCATTGATGAGGTGATGGGTCCCCAGCTTCACCTGCACCTCCAGGTGGTCCGGCTGGATGTCCATGGCGCGAAGGTAGTGGCTCATCGCGCGATCGTCGTCGCCGCCGGTGGCGTACAGGTCCGCCAGCCTCAGGTGCAGGTCGGCGAAGTCGCCCTGGGTCTCCAACAGCAGCTCCAGCCGGGCGATGGCCTCGGGCGTCTGCCCGTCGGCGGCCAGGGCCTCGGCTTCCTCATCCACCAGCGACCAGTTCTCCGGCTCCATGGCGATGGCGTTCTCGAAGTGCTCGATGGCCTCGGCGTGTTCGCCGGCACGGTGACACAGTTGGGCCAGCGTGATTCGGGCACTGGTGTCGCCCGGGTCGTCGTCGACGAAGTAGCGGTACTGTTCGATGGCCTCGTCGAGCTCATCGTTGAGCATGGCCACGGCCGCCAACCGCCGGCGGGCGGCGCGTATGTCGGGGTCCCTGACGATCGCCTGACGGTAGTATTCGGCCGCTTCATCGCTGCGAGAGAGCCTCTCGAGGACATAGCCGATGCCGAAGAGGATCGCCGGGTCGCCCGCGTGGGTCTGGTTGGCCAGGGCCAACTGCTCCATGGCCTGTTCGTACCGCCCGGTCTCGACCATCGCGCTGGCCAGCGCCACGCGCGCGCCCAGGTAGTCCGGCTTGTCTCGGCAAGCTCGGGCCAAGTGGCTGGCCGCCTCTTCATTGCGGGCGGCGCGCAGGTAGGCCAGCCCGAGCCGGCATTGCAGGTCCGGGTACTCGGGGTGCTCGGCCACCTGCCGGCGCAGCTCGTCCACCCCGGCCAGACCGGGCGTCCAGTAGTGGCGGTCCAGCGTGTCGGCCAGATCGCTGTCCAGTCCCCTACCCAGCAATTCCAGTAGATGACTCACCGGAGTCCTCCGTCCTCAGGCCGCCAGCCGTTCGATTTCCTCGTCGGCCCGCGTGTAGTTCGGGTTGATCTGCAAGGCCCTCTCCAACTCGCCCCGAGCGTCGTCGTCGCGGCCGAGGCGACGGTACAGCCGCCCCAGCATCATGTGGACGTCGGCGTAGTCGCCGCCTGCCGAGGCGGCACGCTGGAAGTGCTCGATCGCCGCGGGCGGGTCCTCATCCGCCAACAGCCGGCCCAGTTGGATGCGCGCCTGCACGTAGCCGGGGTTGATGGCCACCGCCCGCTCGGCGTGTCGGATCGCCTCGGCGCTGCGGCCCAGGCGCCTCAGCAGGAGCGACTGGCAGTGGTGCAGGTCGGCATATCCCTCGTGGCGCGCCAGCGCGGTGT
>SDBU01004726.1_pt1 | contig 16586 bp, 17 predicted proteins | sample 2277071 | NCBI WGS metagenome assembly SDBU01 (sample SAMN10397929, study PRJNA504765) | marine sediment metagenome | isolation source: marine sediment core GS08_GC12, 126 cmbsf | place: Arctic Ocean: Gakkel Ridge, Loki's castle | collected 2008
AGGCCACCAACCCCAAGAGCCACACCCCCGCCAAAAACCATCATACTACCAGCAGGGAGTGACTGTCACCTGACAAAATCCAATGGTAGACCCCAAGATTGCAAAACCATAAAACCCAAGATATGACCCCAGAATCCCAAAACTAATCTGCATCTAAGTTTCTGGCATGTCCTTTAAACCAAGATCGACTTGACATTTTGCGAATATTATTGACTTTAAATCGAAAGGAGCATCTGCCTAGCCTTTTCCCGCAATTGCAGGGGCAAGGCTTTTTGTTCGCTATGCGCTTTTTCATTCCAATCAGTTCCAGGGCACGGATTACTTGTTGGGGACTATCCACCTTGAAGATGTCAAGATAATCAGCTAACACTCCGTCTTTACCGTGCGCAAGCTCGTTGAAGATCAATGGGCCTCTGCGCTTTGCTTTTAAAGAAATAGCGTACAGGTAGGGGATCAGACACCTTTTTACGAAACCATTTAATGTAGGTTCTTTGTTTATCTCATGGAGCAGCCGCAAAGGAGAGCCTAAACATAGGGTTCCATCCCTATTGACATGATGGTCAGCGTTTCGAGGGATCTTTCGGAAATGTTGAGGAGCAACCTCAGTTACCGTGGGGCTCCTCTTCGGGAAATTACCTGGAATGACTATTTCTAGCTCATAAGAATCATCAATTCGCTCCCCCTTAGGGTGTTGAGCTGAAAACTCAAAGGTCCCACGCAGGATAATCTCACTGCCTCGTGTGGGGGCTCTTGATAGTCCTGGATACTCCCTCAAAAACTCCGAAACACTATCATGTTCCTGTTTCACTACGTATCCGACCTCCAGGGCCTGGGTGGAGTTTTTGAGATTATGTGAGCCTTCGGGGCAGTGACCACTGAAGCGACTCCAAGGATTTTTCCAATGCGGTCAGTATCAATTCGCATGAAGAATTTTCGCTGAAGTTGATCAGAAATAGCTTTTGCATTCTCGGAAAATGAAAGGAAGTTGAAGTCTTCACGAGCTTGCGCGAGCCAATTTCTAAAGTTTTCCTCCAAACTTAGGTGCCTGTAATCAGGCATCGACCACCGGTCGGCGAAGTCCTCTTCGGGATCAACAGGGTTTGGAACTCGCGGAATCTTGGAGTTGATGAAGTCATCCATGCTCTCAAGTACTGTGCTCAGGGTGGACTCCAGATCATGTTCGCCACGATAGGCTCTTGCCGCCAGGGTTGTGATAATGATGGAAGGGGGTTTAACATCAGAATCATCTTTGAACATCTGGTCACGGTGGCGCTTTAGTAGCTGTACGACCCTCTGCAAAGGCGTTTTACGCTTGTATACTGGAATCTCATCTACCTGTGATTTTTCCATTACTGCCAGTAAAGCGATATTCATCTGCTCTTCAAACCACTGGGCATAGCCCTCAGGATTGCTTATGTTCCAATCCTCGACAATCAACCGATAGCCCTGGTGTCGGTCATCGGTGATTGCTACAGTCAACTCCGAGACATTAATGGCAAAAGCACTTGTCTCCCCTGCGTTGATTATTGCTTCAAGGACACCCTTCTTTCTCGAAGCACCGGCAGGAATGCAGGGGACTATATCCATGTGAAAGCTCATAGTGTCAGCGTATTCCAATCGCCAGCACCTGTGTTTTTCGTCTAGCGGAGCTTTGATACCCCTCGCTTCCCTGTAGGATTCAAGCTCATCGCCGATCAACTCTTTCAGTGCTGCTTGCGAGTGGAACTGTTTGGAAATGCCACTTCTCAGGTTACAGGCGAGATCCAGATCATAGCCTTCCTTTTCGTCTAAAGGACGAATAGCGGTTCCTAACCTAAAAGAGCCCTGTGGAAAAACATGCGGGTTGTTCTGATTGCATGATGATTCCTCTCGAGCAAGCCAATTCCCAATGTCATCGTATCTATCTTGGGCTTTCTTGTAAGCACCTTCAGGCAGCTCCAAAATCGACACCATTTCTTCAAAAATGTGATTTCTTTTCTCGTTCGTCAACATCTCATTCTCCTTGTTCCTGGCAGATGTCGAGACCAACCCCAAATCCTCCACTCTGCCTGTTTTGATCGTATATTCGCATCGGTAGGTCAGCCTTCGGCATCCAAACACGACCGATCTCTACAGCTACAGAGACTGGCACAGCGGGAAAGACATGAATAACCTTGTCCTCTCCGTATGCAGCCTTAATCCTGTTCAACAATTGCCTAAAAGTTTTCCGAAAGAGAGAAAGCTGCAGTCGGCTTTTCATGAAATCGTTCTGAGGTTCAGCAATAGACAGAGTCCAAATTGAAACATCATCACCTAAAACAGTTTTCACTCTAGCGTTGTCTATAATTGCGCTCAGTGACAAGTTGATGGCGACGCTTTGATGTTCTTCAGGCGGCTCAGAAATAGAGTATTTAAAACCTGGAAGCGCTTCCTTCCAAATCCAATCGGGTGGCTCACGATGTAATTGGTACACTTCAGCGGCCGGTATATCAGAGAGGAGACGACCGAGCGAAATCAGCAAGGGCTGTGGTGCCAATGCGAAAATCGAAAAATGGTTTATATCCCCCGAAGCAAGACGAGGTCTTACTGCTAAGTCAAACTGCCTTTGGAGGTGGACCTGCTCTATTTGCCAGTATTCGTCCTCATGGTCCTGGAAAGAGCTGTTCTTAAGGCTCAGTTCGATTGCCGGTTTTTGTACCGGGTACCAATCAGGGAGCATCGCCTGGGTCGCTTTTTCCCAGCTAAGCGGCACGTTATGTTTACCGATGTTGGCTCCGTAAAGCAGGACATGGCTTTTCATTTCAGGTTGAAGGGCAGAGAGCATTTCAATTCTCTCCTCGTGGATTCTTTTCATTCCCTGTAATCGCTCAGTTGGATGCCCTTTAATATCCTCTCTATCGATTAGACGATGATGTTCGTCACACATGAGCATAAGGTTTGAGATGTCTGCAGCCAGATCTTTTGATAGAACATCATCTCCGCGAGGTCCATTTGGCTGGTCGGCTACGATGTGGGCGATATAAGCAGTATTGAATTCTGCCTTTGTCAGATCATCACGCCAGAGGGGCTTATTACATCCTTCATACTGACACCTTCCAGCCGCCCTTCCCCAAAGCCTGATCTTTACTTTTTCAGGTATATTGCTTACTGACATTATTTCCCCTTTGTCTGCTTCTCTTATCTTGACCCTGCGTTCTCGTTCAATGAGTGTATTTAACGGGTCCTCAAAAAAACTCATCCGATCCGATGATACGTAAATTCAACACCGCCAGACTCAGATACTGATTCTCTCCGCAGTAAAAAACCCTGTCGCCAGAGCTGTTTGAACTTCATGCTAGCGTTGTTGATCGACATGTTTTGATCTTTCCTGGCTGCTCTGTAATCGGCAGCTGTTGTTATTGGTCTCTCCATAGCATAGTGAAATGCATCAGCAGCACCGCTTTTCGGTTGAATTCCAATCAACTTAATATCATCATCACTCCATACAATGAGTGGTTGTTCTTTTCGCACGGCAGCAGCATCCCAGTTTTCAAACATGTCCCGGTTGTTGAGATCTACAAAGCAAAAGCCTTTCTTGCCCCGGAAGCGGCGAGCTAACTCGACGACAGTTTCGGACGCAAAAGAAATGTCTAAGCGCGTAATATCTTCCAGGCTGATTTTGAAAATCAGAATGCCTGGATTTTTCTCAACCACCTCCATAAGCCGAGAGTGGACAAGCCGACCCTCATCTCTTCCCCAACCCTCATCTCTGTCCATGTAATCTCTAAGGCGTAGTGCCACCCACATCTCGTTCATTGATGACAGTTAACCAGAATTTTCCCTCCTAGTCAAGGTGAAAATCGAAAACGATATGTGTACCCCATATTAGAGGAAGGTTCTCGGAACAATAAGCTGTGTTTTTGGGGTGATATTCTCCTTGGGCCGGGACCAGAAGGGAGCGTACATTGGGCAGCCGAATATCAAGATTGGCATTAAACTTTATGGCCTTCTGAGCACTACCCCTTAACCCACACCCTCTATCGGTGCCATGTCTTGATACACCTTGGCTGAAGACCTCAAAGAGTAGTTGAATGTCAGTCAACCCTACAAGGTTTGGAAATTCAGCATGAAGGGATGGGCGCAGAGTCTCCATGATGCCCAACCCACTATCAGAAACTGCAACTTTTAGGCTTTTACCTCCAGGATAAAGCTGTGAAGCAGCATATCCGTTGAGAGGGGTTTCGCTATGGGAAAATACATTGTCAATCAACTCGGCAAAGATTGTCCAAGCTGCACCCTGCAACTCATCAGCATCCGAACGATCGTAACACGACTCCATTAAGGCGTCTGTCAATCGGGTGGGGAGACTTTCGTCTCTTTGATCCTTGGTTATTGGCTCAATTTCAACGAGATTTCGATTTTTCCCTCCATGGATTCGGGCCCCGGAAAGAGTAGGACGGCCCGGATGGACCTCTACTCCATCAGCCAAATGATCGAAAAAACCCATTCGATCCAGATATCCCATTGCCCCCTCTTCACCTTCTTCAAACTGCAAGCAAACCCTTTTACCGCAATGATCAAGCTGGTTTGCAAGTGATAGCATACGGACAGCCGTCCCAATCATAATTTTACAATTTACCGGAAAGCGAAAGATGATCTTTGTCGATTTCGACTCATGAGGAAGCGCCCCCTTTCGAAGTGCCACTTCAAAGCGGTTTTCATCAACCCAGTTGGCTGTAAATAGAATCTCTGTACTCAAAAACTACTCCCGTTTACCACTGTTTTCCTCAGTCTAAAAAAACCCTCGGGGTCGGATCTTGCCTTTTAAACTTTTGGGTTATTTGACACCTCTAGTCGCAACGATCAGTTAAAATCTTAAAGTGCTTTGCTCCCGACGTAACAAATAGCTATGCCACAACCAAGCCGTGAGCTGGTAGTAAATCCCTTAAAATGTGTGATCTGTGAGCTTGGGCTGCCTGGTAAAATCTGAAGACAGATTCATTTAGTATGCTTGATGAATCAGCACCACCCATACCGTCTCTCTTTGCCAGCCAATTCTCACCTTCATATTCTGGAATTACTTCACCTCCACCTGAAAATAGATCCCCAGATTGTGCAGCTTCCTGCCATGCCTTAATGCGATCCTCTTTAGGAGCCTGTACTTCAAGAACGCTCCGAACTCTATCGACGATCGAAGCGAAATCCTTCCCGCTATCTTCAGCATAATCAGATTGGAACTTCAGAAAGGTCTGGAACATTTCGTGGAGTCTCTCACACCCCAATATGAAGTCATTTATATTCTCTCTTTCGACAGGCTCTGTTGACGGAAACTCAGTAAAATATTTCCATGTAAGATATGGCCTGTCCGGGTTGGTTAATACTGCACCGTGACCAAGAGATCCAAATTCGATCATACTTTGACCACGCTGAATAAGCATTGAAGCCAAATTTGGAAGCGAGATGTTGTACTCTTCCAAAAATCTCTTTGCCTTCCCATGAATATGAGCTTTGATATCTTCATTCTCTAGATTTAAGTACTCAATGCTATCATCAACTATCATATTTATTGGATGGCTAATGCCAGAGAAGCCGTAATGTGCAAATGTATCAGCATACACGTGAGCGGTTATTCCAATCAGTTCCAGACTATACGGCCTATCGTTAAGTGACAGATTATATTCTTTCATTTCGTTGGCTATTGGGCTGTCCATTCTGCAAATCAATCTTTGAGCAAAGTCCTCACCTTCATTTCCAGGAATGAAATGAAAGGGAACCCAAACATGTCTTTGATCTTTTTCATTTAGATTTTCTTTTAAATTCATTGGATGGTGCCCAGTAGCCTGATAATAAAACCTTGATCCATCGTCGAACAAATTCGATGGATCACTCTTGCCATTATCATCAACAAACTGTGACGCAGTGGCGATAATTTTTGCTGCCTCCTTGTTCACACCCGCTGACCGGGCCAAAGCATAAACTCCGTAATAGTGCATATCAATTTGCATTTTTACACCCCCAACAATTGTGGATCACTATTTTTTTCTCCTGCCCTTACCTCGTCTTTGCGAAAGAGCACTTCCAGCCGCAGACTTGGATGCTTTACTGGTCCTTCCATCCTTAAGAACTTTTGATGCTGCCGATGCCGCTTTCTTTGAAGTGACTTTTTTTGGAGCCTTAGTCTGAGACAGGGCACTTCCCGCTGCTGTCTTCGATTTTGAGCTTGTCAATTTGCCCCTTAGTGTTTTTGATGCTTTTGAGTCTGCTTTAGGTCTTGTAACTTTTCTTTTTGACATAACCCATTCTCCTTGTGAAAGTTGGAACTTTCAACAGGATAACAACCAGTTAAACTTTGTCAAGATGTAGTATGTCTTTTTCTTTAACTACTATATATGGTGGTTTGGTCAAAACTGACGGAAAGTTGACGGAGAGTCAGAATACTCTGACCCCTGCTTTTAAAATATCTTTTATCTGCCAGCACCTTTTGCAGCCTTTTCAATCCAAGCACCCATGTTTTCATAACCATTATCACTATTCCACAGATAGAAATCATACCCTTTTGGTATCTTCCCACACCTGTCAGTGGTTTTCTCTTGAAGATCCTTAATTTTGCTTACATCAATCCCTAAAAGGCCGTTACCTATCTCTATACTTTTTTCAATTTCATATTTAACCCATTTACTGTCACAGGTATGCAGTCCTACAAGAACGACGGTTACAGACGTCCCGTTAAGCTGGCTATCAATCCAATTTTTTATGGCGGCGGCGCCCTGCTTTTTTAACTTTTCAAATTCAGCGGCATCTATAAAGCCTGCTGCTTCTTTACCTTGGGTCACCCAACTATTGCGCACGACATTCGCCCTTGAAACATCTGAATATTCAAAACTAAAAAACACTCTTCTAGCCATTATTAATACCCTCCTGTTATGAGATTTATAGTCGCTATGGCCACAATCAAACCCCCATGAAACATTCGCAGGGTTATCGAGAACATCACTGCAAAATAGGAGTCTTTTGGAGTGGAGTACATTGTAGCATTGAGATTAAAATCAATATTGTGTTCGTTGAGTTGGCGTACGTGGTCATATAGATTTCTATATAGTCGCTCCTGTCTCAGGAAGTAGGCGTCCAAAAACCAAAAGATTATAGCTGGCATGTACGCAACTGGTACAAGAGTTGCGTTACTGTCCTTGGCACTCAGAGCGAAAATTGCAGCGACCAACGTGACTGACCAACCCTTTAGAAAAAAGGAGTTTCTTGCCATCCTGTTGATAATTGACTGGATGAATTCAAGGTGCTTCATTTTAGCTTCCATATTAGTGCCTCCTGGGTTCTTTTCCCTTTAACCAATCATCAAAGGCAACATAAACACTAGGAGATTTGTTTACCCAAATAGTCATTTTGCGGTCTTGTTTCTTGGGTTCTTTAGTTATGTACGGATACAAACCAAGGTATTCTCGTCCAGCAAATTCCGATTGAGATGAACCAGTTACTGGTAAAATTACAGTCCTGCCCTTCTTACCATCAAAATAGCCACACTCCCAAGGCATCCATTTTGAATCGACACTACTAGTAGTTGTTGCATAAAACAAAGATTGACACCTATTCATACGGCTACGAAGTACTTCGGCAGTCTCCGCCGAAACTCTTGACCTGTCTAATTGAGGATCATCTATCCAATCAATGTAAACTGAGTATCCAAAATCCTCTAATGACATTTTAACACCGAGAATCACTTCGGCATCAGCGGAAGCATGGGAGAGAAAAATATCATAATTCTTGTCTGTCTTTTGAGCCCGAACAGTTTCATTAAGTATTACTGACGCCGATTTTTGAAAGTAATCTCTTGATTTGCGAGCCTCCCGAACTCGTTGTAGCACTTCGTTTATAGTAAAAGTTCCCATAGTGTCATCCCCCAAAATACAAATAGATACTGTCACAAATATTAAACAGGTGTATAGGCTAAGCCTTCTTGAGCAGCTTTCTCGATAAGCGTTCGCAGAACGTCTCTTAGGTCAACACGTCCTTCTAGAACCTGAATCAAATGGGAACCATCCATTAGGATAATATTTCCCCCTCTCTTGCTGAACTGGTCGATGACTTCTTGACGGAATCCAAGAATGCTTATGAAAATGCCTCTTGTACTCTCCAGTTTGGTATCAACTTTCTGCTTAAAGCCCCCTATTTCGGACTCTGTCGGCAATTCATTTCGCCATCTCGCTTCAACAAGATAGTCGAATCCTTCGAAACGGAAATGACCGTCAATTTGCTGAGTTGGTGTTCTATAGGACTTTTTGTATTCAACCTCAAAGAGCGCAAATAGATCCTTAAGGAGTTCTTCCAGTGAATAACCAGCTTTTTGACGTTCTGGAGTCATCACAGCTTCATTGAAGAGTTCACGTAATGATGTTAGCTTTTCGCTTCTTTGCTGGATGATTTTTTGTTTTTCTTCACTGGATTTTGTCCTTACTTGCTCTTTTTCGCGCTCTTCCTCGACAAATAGCTTCTGTTCTATGGCTAATTTTTTTAATTTACGCAAAGCATCTAAACCAGCATTACGATCATCTACACCTTTGTCCGGAATATCACGTAGTTTGCACAAATCGGTAAGTATTCTGCGTTGAATAACTCTGCCGCCTTCCGTTTCACCGAGTTCCGTAAGTAGCCGTCTGGACCAGACGTATTTAACTTCGTTACTATGTTTGTCATTAAGTGCACGAGTGACGCCGCATGAGAGAAAGAAAGCGGACATACCATCTTTGAAGTGAAAAGCACGGCCAAAACATTGAACCATAGCTTCCAATATCTCATACGGAAGCGTGGCCATATCTATAGCTCTCCCCTGAAAGCCCGTTGGACAAGAGAGTTAAAAAGATCATCTGCTTTTTCATCAAGCAGTTCTGCTTTAGCAAAAGATGAATCTGCTTTCGTTAAAAGTGCAAGAAACTCCTCCTGAAAAGCTATTGGAGGAACTGGTATCCATAATTCCTTTAGCATTGAAGCGTTTAAAACAGGCATTGTTCCACCATGCGAACGTCTGCCCAATACATTCTGCAAGCTGTCCTGTTTCAATACCCACTGCAAATAAAGAGGAGCAAGAAGATCCTTATTGGTTCTAATTCGTATAAGGCGAGGATTAATAATACCGGGCTCAAATTCATCGGGAACAACTAATGTATTGCCTATTGACCCAACAAGACTTATGAGAAGGTCTCCTGGCTTAACTGCGCAGGATGATAGCTGCTTAAATTTTGACTTGCTAACATAATAGTTGCCCACATCGAGAGTGCCCGCAATAACTTGCTCTTGTCCATAAATTCTATATCCAAATTTTGTATAAACTTCTTTTTTAAGGGCTGAACCAAACGGTCCCGCCTTAAGGCCGATCTTAGGAACACATAAATCAACTAGCTTTTGGACCTCCCACTCCTTCGGGTTTGTCACCGGGTCGCCGAACATCTCCAGAAACGCTGAACGGAGGAAAGTCTCGGTCAGTTCGATGACTTGCTTGCGCTTTTTCCGGATGGCGTCGGCCTTTTCCAGGATCGCCGCAATGCGTTTCTGCTCCGTGAGTGGGGGGAGGGAGACAGATATTCCATGGATATTATTTCGGTTCAGAGTTGGCACACCTGTACCTTCTGAGTATCTTTCCAACCTCATTACCTTCAACAAGTAATAAACATATTTTGGATCATTTCCATGAAAATTGTTGACAAACAGAGCCGTATTTAAGGGCCAATAGTCCTTCTCAACATAATGAACTTTACCTATAGATCCACTTCTACCAGTTACTACTCCAGGACCTTTAACCCTAGATTGGTTATGAGTTCCTATCGGTCCATTTGCTGCAAAAACAGGGACATTGCCAGAAATTCTTTGACTCACAGGAAGATCGTAACCACGCTGTAAAGTCGCCACTTCGATCAGCGGTTTTTGGTTCCAACCATCTGAACGTTGGTTTTTACTCACCCCAACATCCCCCTCAATTCCTTCAGGTCCTTCATGATCTCGGTCTCCAGTTCCTCCAGTTGGTCCAGGATGACCTGGGGAGGGTCGTATTTAACTTCTTCATATTCGATTTCCTTGTATCTGTTGATGGAAAGGTCGTACTTGTTCTCACGGATCTCATCGGCTGAAACAAAGAAAGCCTTGGCCTTTCTGTCGGTGTCTTTCTCGGGATCGCGATCTTCCCAGCTTTTCAGGATATCGGGGATGTCGTTGTCCTCGATCTTGTCCCTCTTGTCGTCCAGGGAACGGCCGTCGGCCTGCATGTCGTAGAACCAGACGTTCTCCGTCTTGCCGCCCTTGACGAAGAAGAGGACCGCTGTGCTGACCCCGGCGTAGGGTTTGAATACTCCGGACGGCATGGAGATCACCCCCTGGAGTTCGCATTCGTCCAGGAGCATCTCACGAAGATTACGATGAGCGTTACTGGAGCCGAAGAGAACACCATCCGGCACGATGACACCGGCCCTGCCACCCAGCCTGAGGAGGTTCACGATCCGGTTGACGAAAAGAAGTTCTGTTTTCGTGGTCTTGAGTCTCAGTTCCTCGTTGATGTCCCCCTTGTCGATGCTGCCTTTAAAGGGAGGATTGGCGAGGACGACATCGTATCTGTCCTTCTCGTCGTACCTTTTGGAAAGGGTGTCCATATAACCCAGGTTCGGCCTGTCGATCCCGTGGAGGATGATATTCATGAGCCCGATACGGACCATGGTGGTGTCGAAGTCATAGCCGAACAAACTCTTTTCCCTGAGCACCTCCCACTGCCGCTCGTCGGTTAGCTTATCCCCTACCAGACCGCGTTCAATACCATCTTCGTCCATGTGCCTCAGGTCCGGGCTTGTGTATGAGGTGAGAATATGCTGGTAGGCTCCAAGTAGAAACCCGCCTGTACCGCAGGCCGGGTCACAGACTTCCTCACCCAGCTTCGGGTCCACAAGGGCGCAGATCATGGCGATGATATGCCTGGGGGTGCGGAACTGGCCGTTCTTTCCTGCCGTTGCGATCTCCGACAGAAGGTATTCGTAAAGATCACCCTGAGTATCGTGGAAAGTCTGACCGTTTTCCAGCCTGTCCCGCTCGATCTCCTCGAATATCTCGTCGATGATGCCCACCGCCTCGACCAGCAATGAAGCCTTTGGAACGATGAAAACCGCGTCCTGCATGTAATCGGCGAAAGAGTAACCTTCACCACCTAATTGTTTGATAAAGGGGAAAACGTTGTCCCTCACGTGGCTGAGCATCTCGTCGCCCGGGAGGTTCTTGAACCTGTTCCAGCGGTAATCATCATGACCCTTGAAGATGGAAGTGTAAGACTGCTTGAGCCACTCGGAGTCCTCCTTACGCTTCCGGTCCTGGGCGTCGAGCCGCCGCATGAAAAGCAGATAGCTGATCTGCTCGATGGCCGTCAGTGGGTTGGCGATGCCGCCGGACCAGAAATTATCCCATAGCTTATCGACTTTCGAACGGATGGCAGGAGTCAGCATTATTATTTCCCCTCTCTGAGGATCCATTTCGCGTATCTTCCTCTTTCCATCAAAGTGATTACTCCTTCTGCTTTAAGTTGCCCTAACACTTTCCTGATCAGATCCACGCTGATGCCGTGGCACTCTTTCTGGATATCGGCGACCGAAAATGGACCGATCTTTCTTTTGACGACACTGATAATATGATCTGTTTTTGAGCCCTTCCCGGTGCTCACGGTTCCAACTCTCTCCTCGAATTCTTTATAGGCCTTTATCATCATCCCCCAGAAATACTCCAACCAGGGAAAGGGATCGTGTTTTCCCTCGTGCCATCCCAGTGAACTTTTTTCCAGTGCCTCGTAATAGGTTTCCTTGGATTCTTCCACAACACGCTCGAGACTTATGTATCGCCCGACTTCATAACCGGCATGGTAAAGCAGGAGCAAAACCAGTAAACGGCCCACCCGTCCATTTCCATCCTGGAAGGGATGGACACAAAGAAAATCGAGGATCGCCAGAGGGATAACAAAAAGGTGCTCCTTGTAATGAATCCTTATCGCCTCATCATATCCTTTAACCAGGGAGTTCATAGCTTCAGGTGTCTTGAACGCTTTTACCGGTAAAAACCTGATTCGGCGAATCGTACCATCCTGGTTTTTCTCGACGATCTCATTTTCACCGGTTTTCCATTTACCGCCGTCTTCGGGCAAATGACGATACACGATCGAGTGCAGCTGAAGGATTATATTGTTTGAAAAGTCCATGTACTGACCGGATTCATGGATCAGGTCAAGCGCGTCCCTGTACCCCGCGATCTCCTGTTCCGGCCTGTTTCCAGGGTTGGTGTTCCTCAGTACGAGATCTTCGATCTTTTTGTGTGGAGCAGTAATACCCTCTATCCTGTTTGAGGATTCCGTTGATTCGATCTTTGCCAACTCAACCAGGGTGTTAAGTGTTTCCGGTGTTTGTTGGGTGAAAAGTTCCTGTTTTCCCTTGAATTCCCCTATTTTCGCTATTGTAGATGCGTGTCTTGCCAGGAATTTCAACGAATCAAGGTAGCGGATATCCAGCGAATGCATGATCTATCTCCCTTTTTAATTACGTAATAATAGATGTTCAATTAGGTAATGTAAAGCAGATATTACCTAATTGGACTGTGTTTTGCGTAATTGACTCGAGTAATTGTTCTGCGGTGGGAAAGTCAGGCGGTCAGGCTGTCAGCGAACCGGACGATCTCTTCGATCTCGACCGGTGTGAAGACCCCCCTTATGCCCTTGGGGTGGATCTGAGTAAAGGGAGCTTTGATAAGGTTCCTCTTCTCGACCTTTCCGGTCTGGATGAGGAATGTCTTGAGGGTCATGAGGAATCGGATCTGAAGTGAAGTGAAATCGGTGTGGCTGGAGATGAACTCATCGAAGGCTCTCGTCAGGGTCTCCGGCCATGACCCCAGCATCTCGAGACCGAGGATATGGCGGATAAACTGGATGAAGCGGGCCGTCTTGTGGTCGTAGACCTTGCGGAGCAGTTCTTCTGTTACGTAGGGGTCCTGGCTTCTAAGGATCCTGGCAAGTTCCATGATTTCGCTATCGGACACCTCCTCGCCCCGCTGGATCTTCTGGAGGACGGGATTTTCATTAACCAACGCCCTGATATAGGCCTCAACCCTCTCACGATAGGCCTTTGTGGAGACTCTTTCTTTTTCCGGTCCGAAATCGATCGTCTCTTTCACAAGCAGGACGTCTTCGATATCCAGGAGAACCATGGCAGGTGAACGTTTCGTTCTGTATTTCATCAGCGGAGCCAGGCGATCCACCAACAACTGAAGGTCATCTTCCGATGGAGCAGACCACCAGCCCGGCTGCTGGATATCTTCGATGAGTTCCTTTTCCCTGGCCACGATGTTGACTGTCAGCGGAAGCTCTGTGACCTGGGCAAGAATACTCTCCCTGATGGCTTCAAAAACATCCAGGTTTTCGGTGAGCATCGCCGTCCCAAGCTCCACCACCTCGGTCTCAAACCGCATGGCCTTGAAATCCTCCCCGGAACGCGCCCTGAGGACTGGGGCGATAATCTGCCGAAGGAATGTTATGTCTTCGGAGTCAAGGCGCTCCCAGAAAGCGTTTTCTCCGGCGGTGGCGAGGTTCGCCGCGTTATCGGCAACGATCACGTTGTTCGCAGGCAGGGCGGCCAAATCTGTTTTTATATCCGCTATCACTCTTTCGATGACATCGGCCCGCCCAAGGGATATGGCGGCCTCCAGCTTGTCCAGACGTTTTACGAAAAGCCTTACCGGGATTGGGACCTGGGCCCCGGGCTCTCTTCCGCGAGGTTCCATATCGAACCGCTCAAAGTTCTCCCAACAGTCAATAATGAGGAATTTGTCCTTTTCAGGGCACCAGGGTTTTCTCTTTTTCTGATCATCCTCCAGCACCCTGGTTCCCCGTCCTATCATCTGCCAGAACTTGACGGATGTGAACACCGGCTTTGCGAACACCAGGTTGACAATTTCCCGGATATCGACGCCAGTGTCCAGCATATCCACCGAGATGGCCACCCTGGGCATGTCGTCGTGCTTGAACTGGTCCAGAAGCCCGCCTTTGCCGTAAACGTACCTGTCGTCTGAAACCAGCACCCTTGCCAGCCTGCCCTTATGCTCCGGATAGAGCTTGTCGAAAAGCTCCTGAAGCCGCCGGGCGTGGGCCTTGCTGATGGCGAAGATAATGCTCTTGCCGGGCAAGGTCCCCGAGGGGTCCTTGATGCTCTCCTCCATAAACTCGCGGATGATGAGGGCGTTGGTCCCGGAGATGGTCACCTTCCGCTCCAGTTCGCTCCCTTCAAAATCTATCTCGTCGATATCAAGGCCCTCTTCGATCAGCTTTTTCTGGACAACAGGCGGGAGCTTCTCGCCTTTGATCCCTTCAAGCTGGAACTTGGACCTGACCTTGAGGACCTCAAAGTCACAGAGATAGGGCGGGTCGTGTCCGACGGCCTCTTCATAGGAGTATGCGAAGGTCGGGTCGTTCACTTCACATTCGAAAAGCTTGAAGGTGTCGAAGTCGATCTGGTCCTTGGGAGTGGCGGTGAGTCCGATCCTGATACCGTGGAAATAGTCCAGGATCTGCTTGTAGGTATTGTAGATGCTCCGGTGGCTCTCGTCCGCTATGATGAGGTCGAAAAAATGCGGCGATATCCATTCGCCTGGTGTAGTTCCGTTCTGCATGAGGTTGAGCATCGTCGGGTAGGTGGTGACATAGATCCGGCGGTCTTTGAAAAAACTCCGGTCCCCCTCCTCAGGCCATCTCGGTTCCGAGGGCAGGTGCTCCTTGAAAGCGTCCAGCGCCTGGTCTCTCAGTGCGATCCTGTCTACCAGGAAAAGCACCCTGTTCACCCACCGTGATCTTTTCAGGACATCAACCAGCCCGACGGCAGTCCTCGTCTTGCCTGTTCCTGTCGCCATGACCAAGAGGAACTTCCGCCTCTTGGCCTCTATCTTTTCCATGATCGTGCGGATTGCGGCTATCTGGTAATCACGGCCGGCTATGCTTGTGTCGATGAGTTCAACCGACAAGGGCTTTCTTGTTTCGCGCCGCTGCTCCAGCCATTGGAGCTCAATTCGAGTGGGGAACCCGTACACCTTGACAGGAGGATAGAAATCCGGTTCCCAGAAGTAGGTGTCATATCCGTTTGTGTAGAAGATAAAGGGGATGGGACCTCCGTGGATCTTTTTAAGGTCCTGGGCATACTGGAGGGCCTGTTCCTGACCCTTCCCGGGGTGTTCAGCGGTCTTTTTGGCCTCGATCACGGCTCGCGGTCTGCCGTCGATGATGAGAGCGTAATCGGCAAAGCGATGGCCTTCATATGGGTTCCCGGAGTCGGCAGCGGCGGACTGACCTTCCGCTCGGATGTAGATATCCAGTTCCTGAATGACCTGGGAATGGTCATTAACATCCCAGCCTGCCAATGCCAGGTTGGCGTCAATGAGTTCAATACGGGTTTGTTTTTCGGTTTTCACCAAGCCTTAATCATCCTCTTGTTCCGAAGGCCAGGCCTTAAAGTCACAAAGCCGGCGGTAGCTAAAAAACGCCCTCCCTTTTCAGGAAAGGCGGCATGATGTGTCAGCGTTGATGGATTTTCCCCCACGCACCCTTTATGAAAGTCTGGCCAGCCTTTGGCTGGAGTTCTGCCAGCCCCTGGCTGGAGTTTCGGGTTTCTAGTTTCTAGTAAACAATTGACCATCAAATATTGCCCCCTCCCCGGCCACGCTTAGGCGTGGAGTCCCGAGTCCCTAGTCCCAGGTCCAAGGATACAATGATTCACCCTCTCCTAACCTCTCCCCTCAAGGGAGAGGGATTTACGCCCTTACACCGTTACGCCGATACTCCGTTACGCGTCATCACCCCCATACTCCGTTACGCATTCCTCTGTGCTGCTCTGTGACCTCTGTGGTTCAAAGAAATCGCCTTTGTTTTTACAGTGTTTTACACCAAATTCAGCTTTTCTCCGTGCCCTCCGAGACTCCGTGGTGAAAACACCGTCTCAACTCTTCATTCAGATTCAACCTTCTGTCTCTGGCGCTTAACCGCTGCTCTCTTCTTCTTCTCCTCTTTCTCTCTGGTCTTGAGGGCGGCTGATTTACGGGTGGGAATCCTGGGCTTCGGCTTCCTTGCTCTCTCTTCCAGCCTCTTTGCCAGGCGCTCAAGGGCGTCCGTCATGTTTCTGTACTGTGAACGGTGGGATTGACCCACTACTGTTATCCCGGTAGGTATGTGCTTCAGGCGTACTGCCGAGTCGGTGACGTTCTTGTGCTGTCCCCCCGGGCCGCTGGAGCGGAAAGTCGTTACATCGCACTCTTTTTTGAGCTTTTCAATATCCATAATCGTGATAATCCCTCATAAAATTATTATCTTCAAGGAGTTTAACCTGTAAATGATCTATCTGGCCAATAACCGTTATGATCCAAGATCCAATGTCCAAAATCCAAGATCGAATTTCGAACCACCCATCCAAAACAAACTCTTGACAGCTTATTTTTTTGCCATAGTATTCTCTGATGCTAAAATTTACGGTTCATCTCCCAATTAGTTGGTCATTTTGCGATCGAATGCCTGTAATATTTTGAGTTGGAAGTATTTATCGTCATGGAAGCCATAAGCCTTTCTTTTG
>SDBU01004727.1_pt1 | contig 16583 bp, 15 predicted proteins | sample 2277071 | NCBI WGS metagenome assembly SDBU01 (sample SAMN10397929, study PRJNA504765) | marine sediment metagenome | isolation source: marine sediment core GS08_GC12, 126 cmbsf | place: Arctic Ocean: Gakkel Ridge, Loki's castle | collected 2008
CGGCAACCTTCGCCGCGTCCAGCAGGCCGCAGCGCCGAAGGGACTTCCTCAGCCGGGGCGACAGCCCTTCAATCCACTTGGTCAACACCGGGTCCAGGGCTTGCGTGCCGGCCTTGTACCATGCCAGCTTTTCGATGTTCCGGCCAAGGCCTTCCGTCACTTTCCGGTCGCGGAAGCCTGACACGCGGCGGGGTATCTCCAGGTGGTCGCGAAACTCCACGTACCACATCTTGGTGGTCTGCGTCCGCCCGTGCTTGTCTTTGTACGTACTTCGGAAAACTCGCATGGTTCACCGTGCCTTTCGTCGGCGCTTCTCGCGCGCCACCACGTCAAGGCCGAGTAGATCGGCCAGGATGTCCAGGTTCGCCATCGACAGCCCGCCCTTGCCCGTCATAAACCGGCTCATGATCGCTTGGTCCATGTCGATCGCCTTGCAGATCGCATAGCGGCTCATGCCGGAAGCGTCCACGGCCCGCCGTACCTGATCGCTCAACTTGACGCGCTTCTTTCCCATCGCTCTTGCATTCTATACCATACTCGAAATGAAGTCAAGTAGTCTTTCGGGTTCTTTCTTCGGCTTTGCTCTCTTGCGGCGCGGGGTCCGCCGGCCAATGGCTTCCGCCCCGGTCGCGCCAGGCGACTCGCCGGAAGGACCTGTGAAGCTTGCCCGCCATGGCCTGCCCTCTGTCAGCGCCGCCCGCCAGGCGGCCGCGTGCTTCTCGCTTGGTTTGCCTTCGGTGGTGCTGTAAACAGCGCGGTATCGCCGGCGCTGCTCTTCGGCGAGAAGTTCAATAGGGCCGGGCCGGTCGGGGTCCAGGTGAGCCTTCCTTGCCCGTGTTGACGGTGTTGACGTTGACAGAACCCCCGATTCCTTTGGATATTTCGGGGTTGTGTCAACGCGGGACGGCGGGGGGGCAGCCGGGGCCGCCACGGGCTGCACAGTCGCCTTGGCCGGCTCCGTTGACGAAACCTTGGACTTCTCTGGCGATTTCGGGGTTGTGTCAACGTCAACGGTGTCGGCAAGGACGAACCGACACGTTGGCCGACCGCCCTTGCTGGTCGTCGGGACGTCTTCCCAACGGCCGAGCCCCGCCTCCACCAACTCGGCCAGAGCAAGCTCGGCCTCAGGCGCTTTTGCGTACTTCTGCGAAGACCGCATCAGGTCGCGGGGCGTGGCCGAGCCGCCTTTGCGTCGGACCAACTCCACAAGCTGCCGGCACTGGCTGTCTTCATCGGATTCGCTCAGCATGGCGTATATCCGCCGCACCTCGCTTTTGAACCACTCCGACAGCGCCACCCCGGCAGACATGCTCGCCTCGTCGACGGCCCCGGAGTCTGTCAAGGCCGAGCGCCCGGCCGCCCAGTGGGTCAGATGCACCACCAGGGCCAGCCGGGCCGCGTAGCCTTCCAGCTTCGACCATGCCGCAGCCAGGTCCCCCGTCAGCTCGGCCTGCTCTGCGCCATGAGCGTCATGGTACTCGATCCAGGCCCGCTTGCCCTCCGGCGTCAGCTTGACGACCACCGGGCTGGGGTCGTCGTTGGCGTGGATCTCCGGTTGCAGGCTGTACAGCCGGTCGAAGACCGCCTCGACGGCCTCCTCGGTGGCCGGGTCGATGTCGGCCTCGGTCCACCGCTTCGGCCGCCTCGGAGGCCAGGTCAGCAGGATGCGGGCCGCAAGCCCGTTCTCTCGGTGTTCCAGCCCCAGCGTCCGCCGCAGGATTCCCGGCTGGATGCCACCGGCTATGCTGACCGCGGCCCTCGGGACGTACAGGTGGCCGCTCGACTTCCGGTCCACGATCATCGACCGGCCGCCGAACATTTCGAGCCACCGGGCCACGTCGCCGCCCTTGCCGCGCACGTACCGGTCGAAGCTCGCCAGCCAGCCGGAAAGTTCATCCCGGACCATCAGCAGGCCCCGCCACTGGTCCCGCAGCAGCACCGCCAGGGCCTCGACGGTCGTATCATCGCACCAGCAGCGATCCGCCAGGGGCTCCGGCGGCTTGGCGGGCGGATCGTCTTCGCCCTTCTGGCGTTTCCAGTGGGTCATGTCGCGCTCGTATCGCAGAACCTCATCTCGATACCGTTCCATCTCCTCGGCGTGTTGCTTCATGCGGTCATGCTGACGCTTGCGGACCGGCCGCAGGGCCAACTCCAGCGCCGGGCTTTTCATCGTCCCCGACTCGCCCACGATGGCCGACCACACAATCGCCGGCTCCGTCCAGCCGCGCTTCAACTCGATCCGCCGCGTGTTGCCGATGGCCGAGGCCAAGGCCGCCAGCATCGGCAGGGCGACAAAGGAGGGGTCGCAGCCGATCGACTGCGCGCCGGCGCTGACGAAACTCCGTACCGGCTCGGGCAGGGCGTCTATCGGGAAGGGGCGATAGGGTCCAAGGGGCCTCGCCGTTGGCGTTGACGTTGACACAACCTTCGGCGTCCAGGGGGGGGCGTTTGGGGCCATGTCCAGGACGGCAGCCTTGATTTCCTCGGGCGTCTTGCAGTCCATCGGCCCGTCGGGGGCAATCCAATCGACAATATCGCCATGCTCGGGCAGGTCGGGCAGGTTCACCACGCGTACGACGCAGGGCGGTTCTAACGCCGTCAGGATCGCGGCGACCTCGACGGCATACTTGCGGCCGCCCCTGTCGTTGTCCGGTATCACGATCACTTCCCGCCCCGCCAGCGGCTTCCAGTTGGACCTGCGGGGGGATCCACAACCGTGGGCACTCGTGACGGCGGCCAGACCAACTCCCCGCGTCTCGTCCACGCACCCCTCGCCTTCGGCAACGATGATCGGCCCGTCGCCCAGAAGATCATCCCCACGGTACAGCGGCAGTAGGCCGGGCGGGTCGCCGATGAGCCACCCCGCCCCGTTGTGGTGAATCGGCCGAAATGTCTTGCCGCCGTCGGGCAACGCGAAGCGCGCAACGCGGAAGGTGTCGCCGGGATACTGCCAGGCGGCGACGAACTGGCCGCCAGTCGTCCGTTCGATCGCGACAAAGGCATCGTCCGGCGTCTTGAAAGCACACTTGCCCTTTGGCGCTTGCGGTAGACTCGGGTTCCGCGGCATTGCCGGCGGACGCGACACCGGCTTGCCTGGGCCGCCGGGCGGGAACAAGGCGGCGTCAGTCAGGCCGATCGCCTTGAGCACGTCAGCCCGGGAGCAGCCTGCATGACAATGCACCAGCGCCCGGCCGTCATCGCCCCGGCCGATGGATAAGCTGGCGTGCTTGTCGTCGTGGGCAGGGCAGCGGGCCTCCCATTGCGTCGGGCTTGTTTGCCTCACGCCGTCCAGCTTCGCCAGCACGGTTTGAACGGGGTCAAGGTTGGTCACGATTTGCCCCCTTTCAGCGTGTGCCAGCGATCACGGCCTGGGCATCCCGCCTCAATCCATGCGGCGAGTTCGTGGCGTCGCCAAAGGGTCCTCCGGTTCAATCGGACCGGAAGCGGACATCGCCCGCTGGCGTGCAAGCTCCACCATGTCCGCTCGGAGACGCCGCATAGCGCGGCGGCGGCCTTGGCGTCCAGTAGCAACGGGGCGACGAGGGCGGGGGCGGCAAGGTCTTTACTCACGATGCACCCCCTGAGCGTCCTGCCCATTTTGTCGGCCGTCGCCTTCCACCTTCGTCCCTTGGTGCTCGGCGTCTTCCTGGGCCTTCCGCAATCTCGCTGCGGCGCGCGCTAACTGTCGATAAGCTCTCACTTCGGCTTCGGTCAAAGGTCGTCTTCTTCGCATGCCTGTTACTCCTTGACCTTACAGAAGTCCGGGGGGTAGTGCGCGCAAAACACCCCCCGCAGCGCATACCTAAGATTTGATTTCACAACCAGATATGATGCTGACAGGAAACCAGAGAATGCCCCCGTAAGATACCCCCGAATACCCCCTCGCGCGGGCTAGCTGTCTGGCGCCCGCCGCAGATCATCGGCCACGTTCACTTGCCCCCGGTTGTCTTCCGGCAGGCGCGTTGTCTTGGTCTTGATCTTCCGTTCCGGCTGCCTCAGACCAGCCTTCCGCAATTTCCCCATGGCGGCGTCATAGGTTTCCTTGATCGTCTTTCGGTCCACACCAAGGCGTCGCCCGGCTTCGGCGAAGTTCCCCTTACACTCGCCCACTATCTGCACCACCTCCACTTGCCGGCGCGTCATTGCTCGGGGCGCCTTGTTTTCCAGTGCGGGGCGGCGGCGCCGCTTCTTTTTGCCGACCTTACTGGCCGCTACCGACTGCCGCACCGCCGCATTGTAGACATAGGTTCTCCAAAGCGCGTTCTTGGCTTTCTCCATGCGGCGGGTCTTCGCCAGGTTTGCGGGGGTCAGGTCGTGAGCGGCCTTGCTGGCGTTGGCCGTCAGCCACGCGCCCAGCTTGCTGTATTCATCATCCGATAGGGCCGGGAAGTCGCCCTGCTTCAGGATGGACGCGATTTCCGCCGGCAGCCCTTCCACGTCCGCGAAGTCATCGCCCATCGCGGGCAGACGTGACGCCAGCCATTCCAGCCCGGCCTTGACGATGTTTGCCACTTCGCCCGGGCGCGTCTTGACGGCCTCCGAGACGATGTATTCCAGTCGCCCGTGCCGCTCACCGAACGTTGGCGGCAGGCCCAAGGCTTCAATCCGCCGGAAAGGGTCCATCGGGCCGTCACGGTCGATGTCCAGCAGCTTCGGCACGTCGGCCGGCAGGATCGACCAGTCCGGTTCATACCCCATCAGCCCCACAATGCCCGGCGGTTTCCCGCCGGCCAGGTGCACTTGCAGCAGACCCATCGCCCCGTTACGCGCTTCGGCATCGGGCGTCGCCCAAAGCTGGCCGTGAATCGCGTTCGCACGGTCGGCGAAGCCCTTGTACTCTTTGTCGATTTTGGCGCACTCCGTCCATTCGGACCGAAGAACGAAACGAAGTTCAATCAACAGGCGAAGCCGCAGGACAACGCTGGCCGGTATGAAGTCGCCCACGGCAACCTGTTGCACGTTGCAGAACAGGCGCACGGCCTGGGGTGGGTTGTCCTGCCACTGGCGGGCCGGTCCGTAGTACGGCAGGGACACTTCCGGGAAGGGGCAGATAAGATCGGAAGGCGTCAGCAGCGGCGCGGCGCAGAAACCGCGGCACTCGTCGGCAAGGGTTCGCACCGTCCGGCTCCCGTCCAGGAGCGCCGTCGGCAGCAGATTGACGCCCAGGGCCCGGTCCTTGGGAAACGGGCCGACCCGGACGGAAGCCCGGTCATCTTCCGCCGCGATACGACCGAAGCTCGCCCCCAACTCCTGCCAGAGCTTTTGCGGTTCGCTGTCGCTGGCCCTGCATTGTCGCCAGCTTCGGCCGGCCGCTTTCGTGAGTAGATCGCAGGCGAGTTTGTCTTCGAGGATCCGCGACAGGCGCACGGCAACGCCGTTCCGCGAATCGAACAACCAACCCTTGACGTGCTCAGTTGTGGGGTTCCCGCCAGGGGGGCTCTTCAAACAGGCCGCAACTTCGGCCGCAACGTCAACCTTCATGGCTCACCGTCCTTGGCCGGTCCGGGCGGGTCTACCGGACGGTGTGGGCAGGCCCCGCCGGACCGCGTGAATCGCTGGTGATCGGCCAGCGGCCCCATTATCTCGGCCGGAGCTCCGAAAGACAAGGCAGAGATGGACATTACCTTCGGCGCGGCTTTCAAGGCGGGCCCAATTCCCCTTGCCGGCCAAGCCGGAGCAGTGTAGTCTTGTAGACATAGTGAGCAGTGATCGCATGCGCACTCTGGCCTCACGGCAACTCAAGGCCAAAGCGATGCGAGCGCGGCGTGTGCAGCAATCGGAATGCCGTTGGTGGAACAGCCTGACTCAGTGGAGAGGCAGGAATGGCCGCATGGATCACGACACACCGAAGGAGAAGGGGCCGATCATGAAACGTGTTCTCGCAGTCCTGTTGGTATTCACCGCCATGGCCTATGCTGATGCGGCCGATTCGCCGTCGGTCGACGTGGTCCAGCTTAAGGCGGAGGTCAAGCTGTTCAAGACCATGGCTAAACGGCAGTCCGAGGAGATCAAGCTGCTCCAGGCAGAGGTCGAGAGACTTCGGGCTCTCTGCAAGGAGAACGGAATCGATCCCGATACAAAGCCGGAAACTGGGAAGCCCGTTGCGCAAGCGGCAACGGGTGATGCAAGGGTCAGATTCGCTCGGATCTGTACCACATTGGGTGCACGTGCAAAGCAAATCAAGTCCCTGGGGACTGTCGCCCAGAAATCCAAGTTCTGGGACGATCTGCGCAAGGAGCTGAGGGAAGAGTTAGCGGTTGGTGAAACGGCGCTGACATATACCGTAAGCGACGTGACCTATAGCGGAGCAATTGGGGGCATGCGTCCGTTGGGGGATAGTGGAGGGTCATATGCATACATCTCTGTTGACGGACCAGCGGAAGTATCTCGCGTACCAGGAATACTTACAGCGTCGGCCCATAGCGGGCTTAGGTTCGGGATGTATTGCGGGCGTATACGGGTCGCTGTATCAAGGACCGCAGCGACCTCAATCCGTAAAGGCGATAGACTTGTGTTGCGTGGGCGACTGGCCGTGGGCCCGCCGGATGCTGATGGCCCCATGATCGCCCTGTTAGAGTTTACTGCTTTAGGCCTCAGAACTAACTACGTCTCTCGGATCTACATCACCGACTACACCTGTTCCGTCCGAGGCATGACGCTCAAGGCACCTTGAGATACCAGCAAACTGTGGCGCGTCCCTCGCTTGTTCACCGCCGCCTTCGCCGCATCACCGCCAGGCGGCCGACGGCCGGCGAGCCCGTCACCAGGAAGACACATACAAGCCCCGCCACTCATAAGTATTGCTCATGAAGGGGGTCGGTGCGATTCCCGATTGGGGCTCTAAAAATCCTTGGCCGCTTCCTTGGCTGCTTTGGCTTGATCAGCAGCTTTCTCTCTTGCCAGGGGTTCATAATACAAAGCAAGAGTTGTCGTTTCATCAACTTCATTGTAGGCGAGCCCCCCTAAAACTCTCTTGTCAGGGCTGTTGATCAGCCAGCTGTCAATAAACTCATTTGGCTGTGCTCCCCCGTATGTAGCCAGAACTGCATCCCTAAAATGTTTCCCGTTTGAGTAACCATCTACCTTAATCATCACAGCCCATAACCTACCTTTATAAAAGCCATACGTTATGTACATCAGTTTTGCAGCACCAATAGAAAGCTTATCTCCTTTGCGGCTGTATGTTCTAACATTCCCAGACACATCTGTTTCTATCATTCCACCAGGAACCCTACAACCCCATTTCAACCCCCGGAAGCCTTCCCATTGGTCTTTGAGCTCTACTGCCTGTTGAGGGGGTCCAACCGGCTTAGGGGATTCAACGGGTTTCGTTGTGCTGGTTGGAGGCTTCATCGTTTCTATAGCTTCCAGCAGCTTGCGATTCCTGGTCTGCAATTCCAAGACTTCCGCTCGCAGTTTTTGAACCTCTTCTCGGAGACTTGTAACGTTCGCTTGCAGCATTTTGTTCTGTGCGCGCAGGACGCGGGTTTCAGTATCTTCTCCGAAGGAGATACCTGGAAGGGTCAACACTACAATAAGCAGGAAAAGCCTTTTCATCCTGAGACTCCTTTTCATGGTCAGTTGCCTGTGATCTAGGATTTGGGGAGCAGTTCTGTCACCGCCGCCTTCGCCGCATCACCGCCAGCCCGCCGAGGGCCAGCAGGGAGAGCGTGGCGGGCTCGGGCGCGAAGGGGAAGGGGGATGCAACACCCCCACCCGGCAGCGGAAGCCCACCGTCAGTGATAGTGGCGCTGTTGTACCATGGAATCTTCGGGCTGGCGAGCAGCAGCGTGGCGCTGTGTTGCCCGGGAGCAATCTCAGGCCCATTCAACCAACCGAAGGTCCACAGTTCACTGGAACTCCCAATGGTGCTGATGTCCGGAATGATGCCGCCGGGGATGCCCGGTGCGCCCACGGTCAGGTCGTAGCCGATGTTGCCGGCCTCGTTATGCGGCGTACGGCCCACCGACAGCACCGTCACGCCCACGGTACTGACGGCCTTGTTGATGACCTGGTAGGCGTAGACGACTCGAACTGGCGGCGGCTGAAGAATGGCAGCATCTCGGGCTGCGTATCGAGGGCCAAGGTGACGACGATGTATCGGGGCGGGCCGGTGGTGAGCGTGACCGACGCCGAAGGGTACGAACTGCACGGGGAGGAGCGGCAGAATTACATCCAGTTGGTTAAGCAGCGGGGCCGCCGGTAGGGCCAGTAGAGCGAAAGTAGTGGAACCCGGATTTCCCGGATGAAAACTACAGTTCATGTATAATGAGGCGTCGTTTAGCCGCATAAACACAGGGTTTTCTCGCTGCCAAGGACGGCGGAAGGCAGGGATGCAATGGGTGAAGCCAGCAAGGACGCTCTCCGGGTGGGTTTCGACGGATCGCTCAAGCTGGAATTCCATGGATCGAAGGTCACCTCGGACGCAGGTTTGCTGCCCTATCGCGAACTCGACGACGTGCTCGGGCTGACAACGATGGTGGAGGATCTGTTGCACGATTGGCGCACGGGGCAGAACATGCGGCACACGATGCTCGCGATGCTGCGGCAGTCGATCTTCAGCCGCCTGGCGGGGTACGAGGACACCAATGACGCGGATCGCACCAGCATCGATGCGACGAACGGTCAAGACAGCCGGGGAAGGGGGCAAGCAACGGTGCAGGTCTGCGCGGATCGGCAGCGGGCGCGTCTACGCAGGCCACTCGGAGCCAGATCGTGGCCCGAGAACGGCCGGAGAACCTCCTCGTGGAGCCGAAGAAGTGCTTGCGGGCCTCGCGAGGGGTGGTAGAATCGTTACGCAGGCTGGCTGCGTCGGCCGGCCGGAGGCTATCCAGGAAATCCCGGATTACAGCGCGAGCCGTTCGGCCATCTTGCAGCGGCTCCGTGGTATCCCGCGGACACAGGCCGAGTCTCTCCGCTTGCTTTCTGAGGGGGGGCCGCTACAATCGTCCTCGGAAAGTGCGGCCGACGGGGCTGCCCAGGAGTCAAATGAGAGACCTCGCTTGAAGAAGGGGCCAGAGACATGAACAGAGCGCACAAGACAGCAGCACTGGCACTGGCTGCTCTGGTATCGTTCAGCCTGACGATCCTGGCCGCGGCGGCGCCGAAGGGACTGCCGGACCCGGACGGCGAAGAAGCGGACATGAGCAAGCCCGTGCAGGTCTTCATCCTGATGGGCCAGTCCAACATGCTGAGCTTCGGCGATTTCAAGAAGTTGAACGCGGCCGTGAAGGAAAAGAAGAAATATCCCTACCTAGTCGACGACGCCGGCGAGTGGACCGTTCGCAAGGACGTCCGCTTCGTGTGGGTCGGGGGCAGCGGTGGTCCCGGCAGGACAAGACTCATGAACAACGATTGGATGAAGGTCAAGGGCAACATCGGAGTGGAGATGGGCATCGGTCACCACATGGGCCATCTCATCGACGCGCCGGTGATGATTCTCAAGAGCGCCACCGGCAACCGCAGCCTCGGCTGGGACCTGCTGCCCCCGGGCAGCAAGCAATACGAGTTCGAGGAGAAGGGCAAGACCTGGGTCTACGCAGGGTACGGGGATTCTCCCGAGCGCTGGGAGAAGGGCACGAATCCAAGGAGGATCGCCTGGACGGCCGGCTGTCAATACGCCGGAGATGTTGACCGTGCAAAAAAGGTGTTGTCGGATTTGGGCACGTATTACCCTGGCGCAACAAAATATGAAGTTGCCGGTTTCTTCTACTGGCAGGGCGACAAGGACCGTTACAACGCAGGCCATGCCACCCGTTACGAGTTCAATCTCGTTAACCTCATCAAGCAGTTGCGCAAGGATTTCAATGCACCAAATGCGAAATTCGTCTGCGCCACGCTCGGCCAGACCTCCAAAGGCGCCGGGGGCAATGAAGGACACATCCTCAACGCCCAGCTCGCGGTAGACGGCACGACAGGCAAGTACCCCGAGTTCAGGGGCAACGTCGCCTCCGTGTACAGCAAGCCCTTCTGCCACGGGGGCAGCTCCAGCGGCCACTACGGCGGCAACGCCGAGACCTATATGGACGTCGGCGAAGCCATGGGCCGAGCCATGGTCACCCTGCTGCTCGACAAGAAGAGAGGGCGGGGAGGCCCTGGCGCGTCGAGAGCCGAAGCTGCGCTGGCCGCAGCCGAGGAGCTGATCGCCGGAAAACAGCACCTCGAAGCCGTTACGGCGCTGCGCCGGCTGACCGTCACGCAGCGCGGGACGGAAGTGGCTAGGCAGGCAGCCGACCGGCTCAGAGCGCTGCAGGACGATCCGGTGATCGGCCGGTTGATCATCGACGCCGAAGCCGACGCCTTCGAGGACCGCTGCCTCGCGGCGGAGAAGAAGAAGGACTACGCTCTGGCGATCAAGCTGTATGAGCGGTACGTGGGGCAGTTCCCCAAGGCGTCCCGCTTCGCGAAGGTCAAGGCGCACCTCGAGTCGCTGAAGTCCGACAAGGCGATCCAGACGACCGTCAAGAGAGCGCAGGCTGACGCGGAGTGCAAGCGTTGGATGATGCTGGCGGACAACTACGCCAGGAATGGGCTGAACGACAAGGCCCGCCAGTACCTCAGCAGAATCGCCGAAAAGTACGGGGACACAGACTGGGGCGCCAAGGCCCGCGCCCGACTAGTCGAGATCGCGGATCGGTGAGCCTCCCTTCGTAGCCTATTCCTGACCGACGCTAGGCAGACCGACGTATCGTGGCGGCAGTTCGTTCGCATTGATGGCAGCACCTGGACCATAGGGGCTCGGAGCATGGCAGACATGGCTTCTGTCGCTGTATGTACGCCGACGTTCCGTGAGACGGGAGCACTCGCTCCCGATTCTATTCGGGCTCTTGGGCTGGAAAGATAGCGGTCTTCCCGGCGGGGGCGGTCCTTGGGGGAGAGGGTGTGCGCGGCCACATCCAGACCGCCACGGAAGAGTCGCTACCTGGGGAGACGGCTCAGCCGCTCCATCTCGCGCGCGGCTTTGGCCGCATACCTGCCATGCGGATCGATTCTGATGACGTTCTGGTACGCGGCAGCGGCGTCCGGATAACGCTCCATTACTGCATAAGTGAGAGCCATGGTGTAGTAGACCTCGGCGTCGTCCGGCTTGATGGCGATGGCCTGCTTGTAGGCGGCGATGGCTTCAGAGTAGCGCTTCATTTTGCTGTAAACGTTGCCCATGAAACAGTACACACTGGCGTCGTCCGGCTTGATGGCGATGGCCTGCTTGAACCCGGATTTCCCGGATGAGGTCTTCCGTCTTGGTACAATAGGATATCGTTTGTGCCCGTAAACACGGGCTGATCTTGACATGGAAGGCAAGAATAGCGAGTAATCCAATGGGTGAAGCCAGCAGGGACGCTTTTCGGGTGGGTTTTGACGGAACACTGAAGCTTGAATTCCACGGCTCCAGGATCACCTCGGATGCGGGACTTCTCCCGTACCGGGAACTCGACGACGTGCTCGGGCTGACGGCCATGGCGGAGAGCCTGCTGTACGATTGGCGCACCGGCCAGAACACACGGCACACGATGGTCGGCCTGCTGCGGTAGTCGGTCTTCAGCCGCTTGGCCGGGTACGAAGACACCAATGACGCTGACCGGACGAGCATCGATCCAACGATGCGCCATGTCGTGGGCGGCCGAGCTAAGACCAAGCAAGCCGCGTCGACCAGCCAGATGGGGTTGTTTGAGACCGAGGTGCTGACGCAGCCGGAGAATCTATCCGTCCTGATGGACCTGTGCGGGCGGTGGGTCGATACGGTGCACCACCGCAAACCAATCCGCGAGATCATCCTCGATCTGGACAGTTCGGTTAGCGAGACCTACGGCGAGCAGGAAGGCTCGGCCTACAACGGGCACTTCGGCTGCACCTGCTATCATCCGCTGTTCTGCTTCAACCAGTTCGGCGACCTGGAGCGGGTGTTGCTGCGTGAAGGCAACGTGTCGAGCGCCGACGATTGGCGTTCGGTCCTGGAGCCGATCGTCGGGCGCTACCGCGACCAGGACATCTGCCGGTTCTTCCGGGGCGACGCCGCGTTCGCCCGCCCGGAGCTCTATGAGTACCTGGAGGCCGAACGCTACCTGTATGCGATCCGCCTTCCGGCCAACGCGGTGCTGCATCGCGAGATCGAGCCGCTACTGACGCGACCGGTGGGTCGTCCGCCCAACAAGCCGGTCGTTTGGTACCACGACTTCCTCTACCAAGCCGGTAGTTGGGACAAGCCGCGCCGGGTGGTGGCGAAGATCGAGTGGCACAAGGGCGAACTGTTCCCGCGTGTCGGGTTCATCGTGACGAACCTTCGTCGTCCACCCCAGCGTGTGGTGAAGTTTTATAACGGCCGCGGCACAGCCGAGCAGTGGATCAAGGAAGGCAAGAACGCGGTGAAGTGGACGAAGCTGTCCTGCCACGACTTCGTGGACAACCAAGTCCGGCTCCAACTGTTCGCCCTGGCGTACAACCTGGGCAACTTCCTGCGGCGACTGGCACTGCCCCGGTCGGTGAAGCACTGGTCGCTGACGACGTTGCGGGAGAAGCTGATCAAGATCGGGGCCAAGGTCGTCACGCACGCGCGGTACGTGATCTTCCAGATGGCCGAGGTGACAGTGCCGAAGCGGCTGTTCCGGGCGATCCTGGAGCGGATACATCGGCTGCGCCTGCCCGAGGCGGTACCCGGATGACGCCAGCGACGGCTGAAACAGCCGAAGGAGAGGCAAGTGACAGTGCCGGTATGCGCGGATCGCACGTGCACGCCGCCAGACAGGGCACTCTGGGCGACATCACGGCCCAGAAAGGACCGGTTGACCATTCAACTGGCCAAGAAGAACGCTTGCCAATCCCACGATCGGCGATAGAATCGTCACAAAGGCCGACGGCGGTCGTCGGCGCGAAGCCATCCAGGACATTCCGGCTGAGGCACGGGAAGGCAACAGTCCAGGTGTGCGCGGATTGCGAATGTACGCCGCCAGACAGGCTATTCTAAGCGAAATCAGGGCCCGGAAACGCCCGGCCTACCCTTCAACCGGTCACAGAGAATGCTTGTCGATCCCACGATCAGTGATAGAATCGCTACGAAGGCCGGCGACGGTCGTCGGCCATGGTTCATCCAGGACATCCCAGTGCAGCTCGCATGGAGCGTGTACGATGACACGTAGATCAATCGCTCTTGTCGGAACGTTGTGTATCACAATTGTCTTCACTGGAGGGTGTACGATGACGCGTAGATCAAGCAGTTTCGGTTCAATGACCATTGCACATAATCTTCCACAAGAGAACCGGCAGGTCCTACGCTTTTCCACAAAGGATGGGGGAGAGGGTACCGTCCTTTTCCCGAGAATGGTACATCCACACCAGCAGTTCTCTTGTCAGATTCAGAATGCGGGACGGGGTATGTACGAACTCGCGGATCCAGACCATCCAGATTTTCGGCGTACTTTTTCCGAAGAGGGTATATTGACGGACCTTGTCTTTGTTGGCGCCGGGAGTGATCGTAAACTATCCCTGCTGCGAGATGGCGAGATCGTAACCACACTGCCCATTACCGCCGTCGTTGAAACATGTTGGCAGGCAGACCGGTTTAGCTCGTTGTTTCAGACCCTGTGCAAACAAGTGCGCCGTGATAGCCAAGTGCGCCGTGATGGCCGCCCCTGGAAACGTGAAGGCAGAACCATCGCCGCAAACCCGACGTGGCTGCGCGACCATATTCATGAGATGAAAGGGTACCAGTATTGGAAGAAAGACATTACCTCTTTTGTGGATGAACTGATTGCGCTTCAACATCCCGAGGGTTTCTATTACGAGATTCTCGGCAATGCCCACTACAGTCATCAGTGGTACGTAGATAAGAAACATTTTCTGAGGGAGGACGATAAGGACCTCTGTTGGATTCGCCTGGAGATGGAGGCCGATGTAGAATATCTCATGGTGGAGGCCGCCCATCGTATCTGGCAGGCCACGGGTGATTTCGAGGCCATGAAACGACGCCTGCCGTCCCTGGAACGTGCCCTGGAATATGATTTTTCTGATCCGACGCGGTGGAACGCCGAACATGGCGCGCTGATGCGCACCTTCAGTATTGACACGTGGGACTTCACCTACGGCATTTCTGATCAGAATCGCAGAATCAGGCCCCATTTTCCCATGGGCATCATGCACGGCGACAACAGCGGCCTGTACCGCGCCTGCCTGCAGTTGTCGGACATGTTGACCGCGGCGGGCAACACCGATCGCGCGACATTCTGGCGGAAGCGCGGCGAAGAACTTCGCGAACGTGTCAATGAATTGTGTTTTAACGGAAACTACTACACCCATCAGATACTCCTGCAGCCAGTGGACACCGGTGTGAAAGAAGAAGACATTCTGTCGCTTTCAAACACGTATGACATCAATCGCGGCTTGCCGACACATGACATGGCAGTTAAAATCATTGACGAATATCGGCGGCGGCGCGCCGCTACGCGTGAGACCCATTTCGCGGAATGGTTTTCCATTCATCCACCCTATCCCAAGTTCGGGCCCTACGAAGCCGGCCGCTACATAAACGGAGGTATCTGCGGGTTTGTTGCCGGTGAATTGTCCAAGGCGGCTTTTCACCACGGACGGGAGGAGTATGCCGCCGATATCCTAAACCGTGTGGACCAGTTGGTCGCGCGGGACGGCGCTCTTAGCTTCCTGTATGACAATTCCGGAAAAAACATGGGGGGCGGTCCGGCAGGCTGGTCCGCAGCCGCTGTTATCTCTGCGATGGTGGAAGGCCTCGCGGGCATTAGCGATGACGCCACGTTGTTTCAAACGGTTACCGTCGCGCCGCGATTTGCCGCAGCGGGGATCAATCATGCCTATGTCTGCCTGAAGTATGGTCCCAGCGGCGCCTGGGTCGCCATGGACTACCGCCACGAGGGAAATAGCATTACCCTGCGTCTCGGCGGCAATCCTGACTTGTATCATGTGAAGATACTTCTGCCCAAGGGGGTTAAAAACGCGACGGCTGCCGACGCAGCCACCGGTTCCATGTTCACCGGCATAGAGACCATTGAAGATTCGCACTATTTTACACTCGATATTCCTGCGGCAAACAAGAAAGAGGAGGGCGTCGCCTGCAGGATAGAATGCATACAGGGTGGAACGTAACTGAAAGTAAATGATCTTCCGATAGCGCGGGCACATGCATGACTTAAACAGTCCACAGGTGCATCGCATCCAATGAATACGGGGTAAGAGATGCCACCATGCCGCGTACAGGCGCGGCGGACTCAGCCAGGGGGAGAGCCAAGCCCGCCGCTTGGCGCCAAGGGGCAGGCGCCCAGGACCATGATACCCGCCGAGCCCGGCCAGTCAAGTAGGCGCCGCCATGCGTAGCGCAATCGTAGCGCAGCAGGAACACGGTGGCGCGGCCGCTAATGCTATATGTCGCTAACACAAGTTTTTTCAATAGGTTATAAGAGACGACGGGCGAGAGGAATACCTGGGCGCACTTCCTGAGCAGACCCGGGGGACAATCTGAAGGCGACCCGGCAAAGTCGACCCAGAGCACCTTTTCGGGAAGATAGCCCGTAGGAGGCGACGCCCATCGGCTTGTTTTGCCTTCTCGGGCCTGCTGGCGAGTCCTCGACCTGTCCCAGCGGGGTCGCCAGAAATCGCGAAACGGCGCACATTTGCGGCAGACGCATTTAGAGACTGGAGACCCCCCCCCGGGGGGTCCGCATGCCCCCCTGCCGGACGGCCGATCCGATCCGTCCCTGGCCGTCGCCAGGTCTGGCCGGCGGCGTCTCTGGCAGGCCTCGTCGGTGGCCTTGTGGGCGTTGATCCGGGCCGGGGACCCGTTCCCAGAGCGGGGGACTGTCGGCAGAGCACTCCGAAACCGGCCGGAAACCGCCTGTAGACTCCCGCCGTCGCCGATTCGGGCCAGCCGGGAGGTCCCCGGAGGCCGATCAGGTCACGCTGCCGGCAGGTCCTCGGCCTGCCCTTCCCCGTGGCGTGTGGCGCCGGTGGTAAGATAGGCAAGATGTAAGCAGTCTTTGGCTCCAGGGGTCTCCAAGTACCTTTTCGGGGAGATAATCTGTCAGGGCCTATAGCCGTCGTCGTTTTGGAGCGCCAGCGACCTGCTGATGGTCTACGCCACGTCGTCAATCGGGCCATTCTTGCCGCATATCTCGTCCGGGCTGGGCATCGCCTTCGGATCAAGGAACTCCGGTCCATACTTCCTGGCCGCAGTCTCAGGGCGGAGACCGAAGCGGCACGGCCACAGCGGGCACTGTGTGGAGTTCACCCGGTCGAGTGTGCAGCAACGGGCCGACTTGGACATCAAGGTGTTCAGCCGGGACCTGATCTTCGATTCCGTCGGGCACCTGTCCGCGGTCACCGCCGAGTCGGGCACGTACTCCGTCACCGTGGCCGGCCGGTAGGCAGAAGCCCCCTCCAGAATCCTGCCCAAGAATCAGTTTTCTGGAACCGGCCTCTGCGGGTATACTTCCCATGGGCGTCGAGGGCCCATTCCTTCTCTCCCAAGAGAGGAACCTGACCAACCATCAGCCTCGGCGCCCTTTGAGTCCGGGTCTGTCGCGTCCAGGTTCGTCAGCGTGACGGTGTCTAGTAATCGGCGAGCA